>Ga0114972_10002802_pt1 | contig 13150 bp, 9 predicted proteins | sample M_140807_EF_Meta_FD_87354 | JGI IMG/M metagenome (GOLD analysis project Ga0114972, IMG submission 87354) | Freshwater microbial communities from Lake Montjoie, Canada to study carbon cycling - M_140807_EF_MetaG | ecosystem: Environmental > Aquatic > Freshwater > Lake | place: Lake Montjoie... | reverse complement strand
GGTTGGGGGGAATGCTAACGATCGCGGGGGTTGCGGCTCCTGATGGCAATGAATTGGCGGCTTGGCAGACAGGTTTTTGGGGGGCATTTCTGGGGGAATTACAGGAAAAACAACCAGGAGGACTGGATCATAGCTGGGTCAGTTTGTTTACCTACGATCCTCGCGTTGGGGCTGAGATTTTTGCTGATTGGGTTAAGGAATTGCCCAATTTAACTTGGATTGCGGGACAAACGCCTGTAGAAGTGATTCGTCAAGAGAATCGGATTTTGGGCGTGAAGTTTCAAGATTATCAAGTTAATGCCAAAATTACCCTAGATGGAACGGAATTAGGCGATCTATTGGCATTAGGAGAAATTCCCTATCGTTGGGGTTGGGAATGGCGGGAAGAATTTGGGGAATTGAGTGCGCCTGTGAGCAGTAATGAATTAACGGAACAATATCCCGTGCAATCGCCGACTTGGGTTTTTATCGCTCAGGACTACGGGAAAGATCCCGCGCCCCCGTTGAGTCTTTTACCAAGTTATGATCCCAACCGTTTTCAGGATGCGTGGAGAAATTATGGGGTCGAGACGTTTCTCAATTATGGGCGTTTACCAGGCGATCGCCTTATGATCAATTGGCCGATCGCGGGAAATGATTACGGGGTAAATTTGAATCGTTTGATCGGTTCCCCTTCAGAAAAACAGGCTTTTTTAGCAGAAGCCTATGAACATAGTTATAATTTCGCCTACTTTCTGCAACAAGAATCGGGTAAAAATATTGGGTTAGCGGAAAATATTTTCCCCCAACAAAATCCGAACTATCATTCAGCTTTCGCGCTCCATCCCTATTACCGAGAAAGCCGACGTTTGAAGGGAAAAGTTACTATTACGGAGCAGGATCTTTTGCCCCAATCGGGCGGATTAGTAGCCGCATTACCTTTGTTTGAGAATAAGGTAAGTGCGATCGCGATCGGAGATTATGCCAATGATCATCACTATCCAGGCATTGAATTTCCCCTGTTACCCAAATCCCTGCGCTGGGGTGGGCGTTGGACAGGCACTCCTTTTACCATTCCCTATCAGGCGATCGTTCCTGAAGATTTAGAAGGATTTTTGGTCTGTGAAAAAAATATTTCAGTTTCCCATATCGCCAATGGTAGTACCCGTTTACAGCCCGTTGTCATGAATTTGGGTCAAGCCGCAGGACTGGCCGCCGCTCTCTGTATTGAGTTGGATTGTCAACCGCAAGACCTCCCCATTCGACAGTTACAAGAAGCATTATTAACTGATAAATTGGCTCCTTCTGCGGTCATTCCCTGTTACAATTTACCGCCCGATCATCCCGATTGGTTAAGTTGGCAACGGCATTATTTAGACAATCCAGAAGATTATCCTTTGGATGGAAATTGTCCCTGTCCGACAATGGATTATCAACCTAGATATACCCAATTATTCACAGGAAATTTTGAAAAAGTTGGTGAACAGGATTATCGTTTTACTGAAAAAAATACCGATGAAGAGAATCCACAAGTTTGGCAATTAATCACGGAACGGCCAGAGGTGAATGAACAATTATTAAAACTGGAAAATCAACAATTAATTTCGGTTTTAGGGCGTTCTAATTTGGGTGGAGAGTGGTTATTGGCGGATAAAATTATAGATTAGAATTTTTCTTGATTTTCTATAAAGTTAATTCAAACTTATTTTTCTAGTCTCACGACATACCATTGTAAATAGCCGTTTTTACCAATATCCAACTCACAAAAATTATCCCGTAAATAGGTTGCTTTTTCTTCTAAGTTAGAAAACTTTTGTAGTTCTCTGGGCAATTCTTCGGGATAATTTTGTAAAACAATTTTTAATTTATCTAATAATTCTTCTGGAGTTAAAAACTGTTCTTCTTGATCTGTTTCAAGAACAACGAACATTTCTTCTTGGTACATTAAGGAGCTTGGCATAGGATTAGAATTTTAAATTAAACTAAAGTTTTACTATACCAATCCTACACAATTTTTAATACCAAATCCTGTTGGGTTACATATTGTAAGTGTTGAGGTATTTACAGGCGATCGCCGTTAGTAGATTTTGCTATAATGGTCTAGATTTTGTAGAGGTCTTTTGTTATGAGTGTGGTAGAGCTTCGCAGTCAAATTCAAGATTACGTCGAACAGTTATCAAACGATAAGCTATTAATTGCGGCTGATTTTTTGGCCCATTTAGCGGGACAGGAGAGCAATGACCTGACGAAATCGGATGGAGTTGAGTATGATCCCGATGATACAACCGTAGAAGAAGTTAAGGCTAGTTTGAGAAGGGCTTTACAGGAGTACAAAGAAGGGAAAACAAGACCAGTTTCGGAGTTATGGCAGAGAATCTAATGGCTAACATATTTTCTGTTAGATTTGCTGATGAATTTGAAAAGGAATTGTATCGGTTATCTAAAAAATATCGTAATATTCAACGAGATGTTGAGCCGATTATTCAAGAATTGGAGCAAGGGATTATTTTAGGCGATCGCCTGACTGGATTTGGTTCTGAGATTTATGTTTATAAGCTTAGGGTTAAAAATAGTAATATCCAAAAAGGGAAAAGTGCTGGCTACAGATTAATCTATTTACTCGAATCAGCAACCAGTATTTTGCTGTTAACTATTTATAGTAAAGCGGAAAAAGAAGATATTACGGTTAACGATATTAATTCAATTTTAGGTGAATATTTTGGAAAAGAGTAAAAAGGATGACTGCTATTTCAACTAATCCATAAAGATCGCGGATGAATTCTCTACTCTAAATCTGCATTAAAAAGAGAAACTTGATAAATGCTGGGTGTTGTTGTTGCTTTGCTGAACCTGGGAAGTGGAATCAATATCAAAAGCTCCTCCTTTATTATTTGTCAGATCGGAATTTTCTACTGTTCCTCTGCCGTTATTGTGTGACCAAATAGCTTGATATTCATTACGATTAATACGGCATTTTTGAATAATAGGATTACCTTCTTCTCTGATTTCTACACCAGCATAAGTATTCGCAAAAATATCGCAGTCTTCCACTATTCCCTGTCCCTTTTCACAAATATAAACACCACCTTGTTTACTATCGTGAATTTTGCAACGGCTGATCCTGGGTTTTGCGGTTAAACCATGAACAGCGATACAAGCTAACGAATCGGAAGTGATGTTACAGTCTTCCAAAACGAGACAACCCTGGGGAATATCAACCGCATAATATTCCTTGCCTTTTAATCCCGTCTGACCACAAATGGTTAAACCTTTTACTTTGGCATAATCCGTTTGCATCAAAATACAACTACCATCACTGTATTCCAAAATAATTTCGCTAGTTTTCCCATCGCCAATAATTTCTACGGGCTTATTAATCACTAAACCTTCTCGATAAATCCCTTCTTTCACTAAAATTTTGGCTCCCTCTTTCGCCGCTTCTATTGCCTCAGAAATCGTGCGATAGTCACCTCTTCCCATTGCAGAAACGACTAAAGTTTGAACCGCTTCCTCTGAAGAAACAGTCTGAGTTGGAGGGGTTACAGTTCTCGAAAAATCAGGAATCGAAGACGACACAACCTTGGCAGGGGGAGCCTGTTCACCTCGTTTAATTAAATCAGGCGTTAAATACTCGTCAATGCCGCCCAGATGAATAGCATTACAGGCAAATTTGTAGGCAATATCATAGGTTCTACCCGCCCCCAACGCATCATAAAACCCTAACGCAAACTCGATCGCCGCTTTATCTCCGATCGCCTTATTCATGCCGATAGTAAAACCGATATGTTGAGCAATGGCCGTTGCTTGCACTTGGGAATAACAGGCATTGAGCAAAATACACTCGACGCTATCCGTGAACAACTCAAACAACTTAGCTAAAGCTTGGGTTTCCACTAATTGCGGCTGTCCCGATAAATTTTCGAGAACCAAACCTTCTTCCTTGACTCCATGACCCGAAAAATGGACAATTTGGGGGTCTTCATCCAACAAAGCTTGCCGTAAACCCCGCGCCGTCACTGCCGTTTTTTTGACCAACACAAAGCGATCGCGCCACTTGGAACGTCGTAAACCTTCATCAATTTCTCGCATCTCCTCATCTAGCCGTAAACGAGCAGTTTCTAAAGGATTGGCGGCTAAAATCAGAATCTTTTTGGGGGTCATCGCACTCTATCAAAAAAAAGCTAACTCTAATCTTAGCATTAATCTCTAGTTCAGAAGTCAGAAAAAATAAAAATGAATAAACGTTAAATAATTCGATTGGCGATCGCCGTCCTATCAAATTTTTAAAATGCGATCGCGTTCGGTTATTGTCTAACTATAATAGTATTGACACAATATAACCAATATTAAATCACATTAACTTATTCGTTTCTAACTATCATGTTTATTCAAACTAAGGGTAAAATTCGGGACGGTCAACTCATCCTTGAGCAAACCGGACCCGCCTTGCCCAGAGATGCAGACGTTTCTGTGTTTATTATTTTTTAAACTCCCTACGAATCCCAAGAAAATGACGAAATCAGAACAGCCATGCAACAATCTTTTAAAGAAGCAGGCATCGAAAATCGAGAACAAATCTTAGAACTTATCCACGAGGTCAAACAAGAACTCATTCAAGAACGCCAACTATGAAACTATTTTTATACTAATGTTTATATTTACGGAGAGGCCGATAGTTTTGTTTCTTCTAATCGAGAATTAATTAGAAAAATTGCTGATTTTGAATGCTTAACGCCTGAAAACTTCATTCAAAAATATCTATGTTGAGTATCATCAACAAAAAATGCGATCGCCTCTTAATTTAAAAAGCGATCGCAAAGGTTTAATTTAATATCTATTCAGCCAAATTAAGTTACTTTTTAGTAGAAACTTCGGCATCAGGCACATTGAGAACAGGATTTTGATCAAAGAAACCCCTGGACATAATCTTAAAACTGCCTCGGTGAACCGTCATAATTGGCCATTCTTCGGGTCGGGGAATATGGGTGATTCCCATCGTGTACCAAACAACCAAATCTTTTCCATCCAAGGATTCATCGTCTGCAATCCATTGGGGCAAACCTTGATCCGTTAAGCCCTGATTCGGATAATCCCCACCCGCATAAAGTTCATTGGGTTTATACTGCGTTGCCCAAAAATGATGAGTCGCAAATTGTCCCCGATGGCTCACATTAGACTCTTTTAAGGGATAGAAGACGCTGTTACTCCCTGGCATGAGCATATAGGCGATCGCGCTTCCCACCGCATTTTTCTTACTGGCATTTTCAATCATCCATGAACGACTTTCCGCCATATTCATATCTCGTACCGCTTTTGATTCACTATTGAGGGGAATTTCTTCCATTTTAAAAGCGTTACCCTGGGGATTGAATTCACTTTTCGGAAGAGCCGCTACCTTCATTTCTGTCACTCGATTGGCCGTACCATCCACATCAAAATCCAGACGGAAATTAACAAAATGTTGATGATTAATAGCTAACACATTCGGCGCGACTAAATGACCAAATTGATCATGATCATGGCTTTCCGTCACAGCTTCGGTTCCTTTAACTAACATGATTCCCGTCAGATCGGTCTGTACCTCTAGTGTTCCATCTTCATGAAAAACCCAGTTAATGCCGTAATCATAATTCCCGATCGCGGCAACGGTAGTTAAAACTAATTCCCGACTGCGATGCCCCTCATAGGTTTCCGTATTGGAATCATAATGTCGCCAGAGAATACCTGCATCTTTTTCATAGATAGCAATTAAATCCTTATTGACTAAAGGTTTTCCCGTATCATCAGCAAACAACGCATCCAATAACACTGCATTTTCGGGGACATCTTTGCCCTTGGCCAACGTGGTAGAAAGCCACCCAAAACGATATTCCCCCACATCAAAGGCACTTCTCACCACCCAAGAAGGAGACGTATCGGCGTAGGGAACCACCATTTCCGACAGGCCCGCCCGATAGAGAATAGGACGTTCTTTGCCTTTATCCAGATAGGAAACTTGATATAGCGTCAAACCTTCCCTGGGGTGCATGAGGTAACGAAATTTCCAATTTTGCCAGGTCACTTCATTTTTATTAAGTTTAAAAGTTACTCCCTGGGGTTGCTTAATTTGTAACAATTTAGCCGCCGCTTGCAACGGTTTCAAAGAAGCTTGATCGTAATCAAAATTAGCCTTAGAAACAAGAATAACGCCATGATCAAGCACTTCAGTCACTTTTTTATTATTTAAATCAATGGTAATCATCAAACCTTCAACGGGAGAACCATAATAATTCATCCGCTTTTTGTCTTTATAGTAAGTTATGCCGCGCATTAATCGTTGTCCCAAAGCCTTTTCCTGTTCACTCATTAAGCCCATCGCCCAACCATCAACGATCGCATTTTCAAAATCAGTAATACCCCGTTTTTTCATGGCGGCTTGCCAACGGGGATCGGCTTTAGCAATTTCTTCTAGCAGATCATACTCATCATCTAGCAATGCGGGTTGTCCATCGGTTACTTGTTTCCAAGACAACAGACTCGCTTTTTTGAGATCGACGATCGCTTCATAGGATTTACTTTGAGAGGGTTCTAAAACCACCACAAAGACTTCTCTGGTGATAGGATCTCCTTTTTTAAAGGCTAAAACCTTGGATTTATCAGGCTCTCGTAGGGAGACATTGGGAAAAGCCGCGCGATCGCTCAAGGATTTTTCTTTTTTAACAACAGCGACAGCCGTATTAATTTCCGTCTCAGTCAGGGGATCGAGGGGATGACTAATCTGGGTCGGTTGAGCCAAGGTTCGAGTCGTCAATATCACCGCGATCGCAACGGCTAAAAGCATAATACCCAGAGATTGTAACCATTTTGGGGAATTCCGCATATTCACTAATTCATCTTTTGTTGGAATGAAGTGAATTGTAACAATATTTTCCCAGGATTATAAACAGTTTAGAATACATTGTGACTAAAATTATCAAGAATTCTCTTCACCTAGATTAAATTTATCTTTTAGCGTTGTAAATAGACGATCGCAATAAGAGGAAGCTTGGCGAACCGTATCAACATCAAGGGATTCTAATAGTTTAGAGGCATGATTAATTTTATGATATTCTCCTTTCGATGTATGCTGACTTGCTATTTTTAAAATAGGTTCCAACTTGTCTTTTTCAATTGTTTCTATATTCTTTGTTTTAGGAATAGCACTTTCTTTAAATCCTTGTCCATAAAATTTTTTTAAATTATTAAGATCGGCAAGAAACCATGCCTCCATTGTTTGCACCATTAAATGACAAAAATCATCTTTTAAAATAGTATGTTCCAAGTTGTTTTTTTCATCAGGAAGCAACCGTTCTTCAACTTTTTGCATCATTAAATGGCACAAGTCATCGTTAATTTCTACTGGTCGATCCCAATTATCCCTAGATTTCAGATGTTGCCAAGGAGAATCGACTTTTACAGGAGCTTCAGCATCAACTAATAAAATATTAACGGCTTCTGGGTGAGATTTTAGCCCATTTCTAAAATCACGAAACGCGTTATTACGAGTACCACAGATGATGATATTACATTCAATATTTTGATGACGAGCCGAGTTAAAAATGGATTCTAAAAATTTCCTAAAACCCGTCCTTAACCTTGCTTTTTGTTCTTTTTTGTCGCCACCACCCTCAATGTAAATCCGAATTGCTGTTACCATCGATTGCCTCCAATTTCTCCCATACGCCAAAGATCTCCTAATGTATAGTTTTCTAACCAATTTTTGAGTTTATCAGGTTCTAAGCGACGTAAATGAGTTCCTTGTTGATCTCGTTCGCAAACTAAAATACATTCAGGATATTCACTCAAAGCAGACACTAGAGCATCAGAATGGGTTGTTAAAATGATTTGAGTTCTTTTGGATGCGTCAATGAGCATTTCTGCAATAGTTGATAAAATATCAGGATGTAAACCAATTTCAGGTTCTTCAATACAAATTAACGGCGGTGGCGTTGGATCGAGTAATAAAGCCATTAAAAATAAATAACGCAGTGTCCCATCGGATAATCGGGTTGCAGGAATAATGGGTTGTTCAAGATTTTCTTCCCGAATAAAAATTTGGACAGTATTTCCATAAATATCGACATTAATTTCGTCAGCAGAATCATAGAATTTCTTCAGATTCTCAATAATCGCTCTGTGTCCGATTTGTTTTTTTAAATTGTTTAAAAATAATCCTAAATTACTTCCATTTTCTTCTAAAGGATGAATAGGTAAATCTGCTGGTTGAGGACTTCTTGGTTCTGAATAACGACCCATTTGCCAATGACGATATAAACTAATTTTAGAAAATTGGGAACTAAGATAAAACATCCCTGGATAACGTTCCATATCTTTTACTTGAGATAACCCAGATTGCTCTGGATTAAAAAAGCCAATAGAACCAATTCCTCCATAATCAGGAAATATACTTTCGCGCTCTGGATAATCTTTCTGTTCTTGAGTTAAATCGGAAGAATTATTTATAAGTAGAATTTCTTCATCTTCTACGTGTACTCTCTGATCATTAGGTGCTACAACAAGGCGGTAAAATAAACTGCTTATCCTTGGCGAATCACGAAATCTCTTTGGTAAATCACGAATATAAGAAATATTAACCTTAGCACCGATGTAAGCAAATAATGTATCTTTGTTACCCTTCCAAAGAAAATTATTAATTCCTCCTCCTTGTCGAAAAGGGGTTGGCAAATCAACAGGAGTTGCTTTCAAAATATTAAGAGCTTCAATCAAATTAGATTTCCCTGAACCATTAGGGCCAATTAAAACATTAAGCGGTTGTAGTTCAATTTTTTCTCCTACACCACCATAGGAGAGAAAATTTTGTAATGTTAATGTTTTAATAAATATTTTTCCATCCATAAATTCTCCTCAAATTTAGATTTATTGTAAATTAAATAGGAAATCGTTTCATCATAGAAACAGCTTTTCTCGCATTCTCTTTTAACCCATTCGCGACCCTGGGAACCTGAGGAATTTGCCAAAGGAGATCAATAGTACGCCGCAAAATTCGCACTAAATCGCCTTCATCTAAACTGGTATTATTACATAATTCATCCCAGGTTGCACCTAACGCCCATTGTTCAATTAAGCCCAATAAATCCACTTCTAACCAGAGGGGAATATTGATTTCGTGGCGTTTTTGAGTCTGAATTAATTTGCGCCGTACTTCCCAAAGATTGGTGCGATCGCAGTAATAAATTAAAAAGAGGATCGTGGAGAGGGGAAGGCAAAGATTTATTCCAGAGCGAAAAATAAGGGTCATCAAGGTCAAATCTAAACCTGGACGAAGAACGGCTAATACTTCGGGGGCGGGATTGTAGTGTGTCCATGTGTCAGGGCGTAGGGTTTCTGTAATGAGTCCACTGACAGCAGAGGCTAAATGATGGGGAGCCAGGTGATTGAATTTACCCGACATAAACACCAAGCCTAACCAAAGCTCATTTTCTCCGCGTAAAGTGGCGGCGGCTTCTCCTAAAGGAGTGGGAGAAAATCCATCTAGGGCTTCTAATTCCTGTAAAATGGCGATTAAATCCAAAAATTCTTGCCAGTAATAGGATTGTCGCGATTGCAGACGTTGATACTCAATTTGACGTTTTTCTAATTCCTCTCGAAGCAATAGCCGTTGATGATAGCCTTCGATGATGCGTTGGGGATTTTTGTGTTTTTGCAGGGGATGGGTATCCAGAATTTTTTGGACATGATCAACCCGCCCCTGCTGTTCTAGGATTTCAGGGGCAGTTTGATTGGGTAGGGCAGAGGAAGCGATCGCGTTGGCAAGATCAAGAGTTGCTTCGTCACCTTTGAAAGGTCTGCCTGGGGAAAGAAATTCTAGGGGCGGTAGGGTTAAATTGGCTAATAAATGGGCGCGAACGGAGCCTTCGTTAATTTCAAAAATATCGCTAGCAGTGGCACGATACCAACGATTATCGGAGCAAAAGCAAATTAATTCGGGAACCTGACTAAATCCCTGGGCTTTTTGCACGACAACGGCGATTAAGGGACGGGAAACTTTGATGTATTTGCCTTTAAGGTAAAGAATTTGGCCCGATGGTAATTCAGCCAGTCGCGGGGTTATTTCCTTTTTACGGTTAGTTTCCGATTGTTGTTGTAATAATTTGAGTAATCTTTGTTCTTCTCGGAGTCGGGCGCGGAATTTCTCAAAACTCCGAACCTCGGTTTCGTTAACTCCTGCCAGTTTAATATCCATTTGGGTTAATTGGGTCATCAAACGGGCGATCGCGGCTTGGGTGGGTTCCAGTTCTAATTGGGCTAAATATTCAGCAAAACTACGTTCTAGGAGGTCTTTCGCTTCTTCGAGGGTATGTTTTTGTAATAAATTTAACACCATGCCGTAGGAAGGCGTAAACCAGCTACGGAGAGGGTCAGCATTAGCTAGAGCGAGATAAGTCGCTTCTTTTGCCCCCTCAAAGGGAGATTGAACCGTGACCACATGGCCCACCTTGTCCATGCCCCGACGACCTGCACGGCCTGCGATCTGCAAAAACTCAGAGGGGGTGAGCATACTGTGACCATCGTCCGTCCGTTTAGAAAGGGCAGAAATGACGGTGGTACGGGCGGGCATATTAATCCCCGCAGAAAGGGTTGCGGTGGCAAAAACCACTTTGATTAAACCCATTTCAAAGAGTTTTTCAACTAATTCTTTCCAATTAGGTAGTACCCCTGCATGGTGAACGGCAATTCCCCCCAATAAGGGTTCAATTTGCTCTAAATGGGTCATCGGTGAAGATTGGGCCAACCATTGCCAGAGTTTCCAAGTCGTTTCGGGTTGACTGCTCAGGGTTTGGGTGAGTTTTGCGCCCCAGCCTTCGGGATTGAGAGCAAAGTCTAGGATTTGTTCCGCAAACTCTGGGTGTTCCCGACCAAACTCGACTCGTAATTTATTTTTGAGTAGGGGATTTTCAAAGAGAAAAAAAGCAAGCAGATTTAATTGAATTGCCTGGGATTCTTCGGGAGTTACAAGAGTCAAATGACGCAATTCTTTAACGGCTTGTTCGCAACCTCTCCGACTAAAAATGACGTAAATCGCAGGTAGAAAATTCTGTTCTTGTAGTTGTTGAACAATGGTTAAAACACTGGGGCAATCTTCCCTTCTCAGGCGTTTGGGTTTCTTGTCTCGTTGTGTTTTTTTAGGTAATAAATGAGGGTTAACGCCATTATTTTTATTGTTTAAGAGGGGAAATAAACCCGCTTTATTACTAAAGTGAAAGTGCAGGGGAACGGGACGAAAATCCGAGTTGACCAGTTCACAATGGGATAAATCCTCATCTGGCGATCGCCGTCGATTACCTTTAAGAGAACTGCCTAAACGGACTTGATTAATCCAATCGGTTAATTGTTCAGGTTTGCCAATCGTGGCGGAAAGGGCGACTAATTGAATGGTAGCGGGACAATAAATAATCGACTCTTCCCAAACCGTCCCCCGTCCGCGATCGCTGATGTAATGACATTCATCAAAAACCACCGTTTCCACATTTTCGAGAGACGTTCCCACTTGGCCAATGGGAGTTTCGTAGAGCATATTACGAAAAATTTCGGTCGTCATCACCACAATCGGCGCGTTGGCATTAATCACAATATCCCCCGTAATCAAACCTACGGCGGACTCTGCATCTTCTACCCCAATTTCTCGCAACTTATCCTGAAAATCTCGGACTTTTTGGTTAGAAAGAGCTTTTAAAGGGGTGGTATAAAAAACTCGTTTTCCCCTCGTTAGGGCGCGATAAATGGCATATTCCCCAATGACCGTCTTTCCCGACCCTGTGGGCGCACAGACCACGACAGATTTTCCCGACTCTAAAACGGCGATCGCTTCTTGTTGAAAATCATCAAGCTTGTAGGGAAAAAGATCTTGAGGCGTTAAAGTAGGTAAGGAAAAATTTTTCACTGGAATTTCAAGTAAGACAGTTGAGAGAATGCAATATTAATGAAACGGCGATGGTCTTTGTATAGCCAATATCTCTATGGTAGGATAAAAAATCGATATTCGTTTAATGTCCGCTTGAATTTTCTACCTATTGAACGTCAAAGATAGTTTCAATTCAATTATTCTAGCTTACAAATCTAACATCAACTATCTATTAATGACTATTGAATCCTATCTCAAACCCTACCAACGCTTTGGTGTTCATCTTGGATTAGAAAGAATTTTATTGCTCCTAGAAAAATTAGGGAATCCTCAACAAAAAGTCCCCATTATTCATGTAGCAGGAACCAATGGCAAGGGGTCAGTTTGTGCCTATTTATCTTCTATTTTGACGGCGGCAGGCTATAGAGTGGGGCGTTATACTTCTCCTCATTTAGTTAATTGGACGGAAAGAATTTGTGTCAATGAAATTCCCATTACGGAAGAAAAATTAATTAGTTTATTAGAAATTATTCAGCAACAAATTCCTGAAAATGAAGCTGATATTCCTACTCAATTTGAAGTGATTACGGCGGCGGCTTGGCTTTATTTTGCGAAGGAAAAAGTCGATATCGCAGTGATTGAAGTGGGCTTGGGAGGTCGTCTGGATGCCACGAATGTGGTTAGCAATCCTTTGGTCAGTGTGATTACCTCTTTGAGTATGGAACATTGGCAGATATTGGGGCCGACCTTGAGGGATATTGCGAAGGAAAAAGCAGGAATTCTCAAACCCTATCGTCCCGCCGTAATTGGCGTTTTACCACCAGAAGTGACGGTTTTAATCCGAACCTATCTAGAAAGTTTGCAATGTCCCGCCCGATGGGTTTCCCCTGCCAAAGAAGTTATTAAGGAAAATCAACGATGGGCGCGTTATCAAACCTTAGAGTATCCTTTGCCCCTATTTGGCGATGTTCAATTAATCAATTCTGCGATCGCGATCGCAGCGATTCAGTGTTTACGGGATCAGGGTTGGGAGATTTCTAATCCTGCCATTCAAGAAGGGATGGGCAAAACCCGTTGGGCGGGGAGATTGCAGTGGACAACCTGGCAAGGAAAGGCGATTTTAGTGGATGGAGCGCATAATACCGCCGCCGCCGAAGCCCTACGACAATACGCAGACAGTCTCGGTAAACCCGTCCATTGGGTGATGGGAATGCTTTCGACTAAGGATCACCCCAAAATTTTTCAAGCTCTCCTCCAGGCAGGCGATCGCCTTTCTCTTGTCCCTGTTCC
>Ga0114972_10002798_pt1 | contig 13155 bp, 7 predicted proteins | sample M_140807_EF_Meta_FD_87354 | JGI IMG/M metagenome (GOLD analysis project Ga0114972, IMG submission 87354) | Freshwater microbial communities from Lake Montjoie, Canada to study carbon cycling - M_140807_EF_MetaG | ecosystem: Environmental > Aquatic > Freshwater > Lake | place: Lake Montjoie... | reverse complement strand
CAGCGGGCTTCGCATCCGGATAAGTTTACCCAAGCCAATGAATTTGAACAAGAAGAAGCCTTAGAGAAATCGGCTATTGCTAATAAAGCATTTACATTACTTCAGAACCCTTCAGCTATATTACCCTATGTATTAGAAATAAAAGGGTTTTTAGAAGCAGATGAAAAATATGCATTAAGTCCTGATTTTTTAATGGAAATGATGGAATTAAACGAGGCTTGGATGGACGCCGATGATGACCATGCAAAAAAAGATGTACTTACTAAAGTTAATAATATAGAAAATGAAATTTTCAGCCCTATTAAAACGTATTTGGAAACTAGTTCGGTCGATACTATTTCCCAAGAAGGAATGCTGCAAATAAAAGAGTATTACTACAAGAAAAAATACCTAGATCGTATTTTGGCAGATTTTCGTTAATAGCGTAATATTGCAGCCCTGCCCAGATGGCGGAATTGGTAGACGCACTAGACTCAAAATCTAGCGTTCGCAAGGATGTGCAGGTTCGATTCCTGTTCTGGGCACAAACCCTGTCACGATTTTCGGGACAGGGTTTTTTAATGCAAAAGCGTTGCGAGCTCGCTCGTAAAAGCTTGAGCGTTAAAAAACCCAACGATATCGCATAGCGATATTGTTGAAAGGGTTTGGGTAAGACCGACTTTTAGGAACACCGAGTCCGAAGGACGAAGATAATCCTGAAGGGGTTTGGGTATGCCCAAATTTTATTTTAAAAACTCCTTATAGCTCGAACAGCATAAATATTATCCTTGCGGGGATTCGATTGTCCACCAGTAATGAAATTTTGTATCCATGCATCATCAAAACTACCTTCTGAAGAAGTCCAATAGTTATCCTTTCCGCTCGTAAAGCCGCCAATAGCAAGTTTATTTAAGAACAATTTATTTAACTCATCTTTACTTGGTAAATACCAATCTGAATAGCCTTCTTGCACTAAATCTCCACAAAGTCTAGCCGCAATACCCGAGGTGGAGCAACCCGCTATAATATCAATTGTATTTTGATTCCCTGTCCCTAATCTTAAACCATCTGCTCCAGTAAGTATTTTTGTATAACATCCCCACTCTGCACCTATCGAAAAATCTGTTTTGGCAGCAATAAAACCATGTATTTCACCTGGAATATAGCCAGGGTCTCCTGATTGAAAAATATACGCAATGATTCCTCCTTTGTAAATTTGTCCTATCTCTAAATTACAATTAAGTCTTTCAATATTTTCTTGGGTTTTGGCTAAAAGGCCAAGTCTTACTGAATCACATCCGGAAATAGACAAACATGATAATAACCTTAAGGTATCTGCTCTAGTTTTTAATAAACCTTGCTTAATAGAATCACAAGAAGAAAGTTTAATGATAACAGGAGGTACAACAGCAGGCGTAGATTCTTTTTTTGAACAAGAATAGATGATTGCAAATAAAATAAAAACTAGAATACTGTATTTCATTTTTTATTTTTAATATCTCATTTTTATTTATACAGTTCTCTTTATTATTTCTCCATAGTCATGATAGCAGTGAAAACCTGAATACCTTCAAAAAAGTTCTTCAATTTAATATTCTCATTCTCGGCATGTTGATTATTATCGTGATTAGCAATAGGCACTGTCACTGGAGAAGTTTTCAATACTTTTTCAAATATAAATAAAGGAAGACTTCCCCCTAGTGTTGGAAGTAAAACGGGCTGCTCATTATTCACAAGTGAAATGGCTTTTGAAATTCTTTTTACATAAATATTATCTAAAGAAGTTTTTTGTGCATTGTAACTTTTTTTATCAAGCACAACCATACAAATTTTAGCATATAATTTTCTTTCTTCATCTGTGGGTTCATTAGCTGTTACAAAAAAGCCTTGTGCTTTAATATGTTCAATTACTTTTTGTTGTTGTTTTTGCCAATCATTACCCACTACTAATCTCATATCAACAGATGCAATGGCCTTGGTAGGTATTACATTAGCAGAATACTTACCTACGCCTGCGCTTTGTATACCATTGATATTTAAAGAAGGTAATTGCAAGGCGTCATTTAAAGCTCCTATTCTTTCTGTGGCATTAATACCTAATTCTTTTTTAAGTTGGTCTTCCACACTAGGAATACTCGCAAGGGCTAGCTTTTCAGCAGTGGATAAAGGAGTAACATCGTCGTAAAAACCTTTAATAGTTATATCTCCTTTTTCATTTTTCATACTGGCAAGTAATCTCGCAAGTTCCATGGCTGGGTTTAATACCCAATTACCATAATGTCCAGAGTGCAGTGGTCGCTTTGGCCCAAATACAGTGAGTTCTATATGTGTATCTCCTCTCACCCCCATTACCAATTGTTTTTTACCGGACTGATGAACAGGGCCATCACATATCACCCACATATTTGCAGCTAATTTATTTTTATACAATTCTAAAAACGCTTCTAAATTTGGTGAGCCCGCTTCTTCTTCTCCTTCGAAGAAAAATTTAATATTCACAGTGGGTTTAATATTCAATGCTTTTAACTCGGCATAAGCATTTACAATTGCCATTACACCTGCTTTATCATCGGAAGCGCCTCTTGCATATATTCTTGCATTTACATCGTAATTATTTCCAGCACTTAACCAAGGCAAGGCAGTAGCTCCATTTTCATAGCTACCACTATATAAAGTAGGTTTGAAAGGATGTAAACCAGGAAACCATTTACTCGTATCTACAGGTTGGCCATCATAGTGGGCATAAAAAATTATAGTTTCAGTAGCCCCTGGTACTTTTACTTCTCCATAGACCACAGGTGGCATTGAACTATTAGGAAGGGTAAGCAAACTTACATCTTGAATACCTTTTGATTGCATGTAATTTTTGATCCAATTAGCATTATCCTGTAATCCTTTGGGGTTAATGGCTATATTCGGAATAGATAAAAACGATCTGAATTCATCTACTAAATTAGTTTGCTTTTCATTGATTGATTTTTTTATAAGCGCTTGCGTATTTTGTGCAAAAACAGTGCCCGTAAAAAATAAACTAATTACTAAAATTTTAATTTTGTTTTTCATGTTCTTATTTATATTTAAAAAGCCTCCCTATAAAGGAAGGCTTTTTCATTTGAATTGAAAAAATTTTAAGCTAAATCAAATCGGTCTAGGTTCATTACTTTATCCCAAGCAGCAATAAAGTCGTGTACAAATTTTCCTTTTGCATCATCACATGCATACACTTCTGCAAGTGCACGCAATTCAGAATTCGATCCAAAAATTAAATCTACTCTAGTACCTGTCCATTTTACTTTTCCAGTAGCTCTATCACTACCTTCAAAAGTATATTGATGTGCATCGGCTGCTTTCCAAGTAATACTGAAGTCAATTAAGTTGGCGAAAAAATCATTGCTTAATACACCAGGCTTACTTGTAAATACACCATGCTTTGAATTATCGAAGTTGGTATCTAAAACTCTTAAACCACCTAATAATACTGTCATCTCAGGCGCAGTTAAATGTAACAACTGTGCTTTATCAATGATCATATCTTCTGGAGATATTAAAGTACGAGGTTTGACATAATTTCTAAAGCCATCTGCAATAGGTTCTAATACTGCAAAAGAGGCTACATCTGTATGTGCTTCTGTTGCATCGGTTCTACCTGCAGTAAAAGGAACTTTCACCTCATGCCCTCCGTCTTTAGCAGCTTTTTCAATAGCGGCTGCACCTGCAAGTACAATTAAGTCAGCTAGTGAAACTTGCTTTTCTTTATTGTCAGTATTAAACTCTTTTTGAATTGTTTCTAAGGCATCTAATACTTTAGCTAATTGTGCTGGATTATTCGCAGCCCAAAACTTTTGAGGTGCTAAACGAATACGTGCACCGTTGGCTCCTCCGCGTTTATCAGATCCTCGGAAAGTAGAAGCTGATGCCCATGCAGCAGAAACAAATGCTGAAACAGAAAGACCGCTTGCTAAAATTTTAGATTTTAAAGTAGTAATATCTGATGCATCAATTAATTTATGATTCACTGCTGGAATTGGATCCTGCCATATTAAAACTTCAGCAGGTACTTCTGTTCCTACATAACGAGAACGAGGTCCCATATCTCGATGCGTTAACTTAAACCAAGCTCTTGCAAATGCATCGGCCAATTGATCAGGGTTTTCAAAAAATCTTTTAGAAATAGGTCCGTATGCAGGGTCTACTCTTAAAGCGATATCGGTAGTCAACATCATAGGTGCATGTGTGATAGATGGATCATGTGCATCCGGCACTGTTCCTGCACCCGCACCCGCCTTGGGTTTCCACTGATGCGCTCCTGCTGGACTCTTAGTTAATTCCCACTCATAACCAAATAAGTTTTCAAAATAATTATTACTCCACTTTGTAGGTGTCGTAGTCCATGCTCCTTCTAAACCAGAAGTAATAGTATTCACTCCATTACCTGAATTAAAAGTATTCTTCCAACCCAAACCTTGTTCTTCAATTCCTGCAGCGGCTGGTTCTACACCCACATATTTTCCTGGATCGGCAGCACCATGTGTTTTTCCAAATGTATGTCCACCTGCAATTAAGGCCACTGTTTCTTCATCATTCATAGCCATACGCGCAAATGTTTCACGAATATCTCTTGCAGAAGCAATAGGATCGGGATTACCATTAGGCCCTTCTGGGTTTACATATATAAGTCCCATTTGAACTGCGGCTAATGGATGTTCTAATTCACGATCGCCACTATATCTTTTATCGCCTAACCACTCACGTTCAGCACCCCAATACACATCTTCCTGTGGTTCCCAAACATCGGCACGGCCACCAGAAAAACCAAAGGTTTTAAAACCCATTGATTCTAGAGCGCAGTTACCTGCTAGTATCATTAAGTCTGCCCAAGATAATTTTTGACCATACTTCTTTTTAATTGGCCATAATAATAAACGGGCTTTATCTAAATTGGTATTATCGGGCCAGCTATTTAAAGGGGCGAACCTTTGCATACCTGTTCCTCCACCACCACGACCATCAGTTGTTCTATAAGTTCCAGCAGCATGCCATGCCATTCGGATAAAGAAAGGTCCATAGTGACCATAGTCTGCAGGCCACCAATCTTGTGAAGTAGTCATTAATTCGTACATGTCTTGTTTAACTGCTTTTAAATCCAAAGACTTGAAAGCTTCTGCATAATTAAAAGAAGCATCCATTGGATTGGTTAAAGAGGAATGTTGACGAAGTGTATTCAATCTTAATTGATTCGGCCACCAATCGATATTTCTTGTTCCTGCATTTGTAATTTTAGAGGCTGTTGAAGCTCCCGTAAAAGGGCATTTTGCAGCTGTTTCTGGGCTTTGATTATCCATATTATTATTATTTTTTGTATTAAAATAGAATATGCAATTTAGAAAAAATTAGTCAAATTCAGTCTATAAAATAGTACCCAAGTTTGTTAGATTTGTTTAATATTGTTTAATATTAAATATAAAATAATTAAACAATAAATATTTAAATTTTAATATGAATATTTTTTCCCTTTTTAATAAAAAAAAGATAAAGATTAATTAATGTTGAAATAGAATTTAAACTATTTTAGTGGCCTTAATATATAATTAACTGTTAAATTTTTAACAGAAAATAATATTCATCCTATTTATTTATTAAAAAAACAACAATGAGAAAAATTACAATGATTCTAACTCTTGTTTTAGTTTCTTTTAGTGCTTTGTATTCACAAGCGAATAAAAAAACTATTACAGGTAAAGTGACAACCGAGAACGGTGAAGTCCTAGCAGGAGTTACTGTATCTGAAGTTGCAGGTGTTGCCAAAACCGTTACAGACGAGAAAGGTACCTACACCATTCAGGTAAACTCTAAAACTTCAACATTAAGATTCAGCTATGTAGGCTACAAAGAGGCTGAAACAAACATTACCAGCAATTCAATTGCTAATGTATCGCTTGTAAATGAAAACGGCTCACTTGCAGAAGTTGTAGTGGTTGGATATGGTGTTCAACAAAAGAAAGCATTTACAGGTGCTGCTTCTAAAATTGATGCAAAAGAATTTTCACAATTAGTTACCCCTTCAGTTGACAAACAATTAGCAGGTCGTGCTGCGGGTGTTCAAGTAGTAGCAAGTGGAGGAGATGTGGGTACACCAGCTAGAATTAGAATTCGTGGTATTAACTCAGTTTCTCAAAACCAATCTCCTTTAATCGTCGTTGATGGAGTTCCTTTTATATCAGGTAACTTAGCCGGCTATACTAACTCCAATGCATTAGGTGATATTAACCCTAATGATATTGAGAACATTGAAGTTTTAAAAGACGGTTCTGCCACTGCTATATTTGGATCAAGAGCAGCAAATGGTGTAATCATGATTACTACTAAGAAAGGTTCTAAAGGTGGTTTAATGAAAGTAACCTACGATGCAACATTTGGATATACTTCTCCATTTAAAACATATGAGTTATTAAATAACTCTCAATTTGTTGATATTAGTAATCAAAAGAGAACCAATGCTGGTTTGACTGCTTGGGCAGCTCCAGGAGATGGTAAGACTTATGACTGGCAAAAAGAAGTAATGAGAAACAATACACCAACTTCTCAACATAATTTAAGTTTCTCTGGAGGTACCAATAAGAGTACTTATTTCTTTTCTTTAAATGTTAGTGACCAAAAAGGTATTTTATTATCAAATGCTAACAAGTCTTATCGTATTAGATTTAATTTTGAAAATGAAGTAAATAAATACGTAAAAATTGGAAACAATTTGACTTTATCTAAACAACTGGATAATGATCAAAATAATGGATCTAACGCATTAAGTGGTGGTGTTGCCTCTGCATTAAGAATGTTACCAAACGTGAACCCATTTGATCCAAATAATGCAACAGGTTATAATATTCGATACCCAGCATTAAACCAAGTGGGTCTAGGTCCTAATACCAATCCTGTGGACGATAGCTATACTAACCCGTTATTTACTTTAACACAGAATAGATATGAGTCAGATAAATTACGTGTGAACAATAACTTATATGTAGAAATAAGTCCTATGAAAGGTTTAAAAATTCGTTCTGCATTTAACTATGACTTCTTAGATGATTACTCAACTCAAATTTTAAGTCCTATTCACGGTGATGGATTTAGCTCATTAGGTTCAATCGCCAACGCTGCTTCACAATATAAAAGATTGGTGTGGCAGAATTATATGAACTACAATACTACTATCGCAAATGACCACAATATTTATATAACTGCTGGTCATGAAGTACAAGAAGATGAAAATAAATTTGTATCTGGATCACTTTCGCAATTATCTGATCCATTTTTTATTCAAAAGAATTTGATTAGTGGATCTGGTGCTATACAAACAGCAGGTGGAACTTTTAACATGAGCGGATTTCATTCTTTATTTGGTCGTTTAAACTACGATTTCAAAAACAAATATTTTGTTCAAGCTTCTGTAAGACGTGACGGACAAAGTTCATTAGCTCCTGCAAATCGTTTTGGTGTTTTCCCAGGTGTTTCTTTTGGATATAGAATATCTGAAGAAGGTTTCTGGAAAAACAATGCATTCTTAAATGAAAAAATTAGCGATGCAAAATTAAAAGGATCTTACGCTGTGGTAGGTAACCAATTAAGTGGCTTCCCTTACCTAAGTACTTTTAGTTCTGCTGCTTATGGAAATATTCCAGGTCTTGCACCAAATTTAATTGGTAACAGTGGTCTTCAATGGGAAAGTAGTAAAAAACTAGATGTAGGTATAGAATTAGGTTTATTTAAAAATAGATTCAATTTTGTTGCTGATTGGTTCTTAAATGATATCGACGAATTAGTATTTAGTGTCCCTACTCCTAACTCTGCTGGTATTCCAGGAAATTCAATTAGCCAAAATATTGGTTCAGCTAGAAACAATGGTTTAGAATTCACTTTAAGTGGTGATATCCTTAGAACTAAGAACTTCACTTGGGGTTTTAATGCAAACCTTACAACTTTAGAAAATAAAATTACCGCTTTGTATAGCGTAGGAGGAGTTCCTGTTACAACTATCCCAGGAACTTATAACAGAATTGAAATAGGTAAATCTTTGAACTATTTATGGGGTTGGAATTATGCCGGTGTTAACATACAAAATGGTAACCCTATGTACTTTAAAGCAGACGGAACATTGGTTCAAAGAAATGCTGCAACTGGTTCTTATTTTAGAGCAGCTAACTTGAATGACGTAAACTTAATCAATTCTAATCCATTGACAGATGCAGATAAAGTTAACTTAGGAAATAGTTTACCAACCTACTTTGGTGCATTTACTAACAACTTCCGATATAAAAATTTCTCTTTAGAATTTATGATCAGATTCCAAGGTGGAAATAAAATCATGAACATTACACGTCAAGAAGCTTTATTAAGTCAAAGCTTCCACAATAACGGAGTAGAAATAAAAGAGAGATGGCAATTACCAGGTGATGTCACATCTGTTCCAAGATTAAGATATGGTCAAAGTGCAATCATCAACCAAACAGGAGCTGCTATTTCAAGATTCGTTGAAAATGGTGATTATGTTAGATTACAAAATGTAGTATTGAATTACAATTTCAATAACAAAACATTGTCTAAAATTTCAAATGGATATGTTAAAACTGCAAGAGTATTTGCTCAAGGTCAAAACTTATTCATATTGACTAAATACTCAGGTATTGACCCAGATAATGCAAGTCAAAGTGGACAAGACAATGCAGTATCTCCTTCATTACGCATTTTATCATTTGGACTTAATGTTGGATTTTAACATTAATTAAATAAAAATATATATCACAAATAAAATTGTAAACAATGATACTTTTAAATAAAATAACACAAAACACCCTCCTATTAGGTTTAATCCTAGTAGCAGTAGGATGTGAAAAAGTGATAGAGAAGCAACCCTTCAACGCCTTCACAGACGAGAGTGTATTTACTACAGTTGCTCGTGCTAACCTTGCATTAAATGGTGTTTATGATGCTGCACAAACAGGTGGTCCCTCTTTAGCAGGTCGTGGTTACCCATTTGGCGCTGCAACAATTGAACAAGGTGACAACAGAGGAGAAGATATGGTGAACTTACAAACCTTTTACCAAATCACTTACCAAGCTACCTATACCCCATCTACTGCAAACAATGTAGCGATGTGGGATAATAACTATGCTCTTATTAATAAAGCAAATATTGCTATTGAAGGCTTTAAGAGCGCAGTTGCATCAGGTGTTTTACCTGCAGAGACTGCAACACAGTATGAAGCAGAATGTCGTTTCTTACGTGCTTTAGCTCATCACGAATTATTAATTCATTTTGCACGTCCTTACCTTGAAGGAAATGGATCAGCTTTAGGTGTACCTTATCGTGATTATGCAGTAAAAGGTGGAGAAAGTTTAGAGCGTCTACAAAAAGACCCGCGTCCAAAAGTAGCTGATGATTATGTAAAATTACTTGCAGACTTAGCTTTTGCAGAAGCCAATTTACCTGTAACTAATTCAGGAGGTGCTATTGTACGTGCTCAAAAAAGCGCTGCTATTGCACTTAAACAAAGAGTGCTGTTACACATGGGTAGATTTAGCGATGCAATCACAGCTGGAAATGCTTTGATTCCTTCTACCTTAACTCCAGCAACTCCTTCTTCTACAAAGTCCTTAATTGGAAACCACGCGCTTACTGCAACACCGAATGCTTCTTTTGGTTATATTGGTGGTGGCAACAATATAACATCTGAAAATATTTTCACAATTAAAAACGACCCATTAGACAATGGATCAGTAAATGGAGCTCCTGCAGGAATGTATGGATCTACTGACTTATTAGGTCGTGGCCTTGTTTGTGTATCTCCTATTATTTGGAACAATAAAGGTTGGTTAGAATCAGATTTAAGAAGATCAACACTTTATCGTAATGGTGCAACTGCCATTGGAAGAGGAATTTTAACAACAAAGTATAATGATTATAGTGGTCGTGGAGACAATACCCCTATCATTCGCTGGGCTGAAGTTTTGTTAAATCAAGCAGAAGCAGAAGCTAGAGTGTCTACATCTGTTTCTCAAAGAGCTATAGATTTATTAAACTTGGTAAGAAATAGATCAGTAACAACTGCTGCAGATCAATTTACTTCTTCAAGCTTTAGTTCTCAAACAGATTTATTAAAGGCAATCTTATTAGAAAGAAGAATTGAATTCTTAGCCGAAGGTAGAAGATGGCCAGATATCCACAGAACTTCTCAAGATCCTATTGCAGCATTAAGAGAAGCTGGTATTCCAGGCAAAGTAGCAAATGGTGGTGTAACTGGTACTACTTTAGCACAATACGGAATAGGTGTAGCAGTGACAATTGGTGAAAAAGCTATACCCTACAGTGATTTTAGATTTATCTGGCCTATACCAGCAATTGAAATTACTACCAACCCAATCATTGTTCAAAACCCTGGTTACTAGTTTACTAATGGAATAAGTTTTTTGAATAATACAATAAAAAAAGGGTCCCGATTTATCGGGACCCTTTTTTTATATCTATCATGATTTAATATCTAAAAGAAAAACATATACTTTATAAAGATATTTTTAAACTAATAACTAATTATTCATTGCCTCCAACTATCTTGCTGGTACTTCTGTATAAGTAATTTTCATAAATATGTCGTCTTGCAAAACGATCAGGGGTATCGGCATTGACCAACTTTACATAAATAGCTTTTGGAACGCCATAGTATTCATATTCATTGCCATCGGAAAACACCACTCTTAATATTTCAGATTTAAATTCAAAGTCGCTAATACTAGCCTCTGTGGTAGTAGCTATATAGGCATCCTTGGTGGCTTCATGTGTTTCAATATGCACACTCACTAAAAAATGATAAGAGGCAATTAATTTAGCCGATTTTTCTTCTGCCATTTTTTTAGCCTCATCACTATCTTGAAATTTATCGGGATGCCATTCCATCATAATCTTACGATATACTTTTTTCAAGTCACTTAAACTAGCTTTATCGTCTACGCCAAGTATGGCTCTATGTCTTTCTATTCTCTTCATATATAAAATTATGCAGCGCGAAGGTACAGTAAACTTATTTAAATAAAGAAGCCCTTCCAGTATATACTGAAAGGGCTTAACATTATAATAATACTTTGAAAGCCTATTAAGGCCACTCAGCTTATTTTACTTCTTCAAACTGAGCATCTTCAACTGTATCGTTGTTGGCTCCACCGTTAGCTTGTCCGCCTGCTTGGTCTGCACCAGGAGCTCCTGCTTCAGGGCCCGCTGCTCCAGCTGCTTGTGCTTTGTAAATTTCTTCACTTGCAGCAGTCCATGCAGTATTCATTGCTTCTAAAGCAGTATCTACTTTAGCGGTATCTTGAGAAGCATGCGCTTCTTTCAAATTTGCTAAAGCTGTTTCAATAGGTGCTTTTTTGTCAGCAGGAATTTTTTCACCAAATTCTTTCAATTGCTTTTCTGTTTGGAAAATTAAGCTATCTGCTTGGTTTAATTTTTCTACTCTTTCTTTTTCTATTTTATCACCTGCTTCGTTGGCTTTAGCTTCGGCTTTCATTTTTTCAATTTCTTCCTTGGTTAAACCACTACCTGCTTCGATTCTAATTTTTTGTTCTTTACCTGTGCCTTTATCTTTTGCACTTACATTTAAGATACCGTTCGCATCTATATCAAAAGTTACTTCAATTTGAGGAACGCCTCTTGGTGCTGGTGGAATACCATCCAAGTTAAACATACCTAAACTTTTATTTTGAGTAGCCATTGGACGCTCTCCTTGTAATACATGAATTTGAACACCTGGTTGATTATCGCTAGCTGTTGAATACACTTCTGTTTTCTTAGTAGGAATAGTAGTATTAGAAGCAATCATAGTAGTCATTACACCACCCATTGTTTCAATACCTAAGTTTAAAGGTGTAACGTCTAATAATAATACATCTTTCACATCTCCTGTTAAAACTGCGCCTTGGATACCTGCACCTATTGCTACCACTTCATCTGGGTTCACAGAACGGTTTGGTTTTTTACCAAAGAACTTTTCAACTATTTCTTGTACTTTAGGAATTCTTGAAGAACCTCCTACTAAAATCACTTCATCAATTTGTGATACAGAATAACCTGCATCTTTTAATGCAGTTTCACAAGGCTTTAAACAACGTGCAAATAAATTATCTGCTAATGATTCAAATTTTGCTCTTGTTAATTTTAATACTAAGTGTTTAGGAACACCATCTACTGCTGTAATGTAAGGAAGGTTAATTTCCGTTTCAGAAGAAGAACTTAATTCTACTTTTGCTTTCTCTGCAGCTTCTTTTAAACGTTGTAAAGCCATTGGATCTTTTCTTAAGTCAATGGCTTCTTGTTTTTTAAATTCATCAGCTAAGAAGTCCATGATCACTTTATCAAAATCATCACCCCCTAAATGCGTATCTCCGTTGGTAGATTTTACTTCAAATACACCATCTCCTAAATCCAAGATAGAAATATCAAAAGTTCCACCTCCTAAATCAAATACTGCTATTTTTTGTTCTACATTCTTTTTATCTAAACCATATGCCAAGGCTGCAGCAGTAGGTTCGTTTACAATTCTGCGAACGTTTAAACCTGCAATCTCACCTGCTTCTTTAGTTGCTTGTCTTTGTGCATCGTTAAAATAAGCAGGAACAGTAATTACTGCATCTGTTACTTCTGTGCCTAAATAATCTTCAGCGGTTTTTTTCATCTTTTGTAAAACCATTGCTGAAATTTCTTGTGGGGTATACATACGACCGTCGATATCAACACGCACTGTGTCGTTCTCGCCTTGTACAATTTTATAACTCCAATGAGACTTCTCTTCAGTAATCTCATTAAAACGACGACCCATAAAACGCTTTACACTTGATATCGTGTTTTCAGGGTTCGTGATAGCTTGACGCTTAGCAGGGTCTCCCACTTTACGTTCGCCATTTTTTAAGAAGGCTACTACTGAAGGGGTAGTTCTACGTCCTTCATCATTGGCGATCACTACTGGTTCGCCACCTTCCATAACTGATACGCAACTATTTGTCGTACCTAGGTCAATTCCTATTATTTTTGCCATAATGCTTGATTTTCAATGATTAATTACTCTACTATAGTCAATCTTTATGCCATAATAGGTATGCCCATATAGGGGTGCAAATTTGTCATATATGGCAGAT
>Ga0114972_10002792_pt1 | contig 13167 bp, 12 predicted proteins | sample M_140807_EF_Meta_FD_87354 | JGI IMG/M metagenome (GOLD analysis project Ga0114972, IMG submission 87354) | Freshwater microbial communities from Lake Montjoie, Canada to study carbon cycling - M_140807_EF_MetaG | ecosystem: Environmental > Aquatic > Freshwater > Lake | place: Lake Montjoie... | reverse complement strand
TGCTGGACGCGCTGGAAGCCTATGCTGAGGCGCAGGAATTGCCGATGAAGGCTGCCTCCCGTCTCGTGCTGCTGGCTGATGAATTGGCCGCCAATGTGGTCATGCATGCCCAGGGCGCCAGCTTCTTTGCCGTCGATGTCTCGCGCGGGCCGGATGCGGTGACCTTCACCCTGACCGATGACGGGCCGGAATACGATCCGCTGGGCCGCGGTGAGGCCAACACCAATGCCAGCCTGGAGGAGCGCACGCTGGGCGGCCTGGGTGTGCATTTCATCGAAAAACTGGCATCCAGCGCGCATTGGCGGCGCGAGGACGGCCACAACATTCTCACCATCACTCTGGATGCCGCTGCCGAATGACGGCAGGATTGCTCCAAACGCACCACAGGATAACACCATGCAAATCACTTCATCCCAATCCGGCGCGCTGAACGTCGCCACCCTTGAAGGCCGGCTTGACACTGCCACCGCGGCCGAGGCCGAGGCCACGCTGATCAGCATGCTGGCCGCCCCTGGCCTGGTGCTGGACATGGCGCAGGTGCGCTATGTCAGCTCCGCTGGATTGCGCGTCCTGCTCAAGCTGGCCAAGGAGGCCCGGACAAAGGGCGCGGCCTATTCGCTCGTCGGCCTGCAGCCGGCGGTGCGTGAGGTCTTCGAGGTCAGCGGCTTCGACAAGATCATCCCGTCCTATGCCACCCTGGCTGAGGCCGTGGCGGCCTGAGCCGCTGTCCCGGCCGGACATCTTGGCCGGTAACGCGCTGCACCACGCGCAGGCCGGGCTTCGGGCGCTGGCGGGGCTGGCGCCCTCGCCTGTGCTTCAGTCTCGGCTGGAACGTGCATCTGCCATTCTGGCCAAGCTGCCGCGCCAGCCCCGGATCGAGGATGCGAATTGGGCTGCCTTGCTAGACGCCGTAACGGTGCAGGAGACGCTGCTCTTCCGCAGCCCGGCGCAGTTGGAGTTGATCGAACGGCGCCTGCCGCCGCTGCTGTTGCAGGCGCGTGCCGAGGGGCGGCCGCTGCGCCTGCTCTCGGCCGGCTGCGCCACCGGCGAGGAGGCCTTCACCCTGGCCGCCATTTGCCTGCATCAGGCGCAGACCCATGCCCCTGGCGCTGATGTTGAGGTGGTTGGGGTGGATATCAGCCGCCCAGCGCTGCGCAGCGCGGCGGAGGGGGTGATCAGCCTGCGCCTTGGCGCGCCGCTGGCGGGCGTGCCGGCACAGTACCGGCCCTGGTTGGAGGGCGAGGGTGGCAAGCCAATATTGCATTCCAGCCTGCGCGCCATTTTGCGTTTCGAACGTGCGAGCCTGCTGGAATTGCCAGCGAGTCTGGGCGAGTTCGATGTGATTTTATGCCGTAATGTTCTGATATATATGGATGATTTGGCGCGGCGGCAGGTTATCGCCGGCTTGGCTGTGCGGTTGCGGCCGGGCGGTGTGCTGGCGCTGGGTGTGACCGATAGCGCGCCCGGCGGCAGCTTCCGGCCCGCCGGCCATGCGGTGTTCGACCATGGCTGAGCGCCTGGAGCAGCCGCCGCTGCTGCGCCGCATACCCGGCGGATGGGTCGGCTTCGTCGATGGTGCGGCCTGGCCGGTGCATGATGCCGATGGCGCGGCGGAATGGCCGGGCACGCTGTGGCATTTCGATGGTGCGGCGTTAACCGCCGAAGCGGCGGCTGGTGCCGTGCAGCCGCCCGCCAGCCCCGCCCCACCACCGCCTGCCGCGGCGGCGGCGGTGGCAGCCCCATTGGGGCGACGCGCCGCCGCCACTGCCCGGGGCACCATGCTGGGCATGCGGCTGCGGCGTGGCGAGGTTGAGGATGTGTTGGTGCCGCGCGCCTATTTGGAGCGCGTGCTGCCCTGGCCAGACGTGCAGCCCCTGGCCTTCGCGCCGCCGGGCGTGCTGGGCATAGGCATGGCCATGCTTGGGGCCCCGGTGCTGGTGCTGGAGGTGCCGCAGCCACAGAAACTGCTGGCGGTTCTGCGCCTGGATGGCCGGCTTATCGGGCTGGGCTGCGCCGATTTGCGCCCTGACCCTGCGGCCGGCGACACGGCATGGCTGCCCGAGGGCGCATGGGCCCTGGCGCCGCTGGCACCCAGCATCGCGCCTCAGCTTGAGCAACCCAGCCTGCCGCTGCTGTTCTGCACCGCGGCCGGCACCCGTTTCGCCCTGCCAGCGCTGGAGGTGGAGGCGGTGTTGCCGCCCGTGCTGCCGGTGCCAGGCCCAGGCCCAGGCCCAGGCTCAGGCCCAGACCAGGTGCATATCGTGGCGCATCGCGGCCAAGTTCTGCCGGTCTGCGATGCCGGGCTGGCCTTGGGCGGGCCAGCGGCGCTTGCCCAGGGCGCGGTGCCGATGCTGCGGCTGGCCGGCGTGGCGGTGGCTGTGACTGCGGTGGAAGGCCTGCGCCGCGTGCCGCTATCGGCGATAAGCGCCGCCAATGCCGGCAGTGCCATGCGCGCGGTGTGCTGGCCCGCCGGCGTGGCGGTGCCGGTGCTGGACCCCCTCTGGCTGGCGCGCGGCGCATGAATGCGCGGCCGCTGAGCGTGTTGGTGGTGGATGACAGCGCCTTCATGCGCTTGGCGCTACGCCGGATCATCGAGGCCGAGGGCGACCTGCTTGTGGTCGGCGAGGCGGCGGATGGCGCGGCGGCGATCGAGCAGGTGCGCCGGCTTGCCCCCGATGCGGTGGCAATGGACATCGAAATGCCGGTGATGGATGGGCTGGAGGCAACACGCCGGCTGATGGCCGAGCCGCATCCCCCGGCCATCATCATGGTCAGCAGCCACACCAGCGAGGGCTCGGCGATGGCGCTGGCGGCGATGCAGGCCGGCGCCGCCGATTGGCTCAACAAGGATACAGGGCTGGGCGGGCTTGATCTTGGCCATCTTGACCGTGAGTTGCGGGCAAGGCTGCGGCTTTGGGGCAGTGCTCATCGAGCCCATGCGCCGCCGCCCGTCCCCACACCCCAGATTGCGGTGCCAGCCGAGCCCCGCGCCTTCGAGTTGGTGGTGGTGGGCGCCTCAACCGGCGGGCCGGACGCGCTGGCGGGGCTGCTGGGCGGCATGGGCAGGCTACCGGTGCCAGTGGTGCTGGCGCAGCACATGCCCGATGGCATGGCAACGGATTTCGCCCGCGCCTTGGCCCGGCATTCTGGCCTGACGGTGGAGGTGGCGGTGGGTGGCATGATCCTGCAACCCGGCACGGTTGTGGTGCTGCCCGGTGGTCAGGATGGCGCGCTGATGCGCCAGGCCGAGGGCGGCTTGCGGCTGCGACTCTCGCCGCAGACCGCGGCAGCCCACCCTTCGGTGGATGTGCTGTTCACCTCGGCCGCGATGGTGGCGCGTGGTGTATTGGGTGTGGTGCTGACCGGCATGGGACGGGACGGCGCGGCGGGGGCGGCGGCGCTGGCCCGGCGCGGCTACCCTGTCCTGGTGCAGGATGCTGCCAGCTGCGTGGTGGCGGGCATGCCCAATGCTGTATTGGCGCTGGTGCCGGGGGCGGAGAGCGCCACACCCGCCCAGATCGGCGGGCGGCTGCGGGCCCTGACGCAGGCTTGAGCGCCCGCGTGCTGCCGGCCACCAGCGTAATGATGTGAAAATCTGGGCTAGCGCTGCCGCGCGCTCCACGTGCAAACTGCCGGCATGGACGCCGAACTTCTAGAGGCCTTTCTGCCGGAATGGGCTGCCGCTTGCGCCAGATTGGCGGCAGCGCCTGGGGATGCCCGAGCGCTGGCGAATTTGCGTGCGCTGGCCGAGGCGCCGGGGGCCGAGGTGCTGGCACCGCATATCGGTGTGCTTCCGCCCGAGGACTTGGCCGCCCAGGCCGAGACCCTGTTGCGCCCCACGAAGGAAGCGCCAGAGGCAGTGTCCGGTGCTGCCCTTGGGACCACCACCTTGGAGGCCCAGTTGGCGGCTGGTGTGCTGATCATCGATGACAGCCCGACCATGCGCCGAATCCTGCGCGAGATCATTGCCGAGGATGCTGCATTTGCCATTTTGGGCGAAGCTGGAGATGGCGAGGCCGGCCTCGCCGCCATGGCCAGGCTGCAACCCAGCCTGACACTGCTGGATATCGAGATGCCTGTCATGGATGGAATTGGCGTGCTGCGGCGCTGGGCGCTGCGCGGGCCAGGCCAGGTGCTGGTGGTCAGTTCCTCGGCCCAGTCCGGGGGGGATGTGGCACTGGAGGCGATGCGGTTGGGTGCCACGGCCGTGGTGGCCAAGCCGTCGGGGGCTTTGAGCCTGGATATGGCGCAGCAGCGCGGTGCCGATCTGCTGCGCGCGGCCCGCAGCGCGCTGGGCTTGCCCCATGCCGCTTGATGAATCGCTGCGCGCCGAATTCGCCGCCGAGACCGACGAGCATCTGGACGCCATTGAGGCTGGGCTGAATAGGCCCAGCGAGGAGCGTTCGGCGATCGATGCGCTGTTCCGTGCCTTCCATTCGCTCAAGGGCATGAGCGATGCGGTGGGTGCCGCGGGCATGAAGGCGCTGGCCCATCGCGCCGAGGATGCGCTGGGGCTGGCTCGGCAGGGCAAGCTCTCGGTTGCACGTGCGGCGCCGGCCCTGTTGCAGGCGGGCGATGCGCTGCGCCTGGCGCGCGAGGCGCTGCTGGAGCGGGGCGAGGATCTGCCCTCGCCACCGGCAGTGCTTGCCGCGCTCTCGGCGCTGCTGGATTCTACACAGGCGCCGCCTGAAGCCCCTCCGCCGCGCGCCGCCGCCCCGCCGCCGCAAGCTGCACCGGTGCCTGATGCGCAGGACCCGCTGCTGGCCACCCTGTGCTCCATGCTGGTCGAGGCCGCGCCTGCCCTGGCCGCGGGGCAATCCCAGCCCGAGCTGGTGGCGGCTTGCGCCGAGATGGGCCTACATCGCCTCTCCGTCCAGCTCGCTGCGCCGCCTGGGTTGCCGCGCACCGGCCGGCTGTGGCGGATGATCGGGCTGCTGGCCGAGCAGGTGGGCGAGCCAATACCGGCATTGCCAAGGGCCACGGGGGATGCAGCCCCCCTGCTGGTGGCGCTGGCCGCCGCCCCGCACAACGCAGCCCTGGCCGGCGATGCTGCCGATGCTGCCCATGCCCTGGGCGAGGCCGAGGCCGAGTTGGCGCTGCGCCGGCTGCAGGACCTCTGCGCCCGGCTGCCGGATGCCGACGCTGCCTCCACCCTGGCCCGGCATGAGGCGGCCTGGGCGGTGGCGCTGCGCGATGGCAGCCTTGCCGCGCTGCAGGGGCTGGGGCTGGACAGCCTGGCCACCGATGCCCGGCTGCCGGCGGATTTTTCTGCCGCACTCTCGCCCGGTGCCACCCGCCGCGCCCTGGCAGCGCTGGCGGCGGGGCAGATGCTGTACCGCGTGCGCGCCATCACCGGCGGCGCACCGGAGGATGAGGCGGCGCTGGAATTCTGGCTGCGCGGCGCGGGCGAGGTGCTGGGCAGTATTTTGGTGCCGGAGAGCAAGCCGCCGCAGCTTGACCTGCTTCTGGCCTCGGCCACGGCAGAGGAGGGGCTGCGCGCGGCGTTGGCCATGGCCGATCCGGATAAGCGTCATGTGCTGAGCCTGGCACCCGCCGCCGCCACCACCCCTGCGGCTGTGACGATGGCCCCTGTGGTGCCCAGCCTGCGGGTACGCCAGGATGTAGTGGACAATATCATCACCCTGGCCGCCGAGATGCGCGCCGCCGCCGCCGCCCTCTCGGAGGCGCTGCGAGACCCGAGCATGGCGGCGGCGATGGAGGCCATCTCAGCCATGGAGCACCGGCTGGGGGGCAGCGCGGCCCGGCAACTCGCTGCCGCCACGGGGCAGATCAATGCGCTGCGGAACCGGATGTCGGGCGCCGATTCCAGGCTCGGCCTTTCCATGCGCCAGCTGGATGAGGCGGTGCTGGAGTTGCGCGTGGTGCCGGTGGGCACGCTGTTCCAGCGCCTGCCGCGCGCGGTTCGCGGCGTGGCCGATGGCGCCGGCAAGCCGGTGAGGCTGGAACTGGCGGGCGAGGATGTGCGCATCGACCGCAGCTTGATTGAATTGCTGGCTGACCCGCTGCTGCATTTGGTGCGCAATGCTGTCGATCATGGCATCGAGCCTGCCGGCAGGCGCGGTACCAAGGCGGCTGAGGCGGTGGTGCGCGTGGCTGCCGAGCGCCTGCCCGGCCAGGTGCAGATCACCGTCAGTGACGATGGCGGTGGCATTGACGCCGTTCGCGTGCGCCGTGTGGCCGAGGAGCGCGGCCTGATCGCCCCCGGCGAGGAGCTGAGCGAGACGGCAACCCATGCGCTGCTGCTGCGGGCCGGGTTTTCCACCCGCACGGAGGTGACCGATGTGTCGGGCCGCGGGGTGGGGCTGGACGTGGTGCATGATGCGGTGCGCCGGGCCGGCGGCCATATGTCTATCGCCAGCCAACTGGGCCATGGCACGGCTTTTACCCTCACACTGCCAACGAGTGCCGCCATCCAGCCGGTGCTGCTGGTGGAGGCTGGCGGCCATCCTTATGCCGTGCCGGCGGGCAGGGTCGTCTCGGTGCTGGAGGCGGAGGAAGACGCGGGCGGCTTGCCGATGCTGGCGCTGGAGGCGGCGCTGGGCCTGCCCTGGGCGCCCTGCGGCGGCATGGTGGTGCTGGAGCGCCCGTCCGGGCGTCTGGCACTGCAGGTGGCGAGAGTGACGCGGCGGACGGATTTGCTGCTGCGCCCGCTGCATCCCAGGCTGGCGGCGCTACCGGGGCTTTCCGCCGTGGGTATGCTGGGCAGCGGTGAGCCAGTGCTGGTGCTGGAGCCGGATGGGTTGGGCGGTTAAAAGCTACTCTGCCATTTGGCTTACCGCGCCGCAGACATCAGCGACGGTGGACACCCATCCGAAAAACTCTTCGATGTTGTAGATCGCCGCCTATGCTGGCTTGGGCCGAAGAGGCTCTGCGGCAATGCCTCGCAAAGTGGCAGGGGGTGGGGTGGTTTGCGCCATGTTGCGGCGAAGCGTGTTTGGCCCGGCCACGCCCGCGCATCTCGGCGCTTGTGGCCGGGCCGCCGCATGCAGCATGTCGGGTCAACGCAACATTTCCCGGAGGCTGTCCCATGACCCACGAGATTTCCCGCCGCACGGCACTCGGCGCCGCTGCCGCGCTGGCCGCGCCCTTTGCCGCCCGCGGTCAGACCCGCGCCGTGCGCTTCTCCTTCGACTGGCTGTTCAGCGGCCCCTACGCCTTTGGCGCCGCGGGCGTGACCCAGGGCTTCTTCCGCGAGGCCGGGCTGGAGGTGTCGCTCACCCGCGGCTTCGGCTCTGCCCGCGTGCCGCTGGACATGGCGGCCGGCTCGTTTGATGTGGCGATGTGCGACCCCACGCCGCTGCTGCGCTTCATGAGCCAGAACCCCAATAACGACCTCATCGCGGTTGGCCTGATGTGGGACCAGGCGCCGACGGCGGTGACGGTCCGCGCCGATGGCCCGATCACCCAGATCAGCCACTTGGCCGGCAAGACCTTGGCCGCCCCCGAATTTGATGGCGGCCGCCAGGTCTTCCCTGTCTTCGCCGCGATCAACAATATTCCCTTCTCCTCGATCAACTGGCTGAGCGTGGCGCCGGAGCTGCGTGAACCGATGCTGGCGCAGCGCCGGGCCGATGGCATCACCGGCTTCGTCACCTCCACCGCCCTGTCTCTCAAGGCATTGGGGATGGACCTGCCGGCGCAGCGCATCTTCCGCTACCGCGAATACGGCATGGATTTCTTCTATGGCTCAGTGCTTCTCACCACCCGCACATATGCCGAGCGCAATCCGGACACGCTGCGCGCGCTGGTCGGGGCGCTGTATCGCTCGATGAAATGGTCCTTCCACAACCGTGCCGGCGCCATTGCCGCCCTGCAGGTGCGTGAGCCGCTGACCGATGTGGCGATCGAAACCATCCGTCAGACGATGGCGATGGATGAGCTGGTGGATGGCCCCAATGTGCGCCGGCTTGGCATGGGCGTCATCGAGGCGCCGCGCCTGCAACGCCAGATCGAGGCGGTGAAACAGGCCTATAACCTGGGCGATATGCCAAGCCCCGACCGCTTCCACACCGACCGCTTCCTGCCGCCTGCGGCCGAGCGCGTTTTGGCCTGAAACTCAATGGGATCAAAGGGCCTTTCGGCCCTTTGCTGGAGGGTTTGGGAGGGTGGGTTTTCCTTTCCCGAACACCTTCAGCCGACATCACTTGAGCTTAAATTCAGCAAACTCGCAAAGCCTTTGCGGCGTCTGGTAATGCGTTGTTCTCTCAAAACAGAAGACAACAAGGCGGATCGAAAGGCTCAACCCAGGCACCTGCAACCGATGTTGCCAATACATCGAGGTGTATGTCTCAAATTGACATTTCATTGCCCGCATAGGCGACAACGTCGCCGCTGTCAGGCAGGAAAGCCAGCTACCGGACCGTCCGAATTTCCAGAGCTACCTTTGCGAGCCGGACGAGATGGATGCGCCGCTGGATGACGCGAATGTCGAACGGCTTTGCGACCTGCTCGATGCGATGGTGCAGGCTGGCGCGACCCACTTTCTCATCATCACCCACCACGGGCTGACCGTGGCCTGGATGCATCGACTTTATGGCGTAACGATACAGGAGTGGGGGGTGCCGGGCCTGCTCGGTGTTCATCTGGGCCAGGCGGTGGCGCTGGTGGAGCAACCAATGGTCTGATCGGGGGTAGTGTGAACCCACTGGTTCGTCCAAAATTCGCGCATGGAAAAACGCAGCCGCGCGCCGGAACAGACCCGCCGCGCCATCATCGACGCCGCCATCGCGGAATTCGCCGATAAGGGGCTGAGCGGCGCCCGGGTGGATGAGATCGCGGCCCGCACCGCCACCACCAAGCGGATGATCTATTATTATTTCGGCGGCAAGGAGCAGCTCTACGCCACGGTGCTGGAGGAGCTGTATGGCGGCATCCGCGATGCTGAGCGGGCGCTGGACCTGGACCGCCTCGCCCCCATGGCGGCGCTGAAGCGGCTGGTGGAGACGACTTTTGACTACCATGCCGCGCATCCGGAATTCGTCCGGCTGGTGGCAGTGGAGAATATTCATTCCGCCCGGCATCTTGCGCTGCTGCCCAATATCATTGCCCGCAATGCCTCGGTGCTGGCGGGGCTGCAAAGCCTGCTGGACCGCGGCGTGGCCGAGGGGGTGTTTCGCCCGGGGATCGCGGCGCTGGACCTGCATATGCTGATCAGCGGCCATAGCTTTCACCGCGTTTCCAACCGCCACACCCTCGCGGCGCTGTTTGGCGAGGATTTGACCCAAGGCCCGGTGGCGGCGCGGCAGCGGGGGATGCTGGTGGAGGTGGTGGCGCGCTATGTCAGCCCCGGGTGACTGATCGCGGCCAGAAAACCCTGGCGCATGCGCGCCGCATCGGGCTCGTGCCCGGTGAAATGGCGGAAGGCATCGGCCGCCTGATAGACCGCCATGCCGCCGCCATCGGCCACCCTAGCTCCCTGGGCGCGCGCGGCCTGGAGCAGCGCTGTGTCGATGGGCACATAGACCACCTCGGCCACCCAGAGATCGGCCCGCAGCAGCGCCGCCGGCAAGGGTAGGCCGGGATGCTTGGCCATGCCCATGGGGGTGGCATGCACCAGGCCGTGGGCTGCCGCGATGGCGGGGCCGAGCGAGGCGCCTGCCACGGCGCGGCCGGGGCCGAAATGGGCGTTGAGATTGGCCGCCAGGCCCGCCGCGCGGGTGTCATCAATGTCGAAGATCGTGAGTTGGCCGGCACCCATGGACAGCACGGCATGGGCCACAGCAGCGCCCGCGCCGCCAGCGCCGATCTGCACCACCTGGCCCATCGCCGCACCGGGCAATTGCAGGCGAAAGCCTGCGGCAAAGCCCGAGGCATCGGTGTTGTGGCCCATACGGCGCCCGGCCTCGAAGACCACGGTGTTCACCGCACCCAGCGCGCCCGCCTCATCGGAGAGCGCGTCCAGCAGCGGGATCACTGCCTGCTTGGCGGGATAGGTGATGTTCAGGCCGCGATAGCCGGCGGCCTGCGCGTGATCGAGCAATTGCGGCAGGGCTTCGACGCCCAGGCCCAGCACATCGAGGTCAATGCGGCGATATTCCAGCGCAAAACCCTGCGCTGCCGCCTCGGCCATATGCATGGCGGGCGAGCGGGAGCCAGCAATGCCGCTGCCGATCAGCCCCAGCAGCATGGTGCCGGGGGCGGCGGGGGCGAAGACATCGCGCTCGGCCAAAGGGGGCATGACGGGGTTCCTCAGCATTGTATTGGTGCTTGACGGTCAATGTACCAACCGGTACGTACACGTCAACGACGTAACATCGTCGGGCCAAGGAACATCCATCCAGGGAACGGAGCGCATTTCATGCCAGCCATTTCACGCCGTCAGCTTGCCGCGGGCCTGGGGCTTTTCGCCCTGCCCGCCAGCGCGCAGGAGGCCTTTCCGGGCAGCCGGCCCGTTACCATCGTCGTCGCTTGGGCGCCGGGTGGTTCGACCGATTTCGTGGGCCGCCTGATGGCCCAGGCGCTGACGGCGCAACTGGGTGGCAGCTTCGTGGTGGATAACCGCCCCGGTGCCTCTGGCACGGTGGGCCATGCCTCGGTGGCCCGGGCGCGGCCGGATGGCCATACCCTGCTGCTGGGGGTGAACTCCACCTTCGCGATGAGCCGCCACCTCTTCCCGCAGCGCGGCTATGATGATGATCGCGGCTTTGTCGGCGTCGGCCGGGTGGCGATCTCGCCGATTATGCTCTGCACCAATGCGCAGACCGGGGTGCGCGATATTGCCGCTTTCGTGGCGCGGGCGAAGGCGCAGCCGGGGCAGATGAGCTATGCTTCCTCGGGGGCGGGTTCCTCGGCGCATCTGGCGACTGAATTGTTCCTCCGTGGCGCTGGCATCACTGTGCAGAACGTGACCTATCGCGGCGGCGCGCCGGCGGTGCAGGCGCTGATCACCAATGAGGTGCAGCTTGCCATGGTCGATGCGGTGACGGCGCTGCCGCTGATGCAGGCGGGGCAGATCGTCGCCCTCGGGGTCTCGACGCTGGAGCGCAACCCGCTCGCCCCCACCGTGCCGACCATTGCCGAGAGCGGTTTCCCGGGCTTTGAGGCGACCTCGGATTTCGCGCTCATGGCGCCGGCCGGCACGCCGGATGCGATCATCCGCGCCCTCTCCCGCGGCCTGACCGCGGCGCTGGCCGATGCAGATGTGGTGGGGCGGATGCGCGCCAGCTCGATCATCCCCACCCCCGGCACGCCGGAGGCCTTTCCGGCCTATCTGACCGCCGAGAGCGCCAAATGGGGCGAGCTGATTCGCGCCCGCGGCATCACGCTGGAATAGGCGTATTCACCCGGGAGCAGCCATGAAACGCGCCATCGCCACTGTCTGCCTCTCGGGCTCGCTGCCGGATAAGCTGGAGGCCGCCGCCGCTGCCGGCTTTGAGGGGGTGGAGATTTTCGAGAGTGATCTCCTCACCTTCGAGGGCACGCCTTCCGAGGCGGGGGCGATGGCGCGCGATCTGGGGCTGGAGATTTCGCTCTTCCAGCCCTTCCGCGATTTCGAGGCCATGCCCGCAGCGCTGCGGGCGAGGAATATGGACCGGGCGGAGCGCAAATTCGACACCATGGCGGCGCTGGGCGCCGAGCTGATTCTGGTGTGCAGCAATACCCAAGCCACTTGCATCGATGACCCCGCCCGCGCCGCCGCTGATCTGCATGAGATGGCCGAGCGCGCGGCCGGGCGCGGCTTTCGTGTCGGCTTTGAGGCGCTGGCCTGGGGCCGTCACACCAGGCGCTGGCGCCAGGCCTGGGATATTGTACAGCGGGGCGATCACCCTGCGCTGGGGCTGGTGTTGGATAGTTTTCATACCCTCGCGCTGGGCGATGACCTGGAGGGGCTTGATGTGCCGGGGGAGAGGATCTTCTTCGTGCAACTCGCCGATGCGCCGCTGCTGGATATGGATGTGCTCAGTTGGTCACGGCATTTTCGCAATTTTCCGGGCCAGGGGGATCTGGCGGTGGCGGATTTCACCCGCGCGGTGCTGCGGGCGGGCTATGCCGGGCCGCTCTCGCTGGAAGTGTTCAATGATGAGTTCCGCGCCGCGCCCGCACGGCGGATTGCCCGCGATGGGCTGCGCAGCCTGATCTGGTTGGCCGATCAGGTGGGGCTGGCGCCGCTGCCGGCGCTGCCGCGGCTTTCGGGCATTGAGTTTATCGAATTCGCGGTGGATGAGGCGGCGCGCGAGGCGCTGGGTGGCTATCTGGCCACGCTGGGCTTTCATCACGCGGGGACGCATAAATCCAAGCAGGTGGAGCTCTGGCGCGTCGGTGCGGCCAATCTGGTGCTCAATGCCGAGCCCGATAGCGCAGCACAGGAACGCTTCCAGATGACCGGCCCCACGGTTTGCGCCATGGCGCTGCTGGTGGATGACCCGGCCCGGCTGGCGGCCCGCGCCCGCGCCCTGCTGTGCAGCGTCTGGCACGAAAAGCGCGGCGCGGGGGAGCGCGACATCCCTGCCATCCGTGCGCCTGATGGGATGTTGTTGCATCTGGTGCAGGCGGGGGCGGCGCCGATCTGGCAGGATGATTTCCATCTGCTGCCCACGCCGCCGGGCGCGGCGCTGGGGGTGGATCACGTGGCGCAGGCGCTCTCGCCTGAATTGATCGAGGGTTTTGCGCTGTTTTATCGCGCGGTGCTGGGCCTCGCCCCGGATGCGGCATGGGAATTGCCGGACCCGTTTGGCATTGTCCGCTCGCGTGCCTGGGTGAGCGCGGATGGCGCGGTGCGCCTGCCGCTCAATGTCAGCGAAAGCAGCCGGACGGGGACGGGGCGTTTCGTCTCGGCCTATGCCGGGGCGGGGGTGCATCACATCGCCTTCGCGGTGCGCGATGCGGCGGCGGCGGTGGCGGCCATGCCGGGGGCGCCGCTGCTGGCGATTGCGGAGAATTATTACGAGGATCTCGGCGCCCGGCTGGGGTTGGATGATGCGGGGCTGGCGGCGCTCCGGACGCATCATCTGCTCTATGACCAGGATGGGGCGGGGGCGGGTTTCCGCCACGCCTATACCCTGCCCTTCGAGGAGCGTTTTTTCTTCGAATTCGTTGAGCGCGGGGCGGGCTATGCCGGGTTTGGCGCAGCGAATGCGGGGGTGCGCATGGCGGCGCAGCGGCGGGGCGCCAGGCGGTAGCGCCTGCCGCCCGCGGATCGGTAAAATC
>Ga0114972_10002791_pt1 | contig 13173 bp, 7 predicted proteins | sample M_140807_EF_Meta_FD_87354 | JGI IMG/M metagenome (GOLD analysis project Ga0114972, IMG submission 87354) | Freshwater microbial communities from Lake Montjoie, Canada to study carbon cycling - M_140807_EF_MetaG | ecosystem: Environmental > Aquatic > Freshwater > Lake | place: Lake Montjoie... | reverse complement strand
CCCACGGACCAGGCACGCCTTTCACCAATAAACACAAGCAGCAAGTCCCCCGTTCTCTTCACTGACTCATCTCCCATGGCTGCTACTCCCGAATTTCGTCGAAGTCCCTATCCCTACACGCCTCCAAAGCCCCCCGGGGCCTCGGGTGGGCTTCAGCGCAGCGCAAAATCCTTTCACACAACGCCCCCCCCACTCAATAGAGCATTGAGGCTTCGCCCCTCCCAGGTCTCTGGAGGAGCATCTAGGGGATCTACCACTCCGTTGTTTTCTCCGGATTTACAATCTTTCTCTGTGCAAAGCTTTTTAAAGAGTAGCAGCAAGTCCGGCACAGCAGCCTCGAACACCAACACCAACAGCGATGTTTTTGGAAGCAGTGGCCTCTTCTCATCTTCTCCAAAGGATTCATCGCCCCTTCGCACAAGTCCTACGCCCTCATCGCCCATTCCATGTTTTGCACCTAGTGCTCAGCAAACGAATTCCTCCTCTCAGGCACAAATACAAGGGAGTTCCTACGCCCCCATCATCACAGAACCCGAATCCATTTTACCCGAGGCGCAATCTATAGTTATACCTAAGATTAGGTTTCCAGCTGTGATGAGTTCTGACTCTGAAAACGAAATAAATGAGCCGGGTTTGACCGAAATAACTGTGGATGGTGTCTCGTTTGTGGAACAAAGCACAGGAACAAGTAAGGCAAAAAAGAGGCAACAGGTCGGCATTCATATTGAAGAAATGCGAAAGAGACAGCACCAGCAAGAGAAAAGCAATGAAGGGTTTTACAGCACAACGAATGATGAAAAATTGGAGTCTCATATTGCCTTCGCATTGAAAGTGAAAGAGGGTGGGGAAGAGGGGTCACCAACGAGCAAAGAGCGGAAAAAAATGCCAGTCTCAGCCTCTACTGCCTCGTGTCTGCTTCAGAACAATCAATTTCCGAGCTCTATACTGAGACCCAAACCAAGTGCTGCTACGTGCATGAGCGAAATTTCTTTTGTGACGCATGATTCGCAATCCTCGTCTAGTACCAAGGGTGGACGCGAAGGGCTCGGTAAGGTCATGGCTCGCCCACTAACACCCCTCTCTCAGGCTCAAGAGGCCCTTGCCTCCATGGAGCTCCAGAAAAACGACTTGAAGTCTGAAGCTGATCGGATTGCAACGTCTCTTGCACGGGCAACGGAGGAAGGCATCCAAACAGCTGCTAAGCTTGTACAATCCTTTTACAATGGCTCTGATAGCGGGGCAGCTGCGGTACTTTCTTCCATTACGCGGCGTGCATCCCCCCGACAAATCTCCCCGACAGGCCCTTCTGGAATTCTTAGTACTTCAGGTAGCTACGTTGGTGGTGAGGGTAGAAGCGTCATGGGGGGTAGCGATTGGAGTTGGGGTACTCAAAGTACTTGCGAAGGTGCAGCGAGAAAGGACGGTGCACCTGCAACTTTGTTTAGAAGAGCGTCTGAGGTGAGCGGGGTAGAGGGTGGTATTGGTAGTAGCGGCAGTAGCAGCTACAGGGACAGGGGAACAAATTCTGAAATTTCTTTTGTAAACGAGAACGAGAGCAGCGCAGCGAACAAGATTGAACAGGGATCGCGCCGTAGCAGGGAAGACGGGCTACTTTCGGAATTCGACACTCGTCGAATCCCTCCTGTCACAGTTAAAGTGAAAGACGGCAGTGGCGAGATGGTGACAGTCATCCTCTTTGACTCAAATCTTACCGATAATTCAGCATCAAAAAGGGCTGACCAGCTCCCCCCTGGCGTTTTGTGTGAGGGACTTGTAGACCTTTTCTCTTTTTCCCCAGAAAAGATCTCAGTCCAGGACAGAGGTCGAGGGGATCAGAGCAAGTTTCCTGCTGCGAATAAATTTTTAGTCAGGCTATACTGGAGTCCTTCCTCCCCTAAGACTCTGCGGCTTGAATCCAGAAGCGACAGAGGTAGTGGTGAGGAAGGCTCTGCCTTCGGGGCCACTCTACACATCTCTGAGTACACCCTTGCTTCCCTCCCCCCCGTATACCACGATCTATATCGTCTTGTGTGGGCTACAGTAAAGACTCTCCGCTCCCGTACACCGCGACTGGCCATAGTGTCCCCAGATGTAACTGCTGTGCTTATGGAGGATGGGCCCCAGCCCACTCTGGAACTCACTGTTCGCTTGCCTGCATCCGGGAAGCTCATTGGGATGGGGGGCTGGCAAAAATGGCAGCTCACCTACCGCCTAAGGGACCACAGACTCCTTGTTCTTCCTCCATCCACTTCGAATTCCGCTGGCGCACATGCAAGCCAAACAGCTAGACACCTAAGACCTGTAGTCTGCTACCTTAAGGCGGGCGGACCTGAACTAGTGAGCGCGCATGCTCGTGACTCGTCAAGCCCCTTCGTTTCAATAGTGCACGCCTCAGAGCTCCCCCCACATGCTATGACACTCTATGTCTTAGCGATGCGAGCTCTTCCACAGTGCGTGGCACTTGAAAGGGGCCATAGGCACTCTCCTGACTCCGTGTTTCCTGTTATTGTTCGTCAAAATGAGCACTGGCTGGACGATGCCACGCGAAATGCACTTCGAATGGAGTGATTTAAATAGATGAAAAACGGGTTAAGCAGTGTATATAAATATACATATAAAACCTTCACTTAACACATCCACACGTTTCCTTATCTTTCATACTTGAAACTCCATCCAATAAACCATACAATACAACTTGTTATCTAGTTCATATAAAAATATCACAGTCTGTAGGCCTCCTTTGAAGCACCCTTGAGCAAGGACTCCCTTGCTTGAAGGGATAGGTGAAGCGAGGAAATAATTTCTTCGATGTATTGGGACCAAAGCTCTGCCATGCCCATATTGAAGGGAGAATTCCAACTGCATATAAAAAGAAACGCGGTGATAGAGGGTGAGACAAATGTGGGGGGCTATACAAAGGCTAAAAAATCACGCACTTGCAGAAAAACCAGTTGCGTTCAAAAAGCGCCCTCCCGCTAAAAAGGGTCAGACCAATCTTAACAAATGGCTCTACTACGGTAACATTGGGTATGACAGCAGAACTTTTGTAGCTCTGCAAAATACCCCCGACTTTAATGAACACATTCTCCAACTTTGCCAAAGACACCAAACCCTCCTCCCAATCGGCTAATTCAGTTGCGCTTCCCAGCACGGGGGGTCCCCCTAAGTGATCCACAATAAAATTCATTTTAGGAAAAGCGGATGCAACCGAGGCAATACCTGCTGCGGAGGCCCTAGTGACTGGAAGTACTACATCAGCAGAAAGGTGGCGGTCCGCTAAGAGGGAAAAGTGGGGGAGCAAGAGGGATACCAAAGAGGCATTTGTCCAGTCCATAGCTCCCACCCTTATTCCTCGCGCCAATGGTAGCGCCGCAAGTGAAGAAACATCACGGGTTAAAACAGTTAAGTCAGAACCGGGGACACTGAAGTTTGGAGGTGCCTGGGACACAATTCCACCAATAATCGACGAGTCACGGGAAATGTCCTGAACCCACTGCACCTCCTGTAACCATTGACTCTGGATAACATTAACTTCAACAAATACCACCTTCTCTCCGGGAGATGAAGTTGTTGCGAAATTATAGTCCGCTATAGTCCAATCGCAAGGGCAAGGGGGAGCGCAGGGGCAGCGTCCAGACGCATTTGCCCACTGATAAGTAAATAAACTAAAATTAGTGACGTGTACGTGCCCGTCAGTCACTGGACCCAGAGCCCCATTGCAAAATACAATGTTAGATAAGAACAAAGTTAAATAAAAGGCCATTAGGTGTGGATGCCAGCAGTGAATTTTTTCCTTTTTTGGAGGGCATGTTCTGTGGGCAAATTCGGTGACATATGGGTTTTGATCTAAACAAAAAACCTACCCTTCTCCGGGAAATGGCTGGCCAGATCAACAGCGTAAGCGCCACTTTATTTTTAGCAAGCCTGACTAGCACAAGCATTCAGAGTTGTGTGACGAGGTATGAGGATGAGGAAAAGAAAAAGAAAAAGTGCGTGAACTCCGCTTGGCCACTAACTTGCGCTCTTTGCAAGTCTTGCGCCCCTCCCAACATTATATTCCGAACTGCGTCAGGTCGTTCTAAGAGTCATATGCCTCCCACCCCCACTCCCCCCCTCACCCCCTTCCGTTTTAAATGCTGCGCCTTTTTGTGTTCAGGTACACGGCCTTTGTAATAGAGCTGAGAACGCATGCAGGTTTGGTGTGGACTGTTGAACGTCGGTTTTCCCAATTCCACCAATTGAACCAAGCTCTGAAACAACGTTATGAGGAGCTCAAAATATTCAAGTTTCCCCCCAAACGCTGGTTTTCCTCCTTTGCGATGGCTACCGTGGAGCAGCGACGGCGTGTGTTCGAGCAGTACCTCTGCGAGCTACTTGTGTTGCAGCCCCGCCCGGTAGAGCTGAATACGTTTTTAGATATCAATGCTCACGTGTGGGGCGCAAAATCCGGTACAGCAGCCCAGGGAGCTGCTTCAGGGGGAGCTGAGGGGCGTCGGGGCGATGGTGGGGGTGTCGGTGGGGGCGTTGCTGGCAGTGGTCGAGCGAGTAGTAGTGGGGGAGGGGCACAATATCTAGTGGGGCTACCCCCTAGTGAGCTCGCAAAAGCTGATTTTGTGGTCCGTCTTAGAGAGGGAGCTGTAAATGTGGATGACTTTGAACTTCTTCGCGTGCTCGGGAAGGGAAGCTTTGGGAAGGTGTTTCTAGTGAGACTACTTGCCACGGGAGGGGTGTACGCCATGAAAGTTCTAAAAAAGTCGGAGGTTGTGCGAAGAAGGCAGGTCGAGCACACACGGACGGAAAGGAGAATCATGGGGGGGATAGACCATCCGTTTGTCGTCACACTGCGGTTCGCTTTCCAGACATCTGACAAGCTGTACATGGTGACCGACTACTGGTACGTTTTGATTTCCATTCTCTCTCTCGTGTTTAGTACCCCCCCACCTCACTCCAACCACGACCTTCTGACCGAATCTCAACATCCATGCACTTTACAATAATTTTAACAGTCGAGGTGGGGAGCTCTTTTTTCACCTCAAGCGCTTTCGCACTTTTCCTGAGCCCATGGTGAGGTTTTTTGCGGCAGAACTAGTGTGTGCCCTTGCGCACCTTCACTCCATCAACATAGTGTATAGAGACCTTAAGCCAGAAAATGTTCTTTTAGACGCCGAGGGCCATGTGCACATCACTGACTTTGGCTTGAGCAGGGACGACGTGGTCGACCCTCGCGGAGCTACAACATTCTGCGGCACACCCGAGTACCTAGCACCCGGTGAGTAACGGCGCTTTTGTGTGTGCAACAGGGCGCCACTATTAATCCTTACACTCTCACAAGTACTTCCACTCAACTAACTGTCACCTGTATAGAAATGTTGATAAATCGTAATAGTCGTGAAGGCTACGGTAAAGCTGTGGACTGGTGGTCACTGGGCACGCTTATGTTCGAAATGCTGACGGGTTGGCCCCCTTTCTATGATAAAAATCTGCGGAAAATGTGCGAACAGATTCTTAGGAGCGAACTCCACTTCCCACCAGGCTGCACGGCTTCCCCCGAGGCAAAGAGCCTTATAAAAGGTCTCCTAGCCAGAGACCCAACACAGCGCCTTGGCTCTCGCACCCCTGATGGCGTGATGGACATAAAAAAACACCCCTTTTTCCGCGGGGCAAACTGGGAGAAGCTGGAACGAAAAGAGGTCGCCCCCCCATTCGTCCCTAGGGCGGATAGCTCAAAGGGTGGGGCAGACACTGACATCGCCAACTTTGACACCACTTTCACCAGTGAGCCCGCTGTCCTTACACCGCCACTGCCCAGTGACATTGGTAGTGCCGATGGTGCCGATTTTTCCGATTTCGGATTCGTTTCTACGGAAACCCTTCCTGCTGCTTTGCGAAAAGCGGTGACATTTTCAAGGGAAGGGGGTGACGAGGCTCTGCTCTCTCCCAACTCGGTACCAGAGAGGCCCATGGGCAGTAGGGTCACCGCTGACCCCGAATTACAGAATTATATTGAAAGGCTAGCGCTTAACTCGCCTACCTTAGCCCCCCTTGTAGCTTCAAAAGACCCTCCACCCATTTAAATGCCACTACACTAGTAGTATTATAGAGATTTTTTCTTGCGAATAAGCATGTTTATGTTTATCTACCAAATTTAGTAACCCAAAAGGGTACACCAGCAGCCACTCTCACTGTTTAGCGATTGAATCTGTTGCGACACTCATCTCCCACTGCTGCTATGGGAAATGCACGACGCTTCCCACATGGGCTCAAAGGCCCTCCATGCAGACTCATCAGCATCTACTGCATCTTTCCAGTCCCTATCCTTGAGTTGTCGGCCTTCATTGCTCTCATTGCTCTCACTTGTTTTTAAACCCACAGAAAGCAATGAACCCCCAACCATTCCCACTTGTATCCCAGTAGCACCTGGGCTAGATTTAGCATACACGCTACACTGAAGCGAGGGGTAGGATGCAAGAAGATTCAGAAAGGCTCGGGTAATCCTACTCCACTCCTCGGGGGTAAGAGGAATACGGGCAGCAGGAGGGCGAGCGGCATCGCACACTACGCAACCCTGCACGGGAAACTTGTTATCCGAGGAAGCTTCACGAGACGATTTTAAGGTCGAAAATAGGAGCGTGTGCGCAAGACAGCGAAGGGAGAGTGGGAGAGAAGGGGGGTTGATGGGTGGGGACTCGAGAAGGGATAAAAGGGCAGCCAAACGAGGTGTGCTTGTATCTCCCTTTTCAGCCTGGGGACAGCACAGGGCGCTCTCTAGTTCCAACAATTCTACCCCACCCGCCGCCTGATTGAGTAAACCCAGGAGATAATTCATGGTGACGGGCGGGGATAGGTGAGTGAAAAGAAGTAGGGGGGGGTGGTTGGCTGAAGTTGGTGTGTAAACCAAGGGAAGCCTCAGAGAGAGGAGAAAACGAGGTGGGGCGGAAAGATGGGAGCGAATCGGTGGAGAAAGTGTGGCCAAGTCTTTTCCCATTTTTACGGTGAATGGGTGTGCGCAAATATCAGGGGCAGGGTGGGACGAAATAAAGTGTGGAGGTGGGGAACTGGAGGGGGAGGGAGAAGGGTAGAAGTCCATGCAGGTGCTACCGATACTAGCCCCCCCATCCCTATAGCTTGTCGTTGTGGTATTGGGAGTAGCCTGCATAGGAACATATGTAGAAAAAAATGTGTTAGGGCCAATTGGAGGATGAACTGAATACACGGTGGGAGGAGAGAGAGCGGGGTGAGAGGAAGGCACAGGGAGGGACGCAGTCCCCTCCGAGCCACTACTTTTCCCCATAAGTACGAGAGGTACAAGCTTGGGAGGCACTGGAGAAAGGCAGAGTTGTTGTATGACGGGGGGCAAGAGAAGAGAGCAGATGAATTTTGTCGGAAAACAAAATCTTGGGGCTATTGCCTTAGTCGCCGCGGATGCGATGGGTCGATAAAGAGCGTTCGCGTCTGCCGCCAGGAGAGCGGAAATATTACGCTTAAAGCTCCCGGGCTGAGGAATATTAAATTGGGAATTAGCGGTGAGTGAGGAGGAGGAGGAGGTGGAGGAGGAAGAGAAAGGTGGGACTATGGGAAGGGGGGCAGCCTGATCCTCATAAATAAGACGAGGGATAGGAATAATGGGGGGTGGCAGAGGAAGCTCTTGTTGGAGGAGCTTTCTCAGAGTCTCAATTATCTGTGAACCGGAAGAAGGAACATCAACTTTGGGAAGCATAAGGTTTGAATAACCACTCGTAGTTGCGGCTCGTAAGGAGAGAAGTTGAGATTTTGAAAGATTTTCTCCGTCTTTCTCAAAACTAGAGCTCGCTAGCCATTCCTGTAAAGACGATTTGAAATTAGGGGCTACCTCCTTACCGATTCCCGCACCCATACCCATGGAAAGCCGTCTCGCAGTAGTGCCTGTGATAGGGCGACTGGTGTGAGGCTGTACAGATGCTGCGTCTCCCCATTTAAGGTAACATAAACCCTCACCTAGTCCATAATGCAAAAACTTAACATCCCGGAGAGACACAATTGAGCCAAGACTGAGAGGGGGGGCAGAAGGAGGCTGGCTATGGAAGGTAAGCGGTACCAAAGGACTTCCCTCCATCCCAAAACCAGTCAGTGAAGTCCTGGTAGTCAGGGGTGTTGAAAAGGAGCACTGTCCCACCATACCACTTTCATCTGTCAAGAAAATCTCCCATTCGACGTGAAGGTTCGAGGGGTTAGAAACCATGGGGACTATGGGAGTTGCCACATTCATATCGCCACAAGTATTTCGAGCTGGTGATACCGCTAACACAAGGACGACAAGATCTAATTCGCATTCGTGTTGAGAAGAGGAGGGGTAGGGTGGTAGTCTTGGAGGGTAATTAGCCCACATGTCTTTTACTTCAGTTATAGACAACTCCTGTTGCCGGCGTGGATTTTGGCAAATAACACTCCAAACGGATAAGCCACGAAAAAAATAAGAAGCAGGGGTGGGGTCGAGTGGGGCATCTGAGGGGGGGTAAAGGTGCTTGAGTAGCGAGATAATGAAGTTAGAACTGAAGGCAGCACTCGCCTCAGATGTGACTCGAGAGTTTCTATTGTTGCTAGAGTAATTCGCAGAACGAGTGGAGCGAGGGGTGGGAAGAGCAAATCCATCTGTATCACGAGCTGTCACACATTCAGATGGGAGGGTCGCTTTTTCCTTCCCACTATCTTCGTTCACCCAACAAACACTCTCTATTTCTCTAGTCTTTTTCATCTCGCAAACAAAGTTTCTAGAGGCAAGATTCAGAAGCATTTGAGAAAAAGTTGCAAGGTGTGAAGTGCTGGCAACCACAGCGGGTGCATGGGATAGGAGAACTCGGGAGCGAGGTGAGTAACCAGAAGCGGACATAGCTAGAGTGGAGGGGTCAACGAATAACTTGTTAATTGAGGTTTCCTCGAGATGGGAGGTCGCACAGTCTGAAGCGTGTTGAGGGTGAGCTAGATAGGGAAGAAAAGACTCCATAGAGCCCTCTTTCCAAGAGCACCCAACTTCTCTAAAAAAAGTTTCCTTTGATGAACTCAAGCGAATAGCACCCCCTTTTCTTACCCCAACCCCCAGTCCACACACAGTATACGTCTGACCTTCTGTGTATGCCGATGCTCCCTCTTCGTTGACCCGCCAAAGCGTTATCTCCGCAGCGCTAATTTGAGCATGATGTGAGGAACCGTTTCCCTCTTGTGCATGGCTGTTTTTAAGAGCCATACACCCAGCGCGTACTGCAGCATGGGCAGGGTTTGTATCAAGAAAAAGAAGCGTCGTGAATGGGACGGAGGTTATGGGGGAAGGGTCATTGTGGCTTGTGGAATGACTATCTGTTGAGGCTGTAGAGGGTACCCCGCCACTCTTTCCAAAAGACTCAATGAGCGATTGACGGGACAGGGCGAAAGAGCGCTCAAGAGAGACCTTAGCTCCCTCTTCTACAGAGTGTTTAGCCAGTCCTATGTCGTTTTCCCCCCAAGGCCAGCCAGATAAGCCCCCCTGGGATAATTGAGACTCCCCATTCCCCAACTCTTCGCTGCCCTTTCTAACTCTCTCGAAATCCGGTTGAACAATAGTTTTTGTCTCCAAGGGGGTAGATGATTTAGCATATATTCTCGCTGCCTTCGCCCGTCGACTTACCTCTTTGATGGCGTCATCATGTGACTTAGCAAGTTCCCTTAAAGCGCACTCCAGGCTTTCCCCCGCACACTTTCTGGCTGCCTCCATAACGGCTTGCGCCTCAACTGCATCCATCGCCCCCTTCCCGCCCTCTCTCGTTACTAAGTATTTACAGGCTCGTCGTCGTGAAAGAACACCCTGCACTGCACTCACTGGCCCCCCCCCTGGACGTAGACTGCTGATTGGGGTGAGGAAATGCGGGATTGACGGAGCCCCTAAACGACTGTACCATGGTGCTGGGCGAACACTGTTATACCGAAGGGTAAGGTACCTAGAGGTTGGCGAAATTAGGGGATCCCCGGTGGAGAGTAACGAGGGGGCGGTAGTTAAAGCGGAGACACCACCTACATTTCCACCACCACCACGAACTTCCTCAATGGTACCCCCCCATTCTTCCCAAGGGCCCACTGGCTCCGAACCCAAAAGTGCCCGCATAACTGCCCTTGGCCAAAGAAAATTCCACGAGGCTTCTGAGTGCGAAATAGGAGCCGGGTTAGGAAAAAAACCAGGAGGTAATATCTCTCCAGAAAACCCACCAGAACGTGATGAGGCAAACCCTTTGATGTTATTATTAGGCCCTGTCACTGGCGAAGCAGGTGAAAGTAGGGTGGCACCCACCAATTCACAGCAGGCCACTCTCAGAACAGTGCCCAACTTGATGGTACCCTGAACCACAAGGGAAGCTATGTGAGGATCGCAAGGGACACCGCCGATGGAGCACCATCCATCTGTGAGTTCCAGGATTGCCGGTATGGAGAGGGGGGATTGTGAAGGAGGGTTTGGGCCTAGCACTGAGATCTTTGCCACTGATAAAATGAGATGGGAGGAGGCGGGGGCATCACCAGCATAGATTCTGGCGAGTGGCGACTTAAACCCACGAAAAAATTCCTTTTCATACCTCCAGGCTAGTCTCGAAACTACAGCATCCCAAGATAGAAGTCCAGATAGCGAGTGTAAAGGCTGTGCTTGAGAAACGGGTGCGCAAGAGGACCCCCCCTTTCCTTGCTTTGCAGCTGCCATGCAGCCTGCCTTAAACTCCAAATCACCCAGCTTTGCCACCACCCATCTATATGCATTGCAAACCCAAATGGGGGTGGCTAGTTTGGGATCAGCTCCAGAGGCAAGGAACAGTGCATGCGCCCTGAGGACGCTAGGGGTGGCGAGGGCGAAGTTCTTCATTGCCTGTTCACCACGGGGGGGGTAGGGTCCCGGTGGAATTAAAGGTGCTTGGCGTTCCAGCGCTGGCAACTGTGGACGACCCCATGCATCAAAATAGACCAAAACTGAGTTTGATGGAGATATTAGATTCAGCGGCGTTGACGGACCTGGAACAGAGGAAGGAAGTGGGAAAGAAATGTACGGAAGTAAGCCATGCTGATGAAGTCCCTCAGCGAGAGGGGAGTCAACAAGAATGGGAGCACGGTGTAGGAACTCAGCTCTAGGACTACAGGCAGCGGCGAGAAACTTTGCAGATAGGACGGCTCGCGCTAAAGGAGGGGGTGCAGTGACAAGGGATCTGACGAATTTTGCAGAATTCCGAGAAGATGTACCCCGCACAAGTCTGGAGGAAAGAAATGACGACGATAGAGGCAACAAATGAGTAGAGTTTACGGAGGAGGGGGAGGGGGTGGGGGTGGGAATAGGGCGCATCGAGGCGGTAGACCCCTCCGAAGACAACGCGACACTCGATAAGTTTGGGGTGGATTGGTAGTTCGTTTGCTGGATCCTCTGAGGCGGTCTAAATCCTTTGCAGTGCGACTGTTTGATGCTGATTTTACTGCTACCGCTGCTGCTTATTTCCTGCGCCCTTAAAATCTGCTTATTGGGGATGCCAACGTCAGCGAAGGGCACAAGGGGGGTGCAGGATTCACGGGAGGGGGCGCTTAAGAGTGCAGAACCCTCAGCCTCATCAAATAGCGCTTTACTTCTATTAAGAGCCTCCTTTGTAACAACAACGGGTTTCCCTGCACCAGAGGAAAACAGGGAGGGAAAAACTGTTTGCTGCGAGGTAAGGGATACTGGGGGGGCATCTGAGATCCCATCTAAAATAGATCTTGAACGTTGCAGAGAGTCTACTGATACCATCACTTGTTTGCCAGAACCAGATGAAAACAGAGAGGTTACTGATGGGACTGAGTTGGAAGACGTAATCAAGGGCCTGCTGTCCGCCTTTGAGTTTCTACCGCTTTCTGAAGCATAATCTGAGGGGCACTCCTCGAACACAGCCTTAGCTCGCTGCAAAGAGTCTCCCTTTATAAGCACAGGCTTACCAAGGCCAGAGGAAAATAGAGAAACTGCTTGGCGAGGGGGCAGCTCTGTGGTTTCTTCATCTTTCTTTGATGGGAGAGTTTGCGGGACTTCCAATTTTCCAGCACCCAAAAGGAATTTATCAGGATGAATAATCGAATTTGCCCCAACATTTTGACCAGAAGCACATAGGGAAGAATGTGCGTGAGACTGCGCCCCAGTTTGCAAAGTGTGAGACTGCGTCCCAGTCTGCGAACGGCCAGCATCCGTTGAATGATCACGTCCAAGCTGCTTTCCACCACCAATATTAAACCCATTCCTTTCCGCACCGGCCCCCCGTCCTCCTATTTCATCATTAACGAATAGTTCTAGGGCGCGGGATAGCGCTGCTGCCGAAGGTACCAGTGGCCTGCCCCTAGCAGTGCTGAATAGAGAGCCTTTGCTTGGAAGTGGACGAAGTCGCTCAAGGTTAAACTCCTCGCTCGACGCTGAATAGGAAGGTTTTAACGCAGATCCAGTTGCTGAAACATCTCTTAGATCATTTGTAGAATCTCCCATATGTACAATTGATGACTGCATGAGGTCATCCATGGTAAGGTTGCTACTACCAGCGCTTGAATTTTCCATTAACGCTTGAGCTACTGGACCAGACCACATCGCCGTCTCCCCAGGACTCGACTTTGTAACATCCTGAGATTGAGTCATGCCAATCTGATAAATATCAAAGGGCTGGCCTGAACTTTGAAAGTGCTGTTGCGCTTGTAAGGTAGGCAGCGAAACTTGAGGAAGGGCTGGTGATGAAGGAGGAGGAGGGCGACATGGTTCGGCTTTGGGCACCACGGGTATAATGTTTACCATACTTTCCGGACCAGAGTGCAGCTGAACAAGCACGGGAAAAACATGGGGGTTGGAATCTCCTAAGCCACCAACATGTCGGTCCCATGCTTCCATCAAGCTTTATACGGTTGAAATATATTTTCGCCGCCGGTCGATCCGACTCATCACTGATATGAGTCATCAGGGCTCTATTTATAAGAAAATCTTATGGAGAGTTTACGAAAGGTATTTTCTCGCTTCGTGAGTGAACTTTCGAGGTCTGATAACGAAGCATTGCGGTCCGAGTCCCCTCTGCTGGCCGCGAAAGTTCTTGCGAAGATCGGGACATCTATCGCGGCTCCGGCACAGGGAGCCGCCTTACCTTCCTTCATAGCCTCTATTATCCCAGTCCTTCGAACTAATGTTGAGCCCTG
>Ga0114972_10002790_pt1 | contig 13176 bp, 7 predicted proteins | sample M_140807_EF_Meta_FD_87354 | JGI IMG/M metagenome (GOLD analysis project Ga0114972, IMG submission 87354) | Freshwater microbial communities from Lake Montjoie, Canada to study carbon cycling - M_140807_EF_MetaG | ecosystem: Environmental > Aquatic > Freshwater > Lake | place: Lake Montjoie... | reverse complement strand
CCCTGCTGCGCGTACGCGTTCGGGTCGTAGCCCTGCTGCGCGTACGCGTTCGGGTCGTAGCCCTGCTGCGCGTAGGCGTTGGGGTCGTAGCCCTGCTGCGCGTGCGCGTTCGGATCGTAACCCTGCTGCGCATAGGCGTTCGGATCGTAGCCCTGCTGCGCATAGGCGTTCGGATCGTAGCCCTGCTGCGCGTACGCGTTCGGATCGTAACCCTGCTGCGCGTACGCGTTCGGATCGTAGCCCTGCTGCTGCAGTTGGTACGCCTGCAGCTGTTGCTGGTAGCGAGCGTACGCTGCAGCGTCGTCGTTCTGCGTCGCAGGAAGCGGCGCGGGCTCCGGATGGGCAGCCCCATGGCCGTCATCCGCAGCGGAGGCGGTAGACGCAACCTCGTGCGGCAACGCGTTGTTCGATTCGAGTGCAGCCGAAGGCGCCTCAAACGGCGGCGGAGCGGCGACCGAAGCGCCGTAATCCATCGGCGGCGGCGGCGGTGGCGGTGGCGGTGGCGGTGGTAGCGCCACCGGAGCCACCCCGTGCTCGGGCAAAGGAGCGATCGCGCCAAGCGACGACGCCTCATGGCCGGACTCGATGGGGCCCGTCTCGAACTCCAGGTCAGAGACGTCGACGGTGCCAGGATCACCCCAATTTCCAGGGGCTACCGGGGCACCGTAGGTGGGAGCCGACACCTGAACTTCGGGAGCGGGCGCGGCAGCAGGAGGCGGCGGTGGCGGTGCCACCGAGCGGGCCCTCGCGCTCGAAGCGACGAGCGCAGCCGGCGGCGCCACAGACCGCGTGCGCGAAGCGCCGGTGCCATCCGAGAACGACGAAATGGCACCCGGCGACGGCTTCAAAACCCGACCGCTCTTGCAGCGCTCAAGTCCCGCGAGCGCCTCTTTGTCGCCCGCCTTCATGCGCAAGACGCGTCGCCAAGCGTCGGCAGCCTCTCTCGCATCGCCGAGCGATTCCTCCCAGAGCAGAGCCACCTTCCGCGCGAGCTCGGCGCGAACGTGAGGTTGGCGGCCACGGAGAATCTGATCCTCGTAGAGCTCGATCATCCCGCGGTGATTTCCGAGTTCCGTGAGGATCTGCGCAAGTTCCTTCGTGAGATCTTGATCGGCCGGCGCGAGATCGTGCAGCCGCTTCAAATCCTCGGCCGCACCTGCCTTGTCCGCGAGCACGCCAAGGCGCTGATCCGCGCGCTTTCGGAGGAGCTTGCGCACAACCGGACCGTCAAACACCTCTTCGAGAGCACGTCCGAGCGCGGCATCGAGGCGCCGCGGCTCACCCACCTCGGCCGCGAGTTTCTCGAGTGCGTCCATCGTGGCGTCGTCGGCGCTTGCAATGACCGCCTCCGAGAGCCACGCGAACGCGGCCTCGGTGTCACCGAGCTCGAGATGGGCAAGCTGCGCAGCTCTCCGCAGCAACGCCGCGCGGGTACGACCGCCATCTCGCGAATTTTGCCCGCCCGCGGCAAGCGACTCCACCAAGGTACGCAGCACAAGAGGCTGGCCAGCGCCCGACGACGCGTCTGCTTCGCGTGCTGCCCGCTCGAGCACCGCGATGTTCGACTCTTGCACGCCACCGCTCAACGCGGTTCCGAAGAACTCCCGCGCGCGGTCGGCTGCCCCCCGGCCCGCAGCCACCATCGCAGCACGGGCCAACGCATCGATGCGGTCGTCCGGCTTCTTGCAGCGCAAGACCTGCCGCTCGTAGAGGTCAATCACGTGCCCGGGAGCCGTCGCGATCGCGGCGAGCCGCGCAAGCAGCGGTGCGGCCTCGCTTGGCTCAACGGAGTTCAAGGCCATCTCGCCATGCGAAATCGCCTCGAGGACGTCAGAACCGGTCTGCAAAAGCTGCTCCGCTTGTCGGACGAGTTCTTCGGCACGAGCGATACCGGTGAGAGATTTCGCCGAAACCTCGTGAGCGACTGCGAGGGCCTCGAGATCCTTCAGGGCGATCGCGAGCTCCTCCAGCTTCGCTCCGAGCGTCGCATCGACCTCCTTCGAGCGAAACAGTTCGAGGGCGAGCGCACGGGCCTCGACCTTCTGGTCGTCGTCGAGGAAGAGCTCGAACGCTTGCCTGAGCCGGGCGCCTCGCTGTGGGCTCGCCTTGGATTCGTGCCATCCGCGAAGCTTCGATGCGACCCGCGCCTTCGCCCCGATCCGAACGCCAAGTTCGCAAAACGCGTCTCGGCAAGGCTCATCACCTTGGTCGGCGAGCTTCTCGAGCGTGCCCAAGGCATCCGCGGTCCGGTCGAGGTGATCAACCAACAGCGCCGCGAGCTTGCGCGCCAACCGCGAGCACTCCGCTTCCTCGCCCTCGACTTCGATCAGCCGGCCAAGCAACTCTGCTGCTCGGCCCCAGTTCTCGAGCTTCTCGTGAAGGCGCGCGAGCCGGGTGACGGCATCGAAGTCCTCGGAATCGACCGCGTGAAGCGCCTCGAGGACGCGCACCGCAGCGTGTTCGTCCGCCAGCGGTCCGTCGTACAACGCCATCAGGCGACGAAGAATCTCGACGCGGCGATCCCCCATGCCCGGCATCCCGTCGAGCAACCCGGCCAGCTGCTCGAGCGCCGTGGCAGCTGCACCATGGTTGCCAAGGCGCGTCTCGAGCTCCGAAAGCGCGTGAAGGGAGTAGGCGTTGGTGGGGTCGAATTGCTCGAGGATGCGGCGGTACTTCGCTGCCGCCGTGGCCAAGTCTCCGAGCGTGTCTGCATGAAGCTGAGCGACTCGGACGGCGTAAGCGAGGCGGTCCTCACCCGTCGTGAGGGCGACGATCCTCTCTCCGTAAGAGGCCGCCGCTGCGAAGTCTTGCGCCTGTTCCGCGGACTGGAACAGGATCTGAAGCGCGGGTAGATCCTCGCCATCCGCGAGCACGGACTCAAGCGTTGCGCGCGCTCCCGCCTCGTCGCCCGCGTTCCTTTGAACGGCAGCCGCGCGGTGCCGCAACTCGGTTCGGCGCGCTTTGTCGTCGAGCTTGCCCGCTCTCGCGAGGAAGAAAGCGACCGCCCGTTGCACGTCGCCGTCCGCCTCGTAACGCTCGACGAGGGTGGCCGCGAGCGTTTCGTTCGCGCTGTCGAGAAGCGCCGCCTCTTCGAAGCGTGCGCCGCCGGTGGCTCGGTCGCCCGCGTGATCGTAGGCCACGGAGACCTCGACGAGCAGCTCGGACTTCGCCTTGCCCTCGAGCCTCGACGCAAGGTCCTCGAGGACCCGTGCGACGTCTGCCCAGCGATTTGCCTGACGAAACGCATCGACAGCCTTCGTCCTCAGCGCGTCGTCGGCGAGCAAGTCGCCGGCCTGCAGATACTTTTCGCCCGCGCGCCCCGCATCGCCGAGCTTCGAGGTGAGTTCGGCGGAGCGAACGACCCAACGCCCGCGGTCGCCGTCGCTCATCGACTGCGCGAGCGCGTTCTCAACGGCGTGCATCGCCTGCTCGAAGAGCCCCGCGCGCTCGAAGAGATCGGCGGCCGTCCCCAGCGCGTCATGGTCGTCGGGGGTAAGCGCCGCGATACGCAGCCAGGTTTCGGCCGCGGCGGGCAGATCGTTTCGGTCGCGCTCGTGCATCTGCGCAAGCCGGCGTTCGAGCGCAACCTTCTCCTCACCGTCGTCGGCATTCATCGCCTGCTGCTCGAGCATCGGCGCGAGGTCGTCGAAGCGCTTCTGTTTTTCGAGCAACGTGGCGAGCCGTTCTCTCGCCTGCCGATCGCCCCGATCGAGCTGGACAATCAGCTTCCACGCGTCGATGGCCTTGTCGTAGTTCTTCAGCTTGCTCTCGCAGATCCCCGCGACGTCGTTGAGCTGAGCCTTGCGCGTCTCCGTTGATTGAGAGCCGTGACGCGCAGCGGCCAGAAGGACGTCCGAGAGCTCTTCGAACTTCCGCTGCTGGCGCAGCGTCTCTTCAACGTAACCGAGCGCCTCCGGGTGCGCAGGTGTCTCCGCGAGCACGCGCCGGTACAAGTCCAGCGCACGAAGGGTTTGCTTGGTATCGGCAGCCCGCTTCGCCTGTTCCAACAGCGCGGCGACTCCGTCCAGCGGGGCCGCGGGAGCTTGCGCGGAAGGCGTCACGGCAGGTACCGGGGCCGCCGCCGCAACGGCAGGCGCGGGCGCGGCGACCGGGGGCTGTTCAGGGACGGCCACGGGTTCTGCCACTCGCGGAGCCGCCGGGACCAGCAGCTCGAGCGGTGCGGCTTGCTGCCCCGGTGCCGACGCGAGCGGCTCGGGCAACACCATCGCTGGAACACCAAGCGACGTGAGCACATCGCGCGCCTTCGCGGCCATGTAACCGGCTGGGTTCGCTGCCAGATAAGCCCGATACGTATCGACCAGCTGACTCTGCCAACCGAGCGATTCGGCGTAGTAATCCGCGAGCTGCAGCGCGCGATCGTCGGACGGCTGCGCCTTCAACGCGGACACGGCGTAACTCATGCCGTGCTCACCGTCGTAGCTCTCGGCGAATTTGGTCATCACGCGAGCGGCATCGGCGCGCTCGACGTCATCGACAACGTGGTTCGCATCGACGCGGGCTACGACCGAGCAGGCGAGCTCGTACGCAACCATTCCGTCGTCAGGCTGCAGCGCAACCAGTTCGCGAAGGACGCGCGAAACGGCAGCGAGATCACCGGCGGCGCGACAAACCTCGAGTTCATCGCGACCCAGCGCGAGGCTCCGCTCCGGGTCACCACCGAGCGCGCGCTCCGCGGCAAACAAGGGCAGCGCTTTGGTCCACTCACCACGCGCCTTGAACTGCTCGCGCGCTTGGTAGATAGCGTAGGCGTGGGTCGGATCGACCTCCACGAGCGCGGCCCAGTGTTGGAGGGCGGCATCGGCATCGGCAAACGGACCGCTCGAATACGCCCCGGCAAGCTCCTCGTGCGCGCTCTTCAAGGCACCCGCAAACTCGGGTTGTTCCGTGAGCAGCGGCCGAAGCGCCCGCGTCATTCGCTCGAGAACTCCGATAAGCGACGCTTGGTCTCCCGCGTCACGGTACGCCTGCGCGACCTGCTGAGCGGCCGCGACGTTCGTCGGATCACGGTCTGCGACCGCGGCGATCAGCCGGAGGAACTGGCCGCCGTCGCCGAGGCTTTGCCACACCATCGCAGCCTCGTTGAACCAATGGGCCGAAAAGGCCGCGTCGGTCGTCCGAACGGCGACCTGCTCGAGCAAAGCGGCGTAGCTGCTCGGATCGTGTTGCCCTGCGTGGTGGGCCTCGGCGAGTGCGTTGGCATCGTGAGGGTCGTTTACCAATCGCCCAACCAGCGATTCGAACTGCGCCGGATCCATTGTATTTGCCCGTGACGTTACACGTCGTGCTGCGCTTCGTACAGTGTCACGAAGAGAGCGCGGGTTGGATCGGGAGCTCGGGAGGCGGCAGCGACGTCCAGCGTTTCGATCGTTGGAGAAAAGCTCAGCGATCGAACTTCGTGTAGCTACGCTTCTTGATCGGGACCAACGCCGGCTTCGCGGCACTCGCGGCGGGGAGAGCGGAGGAACTGGACGACGCAGAGCCCGAGGGCGCGTTGGGTACCGGTTGCTCGTCGCTGCTCTTCACCGCATCGAGGGGCTGCGCGGTCGCAACGGCCGAGGTCTCGGCGGGGCCGCTCGCAACGGCCGGAGCGGACGACGCGGAGCCCTGCCCGGAGCGCGCCGCCACACGAACAAGGGCAAGGCCGCCGACGACGAGGGCTGCTGCGATGACGGCACCCAAGAACAACGGGCTGCGGCCCGCAGCGGCCGGCGACTGCGCGAGGGCGGCCATCGTTCCAGTGCCATCGATGTGCGCGCTCGCGACGGCCGCATCGAGCGCCTGGAGGAATTCGTCGGCGGAGGGAGGCCGGCGTGCGGGGTCTTTTTCGAGGGCCCTCATCAACAGCGCCTCGAGCGGCTCGGGCAGTGACAGGTCCGGCGCGACTTCTCGAGGGCGCTTCGGCGCCGTCTTGATGTGGTGCGCCATGACGAGGATCGCGTCGTCGTCGGTGAAGGGCGGGCGCCCCACGAGCATGTGGTAGAGAATCACGCCGAGGGCGTAGATGTCGCTCCGGGCGTCGAGCTTCTTGCCCTGGGCCTGCTCCGGCGACATGTAACGCGGCGTTCCGAACACCGTGCCCGCTTGCGTTTCGAGGACATCGACCCGACCGTCCGACGTCAGGATTTTCGCAATCCCGAAGTCGAGCACCTTGCAGCGGAGCTGACCGGTTGCGGTGGTCGTGATGACCAGGTTGTCCGGCTTGAGATCGCGGTGAATGACGCCTTTTTCATGCGCTTCCGCGAGCGATGAGAGGGCGTGGCGCAAGACGGTCAGCGCTTCGGCCTGGTCGAGCCTGCCGAATCTCTTGATGCGTTCCCCGACCGACTCGCCCTCCAAGAGTTCCATGGCGAGGTAGAGAGAGCCTTGCAAGGGCGCCGGGTCATCGAGGGTTGCGGTAATTTCCCCGAAGTCGAAGACGGTCACGGTGTGCGGTGATTCGAGGAGGCTCATCGCGTGGGCCTCTCGCTGAAAGCGCGTCTTCGCCTGGCTATCGAGCAACCGGTCCGCGCGAACGATTTTGAGCGCGACGTCGCGTCCCATCGCCTCCTGACGCGCCCGATACACCGTCCCCATCGAGCCTGCGCCGATCAGTTCGAGTACCGCGAAGCGTCCTTCGATCACCGCGCCAAGAAACGGGTCGCCGTCGGACTCGGCGAGCGCATGGGGCGAAACCATCACGGTGTTCGGGTGGTCCGAGCAGCGGACGAGGCGCGCCCCAACCGGTTCGCCAACCTGATGGCGGCATCGGGGACAAATCGAGCCCGTCAGGGTTCGTAGCGTCGGTTCGGTCTCGCCCAGGGTCATTTCCAACGAAGGCGAACATCGTTAGTCACCTGCGGACGCACCGCAAGGCCCAAGAGCCACCAACGTCCGCGAGCCGACACGTGAACCGCTTCGAGTCACCGCAGCTTTCGTCATCGCAGCAAAGATCGGTGCAATAACGAGCACCTTCCTCGCCGAAACAGGATCCTGAGCGACACTCGGCGTCGAGCGAGCATGCCGTGCCAACGACGCCGGCGGCGGAATCGGGAACCTCCCGGGAGCAGGCTCGGAGCCCGTTCGCTTTCGAGCAGGCGACCAAGCCCGCGCCGAGGGCAAGCGCCGCATCGCCGCAATCGCGCGAGGAACAACAAGGTGCGGCGCAGAGCCGAACGTCGCCAAGAGTGATCGAGCACGAGCCGGAGCGGCAGTCGGAGTCGGCGACGCAGGCACCGTTCAGACTCGATTCGGCCGGCAACGACGCGCAGGTCCAGGTCGGATTCTCTGCAAGCGGCGTGGTCGCGATGCGGCAAGCGGTCAACGTCGCCCCGCAATCCGCGTCGCTCGCGCAGGCGTCCGCGCAGCGTCCCTCGAGGCAGAGACCACTGCGGCAGTCGACGCTCGATTCGCACACCGCCGCAACCGGTGCCACACCTGGGAGGGCGCGCGCTGGAAGCTCGCGTGCCGGCCAGCAAACGGAGGCTGCGGCGAGTTCGAGAGGACGGCAGACAAGACCCTCGGCAGGACCGAGGCAATCCTCGGAGGTTCGACACGGCGCGAGGCACCGCTTTCCGCCGCCCGTCGCAAAGCTCTCCGTATCGATGCACGACGCCGGCGCGCGACACTCGGCGTCGGTCGAGCATGCGGCCGCGAACGGCAGCCCCACCGCTCGGCATGTCCCTTCGACGCACGTCTCGCCGCTCGGGCATCCAGGACCGCCGTACGCGTCCTCGACGGCGCAGCGCACTACGGAGAACTCCTCACCGACGACCAAGCTGCACGCCGACGCGCCTGCGATCGCGAGAAAACTCGCAACACGATGCGCCCGCGTCACTCGAACCTCACCGAGAGCGATAGGCGGCTAGGACTCGCCGCGAGCGACACGGTGCCCGACGTTGGGCGCCCACTCGGAGACTCGGGCTCCGCGGCGAGCACGCCGAGTGTGATGGTTGCGAGCGTCGATGCCGCGGCGAGCCCAAAACACACATCCGCAGCAAGCGCGAAGGCTCTCGCACTCGACCTCGCCTCTTCGAGGTCGGTGATGGAACTTCCGGTCGCGGTCGTGACGGCCGTTCCTGGCGAGACTGCGAGCGCATGGGCACCGAGCCCACCGCCGAGCGCCGTCAACCCGACAGCGGCCCCGGCACCCGCCCATATCCACGGGCGAAGCGGGTGCGCCGTGCGCAACGGTGGGGCCGGTGGAGCCGGTGGCGGAAGTCGACGCAATCGCTGACGCTCGCGCTCGTCTTCGAGCTCGCGTGCCTGCGCTGCCTGCGCTCCGCCAAGGCGCTTCAACATGGCTTGAAGGCGCTCCTTCTCCGGCGCACTTTGCTCGAGCTCGAGCGCCCGACGATAATTCTCGAGCGCCGGAGCCAACTGCCCGAGAAGCTCGTGAATTTTTCCGAGGTTGAAGTAGAGCTGCCCGCCGTTGGGGTCGCTCTCGACCGCGCTCTCGAGGCGCACGAGCGCGTCCCGATAGCGCCCCTCGGCGTAGAGACGCAGAGCCTCGTCGTGCAGGTCGAGCGCGCGAACGCAACGCGCGTTGCGCACATCGACGCCGCAGTTGAGTTTGTCTTCAGCCCAGGCGTTCCTCGGCACGAACGCAAGGATGCACACCGTCGCCACACCGAGGCGACGTTGCACGCGCGATTCGCGGAGAGTCATGAGGCCGAGGAGCATAGCCGTATTTCGCAGCTGATGAACACCGGCCGAGCTAACTTCGATGGGTGAGCAAGAACGTTGGCGAAGAAGGCCGCGTCGAACGCACCGGGGACGCTTCCCCGGCGAAAGCGAGTCTTGCGGGTTCCTCGTCGCGCCTTTCCCGGTGGCTCGTCCTCGTCGGCGCGTTCTCCTTTGTCTGGATGGTAGGGACGGCCATTCTTCTCGGGTTCGCGCTCTTGCACCTCCATGAACTCCAAGCGACGGTCGAGGCAACGCCCGGACAGACCGAGCCCGCCCGCTCGGGCGCGAGCGCCGCAGCCGCGAGCTCCGCCACCAAGCCGACCGAGCCAGAGACACCGAAACTTCCCGAATCGACCCGGGTTTCACCCGTCGGAGCCATCGATGTCGTCGAGCTCGGGCGCACGGCTGCCGAGTTGCCAAACGCGCTTCGACACGAGGCGGCCCTCGCGCAGAAGGCCGGGCGGCGGATGCTCGTGCTCGTTACCGAGGAAGGCGACTGCGCGCCATGTCGAGGCATCGACCGAGCGCTTGCCGATTCGAGGCTTCAAGACGTGCTGGGCCGGGTGCGCCTCGTTCGGTTGCTCCGCTCGGCCTTCAAAGAAGAGCTGTCCGGACTCCGCCTGCGCACGGACGTCTACCCGATGTTTCTGCTGCTCGATGACGAACTCGGGCTGCGCGATGCCATCCACGGAGGCGAGTGGGACGACGACGTCGCCGCCAACATCGCGCCGGTACTCAGCGCGTTCCTCGGCGGCACGTACACCGCGAGGCGCCACCCGAAGTGGTCGCCGGCGGTCGGCAGCACGAAACTCTAGCGCGCTCGCCGTCGCTGCACCGGGCGTTCGGTTGTGGCATCGTGCGGCGCATGAATGCGCGCGTTCTGTCGGGGATCCAGCCCTCGGGAGTCAAACACCTCGGCAATTATTTTGGCGCGATTCGCCAACACATCGAGCTGCAAGAGCGCTTCCCCGGCGAGTGTTTCTACTTCATCGCGGACTACCACGCCTTGACGACCCTTCAGAACGCGGAGGCGCTGCGGGACAGCGTGCGCGAGCTGGCCGTCACCTACCTTGCACTTGGGCTCGACCCCGAGAAAGCGTTGCTCTTTCGGCAGAGCGACGTCCCCGAGGTCACCGAACTCGCCTGGCTCCTGGCAACGGTGACCGGGATGGGTCTGCTCGAGCGAGGGCACAGCTACAAGGACAAGGTCGGACGCGGGCTCTCCGCGTCCGTCGGCTTGTTCACCTACCCGGTGCTGATGGCGGCCGACATCCTCATCTACGACGCGACGATGGTTCCAGTCGGCAAAGACCAGATCCAGCACGTGGAGATGACTCAAGACATGGCGACGCACTTCAACCAGACGTACGGTCGGGGCGACGCGCTGCTAATTCGACCGGAATTTCGGCTCTCCGAGGCCCCGTACGTCACGGGCACGGACGGGCATAAGATGAGCACCAGCTATGGCAACACGCTGCCGCTCTTCGAGTCCGGCAAGAAGCTGAAGAAGCTCGTCGGCGGTATCGTGACGGACTCGACCGAGCTCGGGCAGCCTCTTGCACCGGAGCGGTGCAACGTCTTCGCCCTCTTACGACTGTTCGCGACGGCCGAAGAACTTGAACGAATCGAGGGGTACTATCGCGCGGGCGCGCGAGGCGGCGAACCGTTCGGCTACGGACACGCCAAACTTTTGCTTGCGGAGCACCTCGAGTCGCACTTCGCCCCGGCACGAGCGCGGCGCGAAACGCTGCTTGCTCATCCGGAGCGCGTCGAGGAGGTGCTGCAAGCGTCCGCGCGACGGGCACGCGCCGTCGCACGCGCGACCCTTGACCGCTGCAAGCGCGCCTGCGGCCTGCTGGGATGAGGCCGTCGCGGGACTAGCGCTTGCGCTTCGGGCCGACGATGCGAAAGAGCCGCTGACCTTCGGGGGTCTCGACCGGGGCCGCCACTTCCAACGTGTCGAGGCGCAGCACGCAGAGGCGACCGCTCGCGATTCGCACGCGCGCGCCACCCGACTCGTCGTCACCGACGACCTCCCCTCGACCAAGCTGCGGGTGATCGATCCAATCCCCCGCGACGACTTCCATCCAATACTCGTCGGCTTCCTCCACGGGGGACGCATCGGCCCGCCTAAGCGGAGCGACGACCGGCTTCGCGCCGGGCGCGCCGCCCGCAGGTGACGAGGAGCGCGCGCTGCCCACGGTGGACGTCTCCGGCGAGGGCGCCGTCGGTGGCTTCGGTGCGGAGGCCGCCGGTGCGCCAAGTGAACGTGTCGATGGGAGCAGTGCCGCCTCGACCACGAGCAACAGCGGCCCGGTGACCGCCGCCACGAGACGCCCTGCGTGGCTTGCTCCTTCGACGAGCACCTGCACCAGCAGCCGAGCCTCCGCCCGCGCTTCGCGTCGAACGATGTGCCCGCTGAGGGACAACAGCTCTGCCCGCTCGAACGAACGCACCTCGCCACCGATGTCGAGCTCGATCAAGTCGAGCACGCCCGCCCCCGTGACGAACGCCTCTCGCCAGCCGGCAGCAAAGGCCAAGCCTTCGAGCGCAGTGATCAAGTCCTCACCCGGTTCGACTCGAACCAGGCCTCGTGCGATCGCGTTCTCGTCGAAAAGCTTCACGTGGTCATGCTGTTACCACACTCACGTGCTCACGAGCGGGCTCGTTATCTCTTGACCTTGGCCGCCGCTTGGCGTTACGAGTGCAGTCCATCGAGGCTCTCGGGCTTCGTGGGCGAAGGTGGCGGAATCGGTAGACGCGCTGGTTTCAGGTGCCAGTGGCTTTACGGCTGTGGGGGTTCGAGTCCCCCCCTTCGCACTCTGTATTATTTTTTGCCTCTTCGGCTGACGCCTCATCGGGTATTCTCTGCCTCTTCGGCTGACGCCTCATCGGGCGATGTCTCGTCGCCTCTTCGGCTGACGCCTTATCGGGCGATGTCTCGTCGCCTCTTCGGCTGACGCCTTATCGGGCGATGCCGTTACGGGCGGTGCCGTTTGCGACTTCGGTTGACGGACCGGTGGCGGCGGAGAATGTCGGTAATACGCGTCGCGTCGACGCGCTCGAGGTGCTAACCACGGCCCGCTAGAGCGATGGGCGCCCGAACGAACGAGCCGAAGGATTTCCCGCAGCACCTCGACCTCGTCGTGGTGAAGGGTGTGCGCGCGGTGGACCCATCGCGGGAGCTCGATGCCATCGTCGACGTCGTCGTCGAGCGTGGCCGCATCACGCGCATCGGCGCGGACGCCGCACCGGAGGACTACCTCAAGTCCGAGCAGGCTTGCGTCATCGACGGCCAAGGTCGCTGGTTGCTTCCCGCCTTCGTGGACCTGCACGCCCACTTCCGCGAGCCAGGCCAGGAGTACAAAGAAGAGATCTCGAGTGGTCTCCGCGCCGCCGCCGCCGGCGGCTTCGGTCACGTTTGCTGCATGGCAAACACGAAGCCCATCAACGACACGCGCGCGGTCACCGAGCTCATGGTCGCACGCGCCCGCGAACACGGCGGGACTCGGCTGCACCCAATCGCCGCCATCACAAAAGGGCAGCGCGGCGAAGAGCTCACCGAAATGGCGGACCTTCGCGACGCCGGAGCCGTTGGCGTCTCCGACGACGGCGTGTGTGTCATGTCGAGCGTCGTGATGCGTCGCGCACTCGAGTACGCACGCACCTTCGACATGCCCGTCATCCAGCACTGCGAAGACCATGGACTGACCGGCGGCGCGCAGATGCACGAGGGCGCCGTCGCCACCAAGCTCGGCTTGCGCGGCTGGCCACGCGTCGCCGAAGACATCATCGTCGCGCGCGACCTCTTGCTCGCAGAAGCGACGGGCGCTCGATACCACGTCGCCCACGTCTCCACCGAGGGGGCCGTCCGCCTCATTCGCGAAGCAAAATCTCGCGGAATTCACGTCACGGCCGAGGTCACGCCGCATCACCTCATGCTCACCGACGAAGCGGTCGTCGGCTACCGAACGTACTGCAAGGTCAACCCGCCACTGCGCGAGGCGCGCGACGTCGCAGCGCTCCGTGCCGCCCTCGCAGACGGCACCATCGACGCCATCGCCACCGATCACGCCCCGCACTCGCCGCTGGAGAAGGAATGCGAAATGGAGTCGGCGTCCCCGGGGATGGTCGGCCTCGAACTCGTGGTCCCCGTCTTGCTCGAACTCGTCAGGACGGGCGAACTTCCGCTCGCCCGCTTCGTGGATGCGCTCACGCGCTCCCCTGCATCGATCGTCGCCCTCGACGCACCACGGCTTGCCGAAGGCGTGCGTGCGGAGTTCACGCTCATCGACCCGGAGGTCGAGCACGTCGTTTCGGCGGCGTCGCTCCGCTCGAAGAGCAAGAACAGTCCGTTTCTCGACAGGGCCTACCGCGGCCGGGTGGAGCTGACGATGCTCGGCGACGAGTTTGCCTTTCGAGGAGCGGCGGCGTTCGCTAGAGGAGAATCACGATGACACGAGCATGGCTTTGCTTCGCTGACGGGACGCGCTT
>Ga0114972_10002786_pt1 | contig 13186 bp, 11 predicted proteins | sample M_140807_EF_Meta_FD_87354 | JGI IMG/M metagenome (GOLD analysis project Ga0114972, IMG submission 87354) | Freshwater microbial communities from Lake Montjoie, Canada to study carbon cycling - M_140807_EF_MetaG | ecosystem: Environmental > Aquatic > Freshwater > Lake | place: Lake Montjoie... | reverse complement strand
GCATAATTTTAGAAATAGTTCAGATGTAGATGCAATGACATTAGATCCAAGTGGTAATTTAAATGTTGCTGGTGTTATAATATCTGGTCATACATATGTAAAATGTTTTACTGTGAATTCTGGTCCAAAAGGCACAAATAAATATATATATGATGGTGCTCCATTAAAAGAAGGTATTACTTATCTAGTAGAAGCACATGTCAGTTATTTACATACTGGTTCTGGATTTGACGGTATAAGAGCTTACTTTGACAATGCAATTGGTCCTGAATGGCAAATGTCATATATATCTGGACATGATAATAATCGTCTTGATCTGGGTGGATCAGCAGAATCAGGTGTAGGTGGTACAGCACAAAGATCTTCTGCAGTTGCTGTAATCTATGGTCCAAATATTAAATTAGCAATACAAACTGGTACAGATGATTCTTATAATTTAACTGTTTGTCTTATTGCAAAACCATGTAATACATTTAAATAGGGGTTCTTAACTTCGGTATTTACCTGTACTTAATTTTGATTCTTAATAATTTTACTAATCTTATTCATACTAAGATTAATATTTTCTTTAGATAATTTTTCTTTTATCATCTTTTGTGATAATTTTTTCTTACTTAATTCAATTACTTTCATCTCTATTTCAGATAATTCAATATTTTTTATTTTTTCTTCTTTTTCCTCTACAATTAATTCAACTCCAATACTAGTCTCTACTTTACCTACAATATTTATATTACCTCGATCTACTTCATCATGGCATTTCTGACATATTACCACCAAATTATTACTATTATTTTTATGTTGATACTCATTTATCATACCATTTATATCTGCATCTTTTTGAAATATAATATGATGTGTTTCTAATGAAACTTCTCCATCTTTTACTTGTTTTTTACAAATACAACATTCATCTTTAATCAAATTCTTATTATATTTACTCACATCTTTCTTTGTTGATATTATACTCTCTTTAATTTCATTAGATATCTGAATAAATTCTCGATCGTCTATCAAACTCTTTGATACCGACAAACCATAAAAACTATCTCCAGATCCAGGATGTAATTCACGATTATATGTAATTACATTAGTACTTTCATCATAGCATATTTTAATATGAAATGATCTCACATTTTTAATCTCTTGATAGATTTTATGTTTGACTATCTCATGTAAATGTGATGCTGTTATAAAATTTGTTTGTTTTTGATCTAATAATTTGATCATCGTTAATACAATAATTAATCCTGATTCATATTCTGTTCCTCTACAGACCTCATCCGCTATAATTAATGATCTGTTATTAGTTCTCTTTAGTATATTTCTAATTTCTAACATCTCTACTGTAAAAGAAGATAATCCTTTGAATAAATTATCATTACCTGATATCCTGGTAAATAACGAATGATAGGGTGATAAATTTAATTCTACACATGAAACGGGATAACCAATTTGTGCAAGTATAATATTCAATCCAACACTTTTCTGTAAAGTTGATTTACCAGCAGAATTTAATCCAAATAATGTAATACCATTATAATCTATTCCTAATTCCATATCAAACGGTATATAATTTTCAGAGATTCTTTCTACAATAGGATGTCTAATCTTTTTACAGGAAAACCATGATTTAGAATCTTCTTGGATATTGGGTATAGTATAATGATATTTTTCAATACACATGGCACCACTATAATAAAAATCGACATTAGAAATCCAAGCAATAATTGTAATGATATCTTTTTTATATTTTTCTGAAAATTCAATACAATATGTTTTATATGCACTTTGGACTTTATCTCCTATCTCGTGTTCTTTTTTAATTAATTCATCTGATATTTTTCGCAATTGTTCAGAAAATATCTTTGTTCCAGATACTGAATTGTCTTTACCAATAAAATCTAAGGTATTAATCTTGTCTAAAATAATTCCCTCTTTCTTAATATTTACTTCAATTTCTTTCCATCTCTTCTTTGTTGTAATTAAATGATATCCATCTCTTTCATTAAATTCTACCCGGCAATTTGGATTCTTTTTACTACTGTTATCATAGATAGAATAATTTTCTATATATTCTGCTACTTTCTTTAATAAATTCCGATTTTCATCTATTTTTATCTGAATAATATCTAATTCTTGATTGATTTTTGGTAAGAATATATTTTCAGAAATATTGCTGATTCCATACAAAGATAGTTTTTCAGTGTCAAAAATAGTATTTAAGATACTATATATATCTGGATTGTTCTTTAATGAATACGTATTTTCCAATCTTATATTTACATTATTAATTCTTTGAAAACTTATCATCCATTTATATAATTCAAATGGATGTAACTCCCCTATCTGTAATTTTTTATACATCTTCTCTATATCGGAGATGTATTGCATCTCTTCTTTTACTTCCACTACTTTTGATTTAAATTTTTGAATTAAATCATTTCTCATTTTAATCTCTTTTATACTTGTTAAGGGATGACATAATTCTCTTTTTAATTGTCGTCGACCCATCGGTGTTAACGTAAAATTTACAACATCATAAAGTGACTTGTATTTATTGCCTATTTTGTTTTGTGTCGATTCATTGGTTAAGACATTTAATTGTTGAATAGCATTATTACCCATATATAAAAAGTTTTTATCACTGTAATTCTGAATATTTGTAATATTTTTTAATAATTCAGGATTGTGATGTTCTATATATTCTAATAACATCATCAATGATATTCTACCATAATGATATTGCTCAATTTCTAAATACTCTATTGCAGATTTCTGTTTAAATATTTTACTTAATTCATGTTTTTGATAAGATAATTTATTAAATAGTTTATCTTTAGTATCTAAAATATAATATTTTTTATCCTCTAATTCTAAATATTTTAATTTACTATTATCCCATACACAATTTTTCTCACTACTTAATATTACTTCCGATGGATTATAAGTATTAATATACTTTCCAACTTCATCTAATGATTGATAAATATCATTAGAATCACATAAACAATCTTTTATTTCTAATATACCAGTACCTATATCACATATTGTTACACCAATTATATTTAAACCAGCATCATCTTTATCTAACCATAAACTTAATATAAAATTATTATCTTTACTATCTAAATCAATCATGGTACCACTGGAATATATCGCTTTTACAAATCGTTCTATTTTAGAACTTGTTTTACTCGTACCGTCAATTATATTGACACTAGAACCCCTCTTTAGAGGGGTTGTTCCATTTTGATCAATTACTTTTACTTGATAACCATTTTCAGTTAATATATTAATATACTTATTTAATGATTGTAAAGGAAATCCTAGCATTTTTACATTATCTTTATTAACAGGTTGAGATTTGTCTCTCTTTGATATCATACAATTTGTTAAATCACTAATAATATCTAAATTATATCCCTGTGTATCTGATTGATACGCCTCATAAAAAGAACCAACTTGCATAAATAAAAGACTCTTTTCTTTCCCATATTCTTCAACATGACTATCGTGTTCTTTAAAATAATTATCTATTAACTTCATTGTAAATATTGATATGCTATATAAATATATCAATATAGGTTTATATTATTTAGATTCTTCTTTATTTTCTTGATTTTCTAATTCTTTTTCTAATTCTTTTTCTAATTCTTTTAATTCTTCATCTAATATACTATCACCTGTGTCAGTTCGTAAACGAGTAATTAATTCTTTTTTAATAGGTGAATCTATTACTTCATCTGGATTTTTAATTTTTCCACGTAACATTAATAATTGTGATATTTGTACAGTTACAATATCCGCTAATTGAGCAAACATATCCGGAGAAAATTTTTGACTCATTGTTTTATTATCTTCAACTATCAATGGATATCCATCACTAGATATTGAATTAAATGCATTAAATTCTCTTGCAATATTAAAAAATGTAAAATCAAATTTATATGGAAATAATGTTGTTTCATACCATTTTTTATAAACAGGTGACCAAACAACAATATCTATTTTATTTCCAGAATCAGATTGTTTTAACCTACTACAATCTAATTGATAAAAACGAACATAATAATCTAATAAAGAAAATATTTTATCTTCATTAGTTGGTGGCGTTGGTATATATAATTGTGATTGATTTTCGTTCCATACACTATATGAACATCTTGTAAACGGTCTAAAAAATGTTCCAGTGTGTGGTGTTAAATTAGATAAATTTTTAATAAAACATTGTTCTAATTTTTTATCAGTACGTTCACGAATACATCCAGGATAACCACCTATTATATTATTTTTTAAAATGTATTTATTTAATTTATATTGATAATTCTCTATTAATTTATTATTATTCATAATATATATGTATATATTTATTTTAATAAAGGCGTAACAGATGATTCATGACTTATATTTATACTAATATGATCAGAATATATCTTAGTATGACTTACTACACCAACAATTTCAGGTAATTCAAAATCTGGAATATTTTTAAATTTTTCATAGCATGCATCTCTAATATTTTTAGGTATTAAATTATTACCGTCTATCGTTACCTGATTGATATCTGCTTTAATATATCTTAAAAATGTTTTACAATCTCTACGTGCACCAGGTGGTAGTGCAACAACTTCTTCTATTTTAGATATAATTACACTCCATTGTGAAGCGAATTTACGATGTGATTCTGCGAGTGGTTGATATGCAAGTTTATCTTGTAAAATATTTAAAGTTGATGTTAATATAGATATACTACCAAATACCCAAATTAATTGAAATCCATTAATAATTACATTACCTGCAATTATATTACTTAATCCAGATAATGCAGTTAATAAATTAATAATTATCATAAATATTTTACTCTTTTTAAGATAATCAATACTTGTTTCTCCATGCATCCATTCAAAACATTTTGCATTATCACACCATGACGCTAATAAAACATCAATTTCATTTGACCACGATAATACAGAATTTTCTGTCATTTCTTTATCATTATCATAATTATCTTTATTTTCTAACATACTTTTATTATTAATTTAACAAAATATAATTATTTATTCGAACCCTTGAAGGTTGATTATGTTCAATTGACCACTTACACATTTTAAATAATTTAGATCCTGGATAACAATCTACTTTATAATTATCAAAATAAATATTATTATTACGATACAATGCGTGATTATTTATAAATAGATCTGGTTTTATAAAATATTTTTTGTTTTCTATTTTTACAATTATATATAATCCAAAATTTTGAACAAATGGTAAATATATTGAATAATTATTTGGAGTATAATAATATCGTTCATTTTGTAATTCATTATATAAATATGTTATTATTCGAAATAAATTATTATCATATAATAATTCATAATTAAATATACAATTCTCTAACAAATTTATATTAATTTGTGTCATCTTAGTGTTAAATATAATTAAATATAGTTAATTATATTTAATTTTCAATTATTTCTATATTAGATCTTTAAAATCAGTAAATCCTAAATCAACCTTAATAGATTGACCAGTTATTCCTGTATTGTCTATTACAAGAAATTTAACTGTCTTATATACATCATCTAATGTTACTAATCTATTAAAATTCATATAATTTTTTAAACGATTCATTGTTTCATTAGATAACGCTTTTCTTGACATTTCATTATCTATTACACCTGGTAGTACATTATTTATTAATATATTTTTTGATGATAAATCATATGATACATTTTTTACTAAACCACTCAATGCTGCTTTAGAAATAGTATAAGATAATTTATTAGGACGAGTTGATTCTTCCCATATAGAACTAATAATAACCATTTTTGCTGAATTATTAATTTTATTATTATCAAGTAAATAATGTAATGTATTTAAAATAAACGATACATTGGCATCCATCATTGTATTAAAATTAGTAATATCAAAGTTAGAAATATTATCACTAAAATTATAACCATGTGCCCATACAATAATATCAACATTAGGAATATTTTTTAAATTTGTAATATTTTCATTATTAACATAAATAATATTATCTGTTACTTTATCTAAAGATGATGTAGTTCCAATAGTATTTATAGATTTATTAAATTCATTAAATATATAATTACCAATACTTCCTTGTGCGCCAAAAACGAGTGCGTGCATAATAACTTAAATAAATTGTATACTTTAAATATGAGTATTAATAATAAAGAAGATATTATTAATTATTTAGGACATAAATATAATCTAAAAAAATATTTTGAAATTAGTTCAGTAATTAATGGTTTTATTTATGATAAAATAGATAATTCTTTTTTTACCAAAGAATTATTTTTATATAATCCTTCAAATATAAATTTAACTAATATTAGAAATGATACAGATATTCTACCAATTGATTATGATATTGGTATAGAAAAATATAAAAATAATAAATATGATATAATTTTTATTGATTCATTTCATACATTTGAACAATCTATACAAGATATGGAATTTGCATATTCATTATTAAATGATAATGGATTTATTATTATTCATGATTGTGCACCTTCAAGTATTAATCTAATAGGTGATTATAAATCAACCGGTGCATGGTGTGGACAAACATATTCGGCATTTATACATTATAAAATGAAAACTCCATATATAAAATCATGTGTAGTAAATATAGATTTTGGTTGTGGAATTATTAGTAAAAATAAATTAAATAATGATGTATTTAAATTAGATAATTTATTAACATTAAAAGAAGTATCTCAATGGTATTATTTTACGAATAATAAAAAAAAGTTATTAAATTTAATAAGTGTAAATGAATTTAAAAAATTATATTAATTAAATATGAAAATATTAATAACAGGTGGTAATGGAAATATTGCAACAATTATTAAAAATAATTTAAATATAGATTATGATATAACTGCATTATCTAGAGATTCATTAAATTTATTAAATTTTGATCAAATAAAAGAATATTTAGAAACAAATTCATTTGATGTATTAATTCATACTGCAATTACAGGAGGAAGAAGAACTAAAAGTGAAAATGGTGATGTTGTTCATAATAATTTATTAATGTTTGAAAATTTAATATTTTTTGCAAATAAATTTAAAATGATATTAAATTTTGATAGTGGTGCAATTTATGATAGAAAAACAGATATATTAAATAGAAAAGAAAATGAATTATATTCTGTTCCTAGTGATTATTATGGATTCTCAAAATATTTAATATATCAACGGTCATTATTATATTCAAATATGTACAATTTGAGAATATTTAATATATTTCATGACAAAGAAGAACCAGATAGATTTATAAGTGCATGTAAAAATGCAGAAAAAACCAATAAAGAGTTAGTAATCAATGAAGATAAATATTTTGATTTTATGCATGAATTAGATTTTATAAAAATAATAAAATATTATTTAGATAATGTTAATAATAAAAATAAATTAGAAAAAACAGTAAACATATGTTATGAAAAAAAATATAAATTATCTGATATTGCAAATCTTATAATTTCGAATAAAAATAAAATTAAAATTATAATAAATTCTGATAAAAATTATACTGGAAATAATGAGTTATTACAAAAATATAATATTGAATTTTTGACATTAGAGGAACGATTATAAAGTTAAATTATACAAATAATTTCAAAATAGTTTGTATGATTATATTAAATAAATTTGTTAGTAATTTTTATAATAAATATACAGATTTTAATCTTAAATTATTTAAAGTATGTAATCAATTAAATAATTCAATATCAGATTCTATGGAGATTTATATAAATAATTTTAATAAATTATATTATGATAATCCATTGATTGTATATTCATTAAATTCATTTTATAAAAAATATACATTTTTTGATTACTATACTTATAGAAAATCAAATTTATTATTATTTACAGATTGGACTGAAGTTGATGTAATAATACACTGGTATACAAATAAGAAACCAACAATTAAAAAATTATTAAAATATCAAGAAAGAGATATATTAATATATCCACATAATTCATATAATTTGAGTGATGGTGGTATTACAGTACAATATTATCTTGCAAGTATTTTAGATAAAATGGGTGTACGTGTTCGTATTCATAATAATAAATTTAATGCTATTCAAAATTCATTATTTAATAATTATTATTATAATGATTTTGATTTAAATAATACAGTTGTTCTATATTGTGAAGGTATTGAAAATAATCCATTAAATGCTCCTTTTACTGTAAGATGGATGTTGAGTGAATTAGGACAAAATGTACCAAAAGACTATCTAAAAAATTGGAAAAAAAATGAACTAATTTATTATTTTAATTCTGAAGAAAAAATGTATCAAAAACAAAAAATTATTTCGAATAATATAGATGTAAATATATCTAAAATTACATCAATTTCATATAGAGAGCACAGATTATTAAATGTAAATAATAATAAAGAAATAAATAATAAAAAATTAGAAAATGATTCTATATTTAAATTTTTAACATTATTTTATATTCATCCTGATATAAAAAATAATAAATTAAGTAGAAATGGATACTGTCATTCATTTAGAAAATCATATTATCATGAAAATATTACAAATATACACCCAGATGATTCATTTGAAATAAAAAGAAATCATACACAAATTAATTATATTGAATATTTCAATAAATATAAATATTTTATATCATATGATCCATTAACATTTTTATCAATAATTTCTATATTATGTGGTTGTATATCAATTGTATATCCACTTGAAAATTTATCTAAATCTGATTGGTATAAAAAAACTGCAGTTTATGAATATATGAAATCTAATAATATTACGCAATTATACGGCATTGCGTATGGTAATAGTAAAGAAGAATTAGAATATGCTGAAAATACAATTAATTTGGTAAAAATCCAATGGGATGATATCTTAAAATTTAATTTAAATACAATAGAAAAATTTAGAAATGATATTAATAATTTTGAAAAAATGAATAATACAATTAATAATAATTTTTTTAATATATATTAACATATATATAGTATAATGTCTAATCAAAAAAAAGTATGGTATGCACCAAATAAAAAAGAAGCATATGGAGATGCTGAAATTCAAGCAGTATTAGATTGTTTAAATGATGGATGGTTAGCAGGATTTGGACCTAAAACAATTCAATTTGAAAAAGAGATATCAGAACAATTTGGAAAAGAACACGGTTTATTTGTAAACAGTGGTTCTAGTGCAATTTTACTTGGATTTAATGCATTAGATTTACCTCTCGGTTCAGAAGTACTTACACCTGCATGTACTTTTTCTACGACTGTCGCACCAATTATTCAATGTGGTTTAAAACCAGTATTTTGTGATGTCCAAATTGGTACATATGTACCTACACCAGATCAAGTATGTGAAAAAATTACAGAAAATACAAAAGTAATAATTTTACCAAATTTAATTGGATCTAAACCTGATTGGAAAGAAATACGTAGAAGAGTTAATGAAATTAATTCTAATATTATTTTATTTGAAGATTCTGCCGATACAATTACTTTAACACCTGAAACAGATATTGCTATTACTAGTTTTTATTCTAGTCATTTAATTACTGCGGGTGGTTCTGGTGGTATGGTTATGTTTAATTCTGAAAAATATTTAAAACGTGCAACTATGTTTCGTGATTGGGGTCGTATTGGTGATAATTCTGAAGATGTAAAAACACGATTTGAATTTAATATAGATGGTATACCATATGATTATAAATTTTTATATGGTGCAATAGGATATAATATGAAATCTTCCGAAATGAATGCAGCATTTGGATTAGTACAACTTGGAAGAATAGAAGAAATAAGAAGTAAGAGAAAAGAAATGTTTAATCGATACATAGAAAATTTAAAAGATGTACCTGAAGTAGTTTTACCTATAAATACATATGATTCTGATTGGTTAGCAATACCTTTTATGGCAAAAAATAGAATGAAATTATTAACATTTTTAGAACAAAATAATATACAAACAAGAGTCTGTTTTGCTGGTAATATTACTAGACATCCTGTATACAGGGATTACCTCCAAGAATTTCCTAATTCTGATAGAATTATGGCAGAAGGATTTTTACTAGGAGCACATCATGGTATGTCTGTAGATGATGTTGATTATGTATGTAGTAAAATGAAAGAATTTTTTAAAAATAATACTAATTAATTATATGGAGAAATATAGAATATTACAATTTAAAAAAAATAAAATTATAAGATTAAAAAATGCACCCGTTCCAGAGACAAAAATTATTATGCATAATTTAATTTCAGATATTGATTATGATGAAATGTATTATGACACAATAATTGATTTTAATATTAATTTTCCTACTTTTGATATGGAATATTATAAAGAATTTAATTTAAATCCTAATAATTTAAATGATATAAAATTAATGTATCATTATGCAACAATTGGTAATATTTGTAATCAAGAATATCTTGAATATGATTACGTTATTGATAATTATATAAATAGATTTGATGTATCTCATCCATTATATAATAAAACACTAGATGGAGAGGCTTTTAGAAATATAAGTACAAATATAGAATTAAAATCATATTTTAATTCTAGAGGAAAATCATATTATATATGTAATAAAGATTCATTTTATAATCTATATCCTGATTTTGATTTATCTTATTATAAAAATAGATATTTTCAAGATACAGAATTATCAGATATAGATTTATTAAAACATTATCATCTTATTGGTAAATATAAACAATATGCAACAAATAATAAAATAAAAATAGTTATATATACTAGACCATTTGATATATTATGTGGAGGTATTGTAGCATTACATCATCTTGCAAAAATAATAAATGATATTAACGATCCAAGAATATATGCAAAATTATTTGTTTATAATAATTTAAAATATGATAATATATTTTGTAATCAATTTGAAACAGTTGATGAAATTAATGATAATACTATTGTAATATACCCAGAAGTAATATCTGGTAATCCATTAAATTCTAAAAAAGTTATTAGATGGATATTATTGTCATTAGGTATAGAAATGCCAATTGATCATTATATTAAATGGGGATTATCTTCCTTAACTAATAATGTATCAACAGATGGAATATATAATTTAATATATCAATGGGAATCTGTTCAAAATACAATCCCTCAATTATCTGTTCCATGGTTTAATCCAATATTTAAAAATACAAATCAACCAAGAACAAAAACATGTTATTTAATAAAAAAAGGTGTATTTTTACATAAAAAAATAAAATATATGCATAAAAAAGATAGTATTTGTATAGATGATATGAATCTTTTAGAAAAAAGTATAATATTTAATCAATGTACACGTTTTTATTGTTATGATCCAAATACAGCATATATGATTTTTGCAGTATCATGTGGATGTGTAACAATTTTACAACCTTTAGAAGGTATATCTAAAGAAGAATATTTTAAAAATAAAATATTTAATTTAAATAATAAAATACATAATGCTGGTATTGCATATGGCAATTCATATCGTGAAATATCATATGCTGAAAGAACATTATGTAAAGGTATTAAAATGTATGTAAATTTATTCAATGAATATAAAAATACTGCTATACCATTCTTAGATTCTGTAAAAAAATTATTTTAATTATTCTTTGTAACGTTACCTCCTCCTTCAGAATGACTATCACCAACACTAGACTCTGGTGGATAAGAATAAAGAATAGGTTTTTCTTCAAATTTGATTTTTTTATTTGGATTAATAATATCTGTTGCATTTCGAGCTTCTGTCTCAATTCTCTCTCTCTCTGTTTCCCATTCTTCTTTTTGTTCAAAATTCAAACTAGGTGATGTAGTAAAATTAGGATCAAAAGCGGTGCCCTCCTCTTCCGCTAATATTTGTGCTTTCAAAAATGCCTTAAAATTATTAGATGAATTTGAATGAGATCTACTAACACTGAATAAATTCACTGGTGGTGGAGGTTTATATGCAAATTTATCTAGGAAATTCAATGGTGGAGGAGGTAATCCACCACCGGACAAATTCAATGGTGGAGGAGGTGGAGGAGGTAATCCACTACCGGACAAATTCAATGGTGGAGGAGGTTGAGAACCCCCTTCAAGGGATGATTGATTGGACATGATTTAAATTAGTGTCTGCTCAAAACAAACAGTTTTAATAAATCATATATAATTTATATATGATTTATTTTTCAATTTTTAGATATTATGATTATTAACTGTAATTGTCTTATCTGATTTTTTTGTACTCGTATTTTTAATACTATTTACAAATAATTCTAAATTTTTTTGATCTTCATTTTTATTTCTTATTATCATTCTAACAAGTGAATCTAATATATTGTCATTTTCTATTAATTCTTTAAAATATAATTTATACTCATTTCTTCCTTTCATATAATTATAATAATTATTGTCTAAAACTTTAATATCTGATGACAAATCGATTTTTTTCTTATTATTTGCAATGATATAACAATCTGAATTAATACACTCTAATTTCTCTGACATAAGATCTTTGTTGTCTATATCATCATAATTTTCTGTTAAATTCATACATATCATTTTTTTATTAATATTATTACCAAATGCAGAATGATATAATTTTAAATTAAATATAACAAAATCACCAAAATCAATCTTAATTGGATGATAAGGTAAATTCTGATTAGAAACAGAAAAAAATGTAGGATCAAAACCACCTGGTCCTTGAAATAACGGTATTACTTTTTTGGATAAAACACTATTATATTTATCATTAAAATTTTGACTACCTGGTAATACACGTAGACAACCTGTATTTTCATCTAATTTATTTAAATAAAATGCACACTTTAAATGCAAATTATGTGTAATTCTATCACAATGCCAATTTGTATCATCCGAATATATTTTTGAATCACTTCCGTTATAATAATATTTTTTTGGTGAAAATAATTTACCTAATATTGTATGAATTTTTTTATTAATTGTAATATCAACAAAATATTCTAAATATTCCATTGCACATGGTATATAATCTAATATCCTATTTTTTTTATTATTTACAATGTTATATTCAAACGCTTTTATTAATTTTTCATTAGAATCAATAAATAAATTGTCAAATTTCATAAATCCAAATGTATCAAAATAATTTATATTTGTTT
>Ga0114972_10002784_pt1 | contig 13188 bp, 14 predicted proteins | sample M_140807_EF_Meta_FD_87354 | JGI IMG/M metagenome (GOLD analysis project Ga0114972, IMG submission 87354) | Freshwater microbial communities from Lake Montjoie, Canada to study carbon cycling - M_140807_EF_MetaG | ecosystem: Environmental > Aquatic > Freshwater > Lake | place: Lake Montjoie... | reverse complement strand
GTGTGAGCCTTAGCGCCTGGGCTTCGTTGTTTATTCCCCCGTAAAGACATTCATGAAATCTTCAATGCGCTCTCGTTTAGAGCATCTCTCTCGTCGCTTAGTTGACCTTGACGCGATTCTGTCTGAGCCAGACGCGGCCAACGATATGAATCAATATCGCAAGCTCTCGCGCGAACGTGCCGAGCTTGAGCCGGTTGTGAAGGCCTTTGAGGCCTTCGAAGCGGCTGAAACTGATTTAGAGGGGGCACGCGCGATGCTCGATGATCCTGAAATGAAGGCGATGGCGCTTGAAGAGATCGACGATTGCAAGGGGCGCATTGAAAAGCTTGAGGCCGATTTGCAATTGCAACTGTTACCTCGTGACCCAGATGACGGTCGCAGTGTGTTTCTCGAAATTCGTGCGGGTACTGGTGGCGATGAAAGCGCCTTGTTCTCGGGCGATTTGTTGCGCATGTATACCCGTTATGCTGAGCAACAGGGCTGGAAAGTTGAATTGATGTCCGAAAGCCCCTCAGAGCTGGGTGGCTATCGCGAGGTGATTGTGCGCCTGGATGGCGATGGCGTTTATGGTCGTCTTAAGTTCGAGTCAGGTGCGCATCGGGTGCAGCGCGTGCCAGCTACCGAGACGCAGGGGCGTATTCATACCTCTGCCTGCACCGTCGCAGTCATGCCCGAGGCTGACGCCGCCACCGACATCGTGATCAACCCAAGTGAGTTGCGTATCGATACGTTTCGGGCGAGTGGAGCAGGCGGGCAGCATATTAATAAAACTGACTCTGCCGTGCGTATTACCCATTTGCCGACTGGGTTGGTGGTTGAATGCCAAGACGACCGGTCACAACACCGCAACAAAGACAAAGCCATGCAGGTGTTAGCGGCAAGGCTAAAAGACAAAGTTCAGCGCGAGCGCCATGACAAAGAGGCTGCTCAGCGTAAAAGTCTGGTTGGTTCGGGCGATCGGTCTGAAAGAATCCGCACCTATAACTTTCCGCAAGGCCGCCTGACCGATCATCGTATCAACCTCACGCTTTACAAGCTGGGCGCCATCATGGAGGGTGATTTAAACGACGTAACAGGCGCACTGATCGCCGAGCATCAGGCAGAGTTGTTGGCGGCTTTAGGTGACGAGCACTGATGCAAACGGCGCAATCGTTGACGTCAATGAGTGGTTTGCCACGCCTAGAGGCTCGGATGCTGCTTGAAATGGTGCTGGGTAAGCCGCGTGAATGGTTACTGGCACACGATACTGACCCCATCGCGCCTGAGGTTGCCGCGCAGTTTTTGACTTTGGCTGCGCAACGCCGCCAAGGTACGCCGATGGCGCATTTGGTCGGACACCGAGAGTTTATGGGACACCGCTTGAGTGTCTCGGCCGACGTTTTGATTCCAAGACCAGAGACCGAGTTGTTGGTGGCAATGGCGCTGCACAGCTTGGAAGACTGTGCTAAGCGTTCTTTGCCTAGCCCGGCCACGGGCGACGGTGCAGGCTGCTCTTTGCTTGATTTGGGTACGGGTAGCGGCGCGGTGGCGATAAGCGTTGCACTCGCTTGCCCAACCGCTCGAGTTGTCGCAACAGATCTAAGCCAAAACGCACTGGCGATCGCACAAAAGAATGCCCATCAACTAAGCGCAACCGTTCAGTTTTGGCAGGGAAATTGGTACGAAGCCCTACCGCCAGAGGGGCGATTCGATGTGATCGTTTCAAACCCGCCGTATATTGCTCTTAACGACCCGCACTTGACGCAAGGCGATCTTCGGTTTGAGCCAGTTGGGGCCTTGACGGACGGTGCCGACGGTTTGGCGGCGTTACGGCATATTATCGTTGGCGCGCCCAAGCATTTAGTCAACGGCGGCCGGTTGTGGCTTGAGCATGGTTACGAGCAGGGCGAAGAGGTTGCACAGTTACTACTAAAGGCTGGTTTTACCGCAGTCCAAACAAAACAAGATTTAGCAGGTTTGCCCCGTATTACGGGCGGATCTCTGTAGGATCCTTATAATTAACTATTCACTTTTATTGACGAGGGACAGCATGAGCGACGTTCAAACTTTTATCCGCGACACAGTCACTAACAACTCAGTGGTGCTTTTCATGAAGGGCACGGCCCAGGCTCCGCAGTGCGGCTTTTCAGGCAAGGCCATTCAAATTTTAAAAAGCAATGGCGTTACCACTTTGGTCACAGTCAATGTGCTTGAAGACGAAGCGGTTCGTAGTGGCATCAAAGAGTTTTCGCAATGGCCCACTGTGCCGCAGTTGTATGTCAAGGGTGAGTTCATTGGCGGCTCAGATATCATGACTGAAATGGACCAAAGCGGTGAGCTCAAGCAGGTGTTAACCGCAGCTGGCGCTGCGGCTTAACTGCTAAAACTACGCGCGGGCTAACGGTTTAATAAAACGCATTACTTGTCGGTTGGCGCCCAGTCTTGAGGGGTCTGCTTCGCGCAGCTCCTCGATACTCGCCTCTTGCAACTCGGTTGTAGTTTCAAAACTTGGCGGATCAAACGCCATATCCCCTTCGGGATCTGCAAGCCCATTTGGTTTGAGCCCAGCAAAATCGAATAGATTACGATCCATCAAATGCGATGGCGCAACGTTTGCGAGCGCGTTGAAAATACTCCACGCGCGTGACGGATGCTTCTTATCCCATTCGGCGAGCATACGTCCCACTTCTTTGCGCTTGAGGTTTTCTTGTGATCCACATAAATTACAAGGAATGATTGGAAACTGCTTCCAGTCGGCATAAGCGATCAGATCTGTTTCTTGAATATAGGCTAAGGGTCGAATTACAGTGTGCTTGCCGTCGTCTGAGACGAGTTTAGGCGGCATCGCCTTCAGTTTGCCACCATAAAACAGGTTTAAAAAGAAGGTTCCTAAAATATCATCGCGGTGATGGCCCAGCGCAATTTTGGTGGCGCCCAATTCGCCCGCAACCCGATACAAAATCCCCCGACGCAAGCGCGAGCAAAGTGAACAGGTTGTTTTCCCTTCTGGGATCAGTCGTTTAACGATTGAGTAGGTATCTTGATTTTCGATATGAAAGGGGATGTCGCGTGCACGCAGATAGTCGGGCAAAACATCTTCCGGAAAACCTGGTTGTTTTTGATCAAGATTCACCGCGATGATGTCAAAATCGATAGGCGCTCGCGTTCGTAGCGTGAGCAACACGTCGAGCATTGTGTACGAATCTTTTCCTCCCGATAAACACACCATGACGCGATCGCCGGCTTCGATCATGTTGTAGTCACCGATAGCTCGCCCGGTTTCTCGCATGAGGCGTTTCGATAATTTATTGTGCTCGATTCGCTGCTTTTCGCTGACGTCGTTCATCTTAAAACCCTTTGTGAAGCAAATATTCAGTGACGGCCGCGCGATCGCCTGAAAAAATCACGCGCGACAGTTTGCTTGTGCGTTGGTGCTCATACATGGGATCGTAATACTCGCTGAGCAAAGGCCGAATCCACTCGCGATGCAGGTCAAGGGTGCCCTTTGACTTTTGTTCGTTTAAAGCCGCTTGCATGGCAGCAGCCAGACGCGTGTGACGCTCGCCACCTAATCTTTTTATCAGGTTTTGCAAGCTCTCGAGTAGGCGCGCCGAGAAGGCGTCGAAACCCGCCTCGGGTCCGAGTTTGGCTGCAAATTGTGCACCCAGATCTTCGACGTAGTCGTGCAAAATTCGCTCAACGCGAATCGCCATCGGCTCTTCAAGCCAAACAATCGAACTGGTTTGCATTTTGTCGCGCAAGCTAAGCGGCAGGGCGCAGCGGCCAATCATGCGAGACTCATCTTCGAGCGCAATACGTGAACTCCCTCGCGCGTGCAAACGCAACAGAGCAATCGCCAAGCTGTTGTCAAAGTTAATTTGCACGGGTTGATCTGTGGCGTGTTTGCCAAAACTTGAGCCCCGGTGATGCGCAAGCTTTTCGAGATCAACAGTCGAACTAAGCGACTGAATCACCTCAGTTTTCCCGGATCCAGTCAGGCCCGAAACCAATACAAAATCAGACAGTTCAATATGTTTGGTCAGTGACTCAAGTAAGAAAGTGCGCATGGCTTTGTAGCCGCCCACGATACGCGGGTATTCGATGCCAGCTTCAGCCAGCCAAGCTTGTGAAATGCGAGAACGTAGCCCCCCTCGAAAGCAGTAGAGGTAGCCTTCAGGGTGCCTTTGCACAAAGGTCTTCCATTGAGCCACCCGAGCCGCTTTGATGTCACCCGAGACCAACTCATGTCCGAGTTGGATGGCTGCGTCTTGGTTGACCTGTTTATACCGCAGGCCAACTTGATGGCGCTCTTCGTCATTCATGAGCGGCAAGTTGGTCGCGCCAGGAAATGCCCCTTGCTGAAACTCAAGTGGCGCGCGTACGTCTAACAGTGCGACCTCTTTTGAAAAAAGTGAACCAAAGTCATTTGTATCGGCGCGCGTCATAAAGGTGCAGTCATAGGTTTGAGTTCGCATTGCGCTTGAGCAGGGGCTGCGAGCTTAACCGAAAACTCACGCAACTCATCGCGTCTAAACACATGAACCCTAACGCGTTGACCTGGCGAATGGCGGGCCAATACACTTTCTAATGAACTGTTCACTGAATCAATACGTACGCCATCAATCGCAACGAGTATGTCGTGCGCCGAGAGCCCACCTTGATGGGCAGCGCCGTGTTCAAACACTGTGGCCAACACAACATGATCCCCTTGTTTGCGCGTGCGAACGTCAAGTGTTGGTAAGTGATTCATTGCGTTCCAGCGCATATCAATGCGGTGCATGGCAAACAGTGCGCGCAAAGGGACATCTTCGCGGCCGTAGACCCATCTTGCGATTTGCTCTGAAATATCTACCCCAGTGCAGTCTAATACTAAGCGCACGAAAGCCTTCTCTTTTAAGCCGCGGGCCGCACCAAGATAAAAATCTCGCCCATACAGCTCCCACAACGCTCGCATGACATCATCTAAGCTAAACGTTTGGTTGGTGGCGCTACGAATCGTTAGGTCCAAGCCAAGCGCAATCAGAGAGCCTTTCGTGTAATAACTTACCAAGGCATTCGGAGAGTTTTCGTCTTGCTTGTAATAGCGTGACCAGGCGTCAAACGAACTCTCGGCCGCTGATTGCTTGTGCCGGCCAGGCGAGGCATGCACGCCACTGATTTGTTTGCCAAGAGTTCGTAAATAGTCAGACTCAGAGATCACGCCGCTGCGCAACAGCATCAGGTCATCGTAGTAAGACGTGAATCCTTCAAAAATCCACAACAAACGTGTGTGCGTTTCTTTTGTCAGATCGTAGGGTGCGAAGACCGCTGGTTTGATGCGTTTGACGTGCCAGGTATGAAAATATTCGTGGCTGACTAAGCCCAAAAAGGTCTGATAGCCCTCTGGGGCCTTTTTGACTCCGAGGGTGGGCAGCTCTTTACGCGCAGCCATCAAGGCGGTTGAGGCGCGGTGCTCGAGGCCACCGTAACTGTCTCCCGTAACCATCGTCATAAAGACGTACTTCAGTGCGGTGTCTAAAAATGGCGCCTGTTCAGTGTCAGGTTCAAAAAAACGAATCTGTGTTTCGCAAATTGCTTTGACATCGCGCGCAATGCGTTTGAGATCTAAGTTGGGGATGAGACCTGTGAACACCATCTCATGAGAAGCGCCGCATGCTTCAAACCGAACGACTTGAGGCCTGCCCATTTCGACTGGATGATCAAGCAAGTCATCGTAATTACGCGCTTCATAGACGCCAAAGCCATTGGCGAAGTCTCTGGCTATTTTGGGGCTGGGGGTCGGTTGAACGGTTTGAGGCAGGCTTGTGAAGACTCGCCAATTTGCCAGGGCTGGTGCAATAAGCGTGACCCGGCAAGGCTGCTCTTCAAATCCGTGGGGCCGTAAGTAGACGCTTGTGCCGTTAAAAAAGCCGTGGGTCTCATCAAGGTGCGCCCCGCGTACCGAAAGATCCCAGGCGTAGACGGTGGTCGTAATGTGCAGCGGCCCCGCGCAAGGCTCGACGCGCCAGCTATGGCTGTCAAGCTTGACCACGCTCAAGCGACGATTGCCCGCGCGAGCCGAAATTGTCTCGATTTGGCGTGCAAAGTCTCGAATCAGATAGCTGCCAGGAATCCAGGCGGGCAGTGACAAGATTTGGCCTCGCGGATTGGGCTTGAAAATCGTGAGCGTGACGCGAAAGCGGTGTCCCGCCAAATCAAAAGGCTCTAAACTGTAAAGTATGGGTTTGCTTTTCATATCGCTATCTTATTTCACATTTTCCAGGATTTCCTCATGAGCGAAGCGTTAATACTGATTGAAACTCGAGGCCGCGTCGGCCTGTTGACCTTGAACCGCCCCAAAGCACTCAATGCCTTGAACGATGCGCTGATGAACGAGCTTGGTGCCGCGTTACTTGCCTTTGATGCCAATGATGAGGTGGGTTGTATCGTCATCACGGGCAGCGAAAAGGCGTTCGCTGCGGGTGCTGACATCGCTGCGATGAAAGATTGGTCGTATATGGACGTCTATCGCACCGATTACATCACCCGAAACTGGGAGACCATTCGCCGAGTCCGTAAGCCTGTGATTGCAGCGGTTGCTGGTTACGCCTTGGGTGGCGGCTGTGAGTTAGCCATGATGTGTGACTTCATCATTGCTGCGGATACGGCAAAATTTGGGCAACCTGAGATCAAGATCGGCGCAATCCCTGGCTCGGGCGGCACACAGCGCCTGCCTCGTGCCGTAGGTAAATCCAAGGCGATGGATATGGTCTTGACCGCGCGCATGATGGACGCTGTAGAGGCTGAGCGTGCGGGGCTGGTGTCTCGCGTGGTGGCTGCCGATAAACTGATGGACGAAGCGCTTGAGGCTGCGACCGTGATTTGCGGCATGTCCTTGCCGATGGTGATCATGGCCAAAGAATCAGTGAACCGCGCCTTCGAGTCGTCATTGACCGAAGGTGTGCTGTTCGAGCGTCGGCAGTTTCATGCCTGCTTTGCTACAGAAGACCAGAAAGAGGGTATGGCGGCTTTTGTAGAAAAGCGCAAACCAAACTTCAAGCATCGATGAGTAAAAAAAGGCCGATGTCAATCCCGACAAGCCCTGCGTTAAATCTTGATCACTTAGGGTTTGCACGGGTTAGTAAATGCCGATACAATGCTCAGGCTTTGCTGTGAGAGAGTAGTGTCTAAACTAGATCCTGCAGTTGAAGCCATCAAGCTAACAGATGCAGACCGCCTTAAGATTGATGCTCGCGCTCGTCGTGAACTCGTTTTTACGGTGGTGGCGCAGAGTTTGGTTGCTGCGGTTGTCGCATTGATATTTTTGGTGTTTGGTGGGGTTTCGGCGGCGCTGTCATCCTTGGCAGGTTCGGCCGCGTACTTAGTGCCGAATGGTGTCTTTGCGTTGAGATTGTGGGTGGCAACCTATCGGCCAGGCGGCGCAAGCCCTGAAGTATTTTTGATAGGTGAGATTTTAAAGGTTGGCGCAGCAGCAGGGTTGTTGTGGCTGATCGCTCACTTAGGCGGTGAACAGGTAAATTGGCTGGCGGTGCTTGTGAGTTTGATCGCGACACTCAAGGGCTATATCGTGTTGATGATGTTTAAGGGCTCTTGGGCCAAGTGAATTTAAAGTAGAGATTAATATGGCTGCTGAAAGTAGCGCTTCTCCCCAAGCTGAATATATTCAGCACCATCTGGTGCATTACAACAGTATCGGCGAAAAGCAAACGCTGATCGCTGATTTCAATGTCATTAACTACGACACCATCTTCTGGTCGCTGTTGATGGGTGTGATTGCCTTGTTTGTGATGTGGCTTGCCGCTCGTCGGGCGTCTGCTGGTGTTCCCGGTCGGTTGCAAAGCGCAGTCGAAATGCTGATCGATATGGTTGATCAGCAGGCTCGCAGCATCGTTCCAAGTGAAACAACCCGCAAGTTTGTGTCACCCTTGGCTCTAACTGTCTTTGTCTGGATTATTTTGATGAATGCGCTCGACTTGGTACCAGTCGATTTGCCTCATTACGTATTCCACCTTTTGGGGATAGGGCTAAAGGTCACTGACCCGTTGCATTACCACCGTATTTTACCTACGGCTGATTTGAATGCCCCGATGGGCATGGCCTTGGGTGTATTGCTTCTGATGTTTTATTACGGCATTAAGATTAAACATCCTTTGGGCTTTGTCAAAGAGCTTTTTACCGCGCCCTTTCACGGTCATGGCGTGATGGTGCTGGTTCTTGCGCCAGCCAACTTTTTGCTTAACTTGGTTGAGTACGCAGCAAAATCTTTATCGCTAGGCATGCGGTTGTTTGGCAATATGTTTGCCGGCGAACTTGTGTTTATGTTGATTGCGTTGCTCGGAGGCGCATGGACAGGCTGGAACGCCATGAGCATCGGCTTGGGCGTTGGCCACATCCTGGCCGGGTCAGTTTGGGCACTGTTTCATATTTTGATTGTCTTGTTGCAAGCATTTATCTTCATGATGCTTACGCTGGTGTACATCGGCCAAGCTCACGAAGGGCACTAAAACTACTTGGCCTCTCACAAAGAGGCTGTGTGGCGTGTGATTTGTAGTGATTTACTTAGTTTGATTTTTTATTTTTTTTAAATTTACTTAGATTTTAATCAAGGAGTTTTCATGACTAACGTCGCTATGGTAGCGCTGGCTTGCGCATTTATTATCGGCCTGGGTGCTTTAGGCGCTTGCATTGGCATCGGCATGATGGGTGGCAAGTACCTCGAAGCTTCAGCACGTCAGCCAGAACTGATGAATGCGCTTCAGACCAAAATGTTCTTGTTGGCTGGTTTGATTGACGCGGCATTCTTGATCGGCGTGGGTATTGCCATGTTGTTCGCTTTTGCGAATCCGTTCAAGTAAAGCGCTTGTTTGTTCGATATTTTGTTAGATCGAACACCGACGCCGCCATCGTTTTGATTGGCGGCACATTTATCCAGTTCTATGCGGTTGTATACCGCTAGAACATAAGATGTAATAGGGAAACGACCGTGAATCTGAACGCGACGATCTTTTTCCAGATGATCGTGTTCTTTGTTTTAGCGTGGGTCACGATGAAGTTCATCTGGCCTCCTTTGACAAAGGCAATCGACGAGCGACGCCAAAAAATCGCTGAAGGCTTGGCTGCTGCCGAAAAAGGCAAAGCAGACTTGGCTCAGGCTCAGGCGCGCGTAAGTTTGATCGAGGCATCTGCGAAAACCAGCCTTCATGCACGCATGACGGATGCAGAAAAGCATGCAACCCAGATCATTGAGCAGGCTCGTGCTGAGGCTGAAGTTGAACGTGCGCGCATTTTGGCGCAGGCAAAACAAGATGCTGCTCAAGAAGTGATGCGTGCTCGCGATGCGCTGCGCAACGACGTGGCCAATTTGGCCGTGAAGGGCGCTGAGCAAATCCTCAAGCGAGAAGTTAACGCAAGCGCCCACGCCGAGCTGCTCACGCAGCTTAAGGCTCAGCTTTAATTCGAGGACGTTATGGCAGAACTTTCCACTGTTGCCCGCCCTTATTCAGAGGCTTTGTTTGCTGTAGCTCAGGCAGGCCAGGGCAGTTTGGCTGTTTGGGCTGAACAGGTACAGCGCCTTGCGCATGTGGCTGCCAATGCTGATGTGCGTTCGGCGATGGCTGATCCACGTCTGGATGATGCACAGCGCGTCAGTATTTTTTTAAGTCTCGTTCGGCCAGCAGTTGACAAACAATTTCAAAACTTTGTTGAAGTGTTGATGGCCAACGATCGCTTATTACTGTTGCCGCAAATTGCTGAACAGTTTGAAGCCCTCAAAGATGAAGCTGAAGGTGTAGCGCAAGCTAACATCACCAGTGCTTTCCCGATGTCTGAAGATCAGGTCTCTCAGCTTATCTCGCTGTTAGAGCCGAAATTCGGACTCAAGCTCAAGCCCCACGTCACTGTGGATGCCTCCTTGATTGGTGGCGTTCGTGTGCATGTGGGTGATCACGTACTCGACACATCCGTGCAAGCCCAGTTAGTACGCATGCGCGACACGCTGGCGGCTTAACGTCAGTCAAAAGATTCCAGGAGTCTGAACATGCAACTCAATCCGTCAGAGATTAGCGAAATTCTCAAGAGCCGAATCGAAGGTCTGGGCACTTCGTCCGACATTCGTACACAGGGCACGGTCGTTTCCGTGACCGACGGCATTACCCGTATTCATGGTTTGTCAGACGCGATGCAGGGTGAAATGCTTGAGTTTCCAAACAATGTGTTTGGTTTGGCATTGAACCTCGAGCGCGACTCTGTTGGCGCCGTGATTTTGGGCGACTACACCGGTATTTCCGAAGGCGACCCAGTCAAAACGACTGGTCGTATTCTTGAAGTGCCAGTTGGCCCCGAGTTGTTGGGTCGCGTAGTGAACGCCTTGGGTGTGCCAATTGATGGCAAAGGCCCAGTCAACGCAAAAGAAACCGACATTATCGAAAAAGTGGCACCAGGCGTAATTGCACGTCAGTCTGTGTCGCAGCCAATGCAAACTGGCTTGAAGTCGATTGATGCCATGGTGCCAATCGGACGCGGTCAGCGCGAATTGATTATTGGCGATCGGCAAACAGGTAAAACCGCTGTTGCTGTTGATGCCATCATCAATCAAAAAGGTAAAAACGTTAAGTGTATTTACGTTGCTATTGGTCAAAAGGCCTCAACGGTTAACAACGTATTGCGCAAGCTCGAAGAGCACGGCGCCATGGAATACACCACGATCGTCGCTGCAACAGCATCTGACTCGGCTGCAATGCAGTATCTGTCAGCCTACGCAGGTTGCACAATGGGCGAGTATTTTCGTGATCGCGGCGAAGATGCACTGATTGTGTATGACGATTTGACCAAGCAGGCGTTTGCCTATCGTCAGGTATCACTGCTGCTGCGTCGTCCGCCAGGCCGCGAAGCCTATCCAGGCGACGTGTTTTATCTGCACTCGCGTTTGCTTGAGCGCGCTGCTCGCGTAAACGAGGCATATGTCGAGAAGTTCACAAACGGCGCCGTTAAAGGCAAGACCGGCTCGTTGACTGCATTGCCAATTATCGAAACGCAAGCAGGTGACGTGTCCGCTTTTGTGCCGACTAACGTGATTTCGATTACCGACGGTCAGATCTTTCTTGAGACCGACTTGTTTAACGCTGGCGTGCGTCCCGCGATTAACGCCGGTATTTCGGTCTCGCGCGTGGGTGGTGCAGCCCAAACCAAGATTATCAAAAAGCTTTCTGGCGGCATTCGTACCGACTTGGCGCAGTATCGTGAATTGGCAGCTTTCGCTCAGTTTGCATCTGACCTCGACGATGCGACACGTCGGCAACTCGAGCGCGGTAAGCGCGTGGTTGAACTCTTGAAGCAGCCACAGTACCAGCCTTTGCAGGTCTGGGAGCTCGGCGTGATCTTGTTCGCAGCGAATAACGGCTACCTTGATGATGTCGAAGTTTCGAGAGTTCTGCCTTTTGAGAAAGGTCTGAAAGACCATCTCAAAAATAAAAATGCCGCAATGGTCGAGCGCATCGAAAGTTCAAAAGAATTATCGAAGGATGACGAAGCTGAACTCGTTGCTGCATTGGTCGAGTTTAAAAAGCACGGCACGTTCTAACGAACCCGCTATCGGATCATTGCAGGCGGTTGCTGCAAGCAATGATCCAAAGCAAATGGTCTGATACCTGAATGCAGGTCTGACACAGGAAGCGAAATGGCAGGAATTAAGGAAATTCGTAATAAGATCAAGAGCGTGCAAAACACGCGCAAGATCACAAAGGCCATGGAAATGGTGGCGGCCTCGAAGATGCGCAAGGCGCAAGAGCGCATGCGTGCGGGCCGGCCTTATGCAACAAAGGTTCATGCGATTGCTACGCACTTGATGCAGGCAAATCCCGAGTACACGCATCCCTATTTGGTTGAGCGTACAGAACTCAAGGCAGTTGGGATTGTCGTTGTTTCAACCGACAAGGGTCTTTGCGGTGGTCTGAATACCAACATCATGCGTTTGGTGCTCTCGCGCACGCGTGACTTCAACGACAAGAACATTCGGACACAGTTCACAGCGTTTGGAAATAAAAGTCTGGGTGTGTTGACGCGTATGCGGGCTGAGGTCGTTTCGCAAGCAGTTGGGTTGGGTGATAAGCCTGAGCTCGACCGTCTGATTGGAGCAGTGAAAGTCCAGTTAGATGACTTTTTGGCAGGTCGCATTGATGCTGTTTATATTGCGACGAATCGCTTCGTGAATACCATGAAGCAAGAGCCAACGTTTGTTCGTTTGCTGCCGTTACCGGGCAAATTAGCAGATCCCTATAACTTAGCTTCGGCAACTGCTGCTGTAAACAGCGAGAGTGCAACAGCAGACCATGGCTGGGATTACATCTACGAACCTGATGCTCAAACAGTCATCGACGAGTTGTTGCAGCGCTACGTCGAAGGCCTTGTGTATCAAGGTGTCGCAGAAAGCATGGCCTCAGAGCAATCTGCCCGGATGGTGGCGATGAAAGCCGCTTCGGACAATGCGAAGAAGGTAATCGGTGACCTGCAACTTGTCTTTAACAAGACTCGCCAGGCTGCTATTACGAAAGAAATTTCAGAAATCGTGGGGGGCGCCGCGGCCGTCTAGTTGTTTAGATTGCTTCCCGGTATCCCATCAGAATTTACAAAGTAAGGATCAGACATGAACAACGGAACCATCGTTCAGTGCATCGGCGCAGTGGTGGATATTCAGTTTCCCCGCGATCACATGCCAAATATCTATGAGGCGCTTCGCCTGACGGATGAATCTTCAGCTTTTGCTGAAAAAGGCTTGACCTTCGAAGTTCAACAGCAATTGGGTGACGGCGTTGTGCGTACCATTGCGCTCGGACCAAGCGATGGCTTGCGCCGTGGTATGGCTGTGGCTAAAACTGGCGCACCGATTTCGGTACCGGTTGGTGTGGGCACTTTGGGTCGTATCATGGACGTTTTAGGACGCCCGATTGATGATGCGGGTCCCATCCAAAGCGAAGAGCGTCGCGCCATTCACCAGAATGCCCCAAAATTTGACGAACTGTCACCTTCTGTCGAGTTGCTTGAGACCGGCATCAAGGTGATTGATTTGGTCTGCCCGTTTGCTAAAGGCGGTAAAGTCGGTCTGTTTGGCGGTGCAGGTGTGGGTAAAACCGTCAACATGATGGAACTCATCAACAACATCGCGAAACAGCACAGCGGTTTGTCGGTGTTTGCTGGCGTGGGTGAGCGCACTCG
>Ga0114972_10002783_pt1 | contig 13190 bp, 11 predicted proteins | sample M_140807_EF_Meta_FD_87354 | JGI IMG/M metagenome (GOLD analysis project Ga0114972, IMG submission 87354) | Freshwater microbial communities from Lake Montjoie, Canada to study carbon cycling - M_140807_EF_MetaG | ecosystem: Environmental > Aquatic > Freshwater > Lake | place: Lake Montjoie... | reverse complement strand
CAAACACATCCTCAAAACTGGGCTGGGCGACGTATTCGACACTGCGGCCAAATTTATTCAGCGCCGCCTGGTGAGTCCAGGTGCCCTCCGGCCCAAGGTAGGCAATCTTCAGATCATCCTCCAGGGCGAGCGCGGCAGACATGATTTCGCGGTAAATGGCGCGGACCGATTTTTCCGGCAGGCGGCCCCCCAATTCAGCATTCTTTTTTGCCAGCACCTGCAGAAGGGCTTCCTCACGCTCCGGGGCATAAATCATCAGGCCGGCGGACTTTTTAGCCTCGCCAATGCCGTGCACCACGTCGGCTCTCTCATTGAGCAGGCGCAGCAGTTCGCTGTCGAGGGAATCGATTTTTTTGCGGAGTTCGTCCAGAGGCATAGGGAAAGATGGGTCGGCGCAGCAAAGCGAGGAAACCACCAATGCCAAACTGGAATTTAAGGAAGCCGTTCATGGTCCCGCAGGCGGTGGGCAGGGAGGCTTATTTGGTCCGGGCGTTGCCCCAGCCGCCGCCGAGGGCTTTGTAGAGCTTGACCAGATTCAGGCTGACCTGGGTTTGGCTGGAGACCTGGGCGTCTTCGGCAGAGAGGAGCTGGCGGTCGGCTTCGAGGACGGTGAGGAAGTTTTCCAGGCCGGCTTTGTAGCGGTCACTGGCGAGACTGGAAGCGCGGCGGGTGGCGTTGACGGAGCGGGTCAGGCTGGCGTAGCGCTTTTGTTCCTGACCAAAGCTGATGAGGCTGCCTTCAACGTCTTCCAGGGCGAGATAAACGGATTTTTCAAAGGCGAGGGCGGCCTGTTCCTGACGGGCATTCTGGATGGCGATGTTGCCTTTGATCTTGCCAGCGGTGAAGACCGGCCAGCTCAGGCTGGGCCCGAGGGACCAGAGACCGGCTTTGCCTTTGAAGAGTTCCTCCGCCTCAAGGGAGGACAGACCGGCGCGGGCGGTGAGGGAGAATTTCGGATAGAGATCCGCCGTGGCCACGCCGATGCGGGCGGTGGCGGCGGCGAGTTGGCGCTCGGCCCGGCGCACGTCAGGGCGGCGGCGGACCAAATCGCTGGGCAGACCGACCGGCACCGCCGGAGGAACCTCAGGCTGGGCTTTGGAGCTGATGAGTTCATCCACCACGCTGCCGGGAGCCCCACCCAGCAGGACACCGAGACGGTAGATGCTGCGGCGCAGCAGGGCTTCAAATTGAGGCAGCGTGGCGGCGGTGGCTTCGGTCTGGGCTTCGGCGCGGGCGACGTCGAGATCATTGGCGACGCCGGCCACCTGGCGGCTCCTGGTTAGCTCCAGGGTATCTTTCTGGGACTTCAGGTTGCGCTCGGCCACACTTTTCCGGGCCTGGTAACCCCGGAGTTCGAGGTAGGCGGTGGCGACTTCGGCGACCAGGCCGACCTGGACGTCGCGGGTGTTTTCGGCAGCGGCCTGGATGTCGGCGGTGGCGGCCTCGACATTGCGGCGGGTGCCGCCGAAGATATCAGGCTCCCAGGAGGCGTCGAGGTTCAGATTGAAGGAATTGGAGGTCTGGCCGCCACCAAAGGCGGGATTGGCGCTCGCCGCTTCGCTGCCCTGGCTGCGGGTGGCGGAACCGCCGGCGCTGACTTGGGGGAAAAAGTCGGCCCGGGCCACGGTGCGGGCGGCCTTGGCTTCGGCGACGCGGCTCGCGGCGATTTTGAGGTCCTGATTGGCGGCCAGAGCGCGGCTGATCAGGGTATTCAGTTTGCTGTCGTTGAATTTTTTCCACCAGGTGGTGACGTCGCCAGTGCTGGAGGGATCGGCCCCGGGCGAGACAAAGGGAGCCGCCGGGTCAGCCGGAACTCCGGATTGATAGTTCGGACCGACAGTGCAGGAAACGAGGAACGCCAGGGAAAGCAGCGTCAGGCGTGGAGCAATTTTCATAAGATCAGTAGGGGATGGAAGTTGAGCACACGGGAGGCGGGTGGCAATGGGAAGTTGACTAAACGGTCAAGAACGTGGGAGGTCTGATGTGGAAAGAAGAAGGGAGCACGGGACTCCGGCCCGTGAGTTTTATTGAATATGCTAATTTTTACAGAGAGGTCGTTTCGGGAGTTTGAGGAAAGGGTTGGAGATGGCTTGTGCTGTTGGTCATTGGAATGGGAAACTCACGGGCCAGAGGCCCGTGCTCCCTTGGGATCTACAAGCTTGATTCGATGAAAACGTCCATTTGCTGTCCGGGGAAGAGGCGCAGGTTGGGAGCGGTGAGTTCATAAATAATTTGAAGGACGCGGGTGTCGACGCGTTCTGTGGCGGCTCCGGTGAGGGAGGCTTTCGGGATGACATACGGCTCAAAGCGGACAAAGCGCAGGCTGGCGCGCAAATCGGCATTGCCACGCACGGAGGCTTCAGCGGCGGTGTTGGGCTGGACGCGCCAGGCCTCGTGCTCGTCGACGTCGACGCGGACATGGAGCGGGCTGGTATTCCCCAACAAAAGCCAGGGCTGGGTGACAGGACCGGCGATAACAGGTTCGCCCCGGCGGAGTTTGACCTGGAGGACGGTGGCATCGATAGGGGCGGTGACGGTGCTGCGCTCGATGTCGGTGGTGACGACTCCGATACTGGCAGTAGCGGTGAGGACGTCGGCTTCGGCAGCGGCCACGGCGGCCTCGGCGGCGGCGACGTTGGCGTTGCTGGATTCAAGGGCGGTGCGGCGGCGGGTCAGGTCCTCGCTGCTGAGGCTGCGGCCGTCTTTGATGGATTCCACATTGGCAAGGTTGATTTTGGCCTCATTGCGGGCGGCCTCGGCGGAGACGACCTGGGCCTGGGCGGTGCGCACGGCGGCCTGACGGCTCCCCAGTTGGGCCTTGGCCTCGGCGAGCTGGGCTTCGAGGTGGCGGGTATCGAGCCGGAACAGCGGTGCCCCAGCCTTGACTGTGTCTCCCACTTTTACCATGACCTCAGCCGCGATGCCGGGGAGCTGGGAGCCGATGGAAATGTTCTCGGTATTGCACTCCAGAAGTCCGACGGCAGCGACGCGGGTTTTATAACTGGAACTGGGAGGCGCGACGGGCGGCTCCGCCGAGGCCTGAAGCGGTTGGGTGCGCATGATGCTGAGGATGGAGAATCCCAGCACGACGGCTGCGAAGAGCGGGAGAAGGAGGCGGGTGATCATGGGTGGGGGTGGGGGGAGGAGTTATTGATTATTAGTTATTTGTTGCTGGTTGTTTGTTATCGGGAATTAGGGGCTGGGGCTGGGGTTTATTTTTCCTGGAGGGCGGCTTGGGATTCGGTTTTGGTGATGGTGCCGTCATTCATAAAGGCGAGGCGGTCGGCGAAGTGGAAGACGCGGTTGTCGTGGGAGACCACGATAACGGCGCGGTCCGGGTGGACGGCGGTCTGTGAGAGAAGTTCCATCACTGAGTGTCCGCTTTCGGCATCGAGGGCGGCGGTGGGTTCATCACAAATAACAAGGCGGGGCTCATGCACGAGGGCGCGGGCGAGGGCGACGCGTTGCTGCTGGCCGCCGGAGAGGATTTTGGGCAGGGCCTTGGTGCGGCTGCCGAGGCCGAGCCGGTCGAGGAGATGCGCGGCGCAATCGAGGGCGGTCTTCCGCGGGACCCCGGCGGCCAGCAAGGGGACGGCGGCGTTTTCGGCGGCACTGAGGGAAGGGAGCAGGTTGTATTGCTGGAAGACGAAACCGAGGTTTTTGCGGCGGAAGAGGATGCGGTCGCGGGAGGAAAGCGCGGCGACTTCGGTGCCGAAGAGTTCGACGGTTCCACTGGTGGCATCAAGCAGGCCGGCGATGACGGAGATGAGGGTGGTTTTCCCGCATCCGCTGGGACCGACGAGGAAGGTCATGTCGCCCATGGCGGCGGTGAAGTCGATCCCGCGTAGCACCTCGACGCGGGCCTCGCCGGTTCCGAAGGACTTGTGGATGGAGGAACAGGAGACGGCGGGCGGGGGAGGGGGAGAAGATGGGAAGGAGGATTGGTCAACATTGAACGTTGAACGTTGAACATTGAACATTGAAGGGGTGGGCTCTGGTTGGGACATGGCGGCTAGAGAGGCGGGAAAAAGGGGAGAAGGATTGAATTTGGGGCCGTTGCGCATTGGCGATTAGGGCTTGGCTTCGCGGGTGCGGCGGTCGCGGGCAGTTTTCAGACTGGTTTTGAAGATGCGGATGAGTTCGTCGGTTTCTCCGGTGAGGTGGATCAAAGCGTTGGCGTCGCCGTATTGCAGCCGGGCCAAAAGCTTCAGCCATCTCTCACTTTCCCGGAGTTCTTTGAGCACGATGCTGGTCTTGTGAATAAAGTCGTCCAAGGACTCTGCGGCCTGACTTTCACCGTGATTGGGCAAGGGGGAAGTTCCTGACCGCATCAATTGTCCACCGAGGTGGTTGGCGGTTCTGGTGGCAGGCATGCTTTCCACCAGACGGATGATGCCACAGGCATAGTCCAGCAACCGTTCCCCCAAATCCCATTTCGTATTTTCCGTTTTTTTCATCGCATTCATTCATTCATAATTTCGCCCATCCACTCCCGATCCAACATTTTTCAATGTTCAAAGTTCAATGTTCAACGTTCGATGTTAACCAATTTAAAATATCTCCACTATCCCCGGAAAACTCCCGCCGGTTCCAGCTTCTGCACATTCCGCAGCGCCACCAGCACCGCCACCGCCGTCACCGCAGTGAGAGCCCCACAGGTGGCCACGGCGACCCACGGCGGAATGTAGATGCCGCGCAAAAAGGGCTGGGTGCGGGAGAGCATGGTGGTCAGGGTGGCGAGGCCGGTGCCGAAGCAGCAGCCAATGGCGACGACGAGGGCGGCCTGGCTGAATAACATGCCGGTCATTTGCCCGCGGGTGACCCCGACGACTTTGAGCAGGGAGAGGTGGCGCTCGTTTTCCTTCACAAACATGAGGAAGGTCTGGCCGGTGATGGCGGCTCCGACGATGAGGCCGATGGTGATGACGACGTAGAATAACATGGGAACGCCCTGGTTGGCGTAGAATTGATAGCTATCGGCTTTGAATTCAGTGGCGGTGCGGGCTTTGAGTCCGGTGGTGGCCTGGATGCTGGCACAGATGGCAGCGGGATCGGCTCCGGCTTTGATCTGACCGAGGATGAAGGTTTGGTTCCGGCCTTCGCCCCGGTTGAGCGGGATGGCGGTGGAGCGGGTGCAATGGATGATCGGAAATCCGGTGAAGGGCGGGGAGGCATCGCTGATGCCAACAAGGCGGAGAAAGGTGTCAGCGACGCGGATGCGTTTTCCAAGTTGGTGCGGCTCGTTGGGGAAGAGGAGGTTGTAGCCGCCGGGGTCGATGATGCAGGTGTCCCGCTCCTGGATGGCGGAGGCGTCGCCCATGACCATGCGGGGCGGCAGGCCGACGAGCGTGGTCCCGTCCACGCCAAGGATCACCGCGAGAGTGAGCTTGCCATTTTCAGAGCGGGCGAAGGCATCCACTTTGAGCAACGGCACGGCCCAGTCCACTCCGCTGGTGCCGCGCACGCGGTAGAGGGCGGTGTCGCGCACCGGCTTGGCCTGGTCAAAGCACTCGGTGTCCGGCTCCATGACCCAGAGGCCGGCAGAAGGGACGTCCCGGATTTGGGAGCCGGTCATGGTGAGGATACTGCTCAGGATGGCGGCCTGGTTTTGCATGAGAAAAACAGACAGGGCGACGGCCAGGATCATGGCGAAAAACTTCGCGCGGTCGGCCCGGAGGATGTCGAGAGCGAGGCGGATCATGGCTGGGGCCTCCCTGCTTTTTTGGCCGGTTTTTTGGCGGGCGGGGGTGAGGGAAGGGGGGCCCCGATGGCGTGGGCAAAGAGGGCGAGATTGGCCCCGGCGACTTTTTGCAGGGGGTAGGCGGGATCGATGGCGCGGCGGGTCATCATGCCATCATGAGTAGCCATGATGAAGCGGGCCAAATCCAGGGGATGGGTGCCGGGACGGAGTTCACCGCGCTTCAACGCGGCAGTGGCCAGCGAGGCGAGGAGGTTTTCGATGAATTGATAATGTGAGGAAAGCAGCGCCGCCACGGCCGGGTTGCGGGTAGCCTCGGAGGCGATCTCGGACCAGATGGCGGGCAGGCCTTCGTTGGTCTGGAGTTCAACCATGGTGACTTCCATCATGTGCTGGAGGGTGCCGAGGAAACTGATGCCCTCCGGCAGGCTTTGGAGGTTCCGCTGGACCATCTCGCGGTCCATCTCGACGAGGCCGGCGATGATGGCTTCCTTGCCAGGAAAATACCGGTAGAGGGCACCGGGGCTCATGCCGAGCGCGGTGCAGAGCTGGCGCATGCCGGTCTGGTGGAAGCCGTGCTGGGCGTAGACGGAGACGGCCGTTTCGAGAATTCGCCGGCGGCGTTCGGCCAGCGGCAGCCGGGTTGGCGGGTGATCGGAACGATTCATGGTCGGGAGTGCGAACGTTCGTTCTCATTTATCGGGATGCAAGAAAAAAGTGCGAACGTTCGTTCTCTTTTTGCAACGGTGCTTTTTTAAAGGGAGTCAGGGGTCGGGATGCCAGTGCTGCAGGCAGAACTGGCAGCATGGCATCAGCGGAAGACAGCGGCGGGCTCGAGGACGAGGACACGGCGGATGCTGAGCAGGCTGGCGGCAATGACAACTCCCAGCATCAGGACGGCGACGCCGGCGGCACTTTGCCAGAGGAGAACAATGCCCCGGGTGGCCATTTGTTTGCTGAAGGTTTCAAAGAAGACGGCGGCCATGCCGGTGCCGAGGGCATAACCGGTGAATCCCACGACGAGGGCCTGGAGCAGGATCATGCCGGTGAGACGGCCATTGGTGACGCCGATCGCCTTTAGAGCGCCGAATTGCTTGAGATTTTCGACGGTAAAAAGATAGAACGTTTGCCCGCTGACCACGAGACCGATGATGATGGCGATGACGATGGTGATGCCAAAATTGACCGGGATGCCGGTGTTCGCCATGTAATAACCGATGCAGTCCCAGCGGAATTCGCTGGTGGTCCGGGCGCGCAGGCCAGTGGCGGCTGTGATGCGGGAGGCGAGTTCCGCCGGGGTGACGCCGGGCTGGGGTTGAGCGAGGACAAAGGAAAGTTCGCTGCGCTCCCGGCCCTGGAAGGTAACGGCCTTGCTGTAGCGGGCGTGCATGATCGGGAAGTTAGTGAACGGAGCCGCCGCGTCGCTGATACCCACGATACGCATCAGGTTGTCGTTGATTTCCAAGGTGTCACCGAGCCGCAGGGGCTGGTCTTTGCCGAAGAGCAGGATGTAGCCGGCCTGGTCGATCACGATGCTGTCCGGTTCGCGCAGGCGCTCCCAGGAGCCCAGCAGCATCTTGCGGGGCGCGCCGATCAGGGTGGCATCGTCCACACCGATGACGATGGCCTGGTGGAAATTTCCGGATGCGGTGCGGGTGACGGGAAGTCCTTTGAAAAGCCGGACGGCAAAGGCGGTGCCGGGCACGCTGCGGACGCGGGTGAGATCGGTGTCCTTGAGCGGCTTGGTTTCGTCGAAGTATTTCGTCGCCGGGTCCATGACCCAGACGCTGGCATCGGCGATGTCGGTGACCTGACTGGCCGTGCGCTTCATGATGCCGGCGAAGATGCAGGTCTGGTTTTGCAGGAGGAAGGTGGAGAAGGCGATGGCGAAAATGAGGCCGAGGTATTTCGAGCGGTCGCCGGTGAGCATTTGGATCGCGATGAGATTCATGGCAGGGAGGGCATCGGGTGGGGACCTCAGGCGGCAGGAATCCGGGATCGCTGGCCAGGACCAGGGCACGGGTTTCCTTATTTCCGAGGTTTCCGGGGCGGAGCGGGGTTTTGATAATGGAGGAGCGCGGCGAGGGAAAATTGATAGATGTGTTCCGTCAGGGTGGGCACATCCGGCGGGTGGGTGGCAAAAGGCGGGTAGATGCGGCCATTCAGCGGAGCGTAGGTCAGGTAGTAGAGAATCTGTCCGACAATGCTGAAGCCCATGTGATAGACCTGATCCTGGGTGAGACCGCCAGGATGCAGGGCGCGGACGATGCCTTCCAGTTCCCGGGCTTCGGGGCAGATGTTTTCCTCCACCAGAGTGGCCAAGGAGGGGGTCGGCTCCTGCATTTCCCGGCCCATGAGCTGGTGTTTCCAGCCTGGGGTGGCGCTGCCGTATTTTTTGGTGACGAAGCGGCTGATCCAGGTGTGGAGCTGCTCCTCCGGCGGAAGAGTGGGATCGATGGCCGGTTCCGGTGCGGTGGAGCAGAAACAGTCGCGCAAAACAGCGGCGTAGAGTTCCGACTTGTCCCGGAAGTGATAGTTGACGGCCGCGAGGTTCACGCCGGCGTGATCCGTGATTTGGCGGACCGTGGCCTGATGGAAGCCATGTTCCGCGAAGATCATGCCGGCAGACTCCAGGAGCCGCTGCCGGGTATCGGCAGGAGGCGTGGAAACGGGCGCAGGCATTGATTGGGTCATTTTAATTGAACGTTTCATACGCTTGTTTGAATTGCAAGTTTGAATTTTTGGAAAGTGTGTCCAGGCGGAGCAGAGCGGTCAATTACTGAAAAGAAGGAGTGAATCTTGACAGGCAGCGGGGCCGTGGACGAGGGAAACCCCGAATGGCCTCGAAATCCACCGCCTCACCCACCTGGCCACCCGTGCTGGCGGCTCTGTTGCTGCTCGGGGGGACCATGTTGCTTTTTCTGATGTTGCGCACGGCTCCCAATCAGAACCGATGGACGGCTTTTTGTGAAAGCATCGGAACCTCTCTTGAAGGGCGGCCCCTGGATTGTTATCGTTTCGGTTCCGGAGCAAAAGTGGTTTTTCTTTCGGCCTCGATTCATGGTAGTGAGGGTGCCGGCACTCCACTCGCCCATCAATTGATGGATTGGCTGGAGGGCAACCCGTCTGCCATCGCTGGCGTCACGGTGTGGGTCATGCCGGTGACGAATCCTGACGGCCTGGCGGCGGGGCGGCGCTTCAATGCCAGGGGCGTGGACCTGAACCGGAATTTCCCGGCTTCCAACCGGGAGGAGGAGCAGCGCTTTGGCCCAACTCCCCTTTCAGAACCGGAGAGCGCGGCCCTGTTTGAGTTTATTGGGCGCATCCAGCCTGCCGCGATCCTCGCCATCCATCAGCCCCTGAATTGTGTGGACTATGATGGACCGGACTCCGCCAGGGTTTTGGCCAAGCGGTTTTCGCGCCTAAGCGGTCTGAAGCTGGAAAAGCTGGGAGCGCGCCCTGGTTCGCTCGGGGCCTGGTTTGGGGAAACCCTCGGCAGACCCATTGTTACTGTGGAGTTGCCGCGCCAAATGATAGAAGATCCGGGGAGACTATGGAAAAAGTATGGCCCGGGTTTGATTGACTTCATCAGCGCGGTGCGGGAATTCCCCGCAGTGAGGCCATTTCCAAAGTAGCCTTGCGGGTTTGCGGCCCAGGCTGATGGGGAATACGGGATGCAAAGTGCGGAAGATTTTGGATCGAAGCCAGATATTGATAGGAAAATTCCCCCCCCACCGGACCATGAAATAGGATGCATACCGGCGTCAAAGCCTACGCACGCATGCATCGGGCGTAAACCTATCTATCTATGATTTGCAGCACAATGGATGCGGGACAAAAAGCCGCAGGATTTTAATAAAAAATGCTTAAATCGTCACTTTTGCTCCCGCAATTAACCCTGGCCAACAACACTCTGGTAAACAGCAACAGCACCGGCCCCGGCATCCGCAACACCGGATCCCTGCTGCTGGCGAACAGCATCGTTTCCGGAAACACTGGCGTGATCACGGGAGAGATTTACGGTTTCTACACGGCAGAGGGGGCCAACATTGTGCGCAGTCAGGGGAATGGCACCGTGGCTGGCACCGGCACGGTGGGCACGGCCGACCCGCTGCTCGCAGAACTGGCGTTCAATGGGGGCTACACCCAAACCATGCGCTTCCAGCCGGGCAGTCCGGCCCTGAATGCAGGGTTGAATCGGGTAGCCAATTCCGCCGGACTGACCACGGACCAGCGTGGCACCAACTGCGCCCGATTCTTTGGAGCACAGGTGGATCTGGGGGCCTATGAGGAAAATAATCAGGCGCTGACGTTCTCGTTCACTCCAACGTCTGTTTTTGGAGGGAGCAGCTCATCCTCCACCGTGACCAGATCCGGCGGAAACAACACGGGCAGCCTGTTGGTGACCCTCACGGGGCTCAATCCGCTGGAATTTACCGCGCCAGCCACGATTACGCTTCCTGCGGGGGCGGCTTCCGCCAGCTTCAATTTAACTACTAGTGATGATGGGTTGCTGGATGGAAATCAAACAGTGGGCCTGAGGGAAGCTGCTTCCGGTTATCAGACCAATACCGGATCCTTCACGGTGCTGGATGCCGCCAAATTTTTTACGGTGACCATGAGTCCCACCACGATTCTGGAAAATGGCGGCGTGCTGACCGGCGTGACCAGGGGCACGGTAACGCGCGCTCCATTTACCGTGGGTGCGGTGACAGTAAACCTGGTGAGCAATGATCCCTCATCAGCCACGGTGCCAGCCACCGTGGTGATCCCCGATGGTGCCACCAGCGTCACTTTTCCAGTCACGGCTGTGGATGACGCGCTGCTCGAACCCGCCATCACCGTCACCATCACCGCCAACAGTTCTGGTTTCTTCAATGGCACCGGCACGGTTTCGGTCGTGAGTGATGAAGGAAGCCCCATCGTGGTGGATCTGAATAACGATGTAAGCGACGGGAACACCACGGCGGGAAATGTAAGTCTTCGCGAGGCCGCGGCTCTGGCTGCTTCCAGCACGGCACAGCCATCCGTCATTACGTTCAACACCGCAGTGGGCTCCCCATTTGCGGGGCCGGGGCGGGCGGTGATTTTGCTGAATTCCAGTTTGGATATCGGGGCAAACCTCACGATTCGCGCACCGTCCACTGGAGTGATTTTGGATCGTCAGAGCCTGGGTCGGGTTATGAACAACACTGGGGGCAAATTTATCCGGCTGGAAAATCTTACGTTGAAAAATGGACTCTTCCGGGCAGGAGGAGCCGCTGGTGGTGGCATCCTGAATTCGGCCAACCTGACGTTGGTGAATTGCACCCTCACGGGAAAAAGCTCGGCGGGCGGTGGTGCCACAGGTGGAGCCATCCAGCAGTCCAGCGGCACGCTGGGACTCTTCAATGGCACCGTTTCCGTGAACCCGGCCAGCACCAATGGCGATGGCGGCGGGCTCTATCCGGCAGGCGGCATCACGCGAATTGTCCACAGCACGATTACTGGAAATTCCCCAGATGGCATCAGCGGATCCGGCTCCCTCAGCGTGATCAACAGTATCGTCCATAACAACAATGGCAGCAGCATCGAAGGCAACTACACCCTGGAGGGTGTCAGCATCATCACCGGGGGCGCAGGCACCAGTTCCGGCTCTGGAACAAAGCTGACGGGCGATCCTCTGCTGGGGGCACTTGCCAACAATGGCGGACCTTCCGATACCCAGCTGCCGGGCGCGGGAAGTCCGGCTCTGGATGCCGGCATGAATGCTGGCGCGGCAGGGCTGGCGACCGATCAACGCGGGCTGGCACGCCTCAGCGGTGCGGCGGTGGACACCGGTTCTGTGGAAGTGCAGGCGACGGGCATAACGTATGCTGCCTGGGCTGCCACGGCTTTTCCGAATGGCACCAGCCAGGCGAATCAGGCGTTCGACGTGGATCTGGATAAGGATGGGCAGGCCAATGGGTTGGAGTTCTACTTCGGCACGAACCCTGCCGTGCGGGAGGCCTCTCCGTTTACCCTGACCCGGAACACCAACGCCGGGCTGCTCCGCGTGACTTTCCCTCACTTGATCGGTGCCACTCTAACGGGGGCTGCATTCCAGTGGAGTTCTGACCCGGCCAACTGGAGCAGAACCGGAGTGACCTTCGGCACGCCAGGCGCCCTGAGTGGCGGACGGGAATTGTTGGAAGCCCGCGTGCCTCTGAACGGTGCCGCGAAATTGTTCGTCCGGGAAAAAATCACGCCCTAGCGGGTGGCAGCATCGGGGCGGGATTGGTGTCTTCCCTGGAGGCTGCCCGCAGATGTGCCCATCGGTTTTCCTTGGATAGAGCGGTCAATGCCGGAAAATTTTCTTAGGCGAAAACTGTCTTGACTTATCGTGAGATTGATTCTCAGTAGCAATGCGATTGAGACCCGGTTGCAGTAATGATCGCGTGCTACGCAGCCAATGCGGGCAGCGGCATTTCATTCAACGAAAACCACCCAAACCATCCACGACCCTTCGAATATGTCACAGCCCCAACGATTTACGAAATGTTCCACCCTCTGCCGTTCTCTCCAGACTGGCGGCCTGCTGCTGGCTGGCCTCTGCCTTGCCCCAGCCAATGAGCGCCGTTTTACCTACGCCTACGAGAGCACCACGCCTCCCAAGGGGTTGATCGAGGTGGAGCAATGGTTCACCTTCAGGGACTACGACGACCAGCAGCGTTATGAATTCCGGACCGAGGTGGAATATTCCTTCACGGACCGCTTCCAGTTGGCATTCTATTTGTCGGACTGGCGCTATACAGACGCAGAGACCGGAAAGGACAAGGCAGAGTGGCGCACCGCCGGGATCGAGGGCGTCTACAGCTTGACTGACCCGAACAAGGACTGGATCGGTTCGGCGATTTATGGCGAAGCGCTGCTGGGCCCGGAGAAGTTTGCCCTGGAGGGCAAGTTATTGTTGCAGAAGAACTTCGGACCGCTGGCTCTGGTCTATAACTTCATCCTCGAAGCCGAATGGGAAGGCGAAAGCCTTCGCAACCTCGACGAGCGGGTAGGCGTGATCGAGAACGTGCTGGGAGCCAGTTATCAGGTCTCCCCTGCTTTCTTTATTGGCGCGGAAGCGGTGCATGAGGTGGAATTCGAAGACTGGTCCACCGCCGGTGACCACGTCTTCCACGCCGGGCCAAACGTGAGCTACCGCAACAAGGCCTTTTTTGCCACGGCTACCGCGCTCTTCCAATTGGGAGACGTCGCCGGTGAGCCAGACACCCAGGTGCGCTTGATTTTGGGGATCGACTTTTAGTTCTGCCAAAGTCCTGACGTTTGACCGCAGCGGGGCGGAATCGCCTTTTTGTCCCATGCCTCGCAATGATCCTCATGAGAGGCAAGGCAGGTTTCAGCACCATAGGATAGTGTCTGGGAGAAAACCTCCTGAATCAAGGCTGGATAAGGCCGGGTGCGCGCTTTCGCCCGGTGAATGTTTTCATGGGAACCCTCAGCGGTGCTTGAATATTCGTTGCCT
>Ga0114972_10002780_pt1 | contig 13193 bp, 10 predicted proteins | sample M_140807_EF_Meta_FD_87354 | JGI IMG/M metagenome (GOLD analysis project Ga0114972, IMG submission 87354) | Freshwater microbial communities from Lake Montjoie, Canada to study carbon cycling - M_140807_EF_MetaG | ecosystem: Environmental > Aquatic > Freshwater > Lake | place: Lake Montjoie... | reverse complement strand
TGTTGCGGCTGACTCCGACGTGGGTTCCTCGCAGTTTTCTGCATCCAGGGCGTAGGATCAAGCTTCATCCGGACGACCTTTATGCGTTTGGTGCCAATCGCGGCGGGATTGATGAGCGATGGTTCGCGAGCACTACCGAGGCCGCCAACGAAGGCCGGGTCTGGCACGAAGGGCTCAGCTTCTGCCTGTTCGAAGGTAAGAAGTTCTTGCTCAAGGATGCGATTGCCGAACAAGGTAACAAGTTGGTCGGGGCTCCGATTTTTAGCAAGTACAACCGCTGGCCGGTTTATTCGAAGTTCTTCGACAACATGGGCCCGATCCCGCACCATATGCACCAATCGGCCGAGGATGCGGCGCTCGTGGGTCAAGAAGGAAAGCCGGAGAGCTACTACTTCCCTCCGCAGTACAACAACGTCGACAACAATTTCGCGTACACCTTCATGGGTCTGGAGCCCGGGACCACGAAGGAGCAACTGCGCCGTTGTTTGGAAAACTGGAATCGCGGGGACAACGGGATTTTGGATCTGTCGCGAGCGTATCGACTGAAACGAGGTACTGGCTGGTTGATTCCCCCAGGAGTATTGCACGCACCAGGATCTCTTTGCACCTATGAGCCACAGTGGGGTAGCGATGTGTTCGGCATGTATCAGTCGATCGTCGAAGGCCGCTATGTGCCTTGGTCGTTGCTGGTCAAGGACATGCCGGAGGACAAGCATCAGGACTTGGATTTTATCGTGGGCCAACTCGATTGGGACAAGAACGTCGATACCCACTTCAAGGATGCGAACTACATTGAGCCGATCGTCGACTCGGCAAAGAGTGGACCCGGATACACCGATCGATGGATCGTGTACGGTTCGATCGATGGCAAGCAATTGTTCAGTGCGAAAGAGTTGACCATTGAGCCAGGTGCGAAGTGCACATTGAAAGACAATGCAGCAAGCGGCTGGACGACGGTTCAAGGAAAAGGTCGCATCGGTAAGTTGGCGCTACAAACACCTGCGATGATTCGATTCGGTCAGAACACCGAAGATGAAGTCTTCATCAGTTACGATGCGGCATCACGGGGTGTTGAGATCGAAAATACCGGCAGCGAGCCGCTCGTAGGTTTGCGATACTTCGGACCGGATGCCCATAACAACATGCCGACCAACGGCGCATGGCGCAACGCTCGATAACGCATGATCGATAAATAGTTGAGCAGATCGCACAGAGTTCTGCTCGGCAATAGATCGCCCATTGGGCGATGCAAACCTTGATCGTCCCAAACTAGTCTTGGTTTCACAACTAGTTTTCATTCCTCTTTCCGCAATCCGAGTCGAATTATGAATCAGCTTCCAAAACTCCATAACGCCATGTGGCCGGGCTTGGTCGGCAAAGGTACCGAACCGCGACAAGAGCCACCGATTTCGTTGGAGCGAATGTTGGAGTTGACCGCGGCGGCGGAGGTCAACGGGCAAAAATTCGACGGGATCGATTACTTCCTGTTTTTGCCCCACACCGACCCCAGCGCCAGCGATGCCGAGATTCGTGGGATCGCGGACAAGATCGCCAGTTATGGTTTTTCGGTCGGTTCGCTGGTTGCCCCTGTGTGGCCAGGTACCATCGGGGATTCGGCGATGGGGGATGATGCGGCGCGCGAGAAATTCCTATCCGCCGTGAAGATGGCTTGCCGGATCGCTCGGGTGTTCGAGGACCACGGCATCCGCAAGTACGGAGTGATCCGGGTCGACAGCGCCGAGTTTGGGATCGAGAAGTGGCGTGCCGATGCGAAGTCGAACACCGCGCGGATTGTGGAAACGTTCCAAGAGGCTGCAAAGATCGCCAAGGACCATGGCCAACGTTTGGCGGCCGAAGGGGAGATTTGTTGGGCTGGGATGCACAGTTGGCGAGATATGCTCGATGTGCTCGAGGGCGTTGGCATGCCCGAGGCGTTCGGTTTCCAAGCCGACTTGGCACATACCTACTTGTACCTGCTCGGTTACAACGCACCCGAGTACGCGATGATAGGATCGACCTACAGCGATGCTGAGTTCTACGAAGCTTACGCGAAGATGACCGACAAACTGCGGCCTTGGACGATCGACTTCCACGTCGCCCAGAACGATGGCCATGTTCACGGTGCTGGATCCCACGATAAGACGGGCAAGCATTGTCCGGCCGATGATCCGAACGGCAAGCTCGATATCGTCAAGTGCTCTGGTTATTGGCTGAAGGATGCAGCGGCCCGTGGCATTCAGCACATCTGCTGGGATGGATGCATGTTCCCGAATGCAATGCTCGAAAATCCAAAGACCTGGAATACGATCTTGGCAAAGATGATCGCGGTTCGCGAAGCGCACGGTTGGCACGCCGCTGGCGCCAATGCGTAGATCTACCGCCAGCGCATAGATCGGTCGAAGCATCAGTCCTCAAACACTCATTGACTCAAATTGACTCAACGGAAGTAACACACGATGAAAGAACTGCGAATTGGAATGATCGGTTACGGGTTCATGGGCAAGGCGCATACGAACGCCTACCTGCAAGCGGGCCGATTCTTTAAGAGTGAGTACAAGCCTGTTCTCAAGGCGCTGTGCGCACGAAACGCGGATAAGGCCAAAGGCTTTGCGGATAATTGGGGCTATGAATCGATTGAAACCGATTGGCGCCAATTGCTCAAGCGATCCGATATCGATGCGGTCGATATCTGCACCCCGAACAACTTGCATAAAGAGATCGCCATCGAGGCTGCAAAGGCAGGAAAGATGATCTTGTGCGAGAAGCCTTTGGCCATGAACACCGCCGAAGGAGAAGAAATGGTGGCTGCCGTTGAGAAGGCGGGAGTCCCCAATATGGTCTGGTATAACTACCGCCGCATCCCTGCGGTGACCATGATCAAGCAGATCGTCGCATCGGGAAAACTGGGACGTATTTTTCATTATCGAGCGAATTTCTTGCAGGATTGGACAATCAACGCGGATGTGCCCCAAGGTGGTGCGGCGACGTGGCGTTTGGACGTCGAAGCGGCAGGTAGCGGAGTGACCGGTGATTTGCTTGCGCACTGCATCGATACTGCGCTTTGGATCAATGGGTCCATCAAGGATGTCAGCGCCATGACCGAAACGTTCGTCAAGGAACGGGTCCATGCTGAGACTGGTAAGAAAACTCCTGTCGGGATCGACGATGCCTGCTCGTTCTTCTGCCACTTCAACAATGGTTCGCTCGGACTGTTTGAGTCGACCCGCTATGCGCGTGGGCACAAGGCGTTGTATACCCTCGAGATCAACGGCGAGAACGCAAGCCTCGCTTGGGACCTCCACGACCTGCATCGGCTCAAGTACTTCGATTACGCCGATGAATCGTCGGTGCGAGGATGGCGCAGCATCCATGTGTCGGATGGCAACCAACCTTACATGGCCAACTGGTGGGTTCCCGGTTTGCAAATCGGCTACGAGCATTCGTTCACGCACCAAGTTGCCGATTTCTTGAAGGGATTGGAAACGGGCGAGGCGGCTCATCCGACCTTCCGAGATGCCCTCGAAACCCAACGCGTTTGCGACGCGGTTTTGGCGAGTGCCAAAGACCGCCAGTGGAAAAACGTTTAAACCTGTCGGGTTGGTCGGCAATTGGCCGACCCTTGAAAATCACCCGTCAAATATGATGGTGATATCTGACAGCCGCCCCCACTTTGGGCGGCTGTTTTCGTTGCTGCAGGCGATGAATGCTCTACCGAGTCTGTGAATGGGGAAGTGCGGCTTGCGGTTAAAACGCGGGTATGGATTGGTTCTTGGTGAGGACCCATAGCAAGCCCTTCACGAATGTGAAACAATGACGAGCTCCAACCTCGCATTATCACATCTCAGGATCCACAACGAGAAAACATATGAGCGATAGTCTTCTTCAACGGAGTGTAACCACGGCTGTCGCAAGGAATCTTGCGACTACGACCAAGACATCACCGAAGATGATGTCGATCACGCCACGGTACTTGCTGAAACTTTTGCCGTGGGTTCAAGTCAACGGCGGTACGTATCGGGTGAATCGTACCAAGGTGGAGTTGGCCAAGGCGGAGCGGATCGCGGTCGACTTTGCGGAAGGAGTTGCATCATTTCCTCCGAGCGCGCTGCGACGGATTCCTCTCTTCTCGAAGCTCCCCGATCCGATTCTCGATCGGATGTCCGGGTTCTTTCGGACCGAGAGTGTTCCCATCGGCAACAAGCTCTTGGTCGAAGGCGAAGATCGCAGCAAGTTTTTCATCATTGCTCAGGGCCAAGTCGAAGTGCTCAGCAAGGGAGTGCATGGGAGCGACCTTCGGATTGCTCTCCTCACCGAAGGAGAGTTCTTCGGCGAATCGGACTTGATCTCGGACAAGCCATCCGATGCGACGATACGGACGATCACTCCATGCGTGCTGTTGACATTGTCGCGCAAGGATTTGGATTTGTTGCTTTCGGACAACCCCAACATGTTGACGGAGTTTCAGAAAGCGATCGATGAGCATCAGGAATTGCGATCCAGCGTGAATCGCTACGGCGAGCGCAACATCGACTTGGTGTCGGGCTTTGCCGAAAATGTCGAGATCCCTGAGACGTTCGTCGATTATACGCCGACGCCGCGCGAGTACAGTTTGTCGGCGGTACAAACGGTGGTGCGTGTGCATACGCGAGTATCGGATCTCTACAACGGTCCGTACAACCAACTCGAAGAGCAGATGCGATTGACCATCGAGGGAATCAAGGAGCGTCAGGAGTGGGAGTTGATCAACAGCAAGAAGTTTGGGCTGCTTCATTCGGTGGATCCAGCGATGCGCATCACTCCGCGTTACGGTGCACCGACGCCGGACGATTTGGATGAACTGTTGACGATGGTCTGGAAGAAGCCTGCATTTTTCGTCGCGCATCCGAAAGCCATTGCAGCGTTCTTGAGAGAGTGCACATGGCGCGGTGTTCCTCCGGTCACCGTTAGCATTTTCGGTTACCCGATGGTCTCGTGGCGTGGGGTGCCGATCGTTCCGTGCGACAAGCTCGAGATCACCAATCGGTACCAATCGCGGCAGTCGTCGGGAACGACGAATATCTTGCTGGTCCGGGTAGGGGAAGAGGATCAAGGGGTGGTAGGGCTGCATCAGTCCGGGATCGAAGGCGAGATTGCTCCGAGTTTGTCCGCGCGGCTGATGGGGCTCGATAGCCTCGGCGTCAGTTCTTACTTGTTAACTCTCTATTTCTCGGCGGCCGTGTTGACCGATGACGCGGTAGGTGTTCTGGAGAATGTGGAGGTGGGGTACTACCACGATTACATGCAGCGACTTCCGAAATCGTTTGATAGCGGATCGGGCATTTAAACATGGATCCGTTTACACGAACCCCACCGGCATCCCGGGCCGCAGCGGCAGCCTCGGGGATGCCATCGACCGCCGAGAGCGAAAGTTCGGAGTCTATCTCCAGGCGATTGCTTGAACGTATCTTTGATGTTCCTCGCGGACCATCCGGTGCAGCGGAGATGTCTCCGCCCGTGCAGTCTCCGCCCATGCAGTCTCCGTTTAGGTCGATCGACCTGCATCGATTCGAGCTTCCTGCATCGCGAGCGATCTCGCCGCAGCCTGAGTCGGAGTCGACGGTTGCCATGGCTCGCAGTGCCCAGGAATCCCTTCCTGCGTCGGTGGTTTCGGCGATGGAGCGTGGGGGCTCGGGTATGGATTTTAGTGAGATTGATTTGCAAGGCGTGGTTGCCAAATTGCAAATCCAATCGCGGGATTCACTCGCGCAGCGATTGCCTGGTACCAGCCCGTATCGGGCGGATCGCACCGGGCCGAGTGGTGCGACGCAATCGCAGTTTTCCGGGAATACCGGTTCGAGTGCCTCGCCAGCTCAGCATTCGCGTCCCCTCGACATCAGTTCGGTGCGATTGGATTTTCCGGCGTTGCATCAATCGATCCATGGATTTCCGCTGGTTTGGTTCGACAATGCAGCGACGACCCAAAAGCCACGTCAAGTGATCGAAGCGATGTCTTCTTTCTATGCGCTGGATTATTCCAACATCCATCGCGCTGCGCATACGTTGGCTGCGAGGGCGACCGATCATTATGAGGGAGCTCGTGAAACGGTGCGCGAGTTCATCCATGCTCAGTCCAAAGACGATATCGTTTTTGTTCGCGGAACTACTGAGGGGATCAATTTCATTGCGCACACGATCAAAGGATTTTTGCGAGAGGGAGATGAGATCCTGCTGTCGGAGGTGGAGCATCATGCGAACATTGTTCCGTGGCAGATGATCGCTCGGGAAGTCCGAGCGCGCATCCGCGTGATTCCGATCGACGACTCCGGAGAAATCCTGATCGAAGAGTATCGGCGGTTGCTGGGTCCTCGGACGCGTTTGGTCTCTCTGTCGCATGCCTCCAACACACTCGGGACTGTGCTGCCGATTGAAGAGATGACGCAGATGGCGCACCACCATGGAGCCCGTGTGGTGATCGATGCAGCGCAAAGCATCGCGCACATGCCGGTGGATGTGCAAGCCATCGGGTGCGATTTTCTGGTCTTTTCGGGGCATAAGATTTTTGCGCCGACAGGGATCGGCGTGGTGTACGTGCATCCGCAACTGCACGATGTTCTTCCACCTTGGCAAGGTGGAGGAAACATGATTCGGCGGGTCAGTTTTGACGAAACGATTTATTCAGATGCGCCCGCGAAATTTGAAGCCGGGACGCCGAGTATCGGTGACGCGGTGGGGCTGGGGGCAGCACTGCAGTACTTGCGGCAATTCGATCCGATTTCGGTCGAGGCGCACGAACATGCGCTGCTCGAGCATGCGACACGCGAGCTAAAAGGGATTCGCGGGGTTACTATTTACGGTCACGCCACCAAAAAAATCGGTGTGGTTTCCTTTACGTTGGATGGTTACACCACGGAGATGGTGGGCAAGGAGCTCGATCGACGCGGGATTGCCGTCCGGACTGGGCATCACTGCGCACAGCCGTCGCTACGGCATTTTGGGTTGGAGTCTACAGTGCGGCCGTCGTTCGCCATCTACAACACGCATGAAGAAGTCGAACGTTTGATTGAGGCTATCGTACATTTGTCGCGTCGGCGATAATTGCGGCTCGCAGTCTGTGGAGATCATGAGCGTCGCTACTCAGTCACCGTATTTACCATGTCTAATTTCCGCGTTAAACCGTTTGCGATTTATCACGAGCACGAGCACTGGTTCCTGCCCCTCTTTGCGGAGCTCGACAAGCGGGGGTTGCGGTATGTTCGACTGGATCCGCGAGCCCACTACTACGATCCGTCCGAGAAAGAGAGTCGTTATTCCCTGGTGTTCAATCGGATGAGCCCCTCCGCGTACCTGCGAGGAGGGCTTCAGGGTATGTTCTTTACATTGAGCTGGCTGGACCATCTCGAGCGATTGAAGGTTCCCGTGGTGAACGGACTTTCGGCCTTTACGATGGAAACGAGCAAAGCGAGGCAATTGAACTTGCTGCAGAGTCTCGGGTTAGGCTATCCGAAAGCCATCGTAACCAACCATGCGTCGTGGGTGCCGAAGGTTGCCGAAGAGTTGCGATTTCCGGTGGTGTTCAAAGCCAATATCGGTGGGAGTGGTGCGGGGATTGTACGCTTCGATTCTTTGGAATCGCTCGCGGATGCGGCTGCCTCAGGCCGCCTCGACTTTGGCGTCGATCACACCGCGTTGGTTCAGGAATACGTACCTGCGAGCGGCGGGTGTATTGTGCGCGTGGAGTTGCTTGGGGGGAAATTTTTGTATGCGATCAAAGTCTTTATCACCGGCGATACGTTCAATCTCTGTCCTGCTGACATTTGCCAGCGCGCCGACGGGGTCGAATTGCAGCGGTCTGCTTGCCCGATCGACGCCCCGAAGACAGGTTTGAAGGTAGAGGCTTTTCAGCCGTCACCAGAGATCGTGGACGCATGCGAACGGATCATGCAGCGAGCGGGAATCGACGTCGGCGGGATTGAATTGATGATCGACGATCGCGATGGAACGGTGGTTTATTACGACATCAACGCCCTCTCGAATTTCGTAGCGGACGGAATCAATGTCGTCGGGTTTGATCCTTTTGTAAAGCTTGTTGATTACCTCGAGGCCCGCTCGAGTGCGGCTTGATATCGAGTACGGCTTGATAGTCGGGTTCGATAATGGCCATATGCTATGATAATGGCCAATTGCACTACCCGGGATGCTTGGGTTCAACGAAGAAGGCTGATTCAGAACATGCGATTTGGTTATTGGCTCCCGGTATTCGGCGGTTGGCTCAGGAATGTCGACGATGAGCGTATGGAGGCGACCTGGGAGTATTCGAAGCGATTGGCCCAGCGCAGCGAGGAAATCGGTTTCGATTTGACGTTGGTCGCCGAGTTGAATTTGAACGACATCAAAGGAATGCGTGCTCCTTCGTTGGATGCATGGTCTACTGCCGCTGCGTTGACGGCGGTTACCAAGAGCCTTGAGATGATGGTAGCTGTTCGGCCTACCTTTCATAATCCAGCGCTGTTAGCGAAGCAGGCTGCGAACATCGACCATATCGGTGGTGGTGGTCGGCTATCGCTCAACGTGGTATCGAGTTGGTGGAAGGATGAAGCGGAAAAGTACGCGGTCGAGTTCGAGCAGCATGATCGGCGTTACGATCGGACATCGGAATGGTTGGATGTGGTCGACGCACTTTGGAGTCGGGATGGTGTCGACTACCAAGGAGATTTCTATCGACTTCGCGATTCCGTGCTGCAGCCTAAACCGTTGAGCAAGCCTCGCCCGACGATCTACGCAGGGGGGGAGTCTGAAGCGGCAAAGGAGTTGATCTCGAGCAAGTGCGACGCATACGTCATGCACGGGGATTCCCCAGAGCGTGTCGGAGAGAAGATTGCGGACATGAGGCGTCGGCGCGAGCGTTATGGATTGCCCCCGATGATTTTCGGAGTCGCCGGTTACTCCATTGTGCGAGGCAGCGAACCTGAGGCGACAGCCGAAGTCGCCCGTATTACCGACGTGCAGCAATCGAAATCGGGCTATGAGAATTACCAGCAGTGGTTGTCAGGTACCCAGCTCGATCGCTCGGTGAGCTTGGCAGATTACTCGGTCAGCAACCGAGGACTCCAGGCGGGTTTGGTGGGCACGCCGGCCCAGGTGCAGGATCAAGTCGCCGCATTTGAACGTGCCGGAGTGAATCTGCTGCTCTTGCAATGCAGTCCGCAACTCGAAGAGATGGAACGGTTCTCAGAAGCGGTGATTACCCCGATGCGAGGGAAGACCTAATCGGTTTCCCTCGCGTGGGTGATGGAGCGTTCGGAGCTCAAAAGCCAACTAGGCAGCTTGGCGGAAAGCGCCGCTGACATAGAACGATTCAATGCCTTCGACAACCGCGTCCTGTTCGCTTTCGGTCAGTTCTGGATAGACCGGCAGATGGAGGATTTCTCGTGCGGCGGTTTCGGTGTGGGGCAAGCAACCGAGGCTGTATCCGAGGTCCGCAAAGCATTCTTGCATGTGGAGTGGAACAGGGTAGTAAATCTCGCAACCGATGCCTAGTTTGGCCAGGTGCTGTTTCAAAGAATCCCGGCGGCCGTAGGGTACCCGCACGCCGTACTGATTCCAGACGTGCGTGGCGCGCTGGTCGTGGTATGGCAGCTGTAGCGTTTCGTGAAGACGAGTGCTTTCGAAGAGAGCCGTGTAGCGTTCGGCATGCTTTCGCCGGGCCGCTGCATAAGCATCCAAGTGAGCGATTTTCACATTGAGAATCGCAGCCTGGATGGTGTCCAAGCGGCTATTGATCCCGAGCAGCTTATGGTAATAGCGAGGTTGCATTCCATGTGCTGCGAGCAAACGAAGTTTCGCGGCGAGCGCATCGTCATTGCAGACGAGCATCCCACCATCACCCATCCCACCGAGGTTTTTGGTTGGGTAGAAACTCAAGCAACCGGCGATCCCCCAGCTACCCGCGGGACGGCCATCCCACGCGGCTCCAATCGCTTGGGCCGCATCCTCGATCACGGGGATTCCGTGTTGCCCTGCGATCTCGCAAATTTGGTCCATCGGAGCGCATTGTCCGAACAAGTGGACCGGAATAATGGCCCGCGTTCGGGAGGTGATGCTCTCGCCGAGCGATTCGGGATCGATATTGTACGTTTCTGGATCGATGTCCACGAAGACAGGTTCTGCCCCCAGCCGAGCAACAGCGCTGGCGGTGGCAAAGAACGTGAAGCTCGGAACGATCACCTCGTCCCCTGGTTGGATATCGAGTGCCATGAGCGCCAAAAGTAACGCATCGCTACCTGATGCGCAACCGATCGCATGTTTTGTCTGACTCAGACCGGCGACAGTGCACTCGAGTTCTCCGACCTCGGGGCCATGAAGGAACCGGCCACTGTCAACAACCCTACCGACCGCTTCCATGATCTCGTCACGAAGAGGTCGATTCCCTCGCCCGACATCGAGCATGGGAACCGCTGTTGTCGGTGCCGATTGCTTTTCCGATGCTTGCGATGATTTATCCTTGCTCATCCCAACCCCCATCCTTGGTTTGCTAGCGTTTGAAGTGCAGCGTTTGCAGTGCAACGGTTGAAGTGTTCCGGCACCACGTAACGTGGACCGTGGAAGTTACCCATTGGTGGGAGAGTGGGTCAAGTCGGATCGGGTGGGATTTCGGGGAGCAGTCGCGGTCAGTTCCGCTTGCGTCGCCCGGTGGAAATCATGTACATCCTTCCCTGATTGTCCATTTTCACCGCTGGTCATATTCAACACTGCCCAGTTGGACGTTTGTTCCTTCGCGGAAGCTCGCTGTATCGGCATGACAGATAACCGCACACAATCGAACCGTCGACGGGCGCTGCAGGTGTGCAGCGTTTGCATGGTGGCATGGGTGACATGGATCGGTGGATCGATGGAGGCTTTCGGCCAATCTCTCTCTGGTTCTACGGCGAGGACTCAGACAACGACTGGAGCGGGTCCTCGAGAGAGCGTGATTGGGAGAGCGCTTCGGAATCGTGACGGCGGTGCGGCCAAGCAAGCGGTTCGAGAGAATCTATCCGCAACCAACGCGGGGGACTCCGATCCAAAGAGTGCCGATGAATTGACGAAGACGCTGCTTGGCGGTCCGGACTTGTGGTTGAGTCCGAAAGGCTTGACCAGTTCCATGCAGATCGTCGCTCTTTTGACGATTCTGAGCGTGGCTCCGGCGATTCTTTTGATGACGACCTGCTACATACGTGTCATCGTCGTTTTTGGATTGCTCAAGCAAGCGATGGGGACACAGCAGTTGCCACCTAGTCAAGTGATCACGGCGATTTCGATCTTCATTACTATCTTTGTCATGGGTCCGGTTTGGACATCGGTGTACACCGACGCGATCGAGCCGTACACGGCGGAGGGAAGTAGCATGACAACGAGTGAGGCGTGGGATCGCGGTGTTGCACCGATACGTCAGTTTATGTCGCGTCAGATCGCGATGGCCAACAATTACGATGATGTCCATTTGTTTTACAGTCGCTACGCGCCCAGTAGTCCCACCCCAAAGAACTTTGACGAGGTTCCGTTGCAGGTCCTGTTGCCGGCGTACATGCTGAGCGAGTTGAAAACCGCCTTCATGATGGGCTTCCAAATCTATTTGCCATTTCTGATATTGGATATCGTCATCGCGTCGGTCACCGTTTCGATGGGGATGATGATGTTGCCACCAGCGATGATTTCGATGCCCTTCAAACTCCTGTTATTCGTGTTGGTCGATGGCTGGCGGTTGGTGGTGCAGATGCTACTGGACAGCTTTGGCACACTGCCGGTCTGACAACGTCAGTAGCGAGTCACCTAATAAGGAAACCCAGCGTATGGTAGTGCAAGATGCAGTCGATTTAGTGCGCAATGCGATCATGATGTCGTTGATTATCGGGGCGCCATTGCTTATGATCGGGATGGTTGTGGGACTGGCGATCGGTTTGATCCAGGCTCTCACGCAGATCCAGGACCAAACGGTCAGTACTGTACCAAAGCTCGTCGCGATGACGATCGCCGTTGCGTTGGCGCTTCCCTGGATGACCGATCAGATGCTCGAGTATTCCCGCAACTTGATACGAGACATTCCGGCCTTGGTATCTCCCCGGTAGAGTAGTCCTAGAGGTAGATTGGATCCACCATGGGACTGCTCGATTCGGTATCGTCGACGTTGTTTGGCCCGGTATGGACCTTTCTTTGCGTTTTGTGTCGGATCGGTCCCGTATTGGCGATGATGCCACCGGTTCAAGGGGCAATGATTCCCAATCGTGTGAAAGTGATGTTGGCGTTGATGATTTCCGCCTCTGTGTCACCGATGGTATGGTCTCAGACGTCGGACATGCCTCTACATCTATTTGATTTGGTGGTAGCCCTTGCGAAAGAAATGCTATTAGGTGCATTGTTTGGGACGTCGGTGATGTTGGTAACGGCTTGCTTGCAGGTAGGTGGCCACGTCATCAGTTCGCTAAGCAGCATGGAAATGGCGCAGGCGGCGGATCCATCGACCCAGGAGACGGTTTCTGTAATCCAGCAGTTGATGTCCCTATTTTCGATGGCGATGTTTGTTCTGTTGGGTGGTCATCGGATCATGATCGGCGCGTGTTTGGACAGTTTTGCCTTCTACCATGCCGGTGAGGTATTGGCCGAAGCAGATTGGTTGATGCACCTGCATGAGTTTGTCGGGCATGGCTTTTCGGTGGGTCTTCGAGCATCGGCACCAGCAGCGATCGCACTGCTATTAGCTAATTTTGTGACGGCGCTGATCGGCCGTACGCTACCTCAATTGAACATTATGGCGGTCGGGTTCAACATCAATGTGCTGGTGATGATGTTGGTGTTGGGATTGACGGTGGCAAGTGTCGGCTGGGTTTTTCAGAACGAGCTTGCCGAGTGGGTTGAACGGACCGTGGATTTGTTTCCTCGCGCGGTCGCACACGGCCTGCGGGACCCGGTTCCAAGCGCGCATTCGGAAAGGCTGACGTCCCGGTATGGCTGATTCGGCGGGTGACAAGAAACATGAAGCGACCGAGTATCGCCGCCGCAAGGCGCGCGAGGAGGGGAATGTGGCGCGCAGCCAAGACCTCGGTTCGGCGGCGCTGCTGTTGGTCGGCGTGATCTTGCTCGATACGACCGGTCCTGGCATCTTTCAAGCCTTGTCGGAGATCCTGAGAGACCAATTGCGAGAACCGCATGATTGGGCGACGGATCCGCGTACGTGGATG
>Ga0114972_10002779_pt1 | contig 13196 bp, 11 predicted proteins | sample M_140807_EF_Meta_FD_87354 | JGI IMG/M metagenome (GOLD analysis project Ga0114972, IMG submission 87354) | Freshwater microbial communities from Lake Montjoie, Canada to study carbon cycling - M_140807_EF_MetaG | ecosystem: Environmental > Aquatic > Freshwater > Lake | place: Lake Montjoie... | reverse complement strand
CCGCGCTGGCTCCTGGTCCTGCCCAATGGCGATGTCCTGGTGGCGGAGTCGTCCTCGGAGAAGAAGGGCAAGCCCGGCTTCCGCGACCGGGCGGCCAACCTGCTGATGGGTCAGGCCGGTGCCATCCAGCGCACCAGCCCAAACCGCATCACCCTGCTCCGGGACGCCGACGGCGATGGGGTGGCCGAAGTCCAGACCCCCTTCGCCGAGAACATCCGTCGCCCCTTCGGCATGACCCTGGTCGGCGAGAACCTCTATGTGGCGCAGGATGACGGCATCGTCCGCCTGCCCTACCGGACTGGCGACCTGAAGGCGACCGGACAGGCCGAGCGGATCTTTGACCTGCCCGCCGGTCGCAATCACCACTGGACCAAGAACGTCTTCGCCAGCCCGGATGGAAAGACTCTCTACGCCACCGTCGGCTCAAACTCGAACATCGGCGAGAACGGCATGGCCGAGGAAGAAGGCCGCGCTGCCATCTGGGCCATCGATCCCGCTGCACGCACAGGGCGCATCTTTGCCTCAGGCCTGCGCAACCCCAACGGCCTCGACTTTGAACCGGTCACGGGAGCCCTTTGGACCACAGTAAATGAGCGGGACGAGCTGGGTCCGGACCTGGTGCCCGACTACATGACGAGCGTCCGCGACGGCGGCTTCTACGGTTGGCCCTACAGCTATTACGGAGCCAACGTGGACGACAGGGTCCAGCCGCAGAAGCCGGACCTGGTGGCCAAGGCCCTCAAGCCGGACTACGCCCTGGGCGCCCACACCGCGTCCCTGGGCCTTGCCTTCTACAAGGCCTCGGCCTTCCCAGAGGCCTATCGTGGCGGCGTCTTTATCGGGCAGCACGGGTCCTGGAACCGCAAGCCCTACAACGGCTACCGCGTCGTCTTCATTCCGTTCCGGGACGGAAGGCCCTCCGGTTCGCCCCAGGTCTTCCTGGACGGCTTCCTGACGGCGGATGGCGAGACGCGCGGCCGTCCGGTCGGCGTCGCCGTGGACCGGACCGGGGCCCTGCTGGTCGCCGATGACGGTGGCAAGGCCATCTGGAGGGTCGCCCCGAAGCGCCCCTGAGGGCCCGCCTTCAGCCGAAGGTCTTCCTCAGCCGGAACTGGATGGCCCCGTCGTACTGTAGGTTCCGGTAGTCCTGGTAGTTGAAGGGTGCCGTATTGCGGGGCCCTGACCAGACATCTCGCACCCGGGCCACGTCCCGGGCGAGGGGCGCCTGGACCTCGACCCGGAAGGACAGGTCGGGACGCCATTTCCATTCGCCATAGACGACCATCCAGGTCTCAACCTTCTGGGTCTCGATCTCGGACGCCCTAAAGAAGCGGTCGATATAGGGCCCAACCAGGTCGATCCCCCAGGTGGAGCTGAGCTTGGGCAGGTCCTGGGTGTAGTGCAGTTCCCACTCGGATTCCCGCACCGCCTGGATGGCGGGAGGCGGACCGTAGGTCACGATGGCCGAGATCTGCCGGGGCGTTCCTGTCGTCGGGTCCGTGACCTCGGTTTCCCGGAAGGTAACCTGGGCCTTGAGCATGGAGAGGGGAAGGCCAAGGCCGTCGAGGGGAGAGCTGAGGCTCAGCTGAATCTCGTTCCGCCAGCCATTGCCTATGTTGGCGGGCGCATCCGCCACAAGGTTCCCGAAATAGACGGGTGCCCGATCGATGACGTCCTTCAGCTCGGCATGTCTCACGGTGACGATCACGGACCCACGCTTGAGGAAGCGCCGCTCCACGGCCACCTCCGCCACCCAGGCCTGCATGGGTGAGAGGTCGGGATTGCCAGCGATCACCGCCCCGGTTTGCGCCACGCTGTTATTGGCCACGAAGTCGTCGAAGTTGAGCTGGGTGACCTCGCGTTCGAGCCGGCCGCGAACCTGAAGGTCCGTCATGGCCGACCAGGTCACCGTGGCCCGGGGCTTGGTGAAGGACAGGGACTTCTCGAGGACCACATCGCCCGAGGAGGTCACCGTCGAGACCTCCTGCCTGAGGCCGAACTCGAAGGCGAGGGTCGGAGATGCCCGCCAGGCCGCGACGCCGAAGAGCTCCCCGCGCTTTTCCTCCACGTGAACATTGGCGGCAGGCAGGGCCAGGGAGGTGTTGTTGATCTTGAGGCTGGTGGCCGAGTCGAGGGTGTTCAGCGCCCCCTCGATACCCGCCTCCAGGTTGAGGGAGGGGGATGCCGTCCGCCGGAAATTGAACCGCCCCACAGTCTCGGACACGTCCTTGGTGTTGGTGAAGAGCCGGTTCAGGCTGGGGCTTTCAAACCGGACGTAGCTGTCGGAGTTGTTCCACTGCTGGAAGGCCACCAGGTCGATCTGGTTGGCGCCCAGGCGGCGATTGAACCGGGCCCCGAGTTCCCCCTGGACCTTTGCGTCCGCCGAGTACTGGTACTCCCGCCAAACCCCCGGATAGACGATGTGGTCGTAGTACTCGCCGGCGGCGTCATTGCCCATGAAGGTGCCGTTCAGGCGCAGGCGGCCGCCCGCCAGCGGCGTCTCGTAGGCGCCCATCAACCACCGGCGTTCGCCCTGGGCATCCCAATCGATGTTCGAGCGGATCAGGGGCCGGCCGGCGGCGTCGAGGCGGAGCCGATCGCCGTCGCCCGCCTGGTCGTTGGGGCCCTTGCCAAAAACGAAGGAGGCCTCCAGGAGCCGCTTGCCCCAGCGCCACTCGCCCTCGGCCCGCAGGCCGTTGAGGACCCGTCCGTCCGCGATGGGCCAGGTGGTCCAGGTCGCCGCACCCTTGCCCCCCGAGGACCCCTTTCGGATGACGTTGGCGATCACGGTGCGGCCCTGCATGTCGATACCCGGGGCGCCACCCCGGATGACGTCGATGCGCAGGACAGAGGACACCGGGATCCGGCGCAGGACCTCCTCGAGGGTGTCGTTCTTCGAGACTGGCGGCTCGCCGTCGATCAGCACGTTACCACCCGACCCGGACAGGCCCCGGACGGCGGCGCCCTTGTCGAAGGTGAAGCCCGGCAGGCGCTGCACCATTTCCAGGGCGGTCGACGGACCCACGTCGGCGAAATAGGAGGGCGGGTAGGACATCACCCCCTGCTCGGAGGCAGGAGCCGGAGCGGCCGCCGCAAGGGCCGGCGCAGCGGCGGGGGCTCCGGCGGCAGGGGCTACGGGGAGAGGTGCCGGTTCAGCGAGGGCGAGCCCCGAAACCGCTGCAAGGACTGACAAAAGCATAAAAACCGAACCCCCAGGCACGCGAGTCTGACGCGCTGCGCCCCAAAGGGCCAGAAAAAACCTACCCGGCGGTGTTCAGACCCGGCCGGTCACCGGGACCAGGGCGCCCGTGACCGCCGAGGCGGCCTCGGAGGCAAGGAACAGGATCACCGCCGACAGTTCCGCTGGCGAGACCCAGAGGGCGGGATCGGCCTTGGGCATGTCGGCCCGGTTGGCGGGGGTGTCGAGGATGGAGGGCAGGACCGCGTTGACGGTGATCCCGTCCCCCTTCAGCTCCTCGGCGAGACTTTCCGTGAGCCGGTGAACCCCAGCCTTGGACGCCGCATAGGCGCCCATGCCGGCGCCCGAGCGCAGGGCGGCGTTGGCCCCGACATTGACGATCCGTCCGGCCTGCGACCCCCGCAGGTGCGGCAGGGCCGCCCGGCAGGCATTGGCCGCCGTCGCCACGTTCAGGCGATAGAGCCGCTCCCAGGTTTCGGCGTCGCCGTCCTCCAGGGTCTGCCAGGAAAAGCCCCCGGCAATGTTGAGCAGGGCGTCGATCCCACCAAGGGCAGAGGCAGCAGCGTTCACCGCCAGATGGGCGGACGCCGGGTCGCTCAGGTCGACCCCGGACAGGACGAAGGCACCCGGCCCGCAGTCGGCGACAAGGCCGTCCGGGGGCTCGGGCGCGAAGTCCAGCAGGGCGATGCGGTCGCCGCCTGCCGCGGCGGCCTTGGCCACCGCGGCGCCCAGGATCCCGAAGGCCCCGGTGACGACGATCCTGCGTGCGGTCACCAGCGTCCTACAGACGCTCGATGATGGTCACGTTGGCCAGGCCACCGCCTTCGCACATGGTCTGAAGGCCGTAGCGCCCGCCCCGGCTCTTGAGGGCGTTCACCAGGGTGGCCATCAGCTTGGTACCAGAGGCGCCGAGGGGGTGACCCAGGGCGATGGCGCCGCCATTGATGTTCAGCTTTTCCGGGTCAACCCCGAGACGCTGCATGTAGGCGACCGGCACTGAGGCGAAGGCTTCATTGACTTCGAAGACGTCGATGTCCTCGACCTTCATGCCGGCCTTCTTCAGGGCGCGCTCGGTGGCCGGAAGCGGGGCTTCCAGCATGATCACCGGATCGTGGCCCATCACCGACAGGTGGTGGATGCGGGCCAGGGGCGTCAGGTTGTGCTCTTTCAGGGCACGCTCCGACACCACCATGACGCCCGAGGCGCCATCGCAGATCTGGCTGGACGAGGCCGCCGTGATCCGGCCGCCCTCGCGCAGCAGCTTGACGCCCTTGATGCCGTCGAGGCTGGCGTCAAAGCGGATGCCCTCGTCCACCGTGTGAAGGGTCTTGTTGCCGTCGGCGTCCGTGATTTCGACGCCGATGATCTCGTCCTTGAAGGCGCCGGCCTGGCTGGCGGCGATCGCCCGCTGGTGGCTGCGATAGCTGAACTCGTCCAGCTGGTCCTTGGTCAGGTTGTACTTCTCGGCGACCATTTCCGCGCCCACGAACTGGGAGAACTGGATGCCGGGATAGCGCTCTTCCTGCCAGGGGCTCTTGGGCAAACCAAAGCCGTTCTGGGCCGGGAGGGAAACCGACAGGCCCATGGGCACCCGGCTCATGCTCTCGACGCCCGAGGCGATGACCACGTCCATGGTGCCGGACATGACCGCCTGAGCCGCGAACTGCAGGGCCTGCTGGGACGAGCCGCACTGGCGGTCAATGCTGGTGCCGGGCACGCTCTCCGGCAGCTTGGAGGCCAGAACGGCGTTGCGGGCGACATTGGTGGACTGCTCGCCCACCTGCATCACGCAGCCCATGATCACGTCCTCGACCGCCGCCGGATCGATGGAGGTCCGGTCGACCAGGTCGTTCAGCACGATGGCCGCGAGGTCTGTCGGATGCCAACCCTTCAGCTTGCCGCCCTTGCGGCCGCCGGCGGTGCGTCCCGCCGCAACAATATAGGCTTCGCCCATGTTTTCGCTCCCACACTCGACCCCAGGCGATCCCAGAGTGCATCGGGTAGGGACCATAGGCCCCGGACGCGGGGGAAGCCAAGCCGTTCCGAAGCCCCGACTTGAGCAGAGGGGCCAGGGTTCAGGCTGGGGTTCAGGCCGAGAAGGCCTGGGCAAGGATTCGATTGAGGGCCTCAGCGTCGATCGCATCGAAGGCAGCGGGGATCTCGGCGTCGACGTCCAGCACGGCGATCAGCCCGCCGGCGGCGTCGAAGACCGGGCAGACGATCTCGCTGGCCGAGCGTGAGTCGCAGGCGATGTGGCCGGGAAAGGCGTGGACATCCTCGACCACCACCGTCTCGAGACGCTCGGCCGCAGCCCCGCAGACCCCCTTGCCGAAGGGGATGCGCAGGCAGCCCAGTGTGCCCTGGTAGGGGCCCAGGACCAGCTCGCCCGGCCGGGTCGGATCCACCCGGTAGAAGCCGGTCCAGAAGAAGTGGGGAAAGGTCTGCGCCAACATGCCCGCCACCACCGCCATCCGCGCAGTCCGGTCGGGCTCACCGTCGAGCACCGAGGCGATCTCCTGGGCCAGGGCAGCATAGCGCGCGGCCTTGTCCTGGGGGAGTTCTGAGGAGTTGAAGGCTTCGGCCATGGGGTCCTTCTAGTATCACCCGGCCCCCGGCGGCGATACCGTGCTACGGCCCTGCTGAAGCGCTTCCCGCCGCAGGCCTGACAACCCCAAAGAAAAAGGCGGCGCCCCGCGAAGGACGCCGCCCGTTTCCGCTCCCGGCCCTTTCAGGCCCGGATCACATCCGGTGCAGGGCGCACAGCTTGTTGCCGTCCGGATCGCGCAGGTAGGCCAGGTAGAGCTTGCCCTGGCCGCCTTCGCGCACGCCGGGCGGGTCCTCGCAGGTGGTGCCGCCGGCAGCGACGCCCGCCGCGTGCCAGGCGTCGGCCTGGGCCGGCGTGGTGCAGGCAAAGCCAATGGTGCCGCCATTGCCGGCCGTGGCCGGCTCGCCGTTGATCGGCTGGCTCACCGAGAAGATGCCCGTGGGCGTGATGTAAAAGATCCGGTGTCCATCCACCCGGGCCGGCGGCACGCCCAGCGTGCCGAGCACGGCGTCGTAGAAGGTCTTGGCCGTCTCCAGGTTATTGGTGCCGATCATGATGTGCGAGAACATCGGTGTTTCCCCTTGTGCATGGCCGTCCGCAGCGGACGGGGCGGGCGGCATAGAAGGGGGTTTAGAGGGCGGAGGCAATGGGGGGAAGGGCAGGAGCCGCCCGTTTAGATGTCGGCGCTCAGGGTTTCTGGCTGGAAGGACGCACGGCCGCAGCGGCGACCTTCTCGTCCACCCACTCCGCCAGAGCGGGCCAGGTCGTCGCCCGGCTCTGTTCCGTCGCCAGCCGGACGACGTCCTGAAAGGGCAGCGTCACCAGACGAGGCGCGTCCGGGAGCATAGCTGGCAACCAGGCGAGGTCAGTAGCCTTGCGATGCGTCTGGAAGTTGGGATGGGCGGCGTAGACAACGAGCACGCCGGCAGGTCTTCCCTCATCCCGCTGAAGTTCCCGCGCCAGGACGAGGTTCCGCATCCATTGGAAGGCGTCACGCCGAAATGGACAAGGATTGTAGGCAGCATCCCGGTCGAGCTCGAAAACCTCGGTCGCGACCTCCCAATAGCGGATGCCCTTTGCCGTGAGTGCGCAGGAGGCCTCGATCCCATTGACCGGGTTCACCTGCGGCTCATAGCGACCGTTGCATTGGGGCTGTCGCCCGCCGCTGCGGAGGTTTCTCGGCTTGACCTGACTACAGCCGCCGCCCGGCTCCGTGAACTTGCATTCGATCACCAGGGTCGCCTCGGGGCTTCGGGCCAGCACATCGACCTGGGTCGGGCGGGGCTCACCCAACCGGCGCACCGGGTCTGTCCATTCGAATTCGAGGGTCCAGGGGCCGGCCTCTGGGAGTTGGAGCTGGCGGGCCAATATGGCCATCACCGCATCGCGATCGTCGGACATCGCGATGGCGCCGAAGACATCCAGGGCCAACGCCTGCGAGGAGTGTACCTTGTGGGCCTGAACCCTACCAGAGCGGTCACAATGCCAGTCGAAGGAGTTCCAATCTGCGATAGCCGCATGGGCTGCAGGAAAGAGATTGGAAGCTACGGCATTGCGCTGCTCTTCATTCATTTGAACAGCCTACACAGGTGCCAATGGAGGCGACAGTGGCAACTGGCGAACAGACTTATGGTCGTCGCTTGATTTCGGCGGAGCTGGGTACATCCCGCTCAGGACTACCCGCCGTTCCGCCAGTAGACCTTCGGTGATTTCTGGGCTGGCCACACTCACTCCGTCCGCTACCACGAAGCGAACGGAGGCTGGTGGGCAGCAGCGCTCCGGGAACCTAGTCGCCATCGCCTCTGCCTGGGACCAGCTCGAGACGCGGGGCCGGTGACGGTCAGCCGGGCGCAGGCGGAGCGGCTCCTGGCAGCGCTGGGAGTTGGGGCTTTGAGCCTGTAATAAGGAGCCTAGGCCTGTAGTTCGCAGGATGGTGGGCACAAAGGGTCCCACACCGGCGCATGAAGAAGGGAATTTTGGTGCGTAGTCACCAGCGCCCCTACCAGCGGGAAACCCGAGTTATGGTGGTATTTTAAATCAAGATCTCGTGGTAGCGCTTACAGTCTCTCGCGTCTGGTCGACGGCGGTGGTTTTAACGAGGTAGGTTTAGTGGGTGTTTTCGATCTTGGCATCCTAAAAGCCATCAACGAATGGCAGCGAGGTGGTAGCCCCAAACAGAAGGATCGGCGAGGACAATCTCTCAAGGAAACTTGCAACTCCCTCCCCGATCGTTTTCGGACTTGCGAGCAGATCTGTTACCGGCAAGAAGCCCACGAGAAAGATCGGATCTGGCAGCTTCTCGCGAATGAAGCTTTGCCAGAGTCGATATCTTCATGGACGGTAAGCCTGTCGATGGCGAAGGGTTTCAAGGGTGGGGTACCGCCAGCGGGTCTGCAAGGAGTGATCTTTGCCATTACTCCTTCGACAGACCAAGTAGTTCTGAATCTTGTGGAGATCTATGCTGACCCAGAGTTTCAAAAGGCCTGCGAAACACATCGGACGGCGATTCCAGGCTTCGCATCGGGCATCGGCAAATACGGCGGTTCGCAGTCGGAGATCGTCCTGAACGTCGAACGACTCGTAACCGATCAAGTCTTTTCCTACGGAGGCTTTTCTAGCTCTATCGAAGATCTTGCTGCTTTGGCGATCGGCCATCGGCCAAGTGATGAGGAATTGGCGCTGTTCACAGCGACGGCCGAAAATGCAGCAGTTCGGCCGGGCGCTTGGTGGCTTAGTACCGAAGGGACACGCTGCGTTCTTGGCCGGATGGCCCCTCGCCTCACCGCACTGCGAGCCGAAAAAAGTAAGCTAGGGGGCCTTATCCTGTGCGCCAGGAGTGCGACTTGGCGCCGCGCCGGAGATCGGACGATAGGCGTTGACGAGCGCGAACTAGGTGACGCGGCCAGCGACGAAGGCACCTGGGCCCTTGCTCCCCGCGCCCTGAAATATCTACCCTGCCCGGGCAGGCATTCGGCCGATACAACGACCCCCACTCCATCGTTCCACGGGCCTCCTTGAAGCCGATTCCACGCACCAGGTTCGACGCCTTCGCCGGCTACGTCCGCAGGCCGTTGGCGCACGTCGCTGCCGAAGAGCATGCCTTCTACGAACACGGCGACGGAAGCATTCTCGGCATGATCATCATGGATCGGCAAGACGAGGACTTCGCCGGCCTCGTCTTCGCGCCGGACGCCCGCCTTCGTTATCGCTGCACAAACATCACCGAGTTCGGCTCCCGTCGACGCGCCGAGACGGCACTTCGACGCGCGATGGAGGCAGCGTATCAAGCCCCGGCAGAGGAGCACCATCAGGGCGACGAGGTCGGATACCCCGTCGACTTCTTCAAGGTTGTAAGGCCCGATAAGCCTCGGCATCCGGACTTCGGCAGTCTGGCGGATCTCCACGGATACCTGCCTGCGCGCAGGATCATCGAACCGATGATGCGCTGGTACGACGACGCTGACGGCAACTTCGTCGAGCAGTTTCAGACCAACGGCTTCGACCAGAGGATTTGGGAGCTCTACCTCTTCGCCGCGTTCACCGAGATCGGCTACGTCCTCGACCGACGCCATGCGGTCCCCGACTACATGCTGCAGGGACCGCATGGGACGATCGCGGTCGAGGCTGTGACGGTGGCACCGAGCCAGGCCGGCGAACTCGCCGCCGCGCCGTCACGAGAGACTGAAGGCGATCGGCGCGCCTTTCTCGAAGAGTATATGCCGATCAAGTTTGGCAGTGCCCTCTTCAGCAAGCTGCGGAAGAAGTATTGGGAGCAGGAAGAGGTCGCCGGTAAGCCGCTCGTCTTCGCGATCGAGGATTTCTCCAGCCCGGGCTCCATGGTCTACACCCGCTCGGCCTTACCCAGGTACCTGTACGGCTTCGCCTACGACTGGCGCTACGACGCGGACGGGCACCTCATCATCACTCCGCGCAAGCTGCAGGAGCATCGCTGGGGCGAGAAGGCGATCCCTTCTGGGTTCTTCGATCTCGAAGACGCCAAGCACGTAAGCGCAGTACTGTTCAGCAACAGCGGCACGATCGCCAAGTTCAATCGCATGGGCGTGCTCGCAGGCTTCTGCCCCGACGACGTGGTTCTGGTCCGTAGCGGGACCCGGCCCAACCCGAGCCCCGACGCGAGCGCGCCCATCCCGTTCCACGAGATCGTCAACGCTCCGGGCTACGAAGAATTCTGGAGCGAAGGCCTCTCAGTCTACCACAACCCCAACGCAGGGATACCACTGGACCCTCGGGCATTGCCGGACGCTACGCATCATTTCCTGAAGGCGGATGGTCAAATGCTCACGAAGTTCACGAACCTCGACCCCTTGGCGTCGCAGACGGTGATCATGACGCCAGCGACGCTGCGGCAGGTCCTATCCGCCCTGAAGAAGTCGAGCTCCTGAGCGCCGGGGCCGCCAGTACCTGCAAGATTAGTTGCACTCGCGACGGGCCAACCCCTCCCGGAGGACTTCATGCATGCGCGCGCGGAACGCATAGTAAGGGTTCCGAGCCGCTACAGGATCGAGAGCGACCAACTCGGCCGTGAGCTGCGCGACATCCGCGAAGGCCTGCATCATGCTGGCCTTCGGCTTATCAGCGTGGAGGCCTCCGTTCAGCTCCCCGACGAGACGGTCAACCTCGCCGCCGAGCCGCTGCTTAGGTCCCTCTTGGTCCCCGCACGCGGCTTCGATAAATGCCCACAACCGGTTCCTATAGGCCTGCGGCCCCAACGATCGTTGACCAGCGGCGGCCTCGCGCGGCGGGAACAGGACATCTGCGAGCTGCTCCAAATATCGACGACCGGACAACGAAGCCTGAGCCACGTCTTCCTCGGTCTCTGCTGACTGCAGCCGGGCGACTGCGGCTTCCAAAGCATTGAAAAGTTTTTGGTTCAGATCTTCGAGCACCATGACGAGCTCGTAGGCCGCATCCTCACCACCTTCGATGAGCGGCGTCACCGCGTTCCTAAAGGCCGCCACGCGTTCGAAATGGCGCGGTGTGTCGAAGTCATCGAAGATCGTTTTGTGGGCGCCGCGATCTTCCCAATCGACGTCCTGATATCCCAGGCGGCGCATAGCGTCGGGCTCGTGGTTGTCCTTGGCGTCTTCGGAGCCCATCGGAAGGAAGATCCGGCATAGGTTGCCTGCCAGGCGGTACTTCGCGGAGATCCCGTTGCGGAAGAGCGCCAGATGCGGTCCGTACTCGAACACCAGCGCCATGGCACCAAGATAGCCACTATCCGCGCTAAGCCGCTCGTGGAGAGCTTCGGCCAAGGCGACCGGCATGTTCTCAAAAACCATCGCGAACACGATCGACTGCTCCAGAACCGACCGAAGACGTGGCTCATGAAGCCGTCGCCAAGGTGTCGCTTGGTACACTTCTTGAAAGACGATACCGGGTTCGACACCGTCGACGAACGCGTCGCCGACGGAAAGCCGCATGTGTCTTCCGCTCGCCTGAACGAGTCCTGCCGAAAACACCCGCTCACGCGCCGCGTACCAATAGTTGCCAGCAGCCCGGTAACCGAACGCATCGAACAGCAACGCAACGATCAAAGCAGCCTCCTCGCCGACGAAGATAGGAACCACAACCGCAGATGCGCTCAAGATTCGTTGACACGATCCAAGGCGCGAAAATTAACGCTAATTAAGCCTTCATTCAACTGACACGGACATCAGCATCGGTCCAAGAAACGGATATTCACCCACGCTCTGACACCTTGTTTCGGTGAGCCTTCTAAATCATCCCACTTCACTCTGCCCGATCCACAGGGAACTGGGTAGGTCGGATGGCCGCGCGCCAGGCTGGGAACGCGGCATCGATCCGGACATCGACAAGTGTCCCCGGGCACCGCCCATTTGGCTGGCGGGGTGAGGCGTTACAGTCGCTTTGTCGCGAAGGCGCGGCCGGAGGCCGGCTTGCGGTATTTCTCGAAGGCGAAGGCCTGTCCTTCGTCGGAGAAGGCGAGATAAGTCTTGATCTCCCACGGCACGAACTTCGACGTATGGGAGACTTCTCCAGCGTTGTGACGCGTGAGCCGTGACCGCAGATCTCCGGTCATGCCCACGTAAAAGCGCTCGGGCGTTTGCAGGCTTCGAAGGATGTAGACGTAGGTCATTGGCGAACTTCCCGTGACGTCGCCGCCAGCCCGCCTCCACCCCCATCCCCCCGGGCTGGCCTGCCGAGCCGTAGCTCGCGAAGCGAGCGGAGGCTGGTGGGCCCGGCAGGACTCGAACCTGCAACCAGACCGTTATGAGCGGTCGGCTCTAACCATTGAGCTACAGGCCCCCGCGCCGGGTTAGCATGGCGGCTGGCGTGTCGGAAGGCGCCGGGGTGTTCAGCATGGGTTCAGGCGGGGGCGCAGAGGGTTGGCGCGGGGATGGGGGCGTCCTAGGCTGGCTATCGAACAAGGAGCGCCGATCCATGAAGACTGCAACTGCCGCCGTCCTGGCCCTGACCCTGGCCCTGCCCCTCCTGGCGGCGCGCCCCGCCCGGGCCGCCGAGGACCCCGCCACCCTGACCCTTTCGGCTGAGGGCGTCAGCCGGTTGGCCCCGGACATGGCGACCATCTCCCTCGGGGTGGTCACCGAGGCGCCCACCGCCGGCGACGCCCTGAAGCTGAACGCCGAGCGGATGACCAAGGTCATCGCTGCCCTGCGCAATGCCGGCCTGGCCGAGCGGGACATCCAGACCAGCGGCCTGTCGGTCTCGCCTCAGTACGACTATCCCAACGGCAAGCCCCCGGCGCTGAGGGGCTACCAGGCCGCCAACCAGGTGACCGCCACGGTGCGCGACCTGCGACGCCTGGGGCCGATCCTGGACTCCACGGTCAGCGTCGGCGTCAACTCGGCCGGCCAGGTGAGCTTCGGCCTGTCCGATCCCCTGACCGCCGAGAACGCGGCGCGGGAAGCGGCCGTGAAGGCCTTGAACGCCAAGGCGGCTCTCTATGCCCGGGCCACCGGCTATTCGGGGGTGCGCCTGACGGCCCTGTCCGAAGGCGGCTTCACCCCTCAGCCCCGTCCCATGATGCGGGCCTATGCCATGGCCGCGCCCATGGCCGACTCCGCCCCCACCCCCGTCGCGCCCGGCGAGCTGAACGTCAGCATCACGGTGAACGGCGTCTTCGATCTGGTGAAGTAGCATGGACGATGTCCTTGCCCGGGACTGGCAGTTCCTGAAGGTCGAGGCGGAGGGCCCCACCGTGGTGGTGCGCCTGAACCGCCCCGAGGCCCGCAATGCCCTGAATACCGGCCTGATGGTCGAGCTGACCGAGTTCGCCCGGGCCATCCGGCGGCGGACCGATATCTTCACCGTCATCCTGACCGGGTCGGACCGCTATTTCAGCGCCGGCGCGGACCTGGCCGCCCAGGGCGAGCGGCGCCGGCCGACGCTGATGGAGACCCGGGAGGCGGTGATGGCCGGGCCGGACATGTGCGAGGCCTGGGAGCAGGT
>Ga0114972_10002776_pt1 | contig 13198 bp, 14 predicted proteins | sample M_140807_EF_Meta_FD_87354 | JGI IMG/M metagenome (GOLD analysis project Ga0114972, IMG submission 87354) | Freshwater microbial communities from Lake Montjoie, Canada to study carbon cycling - M_140807_EF_MetaG | ecosystem: Environmental > Aquatic > Freshwater > Lake | place: Lake Montjoie... | reverse complement strand
GGGGACTGCTCCATTAACTGGTAATAATTTCCAATTTTGTTTTTCTAAATCATATTCGAATACTTGATTAAAAAAAAATGTTCCATTTGTTCCTCCAAATAAATAGAGCTTATTGTTATAAAAATTTAGTGTTGATCCATAAGATGCAGGAGGAGTTTGATTATTCTCTATTTTTTGAATCGTTTTTTTATCAAAATCAATAATTGTAAAATCGTTGGAATTACTTTTTCCCCAAATTTCTCCACTTCCTCCAAAAATGTAAACAATATTTTTAAAGGGATGAGAACAAATACTTGAAGACGCCAATTTTGGTAATTCTTCTGGTTTTATAAATGTGTTTACAAATTTAGGAGGATTCCATTTATCATTTAAATGAACTGATTCTAAAAAATTTTCTAGGTCACACAATAGTGTTTCCGATTTACAGACTCCATTGAATCCAGAATTAGTATAACCGCCATATAAAAATAAAAATCCTTGATGTAAAGTAGCCGTGCATTGTCCGCTGATTGCCAATTTTTGATTTGAATTTTCAGCTTTCATTTCCCAAGAAAGAGAATGTAATTTTTCACTAGTTTTTTTTTTTCTCCAAAAAGGGGTCAACATTTGATGAAATATTTTGTAAACAAAATATTTTCAATTTTTATATCATGGGATGTACCTAGCTATTTTTTCTTTTCTATCTATATATCCAGTTTCAACCAAATTATCCAAAATTTTGGCTACATTTACACTTGAATTTAAATTAATTAAATCTTGTATATTTTGAGGACCCTTTTTTTTCAATTCATAAAGAATAGTCAATTTACATTTTTCTTCATACAACAATAATTCCTTGTAATGAACTTGTGTTTCACGATAGTTATCAATATCAAAATTGTAATTTTCTTTAATTTCTAAAACAAATTCTTGGTTTTCAAGCTTTTTTATAATTTCCATAAATGTCAAAGTTTGCAGAATATAATTAATTTGTTCCTGGGGAATACCTGTATTTTCGTGAATTAAATCAAGATTCAAAAAATTATGATTCTTGAACAATTGTAAAACCAAAAATGTTAAAAAATCAACTTTAAATAAATTGTTATCAAGTTTGAAAGTAACAAAAGACTTTTCATAAATCCATTTTAATTTTCTTTGTGGATATTTGTTTTGATAAGATTGGGTATGTTGTTTTTGTATTTCTAGAATTTCCATTGGAATTATAAGATTGGGGTATTCCATTTTATAAGAAAAAGTATCATTAAACACAAACAATTTTGGATAGTCAAAAGATTCTTGTTTGAAATCCTTGACCAATTTTACGTAATGTGAAGAAAAAATATCAGGTAATTTTTTTTGATAAATTTTACCGTATTTTAAACATTCTTTTATAATATTTTGGCGTAAATAAGTTATAAACAATTCTTCATTCGACAAATAAGGTACTAGATTAGAATAATCTTTTTGGTCTAAAATTTTTGTAGCAATCACCTTTTCGTGACCAAAAACTTTGGATTTCATTATCGAGTTTATTAAATTGTTAGGAATAAATGATTGATCAGTGGACAACTTTTGAAAGGTGATTAAAGAATTTTCATTTTGAATTTTCTTACAATAATAATTTTTAAGAATTTCATAATATTCCAATTGTAATATTTTATATTTTTCTGTAAACAAAAAATAAGATTTTAATTTTGTAGTATTTTTTATCTGTAAACAATCATTTATTATTTCTGTAAATTGGGTCTTTTCTATAGAATATTGATAATATAAATCAACAAAATCAGGTTTTTCACCAAAAACTTTTTCATTAAATTCCAAAATAGAATAAATTTGGCTTTTAAAAATTATTTCCAACGTATTTAGTAAATTTTGAAACTGTAAATCTTGATTGAATAAATCTACAATAGAGTTCTCTAAACTACCAAATTCGTAAATAGAAATATTTTGGGAAATCATATCGGTAATTATTGATTGGCAATTAACAACATGAACCATGTAATACCAAGTTTCGCCTACAATTTCCTCAAAATATCTCATTGATTGGGTTATTGTTCTACAAGGATTTAAGTAATGATTTTTTCGAATTACACTTGTATTAAATTCCTTATAAAATACTTGTAAAGGTTGTATTTCTAGAAAAAAATTTTTAAATGCTATTTTATAATCATTTAGAGATGTAAATGAATATTTTGTATAATTTTGAACTTTTTCAATGATTTCAATACGCATTTTTTCATATTTTTTATTATCTAAATTCATATAAATTAACAATCATGTTAATTTATCAAATAAAAATCACTTTTTATAAAATTTCATCCACCAAGCCAAATTCTAAACAAGTTTTGGTATCCCATAATTGATCTTTTTTCAATTGTTCTTCCAGATCGTCTGCTGTTATTTTTGTTTTTTCTAGATAAATATTTTTAATATGATCCATAAGTAATTTAGAATTTTCCACAGATTCCACCATATGTGAAAATTTACCCCAGGCTCCAGATCTTAATTCGTGAATCAACATGAAAGTATTATTGGTTATAAATCTTTTTTTACCCATGAGTGACAATAACGTTCCAGCAGAGGCAACATAACCTTTACAAATGGTATGAACGGGTACTTTCATATTGGATATGGTATCCATGGCAGAAAATGCTTGAAATAAAGAACCTCCAGAGGAAGTAATAAAAAGCTTAATAGGTTTAGGTTCTATATTATAATCAATACACGGAAATTCGCTGTCTTCTTCCAATTCCTCCAATTTTTTTTGAATCTTTTTTTCTTTTTTTAAAATTTTACCTTGAAGATTCAACAATTCAGTAATTAATTTTGTCATACTTGTTTGTCCAATGATTGAATTAAAATGGATTTCATTGAGCATTTCATTTACATGAATGACACTTGTTTCTTTGTCCAAGGTGTTGGAATCATTCAAAGTCATTTTTATTTAAAAAAGTTTGCTTTAAATTCATAAATTTTTGCTGTTTGATACAGGATTTACTCTTGAAAAATTTTGTAAATTACCTTAAAAAATGATGATTAAATTATACAATTCAATTATTTCAATATGTGTTCTATATGCTTAGAATCAAAAGACCTTGATTATACGACTCCATGTAATCATAAATTTCATAAAGAATGTATTGAATCATGGTTTGAAACTGACAGTCATCAAGAAAAGACATGTCCAGAATGTCGTTCAACGATTATAATTTTACCAACGGAAGAACCCAAGGAACCAATATCAATTCATGGTCAAAATTTTGCATCATTTATATTTTTTTCATTTGTATGCATCAATAGTGTAATATTGGGAATTTTAAGATATAAAAATTTGATAGTTTTTCATAATGTAATTTTTTTTATTCTCCTAGATTTAGGAGTTTATTTATTTTTAAGATGTTTCTTAAGCAAATTTTGCAACTAAAAAATTGAATTTTTTGACAATAAATTAAATTTTATTTCAAATGATTCGAAAAGCTCTTTTTCAAACTTTACATGTTCCAAAATTTAATCCTTTAATTTGTGTAAATTCGTATCCATGGGGATGGGTTCCACAAAAATTTATCAAAAATTCTTTATTAAGGTCAAAACGTCATGATTACATGTATGAATCGTTGGACGAAATTGACGAAAAGGAATTCAAAGATGGATGTTCTCATGTATACTATAAAATTTTTGAACGATTTCAAAAAAAAAAAGATTTTTTGGATAAAAATTATTGCACTCCCTCATTGTCTATTGCTCTTAACATTTTAAATACGCGTTCAAAGAGTATGATTTACTCTCCAAAAATTCAAAAAATAGAAATTCTGGATTATTGGATAGAATATGAACCAACTTTTTCTAATCATAAATTTTTGGGGCTTTGGACTCACAGAGAAATGAAATTAGAGTTTTATAAAGGTTTACTAGGACCAGAAACCGATTTGGGTAGTCCTTTAAAACGCAGAGTAAAAGTTCATTTCATTTCAGCTGATAGACATGATATTTGGATCCTAGAACAAGATCTTTATGAATTAGAATGGCAGGTTTGTAATATTAACCATGTTCTACTAAACTCCTAGAGTCATTATTTAAAACTTGGTTATACATTTCAACTTGACTTCTTTTGAGTTTAGATTTCATAGTTTCTGGTTTTTGTTCAATTGCTGGAGGTCCTACATATACAGTAGGTGGAAGTAAATTTACCTGTTGTTGATCACTGGTCCAATTATCAGTTCTTTGCCAACCATTATCCGGACTCTTTTCAAACCATTGGCCATAATAAGGAGGGTATCCACCTACCGTTCCCTTTTGACAACAATTACAGGATCTTTTATTATTTGGGGTCAAAGCTACTTGTTCAATCAAACATTTTTTACGTTGAGGACTCACTTCAAAGTAAAATTTTTCTTTACTTGTCTTGTAAAAATTTAGAAAAATAGATATGATAAATAATATACTTATTCCAAATACTACAAAATCAGGTTTAAAACATGTCGAAAAAATATAACCAAAAAACATAATGGCGTAAATTACTGCCAATACCGTACAAGTTATTTGAATTGCATTCATTTTATTTCTATTAAAAAAAAATTAAAAAAAATGAAGAATCCTATTTAAAGGAAAGATTCCTTAAATGAAATGAGTTTAGAATACGATAATATAAAGGTTTCTACCAAAACCATTATTGGAGTTTCCAATTTGGCAATTAATATTCAAAAAGTATTTAATACGATGCCAATTGACCAAGGAACTGAAAATCAAGAAGTAAAGATTAGAACTATCTATTATGGTATGGAAAAACGAGGTTTAGTTCTAAATGAAAAAAAGAAGGCCAAAAAATCGTTTAGAAATGCCATTAATATTGTAGCAGAGCTTCCTCAACAAAAATTTATTAATTTTAAAGTTTCAAAAAATGGTAAATTTCAAATGACGGGTTGTAAATCGGAGGAGCATGCTTTGAAAATTGTGAGTCATTTTATTCAACATTTAATGAATCATTGTAGAAGCCATGTAACCTTGGCCAAAAATAATTCCATTTTGGTATTTTTCCAAACTGTCATGACAAATATTGATTTTTCAATTGGATTTAAAATCAATCGACAAAAATTGGATGAACAAATGAATAAAGATACTGTTTATCATAGTTTACTAGAAACTTCATGTGGATATACAGGAGTTAATATTAAATTCCCCTTGGATATGAAATGGTGGGACCTCCAAACTCCAATATTATTTTGCTCGCAAGTGACTGAAAATGAACCTATTCAATGGAAAAGACTCTCAGAGCCATTATCTGCAATGACGGAAATAACCAATGAGAAAAAACAAAAGAAAAAATATAATACATTTTTAGTATTTCACAGTGGTAATATTATCATGAGTGGAATGAAAAAAGAAACTATGAAACGAGATTTTGATATTTTTGTAAAATTATTAAATGATTGGAGACCATGTATAGAGGAAAAAATATTTGAAAATTAGAGAACCCATAAAGGAGGAGATTTTATAGTTTCATTTTGTAAAGAACATTGAATATTACCCAAGGGATAATCCTTTATAGAGCTCATCCACGGGTTGGGAGAAACTCTTAAAAAAATATCACAAGAATGAACCGATTGTTTTTTATCGGGTTCTAACCACCATGTTTTTTTGTGAGAAATGTAAAATTTATCATATTGATAAAGTGGGTTTTCAATAAAACGAATCGATAAAGGTTTAAAATGATTTAGTTTTGAAGCTTGATGATTTATAGTTGTATTTACATTAAATGTAAATTCGTGTAAATTCAAGTCTTGTTTAATTAATTTTACATCTAAACTATGAATAAGATTTGTAAAACACATTATCCAAGTCCATTTCATTTTTAATTAAAAATGAAATTTTAGGTTTTTGATTCACTTTTTATTAAAGGCAGCTAGTCTCATTTCCCTTTGAACCCACTTTATCATATCCGGGTACATTTCCATTTCTTTTGGAGAAGGTTTTACACATAATAGAATTTGTAGTTCTTTAGGATGTATGTTGGTGTATTTAGACTTTATTGATTCTTTCAACTGTAACAAAGAAATATTGGATTGATAGTTTCTAATTTTTTGTTGAGCTTCTTGAATTCTTTTTTTTACGGTTTGTATACTATTGGAAATAATTGGATTGGGGCGTTTTTTATTGATTGAAATTAATTTTTCTAGACTTTGTTTATCTTGTTGTAATTTTGGGAAATTATATTTCTTTTGTAATGCTACAAGTTTATCTTGTAATTCTTTATAAGGATCTTCCTTTGAATAAGCACCTCTTAAGGCCTTTTGTTGTTTTTGATATTGAAAAAGTTGTTTTTGTCGTTGGGAAGGTAGAATATCCAAAACAGCTTCCATCTCCATGGTTAGAGGATTGATTAAAGAAACGCTATTTTGTGGTTCCAAAGCAGTCACTTCTAAGATGTATAATTTATCATTATCAAAAATAGGAATGTTATCCCCCACCGACAAGCAAGAAAAATTATGAGACAAATTTGCAGCCAGTGTTTCTTCAGGGTTCTTTACATCTCGCGTAAAATTTTTACTTTTAGACTGAAAAGTTACCGACGTGGCAATGGGTAAACTTGTTTTTTTAATATCAACAGGGTCATTTTCTTTCAATCCTAAATTATGCATAATCCATTTTGGAATCAATGTTTCATCTTTAAACTCTTTCACTCCGCAGTGAGTTTTTAATTTAGTTTTGGGATTGGTAATTTCTAATTGGATTAATTTATTTCCATCAAGTAAATCGGGTTCTGTAAAAAGCCATTCAACTAGTAAAGTATCGGGTAGAATAATTTTATTTGTATGAAAATCTTGTATATTTTTAGATTCAAAAGATTGACATGGAAAGGAGTAAGTTGACATTTATTAAATAATTTTTAAAAATTTATTGTAAATTAATATTGGAAATAGTGTATTGACAAGAATTAGAATCGCATTTTGGTTTTGAATTGTATCCACAAGGAGGAGATTCTAACCAATTAAGACCTCCCGTCCAAATACTCCATACCAATACATTTCCACTAGTTTCTGTAACCACCATTTCTTTTCCAAGAGCTTCCAACCATCCCTTGTATTCTTCATTGTTACTATTATAACTTTGTCCAATTTTATTTCCTGATTGTTCTAGGATTATATTCACCAAATCAAGAATATTGTTTGTGGTTGAAAATTCAATAGAAGCAGTAAAATTTTCAAGTGTATTTATTAAATATTGAGTTCCTGGACCATAGAGCAAATTGACATTTTTTTGTTGACCGGATACATCATAAAATTGGTATTTGGAATTATTAATTGTTCCTCCAAATCCAATAGGCGGAGCGGAACCACAATCATTATTGGCTCGATGAAGCGTTGTATGCCAACTGTATTTGTTAGCTTCCATAAAATCTAATTCAGTCGTGCTCGGGTATGTTGCACAAGCATCTTTATAACTTTGCCCATCTTTAAGATAAACAGAATAAAATGTTGAATTTAAACCACAAGGAACATTTGATAAATCTACTTCCCAAGAAATTGTTTTACCTAATAAACTAAAATATGTCCAATCGCCTTCTTTACCGGTTGGACTTGTTGATAAGCGTAGACTACCTCCTACTCCATAATTTAAATTCATGCCTTGAGGCATTGTATTTACTCCTTTTGCATAATCACTTTCTGCACAAAATAAACGATAATTTTGAGAAGAAATGGTAATATAAAATCCAGTCATTCTATATTAATAAAACAATAAAAGAATTTTTAAAATTCAAATCTTACAACATCTGTTGTAGCTAATTGACTTAATATAGGAGCATATATTTCATTCATGTATTCTTTTGTGGAAATTTTTTGATCAACAAGACGAGGAGGAATTAATAATTCAATAATATTTTTTTCATCATCAGGAGAAAATGAAGCACCTCTTTTTTTGACAATTTTTTGATTAACAGAATTTGAAAAAGACTTATATTGAGGATCAAGTAAACTCAATGTATAAAAAACACGGTAAATGTATTTTGAAAGATTTTTAATTACTATTAAAAATTTATCCCATTGATAAACTTTATTTCCAAGATGTTCATAAATTTCTCCAATATTTTCAAATATACAACAAAGGATTTCCACCATGGTTAATTTTGGTAAAGGAATTTTCCCTTGAATTCCCAACACTACAATCATAACTGTTGAAGGTGTAAAATAAGATTCCATGGAATAATATTGAGCCATACAAACTTTTTTAAATATATCTGGATTAATAGTAGAAATATTCGGTGAAAAAAGCATTCCATAAATTTCTTTGGATAATTTAATTTTTAATCGATATTTTACTAGCGTATCTAATATTTCTTCAGAATCTTGAGAATTTTTTTTTGTATTTTTTATTCCTTTTTTTAAAAGTTTTAATTTTTCCATGGCGAACAAATTATCTAATTTTGTATGTAATTGATGTACCATTTTTATAATGTTTGGATCAAAACCAACAGAATTTTTTTTTAAAAATGGCAAGAGTCTTAATAGTGAAAAACATAAAAAAATCCATTGAGTAGACTCTGTTGGCTTTAATATAAAATTATTATTAATTTGTCTTGCTTGATCCATTTTAATCAGCATTTGTAAGGTTGGATAAGTTGGATCATAATAATAAATACCATTACAATACAAATTGGTATCCATTGCAAAAGGAAGAATGTTGTTATGTTTTTTATAAAATGTTTTAAACATACATTCTAAAATATAAGGAGCATCTGGTCCAACAATGGTTGCATCATAATCTGAAGTAATATTAGTTGAACCTAATACGAGTATAGAATTTTTTTCAGGAATTGTAAATTTATTACATTTTTTAAATAATCGATCTACTAATAATTTTCTTACTGCTCCTAAATAAGTAAGAGTTAATTGAGATGACATTAATAAATCATCGGTTTGATTTTTTTCATAAATTTCTTTTAATTTTTTCCACCCAAGTTTCCAATCCTCATCTAAAGCTTCTTTAAAACTTTTTCTATTATGTTTAAATATCGTTAAATCGCTTTTTTCAGGCATTTTTATTTAATTATTAAAATAAAAATGCAACAAGAATTTTTACCGATTCCTTTACAGCAACAACAACAATTTTTGGACCCGGAGGAAAAATTTTTAGATCTTGCTGATTTATATACCGTTTATAAAACTCATGAAATAAGTTCATTATTTCCAGACAGTGCTACGAAAATGGTGACCAAAGTTTATAAAGATCGCGACGATGACGAGCCTACTATTTTTGAACTAGTTGCTGAACAAATTTATGATAGAACAGGAAAAAAGGTTTACTTACTAGAAAAAAAAAAAGATGGATTTATTTCTAAACAAATATACAATCCACAAACAGGTTGGTTTAAGAATTCCAAGAAACCAAAATTAGAAAATGGAACCCCTGTAATAATTTCTATTGATGAAATTGATTTTGGACATTTCTGCGGTGCTTATTATAAAGATGAAACCATTTTTATGTATGATAGTATGATGCGATATGAAAAATCTCAACGAGTTAGTTCTGATTATGTACCAAAATTTGTAAAAATTCTTACAGAAACATTTCGCTTATCAAGTCGTCAAAAATTTGTTTGTGATTATTTCTATGATGATGAATCAAAAATACCTTTGGAATTTTATTCTTTTGAAATTACCGGTGGCGCACTAGATACTGAAAATATGTACGCTGGAGCCATTAAAGCTCAACCAGTTGATTTTATGGTTGATTCTATTATTATGGGACCAGATAATCAAAATCAATATTGTTGGATGTGGACAATGCTTTATCTTTTAGTAAAAGTTTCCGGAAATTCTTGGCATGATTTTCAAAGAAAAGTTTGGGAACTTGATATAATACCAGTGACTTTAATAAAATTATTTTTTAGTTTGATAATCAAAGTGGATAACTTACCACAGTTAATTGGAACAGGTAAGAGTGCAAGATTTTTTAAATTATATTTTAATACTATTATGAGTAATTATCCAACTTATCGTGGAATTTTTAATCCAAGTCATTCGAATTTTGAATTGTATGAAAATGTAATTGGAAGTGCAATTTTAAATGACGATTCTCATTTAACCGATTATTTCCAGTGTGTTGAATTTCTTATCAAAATATTGAATCAAGATCAAGTTGTCTTGCAAAAAATTAGACCAAGAAATAATTTAGTACTGGTTCAAAAAATTTTACGCTTGATCAATCAACATCGAGAAATTAAAAAATGGATTGAATCTTTTGGAGAAACCAGTATTGATAAAAGAGAGTATAAAGGGTGGTTTGTTCATTTTACAAACACTCGAGAAACCCAAGAAAAAGTTTTACAGCAACAAAAATTAGTGACCAGACAAACTTTGGATTTATAGTTTAATAAGATAATAACCAAATAAAAAATGTATAGTCCCAAATTTTGTACTGTATTGAGTTATATTTTTGCCTTTGTGTTGGAAAAAAATTCTTACAAAATTCATGGTCTTTGGCCCGAAACATGTAAAATTGGGTATCCAGAATGTTGTCCTCTTCTACAATCAAAATATTTTAATCAAACAGAGTTTGTTCAGGATTACTGGTTAAACGGATTAAACAAAAGTAAAGGTAGTGTTTGTAATCAAACCGTTTTTTACTTATATGAGCATGAGGCAATAAAACATGGAGCGTGTATGAATTTGTCGATTAATGACTATGTTTTGAAAACAGGATCCGTCTTTGAAATATATAAAAATCAATTAGATTCACTCTGTGATCAAAAAGACAATTGTGAATTAAATTTGGATGAAAATTTTAAATTAAGATAAATAAATGAATATTCATGTTTTGCTAATTTGTATAGTTATTTTTATAATTCTTTTATTATTAAATCTGATAATCAATAAATTTTGTTTTACAATCATAAAAAAGAAGGTTAATTCTGCAAATTTTTCCGACTATCAAAACAAAAGTATTTACAAAACTAGTCTAATACCCAATGTTATTTATACCTATTGGAATCATACTACTATTCCAAAATTTGTTCAAAAATGTATTAATTCATGGAAAAGACACAATCCTTCTTATAAAATTATTATTATAAATCAAGACAATATAAAAGACTATATTCCTATTGATGTTTTGAAATTAAAGCATGCAAAAACTCATCAAAAAATAGCAGATTTTATAAGAATGATAATTTTAAAAAATCATGGAGGTATTTGGCTTGATGCAAGTTTATATCTTAATATACCATTAGATTGGATTCATTGGTATCAAATTACGAATCAAAGTGAATATGTCGGGTATAAAATTCGTAGTTGTGGTGTCCGTCATAAACGCAACAACAAAATACCTATTGTAGAAAATTGGTTTATGGCTTGTGTTCCAAATTCTAAATTTATATCCGATTGGTGTGTAAAGTTTTTGGAAATTAACAATTATGAAAAAGTAAAAGATTATGTAAAACATATAAAATCCAGTACTGATATATCTGGTATAGATGGTCCAGTTTATTTATCAATGCATATATCTTGTTTATATATTTTACAAAATAGTAATTATAATTATAAAATAAGTTTATTACAAGCGAAAACTGGGCCTTATTTATATTTAAATTCCATGAATTGGCAAAATCTATTTCTAGTTCCATTTCTAAAATATTATAAAGGAAAAGAATCCCCAATTATAAAATATTGTGGCGGACAAAGAAATAGCATTATAAAAAATAAATTGGAATATTTATTTGACTAATTTATCTTTTTTGTAATAATGAATGGATTTAAACGTTGAATCTTTATTAAACATTTTACAAATACCATGTCGTTTTCCATTTTCATAATTCGTAATACTAAAACAATTACCATTATCAAAATATCGAATGACAGAAGTGGAAACCATTTTGCCATTTTCATAAAGCAATTTTGCTTTAAAAACTCCATTTAAATGATATTCTACACGTTCTCCATGCAATATACCATTATGATAGCTTGATGATTGCCAAATTCTATTACAATAATAAGAGATTACTTTACCATGGTAATTTCCTTGGTTATTTATATAAAATTCTCTACCTAAATAACCATTTTCCAAGAAATATTTATGATGTCCCGTCCATTTATTAAATACATGACGTTCAGTATAAGTGTAATCAAATTTTTTTATTACGTTTGAATAAATTTCATAAAAAGTTGGATCAAATTCATAAATAAGTTGGATTATTTCCAGAGGTAATTGTAACATTTTGTTTAGAATTTCTATAAACAAAATTTTTTTCATTTTTTAAAACTGGCTTAAAGAGATAATTTTTATTATTTAAACAATGGCAGAAGAAATTAAAAAAGAACATATCAGTATTGTAATTGTCGGTGAAGTCGATGCTGGAAAAAGCTCCCTTTGCGGAAACTTACTATTCTCTCTAGGAGGTATTTCCGATCGTGAAATGGACAAACTTAAACAAACAGCTAAAGAAATGGGTAAAGAATCTTTTGGATTTGCATTTTATATGGACAATAACAAGGAAGAGAGAGAGCGTGGTATCACGATTCAATGTAATACGAAAGAATTCTTTACTGATTCTAAACATTTTACTATTATTGATGCTCCAGGGCATAGAGATTTCATTAAGAATATGATTGGCGGTGCATCTCAAGCAGATGTTGCTCTTCTTCTTGTACCTTCTAACAAAGGAGCTTTTGAGACGGCAATCCAAAAAGCGGATCACTCTACAGGACAACAACAAGGACAGACCAGACAACACGCACGTCTTCTTTTCCTTTTAGGAATTGAGCAAATTATTGTAGGAATTAACAAGATGGATGATCCTTCCGTAAACTATAGTGAAGAAAGATACCTTGAAATTAAAGAAGAAATGACAAAGATGTTGGTAAGTATTGGTTTCAAACCAAAGAAACTTCCCTTTTTAGCCATTGCAGGGTTCAAGGGAGATAATATTCTCACTCCTAGTCCAAATATGCCATGGTACAAGGGATTTGAATGTAATATTAATCCCAAAGAAACCGTCAAGGGTCATACTTTATTAGATGCTCTTGACAAACTTGTTCAACCTCCCAAACGTAATCCAGAAGGAAAACTTCGTATGTCTGTGTCTGGAATTTATAGTATTAAAGGTATTGGAACTGTGGTTGCAGGACGAATTGAAACGGGAACGTTAAGACCCAACGATATTGTAGGATTTACTCCCTCCAACATTGGCGGGTGTAAAGTATTTTCTATTGAAATGCATCATAAATCT
>Ga0114972_10002774_pt1 | contig 13205 bp, 14 predicted proteins | sample M_140807_EF_Meta_FD_87354 | JGI IMG/M metagenome (GOLD analysis project Ga0114972, IMG submission 87354) | Freshwater microbial communities from Lake Montjoie, Canada to study carbon cycling - M_140807_EF_MetaG | ecosystem: Environmental > Aquatic > Freshwater > Lake | place: Lake Montjoie... | reverse complement strand
TACCGATGCCGCATCCGATACCGCCCTCTTAGTAAGCTCAAGAATCACCCAACAATCAGGCGCCACAATCCTCGCCCAAGCAAACCAACAACCCGCCCTCGCGCTGAAGCTGCTTGGGTTGTAATTGGTGACGCGATTTAATTTTATCCTCTACCCCCTCAAGTTTCTCCCGTACTCTGCCGATTTTCGACGGACGTGTAATTCAAATCGGGGAGACTATCTGTGCCATCGATTAGTTTTGCCGGAATCGCTTCGGGGTTGGATACTGAGGCGCTAGTCCGGAGTACGTTGCAGCAACAACGACAGCTGTCGATTGGGCCGATTACAAAGCGGATCGGGGAGCTGCGCGATGTTAATGATGCAATCGGAGGATTGAGCACCTTAGCTTCTGATTTACGTCGGACCGTCGATGGATTTCGGGTCGTTGGAGGTGGTGCCGTTGGGAAACGACTTTCCAGTAGCAACGAGGGGGTCGCAACAGGAGCTGCTTCAAATGGAGCGGGGGTTGGAACATTTGAGATAACGGTTCAGTCCTTAGCAAAACAGGGTGTCGGATCATTTACAGATCGTTTTGATTCACCAACGGGCGCGGTCGCTGCTGGAATAGATGATGGAGCATCTGCAGAGAACAGAAGTATCTCGATTACCTTCGGAGAAGGTGACTCCGCTGAGACGGTGAGCGTTGCTATTACAAGTACCACTTCCGCAACAGAGATCGTCGATGCGGTGAATGGAAAAGCAACCCAAGGAAGCGCGGCCTTAGTCAACCAAGGCACCGCGAGGTCTCCGAGCTACGCTATTGTGTTTTCATCGAAAGAATCAGGAGTCGAGCGGGGCGCGATATCATTGACCGCCGGCGCAGCTCTTACCAATACTGGCGCGTTTAATAGCTCAACAACCTCACAGGCAGCCGATGCGACATTCTCGCTCTCCGGGCTCGGTGGTACGGTTCGGCGATCGAGCAATACAGTTTCGGATATTCTTCCAGGTGTCACCCTAAATATTGGCTCGCTTGGCACGACGACAATCTCGGTAAAAACAGATAGCTCTAAAACCGCAAAAGGTGTTGCCGATTTCGTGGATCGATTCAACCGAATTGTCTCGTACACTAAAGAACAGAATACTGTAACGTTTGAAGGTGACTCGAAAGATGCAACGCCTACCTTTGCACCGCTATCTTCAACGCAGATAGACGAGGGATTAGTTTCTGCGATCCGCTCGGGCGTTCGAAGCTCTCGTAGCGGGCGGAGTAGTGCGATTGCCACCCTCGCCGACATGGGAATCACGACCGCGCGTGATGGCACACTCTCACTGGATTCAAAGAAGCTCGACGCCGCGATAGCGAATGATTCCGGATCGGTTGAACAGCTTCTTCAACAGCTTGGAGACACTCTCGCCGCACCGGGGGGTGCCATAGATCAATTCACCCGATTCGGCGGCCAGTTCGATTCTCTAAAACAGGCGAACAATCGGCAGATCGACAGCTATAATCGCAGAGCCGAATCCGCTGAAAAAATCCTCTCCCGTCAGGAAGATGAAATGCGCACTCGCTATAGCCGTTTAGAGTCGCTCATGGGTGGACTTCAGCAGCAGCAGATGGCGCTCTCTTCTCTTGTTCGCCGATAGGAGTTTGGCAGCTCCACTGAGACTCTCCACTGCGCCCCGTTCTCATATTGCGGCTCTTGCGTTATGCTTTCCACTCACTTTGTGTGAGGAGTATTCCCCCATGTTTGGACTCGGAGCAGGAGAGATTTTTCTTGTTTTTGTTATAGGTCTTGTTGTGTTCGGGCCCGAAAAGATCCCTGAGATAGCTCGGTGGCTCGGAAAGACCTCGGCCGACCTTCGCAGAATGAGCGATACGGTACGACGAGAGTTTTACAACGGGATCTATGTGCCTCCCCCTGAGCCATCGGCTCAAGAAACGCGGGCGACTTCTCTAGTTGTGTCATCAGAGAAAGGGGGTAACAGCGACAGTTCGGAAAGCGGCACGACCGCGGAAACATCGGTGGAAACAAACAAGCCCGAAAAAGAGAGTTCAGTAAGCACCGAATCGAAGGAAGTTCTTCTATAATAATGACTCCTGCGGCAACCCTAAGCCGCACCGTTGCACATAATCCTGCTCAAGAGTATTTCATAAACGTCTTTCCTTAATGTGTTCCGCTGTGACTTCCGCTCCCCCTACTCCCGCACCATCTTCTTCCACCGGAGATATGTCGCTACTTGAACACCTCGGCGAGCTTCGGCGCCGCATTATTATCTCAACGATAGTGCTCATAATCGGCGCGATCGTTAGTTATAGTTTCTCAGGAGAAACCTTTTCGTTCCTTACTCTCCCCCACTATGATTATTTTCCCCCTAATTCATTAATCGGAACGGGCCCTGCTGAGGCATTTCTCATTAAGATAAAGGTCGCTCTTTTTGCCTCATTTTTTCTAACCTCTCCCATACTTTTTTATCAGCTCTGGCTCTTTGTAGCGCCCGGCCTTCTTGATCATGAAAAGCGTCTCGTTATCCCCTTTGTTGTGACGACCTCTGTTCTCTTTATTCTTGGCGCTTGGTGCGCGTACGAAACACTGGTCCCGATCAGCATCCAGTTTTTTCAGACGCAATACGCATCGATACAGGTCACCCCAGCGATTACCCTGCGGGAGCATATCGATCTAATGGTTCGGATTCTGCTTGGGTGTGGCCTCATCGCTCAGACCCCTGTTATCGCATATTTTGCGGGTCGACTTCGTCTGGTAACTGCTGCGTTTCTCATTAGCAAGCTCCGACACGCCACCGTTGTGATATTTATTATCGCTGCGATCATTACCCCTACTCCCGACATGGTAACTCAGTGCGCATTTGCGGTTCCTCTGATTGGGCTCTATTGCCTAAGTATCGGAATTATCTGGATGGTTCAGCGACCAGAAAAACAAGAGAGCACCAAAGACGCATAGCCAAAATGCCGTTTGAGTAGCAATCCCCCCCTATGATAACCTTTTATTTAGGTCTTCGAGGCGAGTTCCCTACTCCCTCCCCAAGAGAATAGCTTCCCAGGGACTCCCGAGGACCTTTTTTTTTCTCGCCCCCCTCGCTATTCTCCCGGCCAAGATTTCTCCTCCAAAACCCACATCGCGTGAGTCGCGCCTTTTTGACAGGATTCTTATGCCTCGCATTAGCTATGCCGATGGTCTCTCCGTTGCTGATATCGCGTCTCGCACCAACGGAGCCCTCTTTGGTGATGGTGCAGCGACTATTTCAGGGATCTGCTCGCTCGACGAACCTCACCCTAATGCCCTAGCTTTTTCAAAGGAGCGGTCGGTCCCACGGCTCCGAGCGATAATAAGCGATGCGCGGGTCGGCGCTCTCCTGGTGGCCCAAACGGCGCTCGATTTTTCCGAATTTCCTCCATCAGTCCCGGTGATTGTGGTATCTGATCCCCTCGCAGCGCTGGTCTCACTCATTCCTCTTTTCTTTAAGCCCTACTCAGTTACTGCAGGGCACCCATCGCTTGTTGCGATTCATCCGACCGCGGAGATCTCGAATGGGGTTACCATCGGGCCCTTCACAAGTATTGGGGAACGGTGCGTTATCGAAGAGGGAGTAGTTATTCATCCACAGGTAACTCTATATCCCGGAGTGCGAATCGGACGGGAGACCGTGATTCATGCAGGGGCGGTTATTCGGGAAGATTGCGTAATCGGCGCCGGTTCAGTAATTCAAAACGGTGCGGTAATTGGCTCTGATGGATTTGGATATATCGTGGTCCCAGATAAGGGGCTCGTACCGGTCCCACAGATAGGGACCGTCGTAACAGGTGCCAAGGTTGATATCGGAGCCAATAGCTGTATAGATCGCGCGACCATCGGAACGACCCGTATCGGGGATTCAACCAAGATCGACAACCTCGTCCAGATTGGCCACAACACAACGATAGGGAAGCAAACAATTATCTGCGGCAAGGTCGGCGTTGCGGGGAGCTGCACCATCGGCGATGGCGTTGTTCTCGGAGGTGGTGTCGGAGTTGCGGACCACATGACGATAGCATCGCGGGTTCGTGTCGGAGGGGGCGGGTCGGTTATGAACGATCTCACAGCGCCGGGAGATTACCTCGGAACCCCGGCAGTGCCCGCAAAAGAGTGGTTTTCGCTAGTTAGGGCGTTGAAGCGGCTCGTACGGAGACGAGAAAGATCGGAGGAAAGTTAGGATGTTTAACCCTTAAGGGAAGATCGCAGATGGCCGATAACTCAGGAGAGTACCTTTAAAACGCCCGGCCCGATTAACGATTATCGCCTCTTAGCACCATGAAAACAGTCGCAGAGCTGGTTGCATCAGGAGCTGAGGCGATTGTTGTCGATGATATCGAGAGCGCACAGAAAATCGTCGCACGATATCTAAGTCAACTCGGTTTTCGCACAATCCACCTAGCAAACTCCGCCGAACAGGGCTTTCGTACTGTCATCAATCACATTCAGGCGCGGGTTGTAATTATCGATATCGTGATGACCGAGGAGTCGGGATACGACCTAGTGCGACGACTGGAGAGTCTCGCCGAAAGTCAGCCACTTATAATTGTCCTTACGTCGGTTGGATCTCCCGAAGGCACTGCGTGCGGTTCCTATCGAGGTCTCCCCCTTATACCTCTTAAAAAGCCGTTTTCTCGACAAGCTCTCGAGGAGCGGCTTCGAAAAGCGATATCGATTATGGCTCCCTAAGAAAAGTACAATCAACTAATTTCAGCGAGCGCCCCTCATCGCAATGATATAGGCCGCGTCACCGTTGCGATTAGTCGATAGCCTGATACCGAAGCTCTATCACCTCAACCTCCAGCAGCCCTTTTGGTGAGCGATATTGAACTACATCTCCGACCCGCGCCTTGAGGAGAGCTCCCCCTATCGGCGATGCATAGCTGATATGGCCCTTGGCGAGATCTACCTCATCTATTCCGACGATAACAAAGGTCCGCTCGCGATCCTCGCCATCAAGGATCGTCACTGTTGCTCCAAAGAGTACCTGATCTGAGTTAATTGTGGCTGGATCAACGACCTGAGCGGCCTCCAACCGTTTGTTTAGAAATCTGATCCTGCGATCAATCTCGCGCAACCTCTTTTTACCATATAAATAGTCACCGTTTTCTGAACGGTCCCCATTACCGGCAGCCCACGACACTATCGACGTAATCTCAGGGCGTTGCCGTGTTCGGAGGTCCCGCAGCTCATCTCGCATCCGCTGCGCCCCCGATGCTGTCATCAGGAGCGGCCCGCGGACGGTAGTCCCTGACGTTTCGTCATCATCGTCGTCATCAAGCTCGTCTGACATACGCGCTTATTCTAAATCAGCTTGTCTATGAGGCAGCCCGTGCCGCTGCCCCTCTCGCCACTATTCCTAACCGACAGCGCAGGCTCTTGGCTGTTCCTCGACGCAGCTCTCTTGAGTTGCACCGAAAAATGTCATTCCGAGCCGTTTCATCAGAGTTGTATCGTGATCTTCGCCTGGGTTCGCCGTAGTAAGGAGCTTATCTCCTGCAAAGAGAGAGTTTGCACCCGCAAAGAAGCAGAGCGCGTGCAGTTCATCGGACATTGTAGTGCGGCCCGCTGAAAGCCTTACCATCGCCCGAGGCATCGCGATTCGGGCAGTCGCGACCATGCGGACGAAATCGATCGGGTCAACATCCTCCCGCGATGCCAACGGTGTCCCCTCTACCTTAACGAGAAGATTCAAAGGCACACTCTCAGGATGTGGCTCTTGCCGCGCCAATTCAACTAGCAATCCGATTCTATCAGATACCGTTTCCCCCATCCCGACGATCCCGCCACAACACACCGTTATTCCAGCCTGACGAACCCGATTCAGGGTACGAAGTCGGTCATCGTAGGTCCGCGTTGATATAACCTCTCCGTAATACTCTGGGGAGGTATCAAGGTTGTGATTATAGGCGTGGCATCCCGCCTCCTTGAGCCGAAGAGCCTGAGATTCGTTCAACATCCCGAGAGTGCAACACACCTCAAGTCCTAGTCCATGCACCCCTCTGACCAGATCCAGAATTTTATCAAAATCGGGCCCATCGCGCACTTCACGCCAGGCGGCACCCATGCAAAATCGTGTGGAGCCAGCAGCTTTTGCCTCGGCCGCTTTTTCGAGCACGACCGGAAGAGGTAACACCGGATGACGCTCTACTCCAGTTTGATAGTGAGCACTCTGTGGGCAATACCCACAGTTTTCGGGGCAACCTCCCGTCTTAACCGATAGCAGGGTCGAGCGCTGCACCCGTAGCGGATCGTGATAGGTTCGATGAAGTGTGTGCGCACGATAAAGCAGCTCAGGAAGGGGGAGATCATGAATAGATTGCAGCTCTTCCTTCGTCCAGGAATGTCTAATATCTTCGCTCCCTTCTACTTCAGAAAACGCCCCGCGAAGAGCCTTATCATTCAGCACCTTACTATCTGAAATCGCTTCTTGCATCTTCTCTCTCCGTTTGTCTCTAAGCTCTTTTTCTACCAGCGCCCAGCGCGAACCCCTTCACTAAATTCGTCCGCAAAATAGGTGATGATAACATCGGCCCCAGCGCGGCGCATCGCCGTCAACATCTCACCCATAACTCGCTCACCATCAATCCACCCCTGAGCCGCGGCGGATTTGACCATAGCATATTCACCACTGACGTTATAGGCGACCACGGGCACCGTGCTGAGGGCAGCAACCTGTGAAATTATATCGAGATACGCAAGTGCTGGCTTTACCATCACCATATCGGCACCTTCCTCAAGATCGAGCTCGACCTCGCGCAGCGCTTCTCGGGCGTTTGCGGGGTCCATCTGATAGCCTGAGCGATCACCCGACTGAGGAGCTGACTGAACGGCATCCCGAAAAGGACCGTAAAAGGCCGAGGCGTATTTGGCCGCATAGCTCATGATGATCGTATCCGAGAAGCCCTCACTATCAAGGTCGCTCCGGATTGACCCCACCATACCATCGATCATCCCGCTCGGCGCAATAATATCGGCACCCGCCTCAGCGAGAGATACTGCCTGTTTGCCAAGATTTTTGAGGGTGGCATCGTTGTCGAGACAATCATCAACTAGCACTCCACAATGCCCGTGAGATGTGTATTCACAAAAACAAAGGTCCGCTATCAAAGTCACATGTGGAAGTTCAGCGCGAACCGCTCGCAACGCCTGTTGAACCAATCCATTGCGCGACCACGATGCGCTCCCTACTTCATCTTTGTACTCAGGTATCGCAAAGAATAGAAATGAGGTAATTCCAAGCTCCGCACTCTTTACCGCGGAGGCCACGGTCTGCTGAACCCCAAGCTGATATTGCCCTGAAAGAGAACCGATCTCGCGGCGAGTTGTTTCGCCCGGCACCACAAAGAGTGGTCGAACAAGATGCCTCGGTAATACAATCGTTTCACGAACCAATGAACGCAACGCAGCGGTTCGACGAAGACGCCTCATACGGGTGACAGGGAACGACATAGGTATCTCGCGGAAGAAAGGTGACGGTGTCGGCCTCGAAGGGCCTCAGTACCGAACACAAGTCCTCTTTGGAGCTCGTCACACCAGATACCAAGTTGCCCTTTAGCAGAGCGTTGAAAAAATTGATGCCCTGCTAGGGCGGAGCATAAGCGTTTTTCTTTGCTCGGTCCAGCAACCCTTGGCTTCGCAAGAAGATTACCCCCTCAACGGCCGATACGATTGAACAACCTTTTCGAACAGGCCGATCGACTGATCTATAGCTTCGTGTTGGCGAGAGCTCAATCCGATAACTCCGACAAAAACTCCCTCATCGATATATGCAACTAGAGAGCGGGAACCCGAACTGTCTCCCTCCAGATATTTTACCGTTGCCGCACCACCAGCACTCGGCACTGCAACGGGATCGCTCTCTGCTGCGACGAGAAATGGATTTTCTCGATTGAGCAATTCAATATCGGCTTCAATAAATTGATCTAGAGATTCTTGACTTGATTTTGCAACAGCGTGCGCGTAGAGAATACTATCGTTATCAGAGTGGGGCGAAGATACCGCGACCATACCGCGACGGGGAGACGGTACCGGGCGCCACCCTTCGGGTGCCTCCACCGTAAATTTGCCTGCTGATAAACAGAGCTGTTTCAATTCGGCGATCCGCTCCGATGTTATCGGAATCCGCTCCTCTCTTGGTCTGGAGACGCCGCATCCAAGCACAGAAACAAATATCAAACCGAACCAAAACCACCCCTTCATCGCGCGTACCTCCTGAACAACACCGCGGATTTTCGGAGAAAAAGGATCCTCAATCAGAATCTGAGTAGATTTATTACCGAGTAGATTTACTACTGCGGTCACTTTTCTCCTACCGATTCGATCGGCTAAGAATCCAAAGCTCTAAAGTAAATTGTGCGGCCAACAGTATCTTCGCAACTCTTTCGGGGCTCCCCCCACTCAGAGGCTGTGGAGCACCTTTCCCCGCAGGTCACTTCGGGGTACCATCGGGCTCCGACATCTTATAATTCGACCCTTTTTTGGTTGACCTTCCGTCTCACAGGGCACCCTCTTGAAAACATCCTCTCCACGCGAGCACGCATTCTCGATTCTTCATCAGGTCGAAACAGAGGGAGCATATTCCGACAAATTGCTCCAGGTACTTCATCAGCGAGCCGCCCTCTCCGCTCGCGAATGCGCTTTCGTCAATCAGCTTGTAAAAGGTGTACTTGAGAAACGAGCGACTCTTGATCGTCATTTGAATTTAGTTGTGACCAAGGGAGTGGCTTCGTTACCAACCCGCATTCAAACTATTCTTCGACTCGGAAGCTATCAATTACTTGAGCTTGATAATGTATCTCGCTCTCGCGCTGTTTCTGACTCAGTTACACTCGCGAAGAAGTTTGGTCATGAGGGGACAGCTCGGCTTGTGAATGCGGTATTGCGCAAGATAGCGGCGTCCTCTGAAGAGAGCACCGAGCAGGGTACCGAAGCATCCGAACAAGTCCCTGACTGGATCCACGATCGAATTGCGAATCAGTGGGGAGAGGAGCGGTGTCGGTCGTTGCTTGCTGCGTTCGATGCGCCGCTTCCGCTCTCTTTTCGTGTGAATGCGTTGCGAGCAACAATCACCGAGGTGCAGCGTTCTCTCGCTGCTGAAGGGTGGGAAACCCGCCAATCCACAATTTACGGGGGCGCTCTAATCGTGACGACCCGAAGTGGAGATAAAAAGCTCCATGAGCTCTCTGCATTCGAGCGCGGACTCATATTTGTTCAGGATGAAGCATCGACCGCTGTTGTGCCTCTGTTAAATCCTCAACCTGGTGAACTTATCGTCGATCTATGTGCTGCTCCGGGGGGTAAAACAACGATGATCGCCGAGCTATCTCGGGATGCCGCTTCGGTAATCGCAATAGATCCCTCCTCCCGCAAGTTGTCCGCATTGAGGGCAAACTGTGAGAGATTAGGTATATCTTCTGTCTCCCCAATCGGAGCAGATGGAAGATCCTTTTCCCTTTCTCGCCCAGCCGATCGAGTTCTTGTTGATGCGCCATGCTCAGGACTAGGCGCACTCGGAAAGAAAAAAGACCTCCGGTGGAACCAAACAGAGGAAAAGCTATCTGAGCTTATCCCGCTACAACTAACGCTTCTCCGTAGCGCTCTAAAGCTAGTAAAACCTGGCGGATTGGTTGTGTATAGCACCTGCTCAATTGATAAAGCAGAGAATGAAGAGGTGATTGCGCGAGTAATTGACGAAGGAGTCGCCCAATTAAGCCCCATCCCCTCTCCACTTCAGGTTGGCGAGCTAGTTTGTAATGGATCAGCGATACGGCTATGGCCCGATCTTCACGGTTCAACTGGATCATTTGCGTGTTGTTTGATCAGAATCTGATTCGAAATCTGATAGCGCTCCAAATAATAGCATCTATTCAATAGTTTAACGGCCTCGGCTAAATGAGTTAAATCTCGTTCCCTACCAAGCAAAATCGGACGATTTTCAGCAGGGCCTATCCAACAAAGCCGGGCGGCCGACATCGAAACTAGATCCCGCATCACAAGAGCTTTTCCACGCATCAAAAACGGTGGAAGGGAGCCCCAAGGGTTTTTTTGCCCAGAGCTATGCCTATTACACAATCAGCATTATACAACGCAGTATTATAAATTTCGGCCGCCCGTACGTCACCGCAACCGGGCGTTTTAGAGCCGGAGAGTGATATGAAATTAGGGGGAGAGGGAGACCGTGACAATAAAACGAAGAATTCAGATTGCAATGGGCTTTATCCAAATAATCCTCTGCGCCGTCGGTGTCTATAATCTCACCCAGTCAAATCAGATAAACAAAATAGCTGAGGTTATGGAGGCAGCCGTAAGTGTGAGTGGAGACAACGGTTCTCTTACTAATCAGGTCCATTTACTGAGAGAAAAAAGTAAGCAAATGGCAAGCTGGGCATGGATCGAAATAATAGGAAGCGCCCTCCTGACAGCAATTGTGCAATACATAACAAACTCACGGATTAATGCACAGCTCGTTAATATGGTTGAATTTCTGAGCGGAGCGGCGGACCAACTCAATGATGCTGCACTCCAGGTCTCTAAGAGCAGCCAGTCGCTCGCACAAACATCAACAGAGCAAGCTGCATCATTGAGACATGCCGCTACCGCGATATCGGATCTAGCATCATCCGCAACAGCCTCATCACAGAAATCTTACGCCGCTGCTCAGCTCTCTTCGGGTGTGACTGAAAACTCGACACGAGGTTCGGATGCGATGGAAATTATGGTGAATTCTATCCAGATGATTAAGCAATCATCTGATGAGACCGCAGAAATTGTAAAAATTATTGATGAAATTGCCTTCCAAACAAATCTTTTGGCTTTGAACGCCGCGGTGGAAGCAGCTCGGGCGGGCGATGCTGGTAAAGGCTTCGCAGTCGTTGCAGAGGAGGTTCGAAATTTAGCGCAACGAAGCGCAGCGGCTGCTAGAGAGACAGGTGAAAAAATTCGCCGCTCAGTAGATCTTGCTGTGCAAGGGGTTGATACCACCACTAGCGCAGCGACGGCGCTCTCAAAAATTCGCACCAGCGCCGAACAGGCAACTGGGGTTGTTCAGGAGATTACTCAGGCAGCAACCGAACAAGCAACTACAATTCGGCACTTAACAAATACGACCGAAGAGCTAAAATCAACGACCCAAACAACAGCCACAGCTGCAGAACAGTGTGCCTCGGCAAGCACCGAACTGCTCGCTCAAGCACGTTCAGTGAAGAGCGTAGCTTTCGAGCTCGAAATCCTCGTCATGGGGAACGCAGCTCAAGAGAGAAGCAGAGAGTTAGGATCTCGGTATAGCAAATCATTTCGCCGAGACCAAGCGCAGTCGTTTTCACTCCACTAATTTATGCCTTACTCGGGGGCATGACCCCAATTGAGCTTGCCCCGCAAAATATCGAAGTAGGAGCGACGAGAAGATCGCACAAATTTGACCTCGTGCTTTGAGCGAATAACACGAACAACATCGTGCTGCTGAAGAGGTTGGGTCACCTGACCATCAATATTAAGTGATACCGTCCCCTCGTGAATTGGTCCCGTAACAGCAAGTTCCGCATTAAGAGGAAGGATAAGAGGCCGACAAGTCAGTGAATGAGGGCATATCGGAGTAACAAGATAGACTCCGAGAGAGGGATACACAATCGAGCCACCCGCCGCTAGAGAATAGGCGGTAGAACCGGTCGGGGTGGCCACAATAAGGCCATCGGCCCGCACTCGCATCACAGCCTCAGAGTTGACCCAAAGATCAAGCGAAATAAGTGGCGCCCGCGTCTCCTTCTGAATCACTGCATCATTGACCGCCTGGGAGGAAAATATAACTTCCTTGTCTCGAAGTACCTCGACATGCAGCATCGACCGAGTTCCGAAAGGAACCCGCTGATGAAAGAAAGCATCGAGGGTTGGAAAGAGCTCATCGGGAGCTATTTCAGTGAGAAATCCAAGCGTCCCGAAATTAACTCCTATCAGCACAGGCGATCGCTCTCCGACATATCTAGCCACCCCGATTAGAGTACCATCTCCTCCTAAAGAAACTATTACATCAGCCTCAGCCGCGAGTTCCGTAACCGCCACTGCACTTACCGCCCCCTCAGGAAGCTGTCCGGCCGAACGATATCGCTCAAACGCCAACTGTTCTATAACAACCGGAAGCTCCCGCTCCTGAGCCCACCGAATCACCGCCACCCCAAGCGAATGCGCTTCCGGCGTTCCCTGGCGAACTGCTAGTCCTAGCACCGTCATATCGAGCCCTTTTTGGGTTGCTTGTGGTATCCCTTTGTTTGAAAAGGGTAAAAATCTCTATCGTAACCTCTTACAGCGAACTCTCTTTCTATGCAACCTTTCAGTGCAATCTTTCAGCGCAACGAAATTCTCGATCCGAAACTTTGAAATTTTCTCTCCGAATCGGCTCGTGTGAGTCCCTGTCCTCACCCTCCTCTCGGCTTTTCGCGCTCGGGCGCAGCCGCTCCCTCTGCAACGATCGCCTTCATCCGCTCTGAGGCGACCTCTTTCGACCGAAACTCCTTACCTGCAAGCGCTGCACTAACTCTACCCGGCGCTGTTGTGACCTCGTCATACATGAGATTGACCTCATCTCGCTCCCCTTCTGGCAAAAGATCGGTCACATAAAGCGGCTCATAGCCACTCATCGAAAGCACAGAATTACCGAGCACATAAATCGCATACGGAGGAAACACAACCATCGCCCCAACATTCAGCGCAGTTTGACCAAGACCTGGACCATACAGCCAGTTCTCCCCCATTTCAGAAAAAACCGAGGATGCAGCGTCGGGACTCATAGGTTTTTGGGTGGCCTGCACAATTGCTGGATCTGCCTGTGGAGTTTTCTTTTCCCGTAATACCCCACAGCCAGAGCTCAAGAGCCCAAAGAGGATATAACAAAAAAAATGTGTTGAGCGGCTTTTACGCCAGAACCGCTTAGTGCGGTGCAGAGGTGAGGTGGAGTCAGTGTGGGTCTTCATGACTGATAAATTGTTCAGCTCTCGGGGATTTAGAAATACTTTCGCACAACTCCAATTAAGTGGAGTAGACGGACCGCCTGCCAGTAAAAAATATCTTCGGAAAATTTAACTATTCACCCCTATAATTCCCAACAACCTCCCACAACCCCTTAGGGGTGGCGGGCGAAAGCCCGCCGGGGGGAAACAACTAACTATTCAGCAAAAAACTGCCGACGAGCGTTGAGCGAGT
>Ga0114972_10002773_pt1 | contig 13207 bp, 17 predicted proteins | sample M_140807_EF_Meta_FD_87354 | JGI IMG/M metagenome (GOLD analysis project Ga0114972, IMG submission 87354) | Freshwater microbial communities from Lake Montjoie, Canada to study carbon cycling - M_140807_EF_MetaG | ecosystem: Environmental > Aquatic > Freshwater > Lake | place: Lake Montjoie... | reverse complement strand
TTCGATGGCCGGGACCAGACCTCGGGTTTCAATCATGCCGAGGGCAATGCCCATGGTTTCGTTTGCCATTACCTGCTCCTGGAGGATGGGGTGGAATGTTCGTGAGCAACCCTGCTCCGCCACATCCCCCCGCGTCAAGCCATTTCGGCAGGACTGGCCATCACGTTTACGGGGACCTCCAATAAGCTGGGCTTATGGAATAACCATCAATGGGAAAGGAATGCTTGCGCCTAAAGGGTTTCTGAAGGCACACCATTCAAAAACGCTCGGCACTGGAAATGAAGCCGACGCCACCAAAACGCCGCAAAATCGGCTGAACCAGCTGGCGCAGGGTCTCCAACTGGGTGACCTCACAAAACACAACAATGTGGGCGTTGGCCCCCAGCCCGCTGAAATCCATGGCCTCAGAGATCTCGCCCCCCTCACCCGATCCAGTCACGTGACGCATCACGGACCAACCAGGGGCACCAGCCTCGCGGAGGGCCTTGCAAACCCGATCCACCTCGCGTTCACTGACAAAAAAATCAATTCGTTGCATTTTGGGATGGAAAAGGATAAAAGAAATGCATTTCAGTGGACGGGAATGAAGCGCTGTACCAAGGTCAGGTACAGGGGGATCCCCACCACAACGTTGAACGGGAATGTCAACCCCAGGGCGGTCGAGATATAAAGGCTGGGATTGGCTTCAGGTACGGTCATACGCATGGCAGCCGGCACGGCGATATAGGAAGCACTGGCGCAAAGAACCATAAACAGCAGGGCGTCCCCCTGGGGTAAGTCCAGGAGGCGAGAGATCCCCAATCCCAACATGGCGTTGACGAGGGGCGCCAAAATGGCAAAACCGATGAGGAAAGAACCGGCCTTGCGTAGATCCTGAAGGCGCTGGGCCGCGACTAGGCCCATATCAAGGAGAAAGAAGCACAGTGCTCCATAAAAGAGTTTCTCAGTGAATGGGGCCATTTTTTCGACACCCGCGGTGCTGAAAGCGCCCACAAGGCAACCGATAATGAGACTGCCAATTAACAAAAAGACGGAGCCATTGAGGAAGGCTTCCTGCAATATTTCGCGCCAACGGAGCGTTCCGGCATCGCCTCCTTTTTCGGAATAAAGTTTAGCCAAGATGATACCCACAACAATGGCGGGGGACTCCATGAGTGCTAGAGCAGCCACCATGAAACCATCAAAATTAAGATGCAAAACATTCAAAAAACTTTCAGCCGTGATAAATGTCACGGCACTGATTGAGCCATAGGAGGCGGCCACCGCGGCCGCATTAGCCGTATCAAGCTTGAGGCGTAAGACGAAGAAACAGAGTAAAGGTACCGTTAATGCCATGAAAATTGCGGCACCAATCGTCAGCAGCACCTCCGAACCAAGGCCGCTATGGGCGAGCTCGATTCCCCCTTTAAAGCCAATCGCTAACAACAAATAGAGCGAGAAGAGCTTGGGCAGGGGCGAGGGAATTTCCAGATCGGACTTGAACAGAACGGCTAGCACCCCCAGGAAGAAGAACAAAACCGGCGGTGATAGCAGGTTCTGAAGCACAAGGCTTGACTGCATCCCGTTGACCTCCTCGCTTTCAAAACTGCGAGCAAGCTAAAGGCCAAGGCTCATTCCCAGGTCAGGAGGTGCTCAAAGTTGACGGAAGCGGCGGGGAACTGTGACGAATTTCCCTAATCTCGTTACCGAGGCAGGAACCCTGGTGTTTGCCGGGGGTGGAATGTTCAACCCGTCCCTGCCTCACCCCATTCAGGAGTAAGGACTACCGCTCTGGGAGAATGGGTGTTTGCCAGCCCCGCTTGCCACCGCGCCCCATGCCCGTGCTGGTGGTTGCCAGCGGCAACTGCCACAAGGTTGCTGAGATCGCCGCCATGTTGGCGGTGGTCAACTTGGAAGTGCGCCAGCAACCCGAGGGCTTGGAGATTGAGGAGACGGGCACCACCTACGCCGCCAACGCGCGCCTGAAGGCCGAAACGGTGGCCCGCCTCACCGGCCAATGGGCCCTGGGGGATGACTCCGGCCTGGAGGTCGATGATCTTGACGGTGCACCGGGTCTCTATTCGGCCCGGTACGCCCCCACGGATGGCCAGCGCATCGCCCGCCTCCTCGAAGAACTGGGGGATTCCCCCTACCGCGGTGGCCGTTTCATCAGCGCCATGGCCCTGGCCGATCCCCAGGGGCAGACGCGTCTGGAGGGTTGTGGCATCTGCCATGGAACGATTCTGAGCCAACCCAGGGGCCAAGGCGGGGGCTACGACCCGATCTTCTGGGTGCGGGAAGCGGGCTGCACCTATGCCGAGATGACGCCCCATCTCAAGGCCCGCCTAGGGAGCCGGGGTAAAGCCGCCCGCGAGATGGCGCCGGGGTTGAGACATTGGCTCGGTTTGGATTGAGAACAGCGCTTGTCAGCTCCTGTCCTTGTGGCAAGGGCCCACCAAAGCGCAGCATGGGCCAACCCCACCGCCCCGGTCCCCATGGCCCCGACCCCAGTTGCCCTCACCCGGGCTGCCATCGCCCTGGGCAGCAACATCGGTGACTCGGCCTCGATCTTGATGGACGCCCTCCAGGCCCTCGATCAGCACCCCCAGATCAGCCTGGTCCGCCATTCCAGCTGGTATCGCACCGTGCCGGTCGGCCCTGTCCAGGATGATTTTCTCAACGGCTGTGCCCTGCTGGAGACCGATCTGGCGGCGGATGCCCTATTGGAGTTGCTGCTGAACACGGAACAGGATTTCGGCCGCATCCGCGTGGAACACTGGGGGCCCCGCAGTCTCGATTTGGATCTGATTCTGTACGGAGATGAGGTGATTGCCACCGAACGGCTGCAGGTACCCCACCCGCGGTTGGCGGAGCGATCCTTTGTGCTGACACCCCTGGCGGAAATCGCTCCCGAATGGATTGAACCCACCAGTGGTAAAACCATCAGCGAGCTCGCCAGCCAACTGGGTGAGGAGGGGATTCTGGAGCGACTTGCTTAAACTTAAACAATCAAAATTTAGTCAGGCAATGATGAACAATAACCAGCCACGATATCACGTTCAATACAATCACTAACCAACCGTTCCGTAAAATTATTTAGGGGATAGGTGAGGGCTTGTTCGGGTGACACCCAGGCCCACTCAACAATCTCCTCATTGGGAACCACCAGGCTGCTGGCGGAAAAAGCATAATAATTGACCAGGACAAAATGGGCTGGAACATGGAACTGGACATCCAGAATCGCCTCCTGGAGCAGGGCGAAACGCACCTGTTCCAGATCCAAGGCCACCTCCTCGCGAAACTCCCTGACCAGGGCCTCCTCCAGGCTTTCACCCCAATCGAGTTTGCCACCGGGAACGCCCCAGGTGCCCCGCCATTTGGTCGTGCGCACGATCAGCACCTCGGACCTTGGATTGACCACCAAGGCCCCAACGGTGCAAAGGGGACGGGGCGGGATTAGGGGGTCGGTCATGCGTTGATCTGGGCGATGGCCCGCATGGCGGCGGCGGCGGCCTCATCAATATCTCCCTCCTTACCAGCCAAAGTTAGGCGTCCAAAAGCCCCCACCGCTTTGACATCAACCACGGTGATATTGGAGGATTTTTCGGCCTCGTTGGCGGCAATCAGGACATATCCAGCCGGTTCAGTCTCCAGGATGAACATACTCATGCCGGCTTGAATCATCGAACCGCGGCGGTTGAGGCGGTTGATCAAAACAGCATGGTCAGGGGTAATCGAATAGATGATTTCGGTCCAGGTCACTTCGCAGCGACTGCGCTGGTCGATGCTGCTGCCAATGGCTTCGAGGACCACCTCACCGGAATGGAGCACATTGCTCTGGTCGCGGTGATACATGGCCAGCGAGCCGAAGGCCCGCTCCACCACCATTTGGCCCAGCCGCACGGTGCTGGCCTTGAGGGCGATATCGGTGACCCGATGGACCGCCATGCCGGGGGAAACCTCCAGCCAGAGACAAGCGTCCCCGGGAATGGGCAAAAACCCCTGGGAAACGGTGCCCATATAGGCCGCCAGCTGGGGCTGGAGAGAATCCAGAAAGACGTAGGTGCGCAGTTCGATGGACTGCACATGGCTGTTCTGGCGCAGCCGGTAGCCGTCGGTGTCGGTGGTGATGACGCAACTGGCACCGCTGTCCCCTTGAATGCCGCTGATGTCGGTGCCGGTGATCGGAGGGCGACCCAGTTGCAGCGATTCACGGCGGCGACCCAAAGCGCGATTTTCGCTGCTCTGGGGCAGAGACAAGCCGCTGCCGCGGCGGGGGCGGTTGCTCGAGGCGGTCACGGCAGTCTCACAGGGCTCTCACAGCAACCGACCGCGTTAATCGGGCCCGATCCTACGGGTCCGGCGGTGCCGGGTCCCCCACAGAACGGCCGCTTTGGTGCCTGCAGCGACAGCCAATCAATCAGCGCTCGCTATTAGAAAGATCATCAAGGCCAATCGACCCATGGCTCACCCCCTGCACTGGCCTTCGCCTCCAGGCCATTTTTGAGCGCATCGGCTCCGATCCACCGGTCTTCCTTCAACAGCGGATTGATGGGCAAAAAATTAACGATCGGCACCAGGGAGTGGCGAGTTGGTTACTGAAAGCCAGGCATCGCCAACACCAACAAACGCCAGCCGTTGCGCTGGATCGGCGCTGGATTGAGGACTGGCTCGGCGGAGCGCCGCGTTGGCGGCGGCGGCGTTAGGCCATGGGACTTGCCGTCCTTGCCATAGCCGGTACCGTCCGAAGAGTTTGGTCCACCCGCCATGGCTCGCCGCCCCATGGAAGCTTCCGCGGCCCCCTCATTCCAGGCTGACAAGCAACCTTCGATGCTGCCCGAATGGATGGCCCAAGTGGCCGATGGCGTCCAGCCGGACCAGGCCCTGGCCTTGATCGGCCTGGGCTTGATGGGACGGCTGGGGACCGAAAACCAGAGCCCCTGGGTCTGGAACGGGGAGGAAGACGGGGGCAGCGCCGACCTGACGGCGCTGCGCCAGAGGTTGGAATTGGTGGATCTGGCCCTGCGCACTTCCGCCCCCCTGAGTACGGCGGAAGTCACCCAACTGCTAGGGGCTCGGCCAGGGGCTGCGGTGGTCGAACGGGGCGGATTGGTGGCCCGCCGATTAGGCCGCAACGTTTGGAAACTGAGCCGCAGCCAAGAGTTGAAGGAACAGCCCAGTGGTTCGTTCCAGGAGAGTTGGCGGCGGCGCCTTTGAGGGCCATGGTGGTGGTTGGACCCTGCTTGGCCAGGATGGCAATTGGGTTCTAGCCTAGAAAGTCGATTCTACCGAGAATCCATTTTCTTCCAATGTTGATGTGGCTGCCACCACAGAACGGTCTGTTGCCGGTTTGGCCGCAATTGCAGAAGGACCTGGTATGGGCATCTTTCAATTGCAAGATGGAGGGCCTTACCCCGCGGCCAGGAAGATGCCCCGAACTTGTCTACATTCACCCAACTGACCCGAAACCCATGGATGCCAACGACCCTGCTGACCGGGGTCCAGATGGAACCACGGGCCAGGACAAGGCAGCCTCCGTCGCTCCTGTAGCGGCGGCCCACCGCCGCTGCAGCTCCAGCCGGAGCGGCAAGGTGATGCTCTCCTGCTGGATTCCCGAGGCCCAACGGCTGGAGCTTGATCGGCTCTGGGCCAGCCAGGGCCTGAGGCCTCACGGTCGCACCCAGCAAGGGATGGAAACGATGATCGCCGCCTACCTCCAAAGCCAGAGGGGGCAATGACCATGCACAATCACCACCACCACGACGGCGACGACGGCACCAGCAACGCCTCCCGCGCCTTTGGCTGGAGCATCGCCCTGAACAGCCTGCTGACCGGGGTGCAACTGGCGATCGGCCTGGGCTGCGGCTCCCTGGCCCTGGTGGGCGATGCCCTCCACAACCTGGGGGATGTGGTGGGGCTGGTGCTGGGGTGGGGAGCGGAACGACTGAGCCAGCGCCCGCCCCGGGGTCGCTTCACCTATGGCTACGGCCGCAGCACCCACATGGCCTCCCTGCTCAATGGCGTGCTGATTTTCAGCGCCGGGGCGGTTGTCGTGGTGGAGGGCCTGCAGCGGGTCTGGCATCCGGTGCCCCTCCAGAGCGGTCCCGTGGCGGTGGCGGCCCTGGCCGGCATCGTCGTGAATCTGCTATCGGCGCGGCTTTTTGGCCATGGTCACCACCATGACCTCAACCAAAGGGCCGCCGTGCTGCACCTGCTCAGCGATGCGGCGGTCTCGGTGGCCGTTCTCACCAGCGCCCTAGTGGTGGGAGCCACTGGCTGGCTCCGGCTGGACGGACTGACGGCCATCGGCGTCGGCCTCGCCGTGATGGTGAGTGCCTGGGGACTCTTGCGTGAATCCCTGGCCGCCAACCTGGATGCTGTTCCTGCCGGAGTGGATCCGGTGGCCCTGCGGCAAGCGCTGGCGAGCCTGCCGGGGGTTTTGGAGGTGAGGGACCTGCATGTCTGGGGGGTGAGCAGCTCCCGTACCGCCCTGACCGTGCGCCTGCGGCGTCAGCCTGAAGCCAGTCCCCCCATCCAGCCCTTCCTGATCCTGGCGCGGCAACGGCTGGCCCAGTTCGGGATCGCCCACAGCACCCTGGAGGTGGTGGAAGGGGACCTTGATGTCGATTAAGGCGCGGCCGGTTTGGGGCGACCACAGTCTTCCCAACCCCGCAACAAGGTCGTCAATTCCTGGCGCAAGGCCTCCAGGCCCGTCAGGCGCCCTTGAATTTGATCGCGCTTGTCCTCGATGAGGCGGCGCAGGGAATCACAATTACAGACGCCCACCCGGCGGGCCGCCAGGATCGCTTTGATGTCGACTAGGGGAATCTCCAGGGCCTTGAGGGTGCGAATCAAGGACAGTTCCGCAAAGACCCCCTGATCAAACAGGCGATAGCCAGCTTCGGTGCGACTGGTGGGGAGGATCAGCCCTTCGTCGCTGTAAAAGCGAATTGTTTTGACTGGCAGACCCGAACCTTCGGCCACCTCGCCGATACGCAACCCAGCTGCAGCCCTGGAAACCCGCGCTGAAACCGCGAGAGGGACGTCAACAGGCACGTCAGAAGGAGGGGTTAGGGCCATGGCGTGACTCTCCAGTAACTGGAGATTCCAACCTAGGGCTAGGGGTCAGTGGTCAGCAAGGCCTGGACGCTGGCCACCTTGTCCTCCAGGGCCTGGTCGTGATCCGTGCGCGTGTTGATGTGGACGGACGTGAACAGGCGGGGACAGCCCATGGCGTGGAGGGCCTGGTGGCAGGCCTCAATGGCCGCGAACACGGGCCCCCACTCCCCCTCGATCGCCGTGCCATTGGGGTGGAGCCGGATCTTGAGACCGGCGGCGCTCAGAACCCGTTCGCAGGTGGCGATATAGGGCGCCAGGTGCACTCCCACTCCGACGGGCACCACACAGAGATCGACGATCACTTTCATCGGCTTGTGGTGAATATCCCATCCATTATTCGCCATCGGAGCCGGTCGATGGGAGGGGTGGTGGCACTGAAGATCAGAACCATGCCCCCCTGGGGCGCACTTCCATGGCCACCCCCAATCGCCGGCAGGCCCCACGCCCCAGTGGCGCCCCGCGCCCCAATCGCGCCGCAGACAACCTCGTTGCGGCCCTGATTGCCCAGATGGAAGCTGGCACTACCCCCTGGAGGCGCCCCTGGGACCCCCAGGGGGGCGGTCACCACGTCAATCTGTTCACCGGCAGGCCCTACCGGGGTGCCAACCCGATCCTGTTGAGCCTCGGTCTGCATCGGCGCGGATCGTCGCTGCCCTACTGGTGTGGGTTCGTAGAGGCCCAACGGCTGGGCCTGGCACCCCGGCGCGGCTCTCGGGGGGTGGCCATCCTCAGGCCCCAGGGACAGGGGCGTCCGGCCGGGGAGTCCGGCTTGCAAGACAACAGCGGCTCCCTGGCGCCGGCTCAAGGCCCGGCGATCCAGCCGGCTTGCGGGGATGCCAGTGCCCAATCCCAGAAGACTGACTCCGACAGGGGGCTGGTCCCCAAGGTTGGGACCGACAGCACCGAAGCCACCAGCCCGGAACTCGGGGCAACGGCCTGGGTGCGCTATCGCCCTTTCACCGTCTTCAATGCCGCTGACCTGGAGGGGGACCTGGGGGCCAAGGATCGGTTGTGGCGCTTGATCGACCAGCGACGCGATCTGGCGTTGCAGCAGCAGCGACCCGAGCTCGAACGGCTCGCCGCCGCCGCCGCGATCCTGGGGCATTGGCCCGTGCCCGTGGAACACGGAGGCGACCAAGCCTGTTACCTGCCCCAGAGCGATCGGATCCTGCTGCCCCACCGCCAAGCCTTCCATTCGGCCGCCGCGCTTTATGCCACCTGGGCCCATGAAGCGCTCCACAGCACCGGCCATCAGAGCCGCCTGGGGCGCAACCTGGCGGGGTCCTTCGGTAGCGACGCCTATGCCCGCGAAGAGCTGGTGGCCGAACTGGGGGCGGTGCTGTTAGGTGATCGCTTGGAAATCGGCAGCTCCGTCCAGAACCACGCTGCCTACCTGCAGCACTGGATCACCTTGTTGAAAACAACGCCGGCCTTGCTGTTACGGCTCCTGGGTGAGGCCCGCCAGGCGGCGGATCTGATCTACCCGGAGCAGGTCCTCCCCTTGACTCTCCCGCAAGGGGAGACGTCAGGCTGAAAGGTACGGCAACGGCATCGGCATGGCGGTGAACAACCTGGTTCCCCTGGGATATCGATGGACCCAATGGATCGGACCGATGCTGGCGGCAGGCCTGCTGGGGGCAGCCGGCCTGGCCCTGGGGGCCCAGGGCCAAGCGCAGTCGCTGCCGGCCATGCCGGCGATGCCGCCCGGGCATCACCACCACGGTGCCCATACCCATGAGGTGGGACCTGCGGGCCGCAGCTACGACCTGCGCTGGATTGACGCCATGGTCCAACATCACACCGGCGCCCTGCGGATGGGTGAATACGTCTTTGACATCGGCGTGCCCGGGGTGGGGGCCCTGGCCAAGGAGATCTGGCGAGATCAGGCCGAGGAAATCAAGGCCATGGGCCAATGGCGCAAGGCCTGGTATCCCGAGGCGCCGGTGTACCCGGTGGCCCTGGCGCCGGGGGGCGATCCGGACACCATGGACGGGCTGATCCGCATGACTGACGACCAGATCGCGGCGATGCGCATGCTGGAGGGGGCCCCGAATCGGGACAACCGGGTCACCTGGTTTCTGGAAGGCATGCTGCAACACCACGGCGGCGCCCTGCTGATGGCCCACGATGCCCTTGCCAAGAGCCCCAACCCGGCCATCCGTCGCCTGGCCATCGCGATCATCGTGGCCCAGAGGCGCGAAATCATCCAACTCAGGCGCATGCTCAACCACGATGGATTGACCAAACCCGAGTACTACCGCTACGACGCTCTGTTCTCTCCAAATTGAGCCTTGATTTCAAGCATCGTTGCTTAAATCCCATCCCATGGCAGCAGGTTGCCTAACCCTCGTGACATGACCCTGAGGGTTAGGCAAGCCCGCGGCGGGGAGGCCCGAAGCAGGGAGGCCCGAAGCGATGACCTTCAGCGATGACCTAGCCGGCGCCGCAGCCGCCGGCTCCAGCCCAGGGCGGCCGCAACGCCGGCCAGGGGCAGGGGGCCTGGAACCGGGGTGTATTGCAGGGCGCCGATGTCGCGTAGACCATTGCGGGTGCGGGGATTGCCCAGCACATCGACGCTGATCACGCTGCCATCAATCGGGCTCAGCAATTGGTTGACCCCATTGGCATTGGCGATCTGATCGATCAGAGGGCCGCTGGGGTTGGGGTAGGCGCCGTTGGGGAGGGGGAGATAGGCCGTGACGCCGCCACCGAAGTCCTCAACCACCAAAGGCAAGCCCGCAGTGAGCAGGTCGGGATTACCCAAGAGAGTTTGAAGGCTCGCCGCATTCTGGTTCGGGGTGGGTTGGATCCAGACCGAATCCAGGGCGACGATGTTGCCGCCGGAGGCGTAACCGAGAGCAGCTTCTGAATAGGAGTCCACACCCGCAGGAATCAGATCCGTGTTCAACAGTGAGACAAGACTCTGCTTGAGTGTGATCGTGCCGCCGTTAAAAGCTGTGAGCGGCTTACCGGCGCAGTCATAGGGATTGCTGGTGCAATAGGCGGGGCTGTAGTCATTGTTATAAAGAGCGTCCTGAAGAATCGAGGAGGCGGTGATGTTGAGTTCACCGCCCGCGAACGCCTGCAGTCGTTGAATATCGGAGTTTTGAGGACTATAAATCTCAACCAGGCTGTTGACCAGATTCATCACTCCAGCCTTGGTGTCATCGGCGATGGAGAGTCCACCGGATTGGGTGATGATCGAGGACACCACATTGGCCACACCACCAGTCCAATTCACCGCACCGGCGGCACCGGCCGCCCGGATGATGGTGCTGCCCACCATGTTCAAGTTGGCATTGAGGCCAGCAATGGCCCCACTCCAGGCCGCCCCGATGGAATCGAGCTCAGGGTTGATGCGATCCAGCACCACATTGGTGAGATTGAGCACTGAGTTATCGAGGGCATCAAACACCGAGCGGCCCATGGAGCCGTAGCTCACCGTGTTGCGGGCCGATGCCCCCGTGAGGGTGGCGGTGGCGCCAATGCCGAGTTGGAGATAGCCATTGAGGCCATCGATGCCGAGCTGCTCGATGCTGACGTCAATGCCCCCAGTCACCTTGGCAAAGGAAAAGGCCTGCTGGGTCAACAAATCATTCCCCAACGGCGGACCCTTGTAGACGTCCACGTTGAATTTGTCGTAAAGGGTGCCACCGCTGCTAACAAAACTGGGGTTACCCATCAAGGTGGACCCATTCCCTTTGATGGCCAGATTGTCGCTGATGGTGGCCAGCCAGTCGCTTGTCAGGGGGATGGCCCCATCGACATCGATGGCAAGGCCGGCAGTGATGTCAATGGTGTCAAGTCCAGAATTGGCATTGGCCTGGGCCAGGGCCCAGGCCAGGCTGTTGACATCGGCACTGGTGCCCCAGCTGGACTGGGTCACCTGATAGGTGGTGGCCCGCGCCGCTGCCGACACCCCAAGGCTGGCGGTACCAGCGATGACAAGGACGAGCCAAGAGAGGGGATTACGACGCAGCGAATGCATTGTAAGAAACAAATTTAACTACAATTATAACAAAAGCAGAAACCGGAAAAAAGCGCTAGTGGATGTGCTAAAATTAAAGATTCTGTACTAAAAAAATGCATATTTATTACAACTTTGCCACCAGAAGCCGTCCCCAAAAAATGGCTGAAGCGATAGACACAATCGTCGATTTATCCGAGTGCGATAGTTTTACCATCGGCCTAACCATTGACGACGATGATTCCACCACACTGAACTCCCATCAATTATCAAATGCTTTGGAATCAATCCAGATCAAGGTAAACCCCGGCCGATCCACCTCCAAGGTCCATGCCATCAACAGGGGCATGGCGGGTTGGAATGGCGATGTGGTGGTGAACATGTCGGATGATATGCGATTCATCAAACAGGGATTTGATGGGGATATTGTCCGTGCCTTTCAAGGAGATACGGATCAGTTTATTCATTTTCCCGATGGTCATGTCAACGAAGCCTTGCCAACCATGTCAATTATGGGTCGCAGCTACTATGAACGATTCAACTATATTTATCACCCCGATTATCAATCCCTATGGTGCGACAACGAAGCCATGGAAGGGGCCCAACAATTGGGACGCTATAAATACGTCGACCTGCAAATCTTCCACCACCACCATCCCGCCTGGACCGGCGAGGGTGCCGATGCCTTGCTAATGCACACCGAATCGTTTTTTGAAGCCGATCAGCAAACCTATCGAAGACGATCGCAATCCGGTTTCCCGCCCTAGACGGCCCATCGGGCTGCCTTAAGCAGCCCTGGAGGGCGACTCGGGGCTGGCAATTCGGACTCCAGGAGACGTGAGCAGGTTTACAGCGGCAAGGGCCAGGCCACTGGCAAACAGGGTGCCGAGGGCCCAGAGGCTGTCCGAGGGCCAATGGGCAATCAAGAGGCCGCCCAGCAGGGTGGTAACCAGGCCATCGACCAGCACCAGGGTGCGGGCCGGGATGGCGGAGGAGGCGGCGACGGCCAGCTCCATCACGCCCTGGAACGCCAACATGACCCCCACGAACAGGGTGAGGCTTACGGTGCTTGTAATGGGTGAGACCAGGCACCAAAGGCCCCCGGCCACGTAAAGGAGCCCCGAGAGCGCCCGAAACAGCTTGGCTTGGAGATCGTCGGCGCCGGTGAGACGCAGGATCTGGGACATTCCCGCCACCACCGAGGCGCTGCCCAGCATCAAGGTCAAAAAGGTGGCCGAGGCAAACGGCAACACCAGGGCCAGGGCCGCTCCGGCCAGCAACAGGGCGGCAGTGATCCAGCGCAGGATGGGGGTAGCCGGTGCAGTCACGGGATCGGCAAGAGGGGAACAATCCCATCAACTTAGGGTCCCCAGGAGGGGTTCAACCCTGAATCGCCAACAATCCCCGCAGGCCCTCGCTGTAGAGGATTGCCGTGCACAACACAGCGCCGGCCCAGCAGAGACTGCGCAAGGGCGGCAGGTTGGCGATGTAGGCCCCCAGGTAGCCGAGGCGCAGCAAGGGGTGCAGCCAGGCGGCGGCCACCGCCAGGGCAGCGGTGGGCGAGCCGGAGGCGGCGGCGATCAGGGCCAGCAGGCAGGCGGGAGCGTGCAGGCCAAAGGCCTCAAAACTGTTCTGGTGGGCCCAGTTCGCCCGTTTGCCCCAGGCGGGCAGCCGCTCGAACATGGCCCGGGGCGCCGCTAGATCGGCGGGCACGAAATCGGCCTGGGAGCGGGCGGCCCCCAGGGGAATCAGGCTGGCAAACACCACCCCCGCCGAAAGCACCAGGGACCAGGCGAAGGCGGGGTGGGGCATGGGGACACCGCTAGGGATGCGGAAAGGGCAGGACCCTTTTCTAGGGTGGGGCAAAGCCGCACCGAGAGAGTAAGAGCTATGGCTGACAGCTTCAGTTTTGACGTGGTGTCCGATTTCGACCGCCAGGAGCTGGTCAATGCCCTCGACCAGGTGCGGCGGGAGTTGGTGCAGCGCTACGACCTCAAGGACAGCAACACCGAAGTCGACCTCCAGGAGGAGGCCATCACCATCACCACCGCCAGCGACATGACCCTGGAGGCGGTGCTGGATGTGCTGCGCCAGAAGGCCACCAAGCGCAACCTTTCACTCAAAATCTTTGATGTGCAGAAT
>Ga0114972_10002772_pt1 | contig 13209 bp, 11 predicted proteins | sample M_140807_EF_Meta_FD_87354 | JGI IMG/M metagenome (GOLD analysis project Ga0114972, IMG submission 87354) | Freshwater microbial communities from Lake Montjoie, Canada to study carbon cycling - M_140807_EF_MetaG | ecosystem: Environmental > Aquatic > Freshwater > Lake | place: Lake Montjoie... | reverse complement strand
GCAAAGTTAGGTTTTTGTGCGTACTTTTACAGCCTAATCAAATGGATATGAACCCAGACATCAGAAAACCAATTATAGGCTTTACCTGTGGCGATTTAAACGGTATTGGTATTGAATTAATCATTAAATCTCTATCCGATAGCCGAATCTTAGATTTCATCATTCCTGTTGTTTTTGCCAATAATAAAGCCATTAATTTTTATAGAAAAGGCCTGCCAGAATATGCAATCAATTTTGCAGCCGCCACCGACCTCTCTAAATTAAATACCAAGCAAGTAAACTTAGTGAACTGCTGGGAAGAAGAAGTAGCCATTACTCCAGGTGAGATGTCAGACTTAGGTGGAAAATATGCATTGATTTCTTTGGAAGCTGCTGTAGCTGCTTTAAAAAGTAAACAAATTGACGGACTAGTCACCGCCCCTATACATAAAAAAAATATTCAATCACCTAATTTTAATTTTAGCGGACATACGCCTTATTTGCAAGCTGCCTTTGGAAATACGGAGAATTTAATGTTACTAGTTGCAGATAATTTAAGAATGGCCTTGGTCACTGAACATGTAACCATACAAGAAGTGGGCAAGCATATTACAAAGGATAAAATAAAACAAAAGTTAAGTATTTTAAATAGTAGTTTGAAAAAAGATTTTGGCATTGATGCACCCCGCATTGCTGTATTAGCCTTAAACCCACATGCGGGTGATGAAGGCTTAATTGGTAAAGAGGAAATTGAAATTATCAAACCTGCCATTAAAGAAAGTAAACAACAAATGTTGGTATACGGTCCTTACTCTGCAGATGCATTTTTTGCAAGAGGTGCCCATGAAAAATTTGATGGTGTGCTTGCTATGTACCATGATCAAGGGCTTATTCCCTTTAAATCATTGGCCTTTGGTGAAGGCGTGAATTTCACAGCAGGGCTTCCTATTGTTAGAACTAGTCCCGACCATGGTACTGCTTTTGATATTGCAGGAAAAAACAAAGCCGATGCAGGTTCCTTTACAGCCAGTATTTTTGAATGTGCAAGAATTATACATGCAAGAAAAGGGTATACAGATATGCGTCTAAACCCACTTAAAAAAATAAGTGCAAGAATGTTTGCAGGTGCAGTGGATGAAAGATTAGACGAAAATTAATACAAGAATTTAAATGCAATTAAAAAGGACATGCTTTTTTTAATTGCACTAAGGATTGAAAACCCCAAGATGGCTCCAACGAATTTGGTTTAGCTTTAGCATTAAAACACAATTCTGCTTTTTGAATCAATGGCTTTACTGAGTTACATCCACCACCAAATATAAAGGGAATTTTTTGTTGAATATTAGCTTCCAAAACATAGGCCCTAGGATTATGTGGATTCAACTTTCTAGCAGTGTTTAAGGCTTTTTTAATTTTACCTTCATAGGCAAACCACCTCAATGTAGGATTCACTGACATCTTTGCAGTATAGGCCAAACCTTCTGCGCAATACACTTCATCATTGGCCATAATAGATTTTGCCCTACCCACCCATAATATTGCATCATTGGCTAGGGCATCTCTGTCGCCCATTTTCAAAAGACACATGATAGATTTAGTCATTCCAGCATAATAAGGAATTAACCAATTAGTTTTATTCACTGCATATAACTGTTCAAATTGTTGATACAATTCTTGATAGTTTAGGTTTTTGTTTGTCTGATGGAATTGAATGACAGCTGTCTCCAAAGCTTTATTTGTGGTGTTTACTTGCGCTTGACCCTTTAATAAGATAAAGGAAAAAAATAAAATGTAAAAAAAACTGCGCATTATTAAAAAATATTATTGGGTATACCTTTATTAATGGTATACTTAGAATATGTTATTTCAATAGTCCCTTTTTTATTTTTAAGGGCCTTTTGTTTGGCCGTGGGGTCTTCGTCCCCAAATTCTAAAGTAATACCATTAGGCAATTTATAATCTTTGGTATTAAAACTAAAAATAATTTTACTGGCGAGCCCTTGTTTAGCATACTCACCATATTGCATGTTAATTTCATAACTACCGTTTTCCTTAGTGGTAGTAGCCGTTTTATACACAAGTGCCTCTACTGGGTCAATCCATAAGGTAGAAATTACCCAGTCTAAATTATCGTCTGTAGGAATTAGTTTTATTACTGTTAAATTCTTCCCGTTCAATACCTGTGAGCCGGCAGGAATGGTGGTGTACTGCTTTGTATTTAATAAAGTATTAATGGTAAGTGATACCCCACCTCTTGGCAATAAGGAAATGCCTCCTTCTTTTTTTACTTTTAATAAATTGGGCTTTTTGAAATATACTTTTACTTTACCTAAAGAGGCTTTGATAAAAGCAACATCTGTTTTCATAACCCCTTCCGCCACATAGTCATTTACCTGTGCTAGTTTTTGTGCCACCTTTTCAATTAAAGGATCGCTTTGTGCCATAGTAGACATTGGCATAGATAGACTGCAAGTAAGTAGGGTGCAGAATAATAAAATATTTTTAATTTTTTTTGAGTGCATCTTAACTGAGTATGTCTTTTTTCTTAATAATAACAACAGAGGCCGTAACAAATAAAATAATGTGCAGGGTTAATACCATTAAAGAAGTTTTAATTTTTGCTATATTTAAAATACTCCCGCTAATAGCTTCATTGTCTATATTCACTTTGATATCGAAAAATTCTTTCCAATTATTCATGTGTGTTGTAAATAAATAAGGCTTCACTACATTAAATAAAGGAATATTTAAAGTGCTTAAAATAGTAAAAAACACAATAGCACTCATGGTGCCTACAATGGGGCCAATGGAATTACTAGATAAACTTGACATCAAAAAACCAAGGCTGGTAACGGTTAACAAAGAAAAGCTAGCGAATACAAAGGCACCTACATATCTCCATAAAACATCAGACTGCTCTATCAACACTACATAATTAGACTTCATTAAAAATAAATCATCTGTTCCAAATATCCACATACTTACAAATAGTGCTAAGAAGGCCAGCCAAATTAAAAGTAAAATGGTATAAATACTAGCTGCAATAAATTTGGCTAATACCCAGTGTGTTCTACTGTAAGGTGTACTGAATAATAAACGAAGTGTGCCTAAATTGGCTTCGCCAGAAATCATGTCGGCAGCTATGAGTGCTACGAGCAAGGGCACATGCACTAATAATAATTGTAATAAAATATAACAAATTAAATAGCCATTCAATACTTTACCATCGACCGTTAAAGTATCGTTGATGTCTTTCATCAAAAATCCGGCATAAGCATCCCCATCAATTTTTAAACCAAATTGAATCACTACAATAAGTGCTGCTACGGCGCCAAAAGCAATATAGGTTCTAGGGCGTCTGAATATTTTATATAATTCTATTTGTATAAGCGACCACATAACTAAGCGTTTGAAGTAATTTGTAAAAAATAATCTTCTAAAGAATTTTTGGTTTCAATGCCCAAAACTGCAACTCCAGACTGGACAAGGCTTTCATTTAACATAGGAATAGCACTGGTCGGTAATTTTAAAAAAATACCCTCTTTACGAGCTAATAAATATTGACTAAAACCACCTGCCACAATTATGGCCAAGGCCTTAGCATCATCTATTGTTTTTATTTGTACAATTCTTTTTTCAGGATCTAATAATTCTTTGGTCACCCCTTCTACCATTTTCTTACCCTGATGTATAATTAATATTTGATGGGCTACTTGTTCAATTTCTGAAAGTAAATGAGAAGAAACAAAAACGGTTTTGCCTTCTTCTTTAGCTAAGTATTGAATAAGGGCTCGAATATCAGCAATACCTTGAGGATCTAATCCATTGGTAGGTTCGTCTAAAATAATTAAGCTTGGATTGTGCACCAGTGCAATCCCAATACCTAAACGTTGTTTCATCCCTAATGAAAAGGTTTGTACTTTATCATGCGCACGATGGGCTAAACCTACTTGTTCTAAAGTTTTGGTAATACTTGTGGCAGCTACTTTTTGCTTTCTTACTTTAGCAAATAATTGCAAATGCTCTGTGGCCGTTAAATAAGGATATAAATCGGGCCTTTCAATAATGGCACCCACCTGCTCTAATATAGAGGCTCTATTTTTTTGTATCGACTTTCCAAATAGTTCAATACTACCACTACTTGGGTGTATTAAAGACAAAAGCATGCGAATGGTGGTGCTTTTACCCGATCCATTCTGTCCCAGAAAGCCAAAAACCTGTCCAGCCTCTACTTCAAAGCTGAGATTGTCCACTGCTTTCAGTGTACCAAAATTTTTACTAATATTTTCTACTTTAATAACTGCCATACTAAGTTTATAACAAAAAACCCCAAACATAGTTCGGGGTTTTATATCAATTAAATACTATTATTTATATTGAGGGATGATGCTATTGGCTAATTCTACCATTTGCTTTAATCCATCTTCTGGTAAATTACCTTTTTTAAACTCAGCAAGTACATTCGGTAATTTATTGGTCATCTCTAATAAGAAATGAGCTTCAAATTCTTTTACCTTACGCACTGCTACTTCTTTTAATAAACCATTGGTACCTAAGTATATAATGGCTATTTGTTTCTCTACTGAAAAAGGAGTGTACTGCGCTTGCTTTAAGATTTCCACGTTTCTAGCACCTTTGTCAATTACCGATTTAGTAGCCGCATCTAAGTCACCACCAAATTTTGAGAAGGCTTCCAACTCACGGTATAAGGCCTGGTCTAATTTCAATGTACCAGAAACTTTTTTCATGGATTTAATTTGAGCATTACCACCCACACGACTCACAGAGATACCTACGTTAATCGCTGGACGAATACCTGCGTTAAACAAGTTACCTTCTAAGAAAATTTGTCCATCGGTAATAGAAATTACATTCGTAGGAATATAAGCAGATACGTCACCTGCCTGTGTTTCAATTATCGGCAATGCTGTTAATGAACCACCCCCTTTTACTAAATGCTTAATTGAAGCTGGTAAATCATTCATTTCTTTAGCTACTTCATCATTAGCAATTACTTTTGCAGCACGCTCTAATAAACGACTATGCAAGTAGAATACATCACCAGGATATGCTTCACGTCCTGGAGGGCGACGTAATAATAAAGAAACCTCACGATAAGCCACAGCTTGTTTAGATAAATCATCGTAAACAATTAATGCTGGACGACCTGTATCACGGAAAAACTCTCCAATAGCTGCACCCGCAAATGGAGCGTAGAATTGAAGTGGAGCCGGATCTGCTGCTGGAGCCGCTACTATAATAGTATATGCCATCGCACCATTGTCTTCTAATGTTTTCATCACACCTGCTATGGTAGATGCTTTTTGACCAATCGCAACATAAATACAATACACTGGTTTGCCAGCATCGTAAAATTCTTTTTGATTGATGATTGTATCCACACAAATCGCGGTCTTCCCTGTTTGACGATCGCCAATTACTAATTCACGTTGTCCACGTCCAATAGGAATCATTGCATCAATGGCCTTGATACCAGTTTGTAATGGTTCTTTTACTGGCTCACGAAAAATAACCCCTGGTGCTTTACGCTCCAATGGCATTTCATATAATTCTCCTTTAATAGGACCCTTACCATCGATAGGCTCACCCAAAGTATTGATAACACGACCTACTAAGCCATCTCCTACTTTTATAGAAGCAATCTCACCCGTTCTTTTTACTTTATTCCCTTCTTTAATACCTTTACTATCACCCATCAATACCACACCCACATTGTCTTCTTCTAGGTTCAATGCAATAGCTTTAGTGCCATTTTCAAATTCTACTAACTCACCACTTCTTACACCATTCAAACCATATACACGGGCGATACCATCACCCACCTGTAGTACAGTACCTACTTCTTCTAAATCTGCAGAAGCATTAAAGTTGCTTAATTGTTGTCTGAGGATTGCTGAAATTTCATCTGGTTTAATGTCCGCCATAATAGTCTATTTTAATGTATGATTATTTATATTTTACTAATGAACTCGTTGTTCAAAAATTGTTTTTTAATGTCTTTTAAATCTCTAGCAATGCTCGCGTCTACTAAATTATTATTAAACTCTAAAACAAAGCCTCCAATTAAACTTTCGTCTATTTTAGTAGTTAATTCAACAGTTTTAAATTGAGCAGCTGCTTTTACTTTTTGTTCTATTGATTTTTTAATGTCCTCACTAAGCGCCACTGCAGTGGTTAAAGTCACTTGATGAATGCCATGAATAGCATTATACTGCTCTATGAAAGCAGCAGCCATTGCAGGTAATTCTAATTCTCTACCTTTTTTTACTAATAAAACCGTAAAAGAATTAGTGAGTGTACCTACTTTATTTTTAAGCACTTCATTAATGATGCTATTTTTTTGATCGGCTTTAATAATAGGGCTATGTAACATATTTACAAAATCACTACTAGCATTGCATAGTGCATGAATAAATTTCATATCAGCATACACTGCTTCCAATTGACCTTGTTCTGTGGCCAAATCTAATAAGCTCTTTGCGTATCTACCTGCTAAACGCGTATTGGACATTTTTTAAAATTTAGTTTAACTTAACTCCGTCTGCTAATTGTTTAATATAAGTTTCTTGCTCGGCTTTGTTTGTAAGTTCGCGTCTTAATACTTTCTCTGCCACTTCCACCACTAAGCTACCTACTTGGTTTTTTACTTCCGTCAAGGCTGCATTTTTTTGTTGGTTAATAGCTACTTGTGCATCCGCTACAATTCTTTCATATTCAGACTTCGCTTTATCCTTCGCCTCTGCTATCATTTTCTCAGAAGCTTCTTTTGCTTCTTTGATGAGGGTAGCTCTTTCTTCTCGCGCTTTAGCCAACAAAGTTTCATTTTCATTTTGCATCGCAGTTAAATCCGCTTTCATCTTATCTGCCTTAGCTAAAGAATCCTCAATGCCTTTCTCTCTATCAGAGATGGCTTTCAACATAGGCTTCCAAGCAAACTTTCCTAGTACAACAAGTAGCCCAACAAAGGCAACAGTATTCCAAAATACCAATCCGATATCTGGCAACACTAATGGGTTTATTTCTAAAAACATATTCCTTAATTTATCTTAATGATTTAAAATCTTTTATCTAAAATTTTTTCTTTTTAAAATCTTTTTCTGCAACGCAAGCTTTAAAAAATTATAGGCCCATCGCCCTGTGCTAGGGCCTATAATATTTTTGGAAATCTTTTGATAGATTATCCGTTCCCTAATAAGGCAACCACCACCGCAAATAAAGCTACGGCCTCAATAAAGGCAGCCATTACGATCATGTTAGAACGAATATCATTCACTGCTTCTGGTTGACGAGCAATACTTTCAACAGCTCCTTTACCAATCATACCGATGCCTATTCCAGCACCAATTGCAGCTAATCCAGCGCCGATTGCGGCTACACTTCCTACTACCATTTTTTTACGTTTTAATTGTTATTGAAAAAAAAATTTATAAATATTTTAATGATGTGCTTGATCATGATGTGCTTCCTCTGATGCCATTCCAATATACATGGCAGTAAGCATGGTAAAAATATAAGCTTGTAGAAAAGCAACTAGCAATTCTATCATGAATATAAAAATTACAAATGGCACTGCTACTGTTGCTGCGTAAACTGTTTTGAAAATAAAGACCAAACAAACCAGACTTAAAACTAAAATATGCCCTGCTGTGATGTTAGCGAAAAGTCGAATCATTAAAGAAATAGGTTTTGTAAACACTCCAATAAATTCAATTGGTGCTAAAAATAATTTCATAGACCAATGCATACCTGGCATCCAAAAAATATGCTGCCAATAGTTTTTATTAGAACTTAAATTCACTACGATAAAAACACAAACAGCTAATGTCATGGTGAAAGCAATATTGCCACTCACATTGGCGCCACCAGGGAAAACGGGAATAAGCCCTAGAAAATTATTGGTTAATATTAAAAAAAAGATTGTTAATAAGAAGGGCATGTGTTTTGCGTATCGCTTTGTGCCAATATTCGGAAGGGCAATTTCATCTCTTACAAATAAAACAATGGGCTCTAAAACTGATTGAACACCTTTAGGTGCTGAAGAAATACCTGTTTTTTTATAAGCACCTGCAGCAGTTAATACCACGAACAATAGAATAATAACAGATATAAATAAACTCGCTACGTTTTTAGTAATAGAAAAATCCCATAATTTTTTACTGGCGGCTTCATCAACTTCTCCGGCAGCATTAACTATTTTAGCTTTACCTTCTACTAATTTGTAATCAAACTTACCTTTATATACAACAGGCTCATGATGTTCGTCAATTAGTTTTGCTGAAGAAAAAATTTCAAGACCTGCTGGCGTATAAAATATAACAGGTAAAGCAATAGAAGTATGACCCCATATATGCCAGCTATGATCGTCTTTAATGTGTTCCAAAATAGTTTGGGTTACATTAAAACTACCTTCTTCTTTAGCAGCAGCTGCTTTTTCATTCGCAAATAAAGTAATAGTATTTAATAATAAAATACTTACAAAACTGACTACCATTAAAGGTTTTAGGTGCTGAAGGACCATACTGATTTCAAAATTTGCTGCAAAGATAAGAAATAAGCGTATGCGACTACATAAATTTCAAGAGAAATTAAGCCAATTTATTCATTCTAATAAAGTTGTAATTAATTGATAATCAATTTATTAAAAGATTGCTGAAGATTTCTTTTGTTCAAACTGCATTTCACTCAATTTTGCATAAAAACCTCCTATCGCTAAAAGCTCGGAATGCGTGCCCATTTCCATCATTTTTCCTTTGTCTAAAACAATGATTTTAGTGGCTTTTCTAATGGTTGAAAGGCGGTGTGCAATCACTATAGAAGTACGGCCTTTGATAAGTGTTTCAATTGCTTTTTCAATGAGCTGTTCACTTTCCGTATCAATGGAGGAAGTGGCTTCATCTAATATTAATATGGAAGGATTGTATAATAAAGCCCTGATAAAACTTAGTAACTGCCTTTGTCCTAAACTTAAGGTCGCTCCTCTTTCCATTACTTGATAATCATAGTCCCCAGGAAGTTGCATAATAAAATCATGCATGCCAATCATCTTAGCTGCTTCAAATACCTGCTCTTTGGAAATACTGGTATTGCGCAGTGTAATATTATCATAGACGGATCCAGAAAATAAAAATACATCTTGCAATACCACCCCTACTGATGCACGCAAACGACCTAGTGCAAAAGATTCAATAGGATGGTCATCTAATAAAATACTACCCGATTGATAAGGGTACAAACGATTGAGTATACTTATAATAGATGTTTTCCCAGAACCCGTTTGTCCCACTAGTGCAATAGTTTCTCCTGCCTTGATGGTAAAATTAATATTATGTAGCACAAAATTGGGTTCGTTATAAGCAAAGGAAACATTTTGAAATTTTATTTTGCCCTGTATTTTTTCAGGTGCATAAGTTCCTTCATTGAGCGTTACATCTTCATTGTCTAAAACTTTAAATACGCGCTCAGCCGCTACCATACCCATTTGTAGCACATTAAATTTATCTGCAATCATTCGAAGGGGTCTGAATATCTGATTTAAAAATAAAATGAATGCTACTAATAAACCTGCATCTAAAGAATTGCCTGCCACCCACCAAACAATTAATCCAATACTCAAGGCGAGTACCACTTCCACTACCGGAAAGAAAACCGAATAAGCAAAAATGGCTCGAATATTGGCCAACTTATGCCCTTCATTAATTTTAGTAAACTTGGACATTTCCTTTTCTTCTGCCGCAAAAGTTTGCACCACTTGCATACCAGAGATATGTTCTTGCACAAAAGCATTTAAAGCAGCCACTGCATTTCTAACTTGTATAAAACTTTTATTTACACTTTCTTTAAAAAAGTAAGTAGCCACCATCATAATAGGAAAAGGAATCAAACAAATCAATGTTAATCTCCAATCTATCACAAACATAGTGGTAAGCGTTACGATGATAGTAAGTAGGTCAGCTAAAATGGGAATGAGTCCGTCAGAAAAAATATCATTGATACTTTCAATATCATTAATAGTGCGTGTAGTCAAAGTGCCAATGGGTGTTTTATCAAACTGACGCATTTCCCAATGCATAATTTTGTCATATACTTTATTGCGCAAGTCTCTAATAACCTGTTGTCCTAACCATGCCATACCAAAAGTGAAAAAAAAGCGAATGATGGTTTCAAAAATGATAAAGGCCACCTGAAATAAAGTAATGGATAAAATAAGATGCATTACTGACTCAAAAGCATTACCTGGTAAAAACCAATTTATCCAAAAAGGTAGGTTCACCGTTTTACCAATAGCAGCATTCACTGTGGCCTGAATTAAATAAGGCCTAACTGGGGTGGTAAAAGCAAGAATGATAGACAGAAAAACGGATGCCAAAAACACAGATCGGTAGGGCTGTACAAAGGAAAACACCCGCTTTAAAAGCGATAATTGAAATATTTTTTTGGGTTCTTTGCTGGGCATTGGGATCAAAGTTACACTATCTGTTTGTTCTTTGTAAAAATCCTAGCGCTTTTACGTATTTTCGTAAGAAGATGGAAGCCTTGAATATCAATACTCACACTGAGATTGTAACAAATTACAATTTAGATGAAGAACAAGAAAAAAAAGAAATTGTTCGTCATTATCGTGCATTATTAAGGGCATTAAGAGAAAAATTAAAAAAGGGTGATAAGGAGTTACTTCGAACTGCCTTTGAGATGGCCGCAGAAGCGCATAAAACCATGCGTAGAAAAAGTGGCGAGCCTTATGTATTGCACCCTCTTGCCGTAGCCATGATTTGTGTGGAAGAAATAGGACTGGGTGTAAGAAGTACGATTTGTGCTTTATTACATGATACTGTTGAAGATACCGATATAGCACTTGACGATATTAAAAGTGAGTTCGGAAATGAGATTGCTAAAATTGTAGATGGCTTAACCAAGATTTCTACGGTGATGGACACCAATAGTAGTCAGCAAGCAGAAAATTTTAAGAAAATTCTACTAACACTTACCGACGATCCTAGGGTTATATTAATTAAGCTAGCAGACAGGCTGCACAATATGCGTACATTGGATGTCATGAAACAAGAGAAGCAATTAAAAATTGCCTCTGAAACCATTTGGGTATATGCGCCACTTGCACACCGTATGGGTTTATACAATGTGAAAACCGAATTAGAGGATTTGTCCATGAAATATATGGAGCCTGCCATATACAAAGAGATTGCCAAAAAATTAGCCGAAACAAAAAGAGAACGCACTAAATATATCAATGAGTTTATTCGTCCTTTAAAAGAAAAATTGTCGATAGCAGGTTTTGACTTTGAAATTCAAGGGCGCCCTAAAAGCATTCACTCCATTTGGAATAAAATAAAAAAGAAGGAAGTAAGCTTTGAAGAAGTGTATGATTTATTTGCCATTCGCGTTATTTTAAATTCACCCTTAGATAAAGAAAAGGAAGATTGTTGGAAAGTGTATTCCATGGTCACCGATGAGTATAGCCCTTCTCCAGAAAGATTAAGAGACTGGTTAAGTAATCCAAAGAGTAATGGTTATGAAGCCTTACACACCACGGTAATGGGGCCGCATGGAAAATGGGTAGAAGTGCAAATTAGAACGAAGAGAATGAATGAGATTGCCGAAAAAGGGTTGGCAGCACATTTTAAATACAAAGAAGGTTCTCAAAACGAAGACCGATTCGATAAATGGTTTGTGCAAATTAGAGAGGCCCTGGGTAATCAGCAAGAGGAAGGCATTGACTTTTTACAAGATTTTAAAACCTCTTTTTTAGCAGAAGAAATTTATGTGTACACGCCAAAGGGAGATGTAAAAATGCTTCCTATCAATAGTTCTGCCTTAGACTTTGCTTTTTATATACATACGGCCATTGGTTCTAAATGTATAGGGGCCAAAGTAAATCATAAGCTCGTACCTATTAGCCATAAATTAAGAAGTGGGGACCAAATTGAAATTATTACAAGTAATAAGCAGAAGCCTTCTGAAGATTGGTTAAATAGTGTGGTGACGGCCAAGGCCAAAAATAGTATTAAAGATGCTTTAAGAGAAGAGAAGAAAATAATTGCAGAAGAAGGTAAATATACATTGCAAAGAAAATTAGAGGGTATTGGTGCGCAATACAATACTTATAATATAGACCAAATCATGTTTTATTATAAACTAGCTAGTCAACTAGATCTTTTATTTAAAATAGCTACTAAAACCATTGACTTAAAAGAGTTAAAATTATTTCAAGTTATAGGAGATAAAATTGAAGCCCCTAAGCCAGTGAATTTGAGTCCTGATTTATACTTGGAGAACCCTGCGCTTAAACCAGCTTCCAAAAAGGATTCTGAATTAATTATTTTCGGAGAGTCTAGTGATAAGATAAAATATACCTTAGGTAAATGTTGCAACCCTATTCCCGGAGACGATGTGTTTGGATTTGTGAGTACAGCTAAGGGTTTAATAATTCACCGTAACAACTGTCCCAATGCCACCCAACTTTTGGCGAATTATGGTCATAGAGTCGTGAAAACCAAGTGGGCTAAAAATAAAGAGATCTCCTTCCTAACAGGTCTTAGCATTATTGGCCTAGACGATGTGGGGGTGGTGAATAAAATTACCCATATTATAAGTGGAGAGTTAAAAATTAATATAGCTGCCCTCACGATTGAATCCACAGAAGGCTTATTTAAGGGTACGATTAAAGTGTATGTCCACGATAAAGACGAATTGGAAGAATTGGTGACTAGAATTAAGTTATTAAACGGTATTCAACAAGTTATTCGATTTGACACGGAAACTGTGTAAAAGTTGAGCTAATTATTTTGGGTTTAAATAGGTAATAAACTTGCCAATACTTATTTTTGCGCTCTCAAATACACAAATATGGTAGATGTAATTTTAGGCCTCCAATGGGGCGATGAAGGAAAAGGAAAGATTGTAGATTATTTCGCTCCTAACTACGACATCATTGCACGTTTTCAAGGTGGGCCGAATGCAGGTCATACTTTATATGTGAATGGCACTAAAATGGTTTTACATCAAATTCCCTCTGGTATATTTCACCAAGATAAAATTAATATTATAGGTAATGGGGTGGTATTAGATCCTGTTACATTAAAAAAAGAGTGCGATGCGGTAGCCGCCATGGGTGTGGATGTAAAAAAGAATTTATTTATTTCTGAGAGAACTAATATTATTATTCCTACCCACCGCGCTTTAGATAAAGCTTCT
>Ga0114972_10002770_pt1 | contig 13210 bp, 10 predicted proteins | sample M_140807_EF_Meta_FD_87354 | JGI IMG/M metagenome (GOLD analysis project Ga0114972, IMG submission 87354) | Freshwater microbial communities from Lake Montjoie, Canada to study carbon cycling - M_140807_EF_MetaG | ecosystem: Environmental > Aquatic > Freshwater > Lake | place: Lake Montjoie... | reverse complement strand
CGCGGACTTGTTGCTCGGCAAGGGAGGAATCGCGGCTCAGCTCGAACATTGCTTTGCGCCATCCTAGAAGGGGCGACGGCCGTGACGCCATCGCGAAAGACGGTCGGAGGCCTCGTTCGACGAACGTCGTGGCGCAATGCGCCGAGCCTTGGTAAGCGACAGCCCATGAGCCAAGCGACTCACGCGGTGATCATGGCCGGCGGTGCCGGAACCCGTTTCTGGCCTGCTTCTCGTCGGCTGCGCCCCAAGCAGCTCTTGCCGCTCGCTGGAGACGAGGCCCTCCTTCGTCAAGCCGTCGCCCGGGTCGAGCCCTTCTGTGGCGCGGGTCGCGTGTGGATCGCCACGGGCGCTCATCTCGCCGAGGCGACACTTGCGACGGTTCCGGCACTCGGTCGCGGGCAGCTGCTCATCGAACCGACCCCCCGAAACACCGCACCTTGCATCGGTTGGGCCGCGCACGTCATTGCACGAACGGAGCCCGAAGCCGTCGTCATGGCACTGCCGAGCGACCATCACATCGCCGACCTCCCGGGCTACCAGGCGGCACTCGAGACCGCGATTGCGTCCGCACGCGCGGGGGTGATCACGACGATCGGAATCACACCGACGCATCCCGAGACGGGCTACGGCTACATCGAGGCTGCCCGAAGCGATGGCGCGGTGTGGACCGCGAAGCGCTTCGTCGAGAAGCCGGACCGGGCGCGCGCCGAAGAGTTTCTCGCGGCAGGGACCTTCTTTTGGAACGCCGGAATGTTCTTCTTTCGCGCGTGCGACATGGTGCAGGCGATTGCAGACCACCTGCCCGAGCTCGCTCGAGGGCTCGAGGCGCTCGACGATGCGGCGCGCCGCGGTGAGGAAGCCGCTGCGCTCGACGCGCTCTTCCCGACGCTCCCGGCGGTCAGTCTCGATGTTGGGGTGATGGAAAAGATGAGCGCACTCGCGATGGTCCCGGGCGATTTCGGCTGGAACGACCTCGGCAGCTGGCTCACGGTGAGCAATCTCGCGGCCAAGGACGCGGCGGGCAACAGCGCTCCTGCGGGCTCGGTGTTGGTCGATGCGAGGGGAAACCACGTTGCGGATCTGCGCGCCGCCGGCGGCAAGCGCGTCATTGCGCTCTGCGGCGTCTCGGACCTGGTGGTCGTCGAGACCGACGATGCGCTGCTGGTCGTCCACCGCGACGAGGCGCAGCGGGTGCGAGAGATTGTCGATGCCCTCGTCGCACGCGGGGACAAGGACCTGACCTGACGCGGCGGACCGGATGGGCTCAGCGCTGCCCGAGTTCGTGCAGCGCGACCCCGCATGCCGTCGCCACGTTCAGGGAGTCGAACCCCGCGCGCTGACGGATCCTGACCCGGTCGTCGGCAAGGGCGAGCGTCGCATTCTCGAGGCCAGGGCCCTCGCTGCCGAGGAGCAGCGCGATGCGATCGGGGCGTTCCCGCCGGAACTCCTCGATGTCGCGTGCCGGCTCGTTTGGCGTGAGCGCCATCACGTGAAACCCGTGCGTTTTGAGGCTCACGATCGTGTCGGCGACCCTTGTGTCGCGGGCGTACGGCACGACGAGGCACGCCCCGACCGACACTCGAATCGCTTTTCGGTAGAGCGGGTCGCAGGTCGCGGCGTCGAGGAGGATCCCAGCTGCGCCGAGTGCGGCCGCGTTTCGAAAAATCGCGCCGACGTTGTCGTGGTTGGTCAGCCCTTCGAGCACCACCACCGTCGCGGGCCCTGGCGGGAGCGCGGCGAGCAGCGCGGCGCTGTCGGCCAGGGGCGTCCGAGCGGCGCAGGCCATCACCCCGCGGTGCAAGTGAAACCCGGCGATCGCATCGATGACGGGTTGCTCCGCGACGAAGATGGGGACCTCCGCGGGGACGTGCGCGAGCAGAGACGCGAGCTTTTCGGCGCGTGGGCGCGAGAGCAGCACCGAGCGGAGGGGGTGCGTTGCGCGTTCGATGAGGACACGCAGGACGACCTCGCTCTCGGCAAGAAATACCTCGGAGTTCGCGAGGTCCCGATCGCGAACGTTCCGGTAGGGTCCGAGGCGAGGCTCGTCGAGGGAGGTTACGTCGAGGAAGCGGTCGGTTGCGGTCATCGTCCTCGAAAAGTTCCAGCCCGGAACCTTAGCAGATGGCCCCCGGCTACCGGTCGGCCATTGGCATGCTAGACTAGGAGCGATCGTGGTTCGCTTTCCTTGGCTGAAGGGGCACTGGTTGCTCGGATTGCTCGCGGCGTGCGGCACTGCCGGCGCATGCGCGTCCGACCCCAGCGACGAACCTCGGCCGACCAAGCCTGCGGCGGTGACCGTGCCTGCGCAGCCGGCGCTTCGGCGCATTCTCACGCGTCACTACCGACGCAGCATCGGGGTGCTCCTCGGCGACGCGGCCGAGGCCGTCGCATCGCCACCGTCGGATACCCAGCTGAATGGGTTCACGACCATCGCGGCGGCGCAGCTCTCGTTCAACGACGCGCTCGCGTCAGCGTACGAAGCCTCCGCCCGCAAGGTGGCGCGTGCCGCAATGCTCGACACCAAGCGCATCGATGCGCTCGTCGATTGCACGCCGACTCAGGTCGCCGATGCCACGTGCCTTGGAACGTTCGTGGAGCGCTTCGGAAGGCTCGCGTGGCGACGGCCCCTCACGGCCGAGGAGCGGGCAGACTACGTCGACCTCGGGAAAAAGGGCGCCCTTGGGGCGAACGGATTTTATTCCGGCGTGGAGCTCGTGATGGCCGCCATGCTCGAGTCCCCGCAGTTTCTGTACGTCGTGGAGGTGGGCAAGCCCCATCCGACGCGAACGGACGTGCGTGAACTCACGGGCTACGAAATCGCGACCCGCCTGTCGTTTCTGCTCCTCGGGCGGACGCCCGATGCGGCGCTCCTGGATGCGGCTGCGGCGGGGGAGCTCGACGACGAAGCCGGCGTGCGGGCCTGGGCCGAGAAGCTCGTGGCCAGCCAGGAGTCCGCGCCGGCCTTGCGCGATTTCTTCGACGAATTGCTGGTTCTCGGGGAGCTGCCTTCGCTCGCGAAGGACCCCACCCTTTACCCCGAGTTCTCTCCCGAGCTCGCCGAATCGATGCGCGAGGAGACCCTCCGCATCGTCGAGGACGTCGTCGGCCGCGACGCTCCGATCACCGAAATCCTGACGAGCTCGCACACGTACCTCGACGCGCGCCTCGCGAACCTCTACGGGGTCGCCCCGCCCACCGCGGCTTGGGAGGAGACGACGCTGCCTGAAACGCAACGTCGCGCAGGCGTGCTCACCTCCGCCGCGGTCATGGCGCGCCAGGCGCACACGACGTCGACCTCCGCGACCTACCGCGGACTCTTTGTGATGGAGCGTTTTCTCTGCACGACGATGCCGCCGCCACCGCCCGGTGTGATCACCACGCTGCCAGAGTCGAGCAAGGCGCCCACGCTTCGCGACAGGCTTGCGATCCATCAGGCCGACCCCGTGTGCAAAGCGTGCCACTACACGGCGGACAACGTTGGACTGACGTTCGAGCGCTTCGACGCGATCGGTCGTTTCCGTGAGACGGAAAACGGTTCTCCCATCGACACGAGCGGCGCGGTTGACTTGCTAGGGAAGTGGCAGGACGCGCGCGAGCTCGCGAACGTCCTCGCGGCGTCCGAGGCCGTCACCAGCTGCATGTTGCGGCAGCTCTACCGGTACGCTGCGGGTCACGTCGAGGTGAAGAGCGAGTGGCCCGCGTTCAACGAGTTGCTTGCCAGCTGGTCGGAAGATGGGCACTCGTTCCGGGCCCTGCTCGTCGATCTTGTTTCGCACGAGCTTTTCCGCCGTGTAGGGGTGCCAAAGTGACACGCCGAAAGCTGCCCTCTGAGCTCGCGCTGCCGCGCCGTACGGTGCTTCGCGGTCTCCTCGGTGGCTCGGCGATTGCGCTCGGCCTCCCGCTCCTCGAGGTGATGTTGAACGACGACGGCACCCGGCACGCGGACGGCTCTCCGCTCCCGCTGCGGCTGCTGACGTGGATGTGGGGGAACGGCTGCCGTCTCGAGCATTGGGTGCCCAAGACGACGGGCGCCGCGTACGAGTTGTCTGCCGAGCTTGCGCCCCTCGCTCCCTTCAAATCGGAATTTACCGTGCTCTCGGGGTTCAAGAATCCGGTCGCGGGCCGCCGCGGGCACCACGATGGGATGGCGGGGCTCTTCTCGGGCTATCCGTTCGTCGCTCTCGATCCGATGGGTGCTCCTTATGCGTCCAAGTTCGGCGGAAAGTCGATCGATCAGCAAGCGGTCGATCTCATGGGCGCGAACACGATGTTCAAGTCGCTCCAGATCGGAGTGACGAAGCGCCAGTTGGCGAACCAGGGCCCGACGCTCGAGACGATGTCCCACCGGGGCTCCGACCAGCCGCTGCCGATGGGGCGGGATCCGCAGGCGCTTTACGACAAGCTGTTTGGCGCCTTCGCGCCCGACCCAGGCAATGGGGACGCCAACGCCGCCTTTCGTGTCGCTGCGCTCGACGTCGTCATGAAGGACGCGAAGCGCTTGCAAGGGCTCGTCAGCACGAACGACAAGCAGCGCCTCGAGCATCACCTGGAGAGCCTCTTCGATCTGCAGAAGCAAATCCTCGCGATACCGCCGCAGTGCGATCTGCCGATGAAGCCGGGCAAACTCGATTTTGACGCCGACGGCAGCGAGCCGCTCGCAGCGATCAATGCCGTGATGGCGAAGCTTCTGTCGGTAGCTTTCGCGTGCGACCTCACTCGTGTCGCGAGCTTCATGTTCACCGGCCCGAGCGGGGCGCAGCAGTTCGACATGCTTCCGCCCTCCATGTTTCCAGAGTTTCCGAAAGCTGAGGACTACAGCCACGCAGACCAGCACATGGTGAGCCACATCAGTGCGGCCTACGAGTGGGCGTTCATGCACCGCTGCGTTGAGTTTTGCATGCAGAACCTGGCGACGATGCTGGGTGAACTCTCCGCGGTCACCGAAGGCAGCGGAACGATGCTGGACAACATGTGCGTCCTCGTCGGCAGCGATGTGACCGAGGCATGGAATCACTCCGAGAACGACTACCCCATTCTCGTTGCCGGGCGCGCCGGGGGTCGGTTGAAGAGCGGCGTGGGGCATTACCGATCCGCGCTTGGGGAGAGCCTCACCGACATCGGCTTCGCTTGCCTGAAGTCCGTGCTTCCGAATCCCGATGGGCTCACCGAATACGGTGGCGAGGGCTCGGGCTATAGCGGTAAGACGACGACGCCATGCAGTGCGATTTTGGCGTAAAAAAGCTCCTCGTCCTCGCGGCCGTCGCGGCGGTGTTTGGAACGGGATGTGGCGCGCGCAGCACGTACGACTTCGCATTCGACATCGACCCGCCGCCACCCACCCCGCCACTGCCCGAAGAATGCTCCGACCCCGTAGGGACGTGCGGTGTGCGCCGCTGTGACCCCGCGCCCGTCGAAGCGATGCACGTCGAACTCTGTTCCGAGTTGACCTTCACCTCGAACCCTCCGACGTCGGGGCCGCACTACCCGATCTGGGGTCTCTTCAAATCGTACGACAAGCCTCTCGCGCGCGGCTTCTACCTCCATGACGCCGAGCACAGTGCGGTCATCTTGCTTTACAACTGCGAGCAGTTTCCAAGCGAAGCGGCGTGCGCCGACGCCGTGGCCGCAATGAACGCGTACGTCGCGGACAAGCCCGCGGATCCGAAGTGCGAAGCGCCGACAAGGAATCGCATCATCGTCACGCCCGACCCGCAGCTCGACGTGCCCGTGGCGGCGGTCGCTTGGGGGCACTCCCTCAAAGCAGAGTGCTTCGACGCGGCGGAGACCGATGCGTTCGTCGAAGCGTATTACGGCAAGAACTACGAGAATTTCTGCAGCGGCGGCGTCGATCCCACCGATCCCGAATCGGGCATCCTTGCGGGTTGCGGCTTCTTCTGAGCCGACGCGAAGGTGGTGTTCGAACGCGCACCGGCGGCGGCCACCCGTTGCCGCCTCGTGTCCTGCGCGCTCAGTGCAGCTCGAGGATGTGCGCGAGCATGGACGTCTTGTAGTCCTTGATGAGCCCGAGCATCTTGGCCGCGCGGCTCTGCCAGTTTCGTTCCGCCTCAGGGGCGTTGCGCCAACGGGCGGCCTCGGCGCGCGCGAGCATCGAGCGTACCGGTTGCGAGCGATGCTCTTGTTGGAAGACGCGGTCCTGCCAAACTTCGACGTCGGTCATCGACGGGACCGCGCGCCCGACGACGTACATGACCGCCGGGAGCGCGGGCTGACTCGGCATGGCGAGGGCGAGTTCCCAACGCTCGGGGCGGCGCTCTTCTTCAGGACGCGTCGCCAGGCCGACCCAGCTTGCCACTTCGGCGAGTTCTTTCGAGTTGGCATCGCGCAGCGCTTCACTGACGCCGTCAGGCTTGCCGACGGCGAGCGCCATCGCGCCCCACAGCCACGCCGCAGCGACCTTGTCCTCTTGCAGCGCGACTTCCGCGTCGAGAACGTCACGCTGTTCGCGGGCGACTTCCTCGGCACGTACGGCAGCCTTGAAGGCCTCCTCGGCGACGCCGAGCGCTTTCTCGAAGCGCCCAAGGTGTGCGAGCGCAAGCGCGTGGTTGAGGTGAATCCGTGCCTGCGCGAGCGGCGTGTAGCCGTCGAGCGGACCGAGCGATTCGGTCAGAAGTGCGAGTGCTCCTTCGGCGTCGCCTACCGCAAGAAGGATCGGCGCCGCGAGGTAGCGACGGGTTCGTATGGCGAGTTCGGTCGCGTGGCCTGCAGCTTCGATCGCCGCTTCGCGATGACCGAGGCGGGCGTGTTCGGCGGCCGCGTCGAACCAAACCATCCTGGCGGCCTCCTTCAACACCGAGTCCGGCATCTTGAGCGCGCCCGGATCGGGGCACTCCTCGCCGCTGCAGTCGAGTGGCTTGCCGTTCACCTTCTCGGCGAGCGCCTCGAGGTAAGGCGCTGCGACTTCGGCTGCGCGCGTGTCGATGTACACGGCTTGAACGGGGGCTTCCACGTCGAACATCATCCAAGGTGTTCGCACCGCTGCGAGGTCGAGGCGCGCGGAAGGCGCGTGAAGTGGCGCCATCAGCCGGAGCGCTTCAAGGGCGCTCGGCTTCGCTTCGCGAAGTACGTACGGCGCAAGACGCAAGCGCTGGATTCCGCCGACTTTGACCTTGCCGTCTTCGAGGAAGGACCTTGCTTGCGACAACCCCTCCGTCGTGTCGAGGCTCGCCTCGAGCGCGGCGAGCGCGGGACGGTACCGGCCCGGAAGGCGGTGAGCGTCGAGCTCGCCATCCACGCCCTTGGGCTTGCCGCACGCGATGAGCCCGAGCCGTGCGAGCCCGTGCCCATCGAGGTTGGTGTCGATGCGCTGTTGTGCAAGGTCCGCAGCGGCGAACGCGCGTGCGCCTTCTTCGGGGTCGCCAAGGAGGCAGAGCAGCGCGCCTCGTCGGAGGCTCATGCCGAAGGGATCTTCTTCCGAGCTGCCCGTCGAGAGGGCGCGCATTGCATCGAGGTCCGCCGTCGCGCGGGCGCTGCGCAGCGCAAACGAGACCGATACGGGATCGCGGTTGGCGAGCGCGAACTGGGTCACGGCCGCATGAGCGCCTGCAACGACGCCGAGCGCGGCCGTTCGCTCGTTGGGTGTTCCGCGGTACGTTAGATCGAGCAAGCGGAGTGCGGCATCGTCACGGCGGGTGGGGTTCGGTACGATCGCCGTTGCCTTGTCGTAGGCGAGCCGAGCCGCGCGGAAGTCGCTCGTCTCTTGGATGCGCCGGGCGTCGTCTTTCAGCCACGGAAGATTGCGCGCGAGGGCGAGCTCACCGGTCGAGGGACGGCATGCCTCCGGATCGCCCTCCGCCGTTCGGACGAGATCGCGAAAACAATTCTGCGCGAATTTTTCGGCCCGTGTCAGGAGGTACCAAGGCAGCAGCGTGAGCGCGACGGCCGCGACGACCAGCGCGGTCGCGAGCCATAGTCCGCGGCTCGTCTGGCGCGAGGCAGGGCGGGCGGAGGTGGTGCGCGCGATGCGGCGGGGTTCCGGCGGTTGCGAGGTGAGCGGACGATTCAGCTCTTCGAGCGACGCGTCGTAGTTCGGGATGGATCGGGTGATGGAACCGGCAGCCACCGGGCTCTCGCCCCATTCCGATGCCCGATCGTCGTCGTCCTCGGGCGCTGCCGCCTCGTCGTCGTCGTCTGCCGGAGGCTCGCTCGAATGCGGCACGTTGCTCGAGCGGCGGCGGACGGGTTCGTCGGCAAAGTCGTCGTTGCCTTCGGGCCAGCGCATGCCGTGGGCAGGTGGTACCGACGTGACGTCGTCTGCATCGACGTCCAGCACGTCGTCGGAGGGGACGGACGATGGGAGTTTTGGCGGAAGCACCGAGCGGCGGATCGGTTCCTCTCCCCAACTCGAGGGAGGTGGCGCGTCGCTGGAGTCGTCGTCGTCGTCGTCGTGACGGTTCTCGTCGTGACGGTTCTCGTCGAAGATGCCTTCGCCGACATGCGCTCCTCGCAGCGTTTCGGCTGCGGACGGGAGGCCTTGGCTCGTCGCTTGGTCCCTTCGGCTGCTCGTGGCGTCGTCGTTCTCGTGCTTGAGGTCGCCGAACTCGACTTCCGGAGAATGGACCGGTGTTCGCGCCGCGTCCTCCAGCAGTTCGTCGAGCTGGTTGGCCATGTTCGCGGCACCACCAGCCACGGCGGCGGGAAATTTCGAGCCGAGGATGTCACCGAGCGCAGCTTCGAGCGCGTCTGCCGAGAATCCCCCTGGCGCACTGAGGCGCGAAGGTGGGATCTCCGAGAGCCGCTCCTCGGCAGGCGCGTCCGAAAAAAAGCTCGGAACGCTCTCAGCGTCCAAAGCGGACCGACCGGAGTCGCCCTTCGCCGCTCGCGAAGAGTCGGCGATGGGCATGCTGCCAAACATCGCTTGGAGGCCACTCGGGACGGAGTCGGCGGATTGGTCACTGAAGCTGCCGAACGCGCTCGTGTCGGAGGTTGCGTTGGCCGCTTCTTCTTCGTCGCGCTGGTCCCTGACGATGAACGGGTTGAACGAGTCGTCGTCGCCGGCGAGCGCGGATTCTCGGTCGAGCCGTGCCGACGACGTCTCGGGTCTGTCGGCGGAGCTGCCCGCCTCCGCCTCTTGCCACGAGTCCAACAGCGAGCGGACCGCGCTCCCGGTGTTCGACACGCGCATCGTAGGCAGGTCGGCTGGGCGGAGCCGCGCGAGCACATCCTGCACACCGTCCGCGAATTCCTCGGACGATTCCGAGGGGACGCGCGCTCCCCGTGGTCCGGATTTCGACCGGGTATTCGTCGCGGCGTCGAGGTCGAAGGGCCACTCTGGCGCCTTGTCGTCGCGCGACGACCAAGGTGGCAACGCCTCGGCGGAAGGGTCCGCGGGCTCGACCTCCGGCATCTCAATCGAGCGCGGCGGCCGAGGTGCGGTCAGCGGCGGTAGCGGTCGAATCGACGCCGCACGCGGACGCCGCGAGCGCGGAACGTCGTCGTCGGGGACGAGGTAGCGAGGACTGCTGCGCGCGGTCAGTCGTTCTTCGATGAAGGGTGCACGTGAGGCCTGCCGGCGCCGCACGGTAGGCGCAGCGAGGGGCGGCGGAATGTTGGTCGTCCGCGCGAGAAGCGGGGGGCGCTGCGTCGTAGGTGCGGGCGGGACGGAAGGCTGGTTCGTCGCACGCACGGCGAGGCGCTGCGATGCGGCATCCATGGTCAAGGGCCCGCTCGTGGGCGCGGCTTCGACGGTGGCCTCCGACTTCGGCGGCTCGCTTTCGGTGGCCCGCACCGACGTGAGGGTCGGCGGCGGTTCCGGTGGCGTGGGTGCGCTCGCCGGTGGCGTGGGTGCGCTCGCCGGGGCCTTCTGCGTTCCAGCCGTGGCTTTCGCCGGTCGTTTTTTCGAGCGACCGGCAGCCTTCGCTTCGGGCGCCCCGGAGCGTTGCGCACTGCTCCGTGCGGCGGTCGCCGGCTTTGCCGCGCGTCCTCTGCGATTGCGGGGCGCAGTTTCGGAAGACGCTTCTCCGCCGGTCGCGTGTGCGCGCTCCGCGTCTTCGGCGTTCGAGTCCGGCGGCGGCTGCTTGCCCCTGTTCACGCGCCTAGCCTAGTAGGACACCGCCCTATGTCCCAATCGTTTGTTCGAAGGAACGAATCGGAACGGGCGCCGCGCCGCGCTCAAAAAGGCGCCTCCTGAGACTCGCCACTTGACGGTACACCGACCGAAGCCCGAACATCTGGGATTTACCTGGCCAAAATCCCGCGCTTTGCCATGAAGACATCCATCCGCCGCGCCCTTCTTGCCTCCGTCGTCACCGCCGTTGTCGGGGCGTTGACCGTCACCTCGTGCAGTTCCGACGACACCTCGGCGACCGGTTCCGAGCCGGGACCTTCGACTGCGACCACCGGCGCCGGCGGCTCAGGGGGCGTCTCCGTGACGGATGCGACTGGGGCAGGCGCAGGGATGAGCTTCGCGACCAGCGGTCAAGGCGGTGCCGTGACCGGGGCCGGCGGCTCGTGCGCGGACGCGGTCGTTCAGGCCGACGTCAAGCTGAAGCCCGCCGACATCATCTTCGTCGTCGATGTCTCCGGTTCGATGAGCGATGAAATTGCCGCAATCGAGAAAAACATCAACGTCAACTTCGCGCAGATCATCGCGCAGAGCGGCGTCGATTACCGCATCATCATGCTCGTCGATCACGGGCCAGGCACGTACGAGCTTTGCGTCGAGGCTCCGCTCTCGACGATCCCGAAAGGCGGGTGTTCGAAGATCGGCGCCGGACCGCCGGGCAACAACCCAGGGAAGTTCTACCAATACAGCATGAAGGGTTATCCGCAGAGCAACGACTCGCTCTGCCTCGTGCTCGATTCTCTCTACGGCACCGAGAAGGATGACTTCGGCTTGGCGCCGAACGGCTGGGTCGAGTGGCTCCGACCCGAGGCCGAGAAGATTTTCCTCTTCATCACCGACGACCGGCCGGACTGCACGTGGAACGGCGGGCCGAACGGTCCGATTACCTTCGACGACAACAACACCGCGGCGGGCGGCAAGCAGATGGCGCTCGACTTCGACAAGGCGTTGCTCGGTCTTGCTCCCCAGCAGTTTGGAACCGCCGCCGAGCGGCACTACCAGTTTTACGGCCTCATTGGCCTCGAGACGAAGAACCTCGCGAAAAACGCAGACACCCAGGCGCCGATCGCCCCGAATGCGAGCCCACTCGACCCCTTCAAGCCGACCGACCCGGCGACGAAAGACACCTGCGACACCGCCGTCGCTCCAGCGACCGGCTACCAATACCTCGCGAAGGGGACGGGCGGCCTTCGGTTTCCGGTGTGCGAGCTCACGGGCTACGACGTCATCTTCAAGAAGATTGCCGAGGGGGTCGTTTCAGGAACCAAGGTGCCGTGCGAGATCGAGCTGCCGAAGCCGAACAACAACCAGGAACTCGACCTGAAGACGGTTTCGTTGCTCTACACCCCGATGGGCATGGGCGGTCCCGAGGAGTTCGTTCAGGTCGATGCCCAGGCGGCGTGCGCCGACGCGAAGAACAAGTTCTACATCGACAAGGACAAGGGCAAGATCCAGCTATGCCCGGACACCTGCAAGGTCATCGAGGCGGACTCGAGCGCAAAAGTGCAGGTGAAGATCGAGTGCGGAGGAAGCGCATTCTAGCCGGCCGCTTCGGCTAACCCGCCGCGCCGTGAATCGGAGGCCTGTCAGCGGAGCTTACCGCCGACCGTCCGCTCGAGGGCGAATCGCAGCTTCCAGTAGTCCGCCATCGCGCGGAGAAGGTCGGCACGCGCGTCGAGAACTCGGAGCCGGTCTTCGAGGTTGGTGCTCCGCGACGTGCCGTTTGCCTTGGGTGGCGCCGCGACGGCTTCGGCGATGCGGGCGTGCAATGGCAGGACGACGTCCCGGAGGTGCTCGGCCCGCCGTCGTGCTGCGACGAGGGCATCGCGAAGCTCGCGAACTTCGCCGCGGATGGCGATCGCCCGTGCTGTGACCGCCGCGCGTTGGCCGTGCAGTTCGCTGTGGAGGCGCGCCTCGGAACGGTCATCGAACACGGCGCAGAGCGTGCGATTGCCCGCCTTTTGCAGGTCGTACGCAAGGGCTGCCGTTCGCAGCTTCGACGCGGCAAGGTCCGTGCGCTCCGCGACCGCGAGCGTTTCGAGGCCATCGAGGCGAACCTCTTCGGTAGGCACGCCCCGAAGAGCCGCCTCGAGTCGGTAGTGGACGGCGCTTCCCCAGAGCCCGAGCGCGCGGCTCAGCTGGTCGCGCGTGGCGCCTGCCTTCGTTTCGCTTTCGAGGACCGCGAGTCGCGCAGCTTCGTAGCGCGCCTCGTCCCGTAGCGCGGTGACCTCCTCGGGCTCGCCGCGACGCACCCGCGCTCGGGTGTCGAGGAGGAACGCCTCGGTCATCGCCGCAACCTCGCGGCCGATCGGTTCGAGTTCACGAGCAAGCTGGGCCTCGATGAAGAGCTGTTTGACGCGTGCGACCTCGGCGACGACAGCGTCGAGGCGTTCGAGTGCCTCGGCGTCGGCGCGTGCCTCGCCGAGTTTCTCGCGCGAGCTCTCCGTAACGGCGAGCGACGCGTAAAAACCTTGCATCGTCGGGCTCTGAAGGAGCGCAACTTTGACTGCGCTCTCGAGTTCGAGGGGGCGCGAGGTGAGTTCTCGCACCGTCTCTTCGACGAGCCGCTCTTCGGGCCCGCCGCGGCTCCAAATCGGCCGAGCCCCGATGCGCGACTCGATGCGATCCCGCGACGCCTCGAAGCTTGGTGCGGCTCGTGTGCCGCACGCGACCGTCCACGCGAACGCGAGGGGGAGCGCCCTCATCGTCGCTCCTCGGTCGCTTCGGACGTGTGGCCCGTCGTGACGCTCTCCGCGAGGTCGGCTGCGTAACGCCTCGTCAAGGGGTTGTCCGCCGCCCGGTAGGTCGGCTCGGGAGCGATGGGGCTTGCCGGGTCGGTGATCGGGGTCGCCGTACGGATTGGCTCGAGCGTGGCGCAGCCGCCGAAGACCGCGAGCAAGAACCACCTAGGGAGCTGCATCGCTCTCGCCCGTAGCGCAGGTGCGCGCAAAGTTACAGCCTTTCGATTATGGTTCCGAATGCCGATGCCGACACTCTCGCTCTGCATGATCGTTCGCGACGAAGAGGTGATGCTGCCCGCATGCCTCGCATCGGTTGCTGGCGCCGTCGATGAGATCGTCGTCGTCGATACCGGGAGCCGCGACCGTACGGTGGCGATCGCGCGAGCGG
>Ga0114972_10002769_pt1 | contig 13212 bp, 11 predicted proteins | sample M_140807_EF_Meta_FD_87354 | JGI IMG/M metagenome (GOLD analysis project Ga0114972, IMG submission 87354) | Freshwater microbial communities from Lake Montjoie, Canada to study carbon cycling - M_140807_EF_MetaG | ecosystem: Environmental > Aquatic > Freshwater > Lake | place: Lake Montjoie... | reverse complement strand
CACTGATTATTTCGCTAGCAACGCCATGATCGCCGCCCTCACCGCTCCGCGCCCGCAACTTCTCGTATCCGACGGCAAAGACTGGACCCTCAACACCCCCAGTATCGAATATCCCTTTCTCCAAAAAATCTACCACTACTACGGAGCCGCCGACCGCACCGCCAACGTCCACCTTCCCGACGAGGGCCACGATTACGGTCCTTCAAAACGCGCCGCCGTGTATCGCTTTTTCGCCGCGCAACTCGGCCTCAATCTAGCGGCGACAACCGACGCCAGCGGGCAGATCGACGAATCGCCCGCCACGATTGAGCGGGCGGCGGCCTTGCGGGTATTTACCGCCGATTTTCCTGTGCCGCCTCATGCTCTACACGACGCCGGTGCCATCGAGCGCGCGCTCGTCAAATTACAACAACCTTAACGCGGCAGCGTCCAGCGTTGGCCCGAAATCAAAACCATCGGGCACAAAAAAACCGCCGCGAGCGAACTCGTGGCGGTTGATAAAACGAGGTGTCCTAAAATTAGGAGACGTGCTTCGAGACGAGCTTGGTCATCTCGAACATGCTGACCTTGCCCTTGCCACCGAAGACAACCTTCAGCGCGGCATCGGCGTTGATCTGCTTCTTGTCCTTCTTGTCCTGGAGACCGTTCTTCTTGATGTAGTCCCACAGTTTCTTGGTGAGCTCCGTGCGGGGGAGCGGCTTCGAGCCTACGACAGCCGACAGGGCGGCGTCAGGCGTAACAGGTTTCATGAACGCGGCGTTTGGTTTACGAGCAGCTTTTTTAGCCATAGTGGATTTGGGTTTATGTGCTTTCGAGTGAAAGCGAGTGAGTTCTAGAGGGGAAAACGACTCGTTTCCGAGTAAAATCTTAAAAAATTGTGCGATTCCTAGAGGGAGAATGCCTTGACTCTCCTCTGAAAAAGGTCGCCAGCCGCGCTCACACGTGCTCGTCCACCTGCACAAATTGCTCGTAAAGCGCAGCGTAACGCCCGCCCGCGGCCAGCAACTCAGCATGCGTGCCACGCTCGATAATCGCGCCCTGATCGAGCACGAGCACCAGATCCGCATGGCGAATCGTACTCAAGCGATGCGCCACCACGAAGCTCGTGCGACCGCGCAACAGCTTGATCAACGCCGCCTGCAACCGCGCCTCGGTCAACGCATCGATGGAGCTCGTCGCCTCGTCGAGAATCACCAAGCGCGGATCCGCCAAAAGCGCGCGCGTGAAACACACCAATTGCCGTTGACCCACCGAGAGCGCCGCGCCGCGCTCCCCGACTTCGGTCAACAATCCCTGCGGCAAGGCCTCGAGCAGATCCAAGCAGTCGAGTTGCTCCGCCGCCCGCCGCACCTCGGCATCCGTCGCCTCAGGTTTCGCGAGCCGGATGTTTTCGAGGACGGTGCCGCTGAAGAGAAAATTCTGCTGATGCACCATGCCCATCTGCCGATGCAGCGACGTGCTCGTGAGCGTGCGGATTTCTCGGCCGTCCACGAGCAACTTGCCGCTCGTCGGCAGATAAAATTTCGAAACGAGATTGATGATCGAGCTCTTGCCGCTGCCCGTGTGGCCGACCAGCGCGATGGTTTGGCCGGGCTCAGCGACGAAGTGGATATCGCGCAACACCGGCCGCGCCGGATCGTAGCCGAAGCCCAGATGACGAAACTCGACGCGCACCCCGACCCCGCCCTCGCCCGCAGCCGGGACGTGACTCACGCGCGGATCCGGCAACGCCACCGCATCCGGCGCATCGACCCAATCCGGCACGGTGTCGATCAACCGAAATACGCGCTCCGCCCCCGCCATCGCGACCAGCGCCTGATTGTACTGCGTGCCGATGATCGCGATCGGCGCGAAAAACTGATTCGCCAACAAGAAAAACGTGATCAACGCGCCGATGCTCATCTCGCCATGAAACACCCGCCAGCCGCCGAACATCAGTAACGTCGCGACGAAAAACTGGCTGTTGAGTTCCAAGATCGGCGTGAGAATGGCCGAGGTCCGAGCGAGCGCGATGTTGTAGCGCGAATGGTCCGCGAGCAGGCTGCGGAAAAGTCCGGCGTTGGTTTCCTGGCGCACGAAGCCCTGCGTGACGCGAATACCGCTCACCGATTCCGCCAGCGTCGCGGTGACCCGACTGAAGCTCGCACTCGCCGCCCGCGAATAGTAACTCAGCTTAACCCGAAAATGCTGATTGATCGCCCAGATCACCGGCGCCATCGCGAGCACGATCAGAAACAACACCCAATCGCTCCACGCCATCACGACCGCCGCGAAGACCATCGTCCCGCCCTGAATCACCGTGACGAAAAGCACATCCTGAATCCCGACCCGGACCGATTCCACGTCACTCGTCACGCGCCCGATGATGCGCCCGATTTTCATGCGATGGAAAAAACTCATCGGCTGGCGCTGCACCTTGTCGAAAATATCCGCCCGCAAGCCACTGACCACCGTCTCCCCGATCTCGAGCGCGTAGCGTTGACGATAGTGAAACATCCCGTCCGTGAGCAGAGCGAGCACCCCGTAGCCCACGACCCCCAGCGCGATGCCGGAAAAATCGCGCGCCGTGATCGGGCCGTTGATCACCAGCGCCATCACCCAACCGAGCGCGGGTAATTGCGCCGCGCGGATAAAAGATAAAATAACGAGCGCGGTGACTTTGCCTTTGATCGGCGCCGTGTACGTGAACAACCGCCGGATCAGTCCCCATTCTAGCGGTTGGGAATCGGTCTCGTTGTCGTCATCCTCGGGCAAGCGCTGGATCAGGCCCATGGGTTTCGGCGCCGGGGGCGGCGAAGACGGTTTCATGCGATGTCCTCCGGTTTGCGGTCGAGCGACTGCAGCTCGCGGCCATCGACAAGTTGCAGGCTGGCGACGCGGCGGTAATTGCCGGGCTGCGCCATGAGGGACTCATGCGTGCCGCGTTGGACGATCCGGCCGTTTTCCAGCACGATGATAAAATCCGCGCGCCGCAGCGTACTCAGACGGTGCGCGACGATGAACGTCGTGCGACCGGCGATGGCGCGATCGAGCGCGTCGAAAATCTCGTGTTCCGTTTCGCTATCGATCGCGGCCGTGGGATCATCGAGCAACAAGATCGCCGGCTCCAGCAACACCGCCCGCGCGATGGCGAGACGTTGGCGCTGGCCGCCGCTGAGGCTGTTGCCACTCTCGCCGAGCACGGTGTCGTAGCCTTGCGGCAACTGCAGGATGAATTCGTGGGCGGCGGCGATGCGTGCGGCGCGCTCGATTTGTGCGCGCGTCGCATCGGGATGACCGAAGGCAATGTTGGCCGCGACGGTGTTGGAGAAGAGAAAACTTTCCTGAAAAACGAGTCCGATATTCCGCCGTAAATCGTCGAGATGAATCTGTCGTGCGTCGATGCCGTCGATCAACACCCGCCCAGCCGTGGGGTCGAAAAAGCGCGGGATGAGACTCATCAACACGCTCTTGCCCGATCCCGTCGCGCCGAGAATGGCGACGCACTGGCCGGGCTTCACCTCGAGGTTGATGTCGCGAACCACGGCTTCGGCGCCGTCGTAGGCAAACGTCACGTTTTCGAAACGCACCCCGCCCGCACTACGCGGGAGCCGACTCGCCGCCGGGGCGTTTTTCACTTCGACCGGCGCATCCAAGATTTCAAAAACCCGTCGCGCCCCGATCAGCGATTGCTGCACCGAATTTACGATGTTGGCGACGTTGTTCACCTGGCCGGAAAATTGTTCGAGCAAACCGGAAAAAACGATGAGCCCCGTACCCAACGGCAACTGGTCATGCGCGACCAACCAACCGCCATATCCGAGCAGCACCATCATGTTAATACGGGTGAGAAAACCCACCGCCGGAGTGAATAAACTCAGGCGCCAAAAAATCCCGCGCTGTTGATCGTAGCAGGCTTGATTCGCAGTGGAAAATTTCGCCCGCGCCTCGGTCTCACGACCGAAGCCCTTGGTCACTGCGACGCCTTGCAAACTCTCGGCGAGGATTTGCACCATGGTTTCGACGAGCGTGCGATTGTGCGCGTACGCCGGCTGAATTTTGCGCGAAAACCACATCGACATGATCACCATCAACGGCGTGGTCGCGAGACAGGCCAACGTAAGCGTCGGACTGAGGCTCGCCATGTAAATCAGGTAAACGGTGAGCGACACCGCCATGATCACACTCTGGATCAACACCTGATCGACAAACATCCGCACCGATTGCACGTCACCCGTGACGCGCGTGATGATCGAACCCGTAGAATTCGCATCAAAAAAACGAAAGCTCAGCCGCTGTAATTTATCGTACACCTCGCCCCGCAAATCGACGACCAGCCGCTGTTGCACCAGACGATTGACCGAGAGCGCGAGGACGTAGTTGAGCACGGCCCGACCGAGCGCGAGGGCCAAAATCAGGCCGGCGAGCAACCCGAGCACCTGCAACGGCGCCCAAGCCATCGGCAACGCCACATGGAGCGCGTTGGCGCCCATCGGCGTGTGATCCATTTTATGGCGGATATAATCAATCCCGAGGCCCGTAAAACTCAGCCCGCCGATCCCCATCAAAAGCAGCAGCAGTTGGAGACCGAGAACCTGGCAACAGTGCGCCCGATATCGCCACGCGAGGCCGAACAACCGCCGGATCAACGCCGCGTTCGATTGCGGCGCGACGGCGGCGGAGAGATTCGTGGACGGCAACATTGGGCCCGCACCTTACCTCCGCTGGGCGAGGCTGCACGAAACATTTTCCAGCCCGACAATTAATTCCGCTGGCGAGTGCGATTCTGCGTCTGGCCCGAATTGTTGTTCTGACGTTTGTTTTGATTCTGAGCGGGTTGCGCCACCGGAGCCTCAACGACCGGCGGGGCGCTCGCGGCTTGAAGTGAAGCTTGCTCGCGCAGCGCACGGCGACGCCGCACCTCCGCGGCAACGGCCTCGAGTCGACGTTGTTCGTCGGCGGGGGTGGGATTAGCGACGACGCTCTGCGTAATCGCGTTGGGCACCATCGGCATGCCCGGCGACGGCAAGGGCGCCGGTGCTGAAGCTTGCCCAGAGGAAGCGACCTTGACCGCACGCAGCGCGAGCGTGAGCGCACGACCGCCGTGATCTACAGTTACCGTTTCGTTGTTCGCGTCGTAGGTTTTTACGACGAAATCGTGATCTTTTTCGTTGAGCTTAACCCAGGCGCTGACTTTTCGCGCCGGGTCAAAAATACAAAAACTCATACCCGCGCGTGTTTCCATTACGCCACGCAACTCGATCGGCGCGCCCTCCGTCACGGCCGACCCACTCGCCGCCGCGCCCGACGGCAGAAACGGTGAATTCGCCGCCAACTGAGCACGCGCTGCGATGGTGCCGATCAACAGCGTAGCCGAAAACCAGCAGATGAAACGAAGAGAGCGAGGGGCGTGCATGAAAGGGGTGTGGAACTAGATTAGACGCAGCCGGCGCGGTCAAGTGACACACATTGTTTACTCGATGCCTTCATCGCTCTCAAAGCAACGTCCCGCGCATAATTAAATACGCTACGCTAAAATAGATAATCAACCCCGTCACATCCACGAGCGTCGCGACAAAAGGCGCACTGGAAGTCGCCGGATCGAGTCCGAGCCGCTTGAGCAACAAGGGCAACATCGAGCCCATCAACGACCCCCAAAGCACAATCCCCACCAACGACAACCCCACGGTCGACGCCACCAAAGGCCAATGCGGGCCATAAGTGCCCGAAAACTGCGACCATATCGCGATGCGCAAAAATCCGATCACGCCCAAAATCACCCCGAGCGCGGTGCCGGCCGCAAATTCCCGGCGCATCACGCGCCACCAATCGCGCAGCTTAAATTCCCCCAGCGCCAGCGCCCGGATCACAAGCGTCGCCGCCTGCGAGCCCGCATTGCCACCCGAACTGATGACGAGCGGAACAAACAGCGCCAACACCACCGCCTTCGCGATCTCGCCTTCAAAAAAACTCATGGCCGTCGCCGTGAGCATCTCGCCCAAGAACAACACCACGAGCCAGCTCGCGCGCTTTTTCACCATGCGCGAAAGCGCGATCGTCGTGTAAGGCTCATCGAGCGCCTCAGAGCCGCCGAGTTTTTGAATATCCTCCGTAGCCTCAGCCGCCGCGACATCGAGCATGTCGTCCACCGTCACGATCCCGATCAGCTTCCGCGCCTCATCGGTGACCGGCAACGCCACGCGGTCGAACTTTTGGAACAACTGCAACGCCTTCTCGCGATCATCAGTGGGCGAGAGTGTCGCATAATTACCATCCAGCAACTCGGACACCGGTCGATCCAACGGTGAAAGCAGAAAGCGCCGCACCCGAATATCGTCGATCAAGCGCCCTTCCGCATCGACCGCGAAAACCACGTTTAACGTTTCGCGATCATAACCATGCTCGCGGATGTAATCGAGCGCCTCACGCACGGACCACTCGGGCCGCACCGCCACGTAGTCGAGCGTCATCATTCGCCCCACACTATGCTCCGGATAAGCGAGTAACGCCTGCGCCACCTGCCGCTCGTCTGGCGTGAGCATGGCCAACATCTGCATCGCCACATCGAGCGGCAACTCGTTCAAAAACGCCGTGCGATCATCCGGTGGCAACGCATTCAACAACGCCGCCGCCTGCTCTTGCGTGAGCATTTTGAGCAATTTTTTCTGCGGCTCAATCGACAGATAAGAAAAGGTCGCCACCGCCAGCTCCCGCGAGCTCAACCGAAACAACGCCGCCAATTCCTCGACGTGCATCTCCGCGATCAACGGGGCCAAATCCATCGGCAGCCACGGCTCGAGGTATTTCTTCAACGCCACGCCGTCTTTGCGGGCGAGCAATCCGGCGAGATCGACTTTGACGTTGGCCTGAACGGGCATGGCAGGACTAGAACGAATAATTTCGCCGTTACAATCCCCCGTCACGCCGACCACCAAATGGCCCTCGATTCCTATTACCGGCCCAAGCTGCAGGCCTCGAAAACAAAATCGGGTTGCGCAGGAAACCGAAAAAACGATTATAGTTTCCTTCGTAGCCATGCCTGCCGCCGTCAAAATTCCCGCCTTACCGTCTCCCGCCGCCAACGACGAGCTCAGCAACCGCATTCTTGGCCAAGCCAGCGCTGATTTTCTAACCCTCGGTTACAGCGCGGTCACCATGGACGCCATCGCGACCGAGCTCGGGATCAGCAAAAAAACCCTCTACCAGCACTTCTCCAGCAAAGACGCGCTGATCCGCGATGTGATCCTCGGTCTCAGCCGCGAAATCAGGGCTGAAGCCGACGCGCTTCTGCGCCATCGTCGCTTGAATTTTGCCGAAAAACTTCGCGGTTTTGCCGAGAGCTTGGCGCAGCGCTTGCACACCGTCACGCCCCACGCCGCGCGCGACCTCCAGCGTTTTGCCCCTCCCCTTTACGCGCTCCTCCACGACGTGCGTCAAAAAGACATCCCCTACATTTTCGGCCGCTTCGTCGAACAAGGCCAACTCACCGGCATGGTTCGCGACGACATCCACCCCGACTTCACGATTCATTTTTACCTCCACGCGCTCCAAGGTCTCCTCCAACCCGCCTCCCTCGAACAGCTCAAGCTCACTCCCACCGAAGTTTACACCCGCGCCATCGATCTTTTTTTCGGCGGCCTCCTCACCCCCGCCGGTCGCAAAGAACATGAAAAACTCTTCCCTCGCTAAACGCTCGCTTCGCACCGTCCTCGTCCTCGCCGGCGCCACGCTCATCGTCGCTGGCTGTTCGCGCCCGAGCCCTGCTGGTTATCAAGGCTACCTCGAAGGCGATTTCATCTACGTCGCTGCGCCCCTCGCGGGCCAACTCGAAAACCTCGCCGTCACCAAAGGCTCCCGGATCAACGCTGGCAGCACGCTTTTCACGCTCGAGCACGCCAACGAACTCGCCGCCCAACGCCAGGCCGCCGAACAATTCCGCGCCGCCCGCGCCCGTCTCGCCGACGCCCAAAAAGGCTCACGTCCCTCCGAGCTCGCCACCCTCAAAGCTCGACTCGACCAAGCCCGCGCCGCCGCCGAACTCTCCCAACTCGATCTCGCCCGCCAAAAAAATCTCTACGACACCCGCGTCGTAGCCGAGGCCGATTACGACCGCGCTCGCCTCACGCACGAGCGCAACACCCGCGCGATCGAAGAACTCGCCGCCCAACTCGCCACCGCCCAACTCGGCGGTCGCACTGACGCACTGACGGCCGCCGAGGCCGACGTCAGCGCCGCTCGCGCCGCCAAAGAAAAAACCGACTGGGCTGTCGCGCAAAAAACCCAGGCCGCTCCGCGCGACGCTTTGGTTTACGATACGCTTTATCGCGCCGGAGAATTCATCGCCGCCGGTAATCCCGTCGTCTCGCTCCTTCCACCGGAAAACATCAAAGTCCGTTTTTTCGTTCCCGAGGCTGAGTTCGCGAGCCTCACCGCCGGCGCCGCCGTGCGCATTAACATTAACGGCCGGCCCGCGCCCCTCGCTGCCCGCATCAGTTACCTCTCGCCCCAGCCGGAATACACCCCGCCCATCCTCTACAACCGCGAAAACCGCGCCAAACTCGTCTTCATGATCGAGGCGGTTTTCAACGACCCCGCCGTCACCCGCGACCTCCACCCTGGCCAGCCCGTGGACGTCGTCCTCGCGAAATAAAGCCCGCATGGCCACGCTCGAAAAAGACCTCGCCATCGACGTCACCGGCGTCACGAAGCGATTCGGCGACAAAACCGTCGTCGACGCCATCGACCTCTCCGTGCGCCGCGGCGAGATCTACGGTTTTCTCGGGCCCAATGGTTCCGGCAAGACCACGTTCATCCGCATGCTTTGCGGCCTCCTCACGCCCGACGCCGGCACCGGCACTTGTCTCGGCTTCGATGTCCGCACGCAACAAGCCGAGATCAAGCGTCACGTCGGCTACATGACGCAGAAATTTAGTTACTACGAAGACCTGAGCATCCGCGAAAATCTCGATTTCATCGCCCGCATCTACGCCGTGCCGGACCGCGGCGCCGCGGTCCAACGCAGCCTCGAGCGCCTCGGCCTCACCCACCGCAGCCACCAACTCGCCGGTCAACTTTCCGGGGGCTGGAAACAACGCCTCGCCCTCGCCGCCTGCCTCATTCACGAGCCCAAACTTCTCCTGCTCGACGAGCCCACCGCCGGCGTCGACCCCAAGGCCCGCCGTGAATTTTGGGACGAAATTCATCAACTCGCCGCCGGCGGGCTCACCGTCCTCATCACGACTCATTACATGGACGAAGCCGAGCGCTGTCACCGGCTCGCTTACCTCGCGTACGGCCACTTGCTCACGCGCGGCACGCTCGCCGATGTCCTCGCTGCCGCGAAACTCACCACCTGGCGCGTCACCGGCCCCGATCTACTCGCGCTCGCCACCACGCTGCGCGGCCAAGCGGGCGTCGAACAAGTCGTCGCCTTCGGTAACACCCTCCACGTGAGCGGCCGCGATCCTGCACGCCTCAGCGCCGTCATCGCGACTGCGCGCGAATCGCGCCATGACTGGCAACCGATCACCTCCGGTCTCGAAGATGTGTTCATCAGCCTCATGGACGAAGCGAAGGATAATTTTTCATGAGCCTGCCGCGTTTCACGTTCCACCGGCTCTGGGCGATTGTGCTCAAAGAGTTTATTCAGATGAAGCGCGACCGCGTGACCTTTGTCATGATGGTCGGCATCCCGCTGATGCAGCTCATGATGTTTGGCTTCGCGATCAACTCCGACGCGCGCCATCTCCCCACGGCGCTCCGCCTCGGCGATCAAGGCCCTTTCGCCCGCACGCTCATTCAAGCCCTGCGCACGAGTGATTATTTCTCCGTCGTTCACGAAACTTCGAGTGAGGCCGAGGCGCAACGCCTGCTACAAATCGGCGACGCGCAGTTCATCATCAACATTCCCGAAGATTTTTCCCGCAAACTCCTCCGTGGCGAACGCCCCACCGTGCTCATCGAGGCCGACGCCTCCGATCCAGCGGCGACCGGTCCCGCGCTCGCCTCGGTCAACGCCCTCGCCAACACGATTTTCAATCGCGACCTCCCCGGCCCCCTCGCGAGGCTCCGCGCTAAAAATGGCCCCGTCGATTTTCGCATCCACGCCCACTACAACCCGGAAAACATCACCCAATACAACGTCGTGCCCGGCCTGATGGGCGTGGTGCTCACAATGACGATGGTCATCATTACGGCGCTGGCGATAACGCGCGAACGCGAGCGCGGCACGATGGAAAACCTCCTCGCCACGCCCGTACGCCCCTTCGAGGTGATGGTTGGAAAAATTCTCCCTTACATCGCCGTCGGCTACATCCAAGTGACGCTGATTCTGATCGCGGCGCGTTTCATTTTTCACGTACCGATGGTCGGTAGCCTGCCGTTGTTGTACGCGGTCGCGTTTCTATTTATCGCGGCCAATCTTGCGGTCGGCATCACGTTTTCGACGCTGGCGAAAAATCAACTGCAAGCGGTACAGATGGCGTTCTTTTTCTTCCTGCCGTCGATTTTACTCTCGGGTTTTATGTTTCCATTTCGCGGGATGCCGCCGTGGGCGCAAAACGTCGGCTCGTGCCTGCCCAACACGCATTTCCTGCGCATCGTGCGCGGCATTTTGCTGAAGGGTAACGGCCTCGCCGAGATCGCGCCCGAGCTCTGGCCGTTGCTGGCGTTTCTGGTCGTGGCGATGACGATCGGCGTGAAACGCTACCGGCAGACGCTGGACTGATACTCAGTTTTTGACCGCCGCGATCTGTTTGGCGATCGGGCCGTCGAGATGCATGACCGAAGTCGGAAAAGCGAACGTCAACCCGCGCGCCGCCACCAAGCGCATGATCGCAAGATTCACGCGCTGTTTGAGCGCAAGGCTCTGCTGAAAATCTGGGCCTTGGGCGACGTAGACAATCCACAGATCGAGCGAGGACGCGCTTAAATCACGGAAGAAAACCATCACCGAATTCGCATCCACCGCGGCTTCACTTAGAATGTGTTGGCGGATATCCTCGACGATGAGCTTCATCTGGTCAGGCGTGGTATCGTAGTTGAGTCCGATGACTTGTTCGAAACGACGCTGCGTGAAGCGAGACAAGTTGGTGATGGCCTCGGACGAAACGAGTTTGTTGGGGATCACGACTAGCGACTTGTCGACGAGACGGATCTTCGTGGAGCGCAGGCCGATGTCTTCGACCGTGCCGGTGTTGGCGCCGATTTTTACCGTCTCGCCCACTTTGAACGGCTGATCGATCGCGACGACGAGCGAGCCGAAGAGATTGGCGATGGTATCTTGCGCGGCCAAGGCGAACGCCAAACCACCGATCCCCAGACCCGAGAGAATCGTGGAAACGTTATAACCCAAACTCTGGATCGTGATCAGCACGCCGACCACCACGAACAGCGCGACGAGGGTCTTTTTGATCCACGGCATGAAGGCCGCGACGCCCATCTGGCGTTCCTTTGCGATCTCAGCAGCATGGTCGAGGACAGCGTTAAAGGCGCGCAATAACGCCCAGAAAATCACCAAGGAAAACGCCACCGTCGAGCCGTAGCCGATGCTGCGATCTACGGTTTCGGAAAGCTTCAGCACCTTAAGCGCCGCAAAAATACCCGTCACCATCACAAACGTCGCGACCGGGGCCTCGAGCGCCGGAAAGAGCTTATCGTCGAGGGTCGTCTCAGTTTTGGAAGCGAGCCGTTTGAGAAAATTAAAAATGATCGTCGTGACAAACCGCCGCAGCAAAATCGCGCCGGCCAAAAACAGGAAACAGATGACGAAGTGCGTGGTCGTGTTTTCGCCGGTCTTCACGTGGAAGAGCTGCAAAACGACATCGACCAGGTACTCGAGCAGGTCCGGCGCGCGGGTCGCGGCGGACTTGGTTAAGTTCGCGACCGCAGCCTCGGAAGCCGGGGTTGCCGCCGGCGCGGGCGCGGCGCCTTGCGCCTGGAGCGAGCAGGCCATCAGGACAACGGAAAGAGACCAAGCGCGGACGAGTGGTAAAATGGACCTCAACATAAGGGCGCGAACTGAACGCTCCCGTCGAATCATGTCAAAAACTTTGCCCGCGAAGTAAGGCCGCGGCGGGCTGATAGAATCGAATAAAGACATTCCAAGCATCCACTCCCCGCTTGCACGACGCGGGGTGGTCGCGGCAGAAAGGGCGCACCATGTTTTCGTTTCTCGCTGTCATCGATGCCATGCCGCTTTGGGCGTGGGCTGCTTTTTTCACCTTCATCACTGCGATGCTCGCGCTGGATCTCGGCGTGTTCCAACGCAAGTCGCACGTCGTGGGCATGAAAGAAGCCCTCGGTTGGTGCGGGGTGTGGCTCACGCTCGCCTTGGGCTTCGGGGCGTTGCTCTGGCAATGGCGCGGGCCAGAACCGGCGCAGCAGTTTCTCGCCGGTTATCTCATCGAATTGTGCCTGAGCGTGGACAACGTGTTCGTGTTCATTTTGGTGTTTGCGTACTTCAAGGTCGAGCCGCGTTACCAGCATCGCGTCCTGTTTTGGGGCATCATCGGGGCCGTATTGATGCGGGCGGTGTTTATCATCGTCGGCGTGAGCGTCATCGCTCGCTTCCACTGGATTCTTTATGTTTTCGGTGCGTTTCTCGTCTACACCGGCGTGAAAATGGCCCTCCCGAGCAAAGAGGCCGAAGTCGACCCCGAGCATAATTTTGCGGTCAAACTCTTCCGCAAATTCTACCCGGTCGCGCCGCACAACGAACACGGCCGCTTTTTTACCCGTCACGAGGGCCGGCGCATGGCGACGCCTTTGTTCATCGTGCTGATCGTAATCGAAACCACCGATCTGATCTTCGCGCTCGATTCCCTGCCTGCCGTACTCGCGATCACCAAAGACAGTTTTGTCGCCCTCACCTCCAATATCTTCGCCATCCTCGGCCTGCGCTCTCTTTATTTCGCCCTCAGTGGCATCATGGGCTTGTTCCGCTACCTCAAAATCGGTCTCGCGGTGATTCTTGTTTTCATCGGCGTAAAAATGCTCGCCGAAAACTGGGTGCATATCTCCACCGGCACCTCGCTCGGCGTCATCGGCGGGGTGCTCACAACCTCGATTTTGATGTCGGTCTTGATCCCACAGAAACCAGCAGGCTCCGGGTAAAGTCCACCCCCGGGCCTCAGGTCAAAAACCGCGCCGCCCACTCCGGGCGCGCGAACGAGCGAGGCTTCCTTTCACCCCAAATACGGTAACGCCACCGCGCGATCACACGGTAAACCCCGT
>Ga0114972_10002768_pt1 | contig 13213 bp, 11 predicted proteins | sample M_140807_EF_Meta_FD_87354 | JGI IMG/M metagenome (GOLD analysis project Ga0114972, IMG submission 87354) | Freshwater microbial communities from Lake Montjoie, Canada to study carbon cycling - M_140807_EF_MetaG | ecosystem: Environmental > Aquatic > Freshwater > Lake | place: Lake Montjoie... | reverse complement strand
GGCGGCGCTGCTGGTCTTGATTATGCTGACGGTTAGCTTGATCGATATCGTGACTAGTCAATTGCGACATCGTCTGCAGGACGCGGAGCTGCGGTGATGAGGCTGCCCGCCCATGAGATCAGCGGCCTGAGGGCTTCCAGCATCACGCGGCTGCCGGCCATTCGCCAGGCCTATCCCGACGCCTTCCAGCGGCTGAATGCGGGTCGTCTCGCAATGGGCGGGCTGTGTCTTTGTGGGCTCGCGCTGTTCCTGTTCGGCATCGCCCGCCTGGAGATCGCCCCGCACCGCCTCCTGACCGGTAGCGGCCAATTGCTGCATTTCTTAACCTTGATGTGGCCGCCTCTGCCCCCGTCGGGCGCCCAGGCCATCGGCATCCTGAAAGCCTTGGGCGAGACGCTGGCGATTGCGTTTCTGGGCACGCTCGGGGCAGCGGTCATCGCTTTTCCACTCGGACTGCTCGCCGCGCGCAACACCACGATGAACCAGGCGTTGCGGTTCCTGACGCGGCGTGGCCTGGACGGTATTCGGGCGATCGATGCGCTGATCTGGGCACTGATCTGGGTCAGTGTCGTCGGCCTCGGTCCGTTTGCTGGCGTATTGGCGATCCTCACCTCTGACATTGGCACGTTCGGGAAGCTGTTCTCAGAGGCGATCGAGGCCGCTGACCGCAAGGCCCAGGAGGGGATCATCGCCGCGGGCGGTGACGATATATCCCGGGTTGGCTTCGGGGTCCTGCCCCAGGTCTTGCCGGTGCTTGCCGGCCAGGTGCTCTATTTGTTTGAGAGCAATGTGCGTTCGTCCAGCATCATCGGCATCGTCGGTGCTGGCGGCATCGGCCTGCATCTTGCCGAGATGATTCGCACGCTCGAATGGCCGAGTGTCGCCTTCATCGTCGTGCTGATGCTGCTCGTCGTCACCGCGATTGATGCCCTTTCAACCCGGCTACGCGCGGCGATCGCTGACAACGCTACTGCTTAGAGCGCGATGCGTTGAGGCGGAATCGCCGAAGGCGCTGAATCGCGCGATCCAACACAGGCTAGAGCGGGCTGCGTGAACGTATGTGAACGCAGCATGCTCTAGAGCGGAATGCGTTGAGCCGGTATCGCCGAAACACTGAATCCCGCGACGAACCAAACGTCAGAGCAGGGTGCGTGAGCGAATACGAACGCAGCACGCTCCAGATAAATAACCGTTCAGGTGGACTCACCTGAACGGGTTTCTGGCTCTGGAAAACATCATGCCTGCTCTAGGCTTTCCCCGTCGGGCGCGGCCGATAGCGCCAGACGCTGGCAGGTGGGAAGTTCAGCGGCGTCCAGGCGCGCCGCATCGCGCTGAGGTTCAACGCCCGATGCTTCAAGGGCGAGGTTACACAATAGCTATAGAGAAGGAAGCCGCGCCCTGGGGCGATGGCCTCGACTGAGTCCACGAAACGGCGCTGTTCGGCCAGTGGCAGAAGCACCAGCGGGATGCCGCAGATCACCGTTCCGATGCGCCCATGCCAGCGTGGCGGGATCACTTCGGGCAGCTGAAATGCATCGCCGCAGAGCACCGTCGCCCCCGGCAAGGCTTGCTGCAGATGCTCGGCCATTTCCGGCACGATCTCGACGACCGCCAATCTTTTCGCCGGTACGCCGGCGGCGAGCAGCGCCCGAGAGATCACGCCGGTCCCAGCGCCGAGTTCCAAGACCACCTCATCCTCACCACACGTCACCTCGGCGGCGACACGCCGGCAAAGCGCTGACGAAGAGGGGATGATTGAGCCCATCTGTAGGGGGTTGGCCAGCCATCGCCTGAAGAACAGCGCAGCATTCGTAAGGCTACCGGCGTCTGCGGAATTCTGAACCAGGGTATTCTGCATCGCTTTCTCCTTCAGGTGATGGGCGGTACCAGGACTGGCAGGACCATGGTCGATTCGGTGATGTTTGCCTCGCCCCGGCCGGCGGGATCGCCATCGATCTGGCGTGGCACTGTCGGTGAGAGCAGTCGGATTTCGGACGCGTGATGCAGGCTGACGCCCGCCAAGCGGGGCAGCAGGTCCAAGGGCAGGGCGAGGCCGGCGAGCGCCGTCGCCCAGGGGCCGCCGTTGCGGAACAAGGCAACGTGGAACCCCGGCGCATCTGGCCGCGCGCCCGGGGCGAGAAGATGGCGTCCGGCATAAAGGCGGCCCTTGCTGACAATCACGCTGGCTGCCTCCGCACGGACTCCATCCAGTTCCACCGTGCAGAGCGGGAAGTCGTAGCGCGGTAATTCGCGGGCCGCCTGGATCACATAGGCCGCGCGGCCCAGCCGGCGTTTCAGCCGCAGATCGATCGCGTGGACCACGGCGGCGTCGAACCCGGCCCCGAGCATCTGGACGAAGAGCCGGCTGCTACCATCGGCGAAGCTTGCGCGCCCGGGCCGAAGCTGACGAAGGCGTCCGGAGACGAGTGTCGCGGCGAGTGCCGCCGGGGCGTTCGGCAGGCCGAGTTCGAGGGCCAGGACATTCGCGGTACCCAGCGGTAGGATGCCAAGATTGGCGGCGCTGCCCAGAACACCCTCGGCGACTTCCGCGATCGTGCCGTCGCCGCCAGCGGCAACCACAAGTCGGGCACCGCCTGCTACGGCCATGCGTGCGAGGCGCTGAGCGTCACCGCGGCCCTGTGTCTCCTGCACTTCCGGCTTGCAGCCGAGGGCAGCGAGTTCCGCCAATACGGCCCGCAGTCGTCCATGGCGTCGCCGGCCCGCTGCAGGGTTGAAGATGACGATCATCGGGGTCGCAGGTTAGGGCAGACCGATTGCAATTTCGTGGCGCTTTCACGGCCTAGTGATGACGCTGCTGCGCAGACCTTGTCATCCAAGATTCACCCTGAAATCGAAGGGCTTGGTCTACTTGCCCTTCCAGACAACGGCGGGCGAATCGGATGCACCTGACCGACACGAGGCTGCGGGTTCGCAGCATCTTCATTTCCGACCTGCACCTCGGCACGCGCGGTAGCCAGGCGGAGCGACTGCTCGGCTTCCTGCAAGGCACGGAGTGCGAGACTCTCTATCTCGTCGGGGACATCTTCGACGGATGGCGGATGCGTAAGTCGTGGTATTGGCACGACAGCTTCGATGCAGTTTTGCGCCACGTCCTCGGCATGGCCCGGCGCGGTGTTAAAGTGATCTATATTCCGGGCAACCACGATGAAGCCTTGCGCGGCTGGCTGGGGTTGGAGATGGCCGGTATTCGGCTGCAGGCGGAAGCGATCCACGAGGCAGCTGACGGCCGACGCTACTTGGTCATTCATGGTGACGAGTTCGACGGGGTGATCCGCTACGCCAAGTTTCTCGCGCATCTCGGTGACTGGGCTTATGAATGGGCCCTGGTCTTGAATAGGCTGTTCAATGTCGCGCGTCGCTGGTGCGGCTACCCTTATTGGTCACTCTCCCAATGGCTGAAGCTGCAGGTCAAGGGCGCGGTCAAGGCGATTGACAATTTCGAGCATGCCCTTGCCGGCGAAGCCAAGCGTCGCGGCCTGGACGGCGTGATCTGCGGCCATATTCATCACGCCGAGCAGCGTGAGGTTGACGGCGTGCAGTACATGAACAGCGGCGACTGGGTCGAGAGTTGCTCGGCTTTGGTTGAGCATCGGGATGGGCGCTTTGCGCTGATCGACTGGATCGCCACCGAGCGCATGAGCCCGGCCGGACGCGCGCCAGCGGAAGCCCTGGCCTGAGCATGCCCCGGCAAAGGGGGGCAGTGATTGGCGGATCGACATCGCGCCTGCGGCTGCTGATCGTCTCCGACGCCTGGACCCCCCAGGTGAACGGCGTGGTCCGCACCGTCGCAACGGTTGCCGATGAGCTGCGGGCGAATGGCGATGTTGTCGAGGTCATCGGACCCGATCGCTTTCGGACCTTTCCCTTGCCAAGCTACCCGGAGATTCGCATCGCACTGGCGCCGCGGCGACGCCTTGCCGCCTTGGTCAAGGCCTTTGGTCCGGAGGCCGTGCATATCGCGACGGAAGGTCCGCTGGGTTGGGCGATGCGGGCGCTCTGCCGCCACCGCGGCTGGCCCTTCACGACAAGCTTTCATACCCGCTTCCCGGATTACCTGCAGGCCCGCACCGGCCTGCCGCCGCGCTTCGCGTGGGCGATGCTGCGCCGGTTTCACGCCGCGGGGGATGGCGTCTTCGCCGCGACGCCGTCGCTGTGCCAGGAACTCACCGAGCGGGGCTTCTCCGACGTCCGGCCATGGAGCCGCGGGGTTGATCTTGGCGCTTTTCATACCGTGCCACGGGATGCCTGGGACCACTTGCCCAAGCCAGTTGCCCTTTATGTGGGGCGTGTCGCGGTGGAGAAGAATATCGAGGCTTTCCTCAAGCTCGATCTGCCAGGCAGCAAGGTGGTCGTAGGTGACGGACCGCTCCGCGCGGAGTTGGAACGGCGGTATCCGTCGGTTCACTTCGCCGGTTGGCGGAGCGGTGAGGCCCTGTCGCGCGCTTATGCCGGGGCGGATGTCTTCGTTTTCCCATCGCAGACAGATACGTTCGGGTTGGTCTTGCTCGAGGCCATGGGGTGCGGAACACCGGTCGCCGCCTACCCGGTGATGGGGCCGCGGGATGTCGTGGTGCCGGGCACCGGCGTGTTGGATTGGGATCTGCGGCAAGCCACCTTGCGAGCGATGGCCTGCGATCGGGCAGTTTGCCGCAAGCATGCAGAGGGATTTGGCTGGGCCGATTGCGCGGCGGCTTTTCGCCGGCAACTGGTGCCGCTGCCCGCAGGGACCTAAAGCAAGGTCCAATCAGACGGAATCGTCTGAACGGATCTCCTGCTCTGGAAAATATCGATCCTAGAGTAGCTCGTCTTCGTTCTGATCGATCACCGCGTGATCCATCAGAATGGAGACTGCCCTAGAGCGCGATGCGTTGATGCGGAATCGCCGAAGGCGCTGAATCGCGCGATCCAACAAATGCTAGAGCAGGCTGCGTGAACGCATGTGAACGCAGCATGTTCCAGTGGTGCGTGCCAGACGGATGGTACCGTCTGGCACGCACCACTTGCCATTGATTTGGTGGGCCGATCCACCCGACGCTTGGGTACCAAGCGTCGGGATCGGACCACTAGCGAATCGGCCGGCGTCCCACATGCACCGCGAATTCCCGCTCCGTGCCATCGCGCAGCACCTGCAGGCGTACGGTTTGGCCAGGCGCCGCCGCCGCAACACTGCGGACCAGGGCGCGCGCGCTCTCGGCCTTCTCGCCGTTTACGGAGAGCACGACATCTCCCTGGCGCAGCCCGGCTCGCGCCGCCGGGCTATTTGGCTCGACGCCCGCGACCAGCACGCCCGGGCCCTGGCGACGGCCGCTTTCGGGCGTCGCGTCGGCCACCGAGACGCCGAGCCAGCCGCGATCCACCCGCCCATCGCGGAGCAGGCGCTCGATCACCGGACGGGCCAAGTCCGAAGGCGTGGCGAAGCCTACCCCCGCACTGGCGCCTGAAGGCGAGTAGATTGCGGTATTGATGCCGATAACCTCGCCTGCCTGATTGAACAGCGGCCCGCCGGAGTTGCCCGGATTGATCGCCGCATCGGTCTGGATGAAATCATCGAACGGACCGGCCCCGATCTCCCGTCCACGGGCGGAGACAATGCCGACGGTTATGGAGCCGCCGAGGCCGAAGGGATTGCCGGCGGCAATCACCCAGGAGCCGATGCGCGCCGCTGCCGAACTGCCCCAGGCGACGGCGGCCAGCGGGGCTTTCGGTTCGATCCGTAGGAGGGCGAGGTCAGTCAGCTCATCCTGGCCAATCACCCGGGCCGGATAGTCCGAACCGTCGCGCAACTGGACGACGACGCGACTGGCATTGCCGATCACATGGGTGTTGGTGACGATGAAGCCGGCAGGGTCGATGACGAAGCCCGAGCCCGCGCCCATCGTCTCCTGCTTGCCGCGCCGTTGCCGGTCCCGGAAATAGCGCTCGAACGGCGTGCCCTTCAGCTCGGGCGGCATCTCCGCCCCTCGCTGCTCGCCAGTGACCGCGATGCTGACAACCGCCGGCAACACGCGCTCGGCCAGATCGGCGAAATCGGGTAAAATGACTTGGTTCCGCTGCGCGGCGGCCGGGGCGCAGCCTTCCAGCAACGGGATGGTGAGCAGCAGCCCGCCAAGGGCAAAGCCGCGTCGCCGAACAAGGCCGGGGCAGGGCAGGGCGGGCAGAGGGAGGCTTCGCTTGAACATCGGTGTCCGGTTCGGGGTGGGGACGCCGCGTCCCCAATCGTCGGGCTTCGGGAAATTTCTCGCGGCAGGATAGCGGCTTGTTGGAGTCGTGTCTGCTAGAGCATGCTGCGTTCACATACGTTCACGCAGCCCGCTCCAGCATTTGTTGGATCGCGCGATTCAGCGCCTTCGGCGATTCCGCCTCAACGCATCGCGCTCTAGAGGGGCCTCGGCTTCGTTCGGGATTTGGGATTTCCTCAGGCCAGAGGCGCGCCTGGATGATTCGGTGGGAGCAGATAGGGCGCGCGCGTCCTCCCCACACACCAAAGGCCCATGAGGTTCAGAAGCGGGCGGACCGGCGGCTTTTCGGAGCTGTTGGCATGACCGGACCGAATGGCATGCCCGGAACAGCATTGATTCTTGAGCGAGCCATTGCCGATCTGCTGGAACACGGCCTGATCCAGCCGGCCACAGGGTGCTTCAGCGCCCCGCCGGCAGCGCCAAGGCTTCGGCGGCGCGGACAAAGGCTTCGGCCTCGGGGCCGGTCAACCACTCGCGGGTGCGGCTGATATCTTGCGCCTGGGTGCGGCACCAGGTGGCGCGGGTCCGCGCGCGCTGACGCGGCGGCAGCAGGCTGGCAAGGAAGGCATCCCGGTCCACAGTGCCGCCGGCGCGCTGCTTCAGGGCGATGGCTGCGGCTTCGATCCGGGCGGCGCGGTCCTGAGCGTCTGGGGGCAGGTCGGCGCCGCAGGCCTGGGCGGCGCGGAGCGAGCGCCCGAACAGGCTTGCGCGGTCCACTACCTCGGCCGGGCCGGGTGTGGCAGGGGGGCTGGCGCAGGCGCCGAGCACGAGCAGGGCGGCCAAGCTGCGGCGCATCGGCTAAGCCTAACAGCAACGCCCGGGGCGGGTCCAATGATTGCGCGAATCATCATTTTCGGGGCAGCGATGCGGCCAGACGGCACGCCGAGCCTGGCCATGCGCCGGCGGGTGGCGGCGGCTGTAAGCTTTGCCGCAGTCTGGCCGGAGGCGATCTTCATCCCAACCGGCGGGCAGGGGCGGCACGGCCCGCCGGAATGGCAGGCCATGGCGGCACTGCTGATGGTGGCGGGCGTCGCGCCTGGGCGGATCCTGCCGGAGCCGACCGCACGGGATACGCTCGACTCGGTCATTGCCTGCCAGGCCTTGCTGGCGGCGGCGCAGGGGCCGGTTTTCGCCGCGACCAGCCGCTTCCACATGCCGCGCTGCGTGCTGTTGCTGCATCTGGCCGGGATCGCGGCCCGGCCGGTGCCGATAGGCGCCAGCACGGAGCGGCACTTCTGGCGGCGCTGGTACTGGCGGCTGCGGGAAGTGCCGGCCATGGCTTGGGATGTCGCGCTGCTGGGTTGGTGGCGGCTGCGCCGGGCATCGACCAGGCGTTTCACGTGAAACAATTCCTATGATCGGAACTTCCAGACCTCTCGGGCCAACCGCCCGCGTCCGAAGCCGGTTTCGTCCACGCTTCGCATCGCCGGGCCGGAGGGGTCGGAGACCCCGGCCACTTCCCCGCTCACCCTTCGGGTCGTGTCAGCACCGCCTCCACCGCCCCGCGCCATGCGAGCCAGGCGGCATCCGCCGCGCGCCCGGCCTCCTCGGCGGCGAGGCTGGCCGTGTTCAACTGCCGCCGCGCGTCTTCCCGGGCCGGACCGCTGCGATCTTCGGCGGCTTGGCGCGCACGTTCCAACGCCACTTGCCCGACCCCGGCCCGCGCCACCGCGGCGCGGGCCGCGTCCAGCTTTTGCCGGGCGTCCTGTAGCAGGGCGATCGTGCGCTCCAGCCCCGGCCGGCCGGGGGCCGTAGCCGGCAAGTCGCGCAGCAACGTCGTCAACTGATTGAGTGCGCGGGGCCCGCCGGGCAGGCCCGGATATCCGCCCTCCAGGTCAACGTTCCGCCAATCGAGCCGCAGCGGTTCCCCGAGCGCCCCGTCCCACAACGGCACGCGCCGCGTCTGCTGGCGTTCCCAACCATAGCGCAGCGTCATCGGTGCGCCGGTCAGCGTGGCTTCCACCCGCAGGCTGAAATCGCCTTCGGCCGCGACCGGAAAGCGGGGCTCGGCGCCTGGGCGACGCGGCAGGTCGATCACCAGCGGGCCGGTCGCGGTGCCGGGGGCGAGCGCGATCGCAGTTTCCTCCCGCAGCAGCAGTGTTACCTCCACTGCGGCCCGGCGGTTGACCACTGCGATGGGCGTTTCACGCCGATTCTCGCTGACGTTGGTGGTGATCTCCCGGTCCCGTGCATAGCCCAGCAACCGGCTCTCACCCGGCGGCAGCCAGCGCAATTCGGCATCGCCCAGGAAGCCACCGGGGCCGAACAGCGCGGCCATCCCGTCCGGCAGCGGGCTGGTCGTGGTATTGCGAAGCCGGATGGCGTTCAGCGGATGACGGGCATTGGGGCCGGGCAGCCACCACAGGCGCTCGGCCGGCAATTCGGCGTCGAGGAAGGGCAGGTTGGCGGTGGACCCCGCTGGCAGGCTGACCTGTGCCGGCAGTCGATAGGCGAGCCGTCCCGAGACGGCACTTGCGGCAGCCTCTGGCAGGTCGGCGAGCGGCGGCGCGGCATCCTCAGGGCGTTGGTCGGCGTCTGGGCGGTAGGCCGACTGTGCCGACCGCGCTACCGCGGGGGCCGGCGCAACGACGGCCGGAAATGGCAGAGCGCGCCGCACAGCCGCGGCGGCCGGCGGCGGCGGGCGCGGGCCTCGATCGGCCGTCACGTCCAGCGGCTCGGCCAGCCGGACCGGCCGTTCCGGCCGCTCCACCTCGAGCGGGGTGTAGAGCGCCTGCCGATAGGCGGCCGGGTCGCCGGCGATGAGGCTCAGGTGAATGTTCCGCCAATCGGCGCCGGTGCGGTTCTCGACCACCGCCCAGCCCTGCAGGCGGGCCGGTCCGGCGCCCGCTGGCAAGATGAGCCGCCAGGACGGTTTCCAGACTGGCGCGCCGGCGAGATAGCTGAAGCTCACCTCGCGGGTCGTGTCGGCGCCGGTCAGGACGATCTCGATCTCCCGCGAGTCCGCTTCGCGGCTGGCTGCGAGCATGGCGGCGGCGCGGTCCAGCCGGGCGGCGAGGGCGGCGTCGGCGAGGCGCACCTGTTCGCCATCGGCCAGTCGGATCAGCCGCAGCCCCTCGGGCCCGACGAGGGTGAGGCGGAGCCCATCCGGGCTGGCTTCGGCATCGGCCAGCCGGCCGGTGGTGCCGCCCGCGGTCAGCATCTGGCCGCGCAAGGCTTGCAGCAGGGCGATGCGGCTGGCGAAATCATTCGGCTTCACCGGCAGATCGCGGAAGGCTTCGGTCTGCAGATCCTGGCCGGGCAGGCTGAACCCGGCGACGCGCCCGGCAGGGTCCCGCAGAATCAGGGTGCGGAGGATATCGTCGACGGCATCCACCGGGGCGCGGAAACGGATCGGCTCCGCACCAGGCAGCGGGCCGCGCCGCTCGATCTCAGCGAGGCCGGCGGAGGAGAGGGTGACGGCAGTGACCGGCAATTCGGCCGCGGCGGCAGCGCCGAGGGGAAGGAGGAGGGCGAGGAGGAAAGAGCGCATAACGGGGTATCCTAGTGGGCCGATTCACCCGACGCTTGGTACCCAAGCGTCGGGTGAATCGGCCCACCAAATCAATGGCTAGTGGTGCGTGCCAGACGGTACCATCCGTCTGGCACGCACCACTAGAGCAGGTTATCTTCCCGGCGGCTGAGCGGCGGGCGGGTGCGGCGGAGCGCCTCGGCGGCGATCAGGCCGGCGAGGGAGGCCAGAAACCCGCAGCCGAAGACCGCCGCATGGCTTTCCCCGGTTGCGGCAAAAAGCGCGGCAAGGGCGAAGCCGAGCAGCGTCTGCACCACGGCGAAGACCGCCGTGGCATGGACCCAGAGCGCGCCCGCGCCGGGCCCCGCCCATTCCCGCGCGACGGTCAGGGTCACGGTGGTGACGCCCATGGCCGCAAAGCCGGCGGCGGCAGCAGCGGGTAGCACCAGCCAGGCGGCGGGCAGCAAGGTCAGGCCCAGCGCGAGGCTCTGGATCGCTAGCCAAAGGACCAGGGTGGGGCGGCCGCCGAGGCGGTCCGTGACGCGGCCGGAGAGGATGCCGCCCGCAATGCCCGCCAGCCCAAAGACCAGCCATAGGGCGGCACCGATGCCAATCCCAAGACCATGGCCGCGCGCCGCCAGATCGGCCAGATAGACCATGGGCGCCAGCATCCCGGCGGCATGCAGCCCGTAGGTCAGCAGCAGCAGGCGCGCCTGCGGGGCGGGCGCCGCCGCTGCCCCTGTCAGCGCCATGTCCGGCCAGTGGCGATGCGCCAAGGCCCAGAGCAGCAACACGATGACAGCGAGCCCGAGCCAAGTGGCAGGAATGCCGGCGCTGAGAACGATCGGCACGAACACGGCACCGAGCCCAACACCGATACCGACGCCTGCGATGACCACCCCGCCCGCCAGCCCCCGGCGGTCCGCCGGCACCGAGGCTTGGCTGGCCGGCCCCGCCAACGCCATCAGCAGGCCGCCACCGATGCCCGCCAGCGTCCGCCAAAACGCGAGCCATGCGAAACCCCCATTCCAGGCACAGGCGAGAAGGGTCAGCAGGGTAATCGCCATCCCGGTATCCAGCAGCCGGGGCACGCCGAGCCGCCGTCCGGCCGCCCGGCCGCTGAGCACGCCGATCAGATAGCCAAGCAGCGTGGCGGCGCCGAGCGCCCCGGCCTCGCCGCCATCGACCCAGCCGGCGCCGACCATCGCCGGGAACAGCGGGACGAAGGCGAAGCGCGCGAGGCCATTGCCGGCGGCGGTGGCGGCGGCACCGGCCAGGGCAGGGCGAAGCGAGTGGAGCACCGCGAGAGGCTACACCGCCCGGCCGCTATCGCCACGGGGGGATGTGGGAGAGCTTGGCGAAGCGTCGCGGGTAGGGCATATAATCACGATTATAAAAAGCAATATAGCGGCTATGCCAGACATAAGCGCCGTCCAATACCAACGTCTTGTCATCGGGAAATCCCCATTGATCATCCTTTTTCGTGGCGTTAAATACCGGCCTCCTGCTGAATCGCTGGCTCGGAGTTGATCGATGAGCGCCCCCCCCAAGCCCCGCCCCCTCACCGCCCCAAGCGTCTTTACCGCCAATCGCTTGCGCGATGGCCGGGTGGTCTGGTTCGGTGCTGGCGAAAGCTGGCTGGAGGACATCGCCGCCGCCCTGGTCGTTGCCCCAGCAGCGGCTGATGCGACGCTCGCCCGCGCCCGCCTTGGCGAGGCGCGTCAGGAGGTGATCGGTGTCTACGCCGTGGAGGTCGCGCCGGCCCCCGAAGGTCCAGTCCCGGTCCGTATCCGCGAAAAATTGCGTCTCGCCGGGCCGAGCATTGCCGCGGTGCCGGACGCGTGGCGCATGGCATCCTGACGAGGCCACGACGATGAATGTCATCCTTGCCCCAGAGCGGCCGGCTGTCCCGCCGCACGCGCGCACCTATCGCTATGACGCGATCGACCGCGAATTCCTCGAACAGCGCATCGGCGAGTTTGGCGAGCAGATCGCCCGCCGGCTGCGCGGCGACCTCAGCGAAGATGAGTTCAAGCCGTTGCGCCTGATGAACGGCATCTATCTGCAATTGCACGCCTATATGTACCGCATCGCCATTCCCTATGGCGTCTTGAACGCGGCGCAACTTCGGCAATTGGCCATGATCGCCCGTCGTTACGACCGCGGCTTCGGCCATTTCACCACCCGCCAGAACATCCAATTCAACTGGACGCGGCTTGAGGATGTGCCGGAGATCATGCGGGCCCTCGCGGCTGTCGACATGCATGGCATCCAGACCAGCGGCAATTGCATCCGCAACACCACAACCGATGAATATGCCGGCGCCGATCCGGAGGAGATCGTCGATCCGCGCATCTATGCCGAGATCATCCGGCAATGGTCGACGCTGCACCCGGAGTTCACCTGGCTGCCGCGCAAGTTCAAGATCGCCATCACTGGCGCGCCAGAGGACCGCGTGGCGATGCGGATCCACGACGTCGGGCTGATCGCCCGGCGCGACGCTGCCGGTGCGATCGGCTTTGAGGTATGGGCCGGTGGCGGCCTCGGCCGCACGCCGCTGCTCTCAGCGCGGCTGCGCGAATTCCTGCCGGAGGAGGAGCTGCTCGCCTACCTCGAAGCCGTGCTCCGCGTCTACAATGCCGAAGGCGAGCGGGCGAATATCTATCGCGCCCGCATCAAGATCCTGGTCCGCGATCAGCCGGCCGAATTCCGGCGCAAGGTTGAGGCGGAATTCGCCCGCCTGCCGCGCGGTCGCTATCGCCTGGACCCCGCGGTCGTCGCCGGCATCGCGCGGCATTTCGCCCCCCCGCCCTTCGCCGCGGCCACGCCTGTCCCGCTGCCCGATGATCCCGCGCTCCGCGTCTGGGCGGCGCGTTGCGTCCGTCCCCATCGGCAGCCGGGCCATGCCTCGGTTACCATTTCCCTGAAGCCGATCGGGGGTATCCCGGGGGATGCCTCAGCCGCCCAGATGGAGGCTGTCGCCGATCTCGCCGAGCGCTTCAGCTTTGGCGAGATCCGCGTCACCCATTCGCAGAACCTGGTGCTGGCGCATATCCGGCAAGCCGATCTCCCGGCGGTGCATGCCGGGCTGCTCGCGGCCGGGTTGGCGACGCCCAATCCGGGCCTGGTGACCGATATCATCGCCTGCCCCGGGATGGATTACTGCGCCCTGGCGACGGCTCGCAGCATCCCGGTTGCGCAGATGATCAGCGCCCGCGCCGCCGAGCTCGACCGGATGCATGATCTGGGGGAGCTGCATCTCAACATCTCCGGCTGCATCAACGCCTGCGGTCAGCACCATGTCGGGCATATCGGTATCCTCGGCGTCGATAAGCGCGGTGCCGAGAGCTACCAGGTCACGCTCGGCGGTGAGGCCGGTGACCAGCCTGCGATCGGCGATCTGGTCGGCCCGGGCTTCGCCTATGAGCGCATCACCGACGCCATTGAGACCATCCTGCGGCGGCATTTGGCGCTGCGCCGGCAG
>Ga0114972_10002766_pt1 | contig 13219 bp, 12 predicted proteins | sample M_140807_EF_Meta_FD_87354 | JGI IMG/M metagenome (GOLD analysis project Ga0114972, IMG submission 87354) | Freshwater microbial communities from Lake Montjoie, Canada to study carbon cycling - M_140807_EF_MetaG | ecosystem: Environmental > Aquatic > Freshwater > Lake | place: Lake Montjoie... | reverse complement strand
TTTTAACATACTTCCGAGTGACCCGGCGGGGTGCTGCCAGCGGCAAACTTTGGCAACGCCTTTCGTCGGGCAGACCAAGATCACGGCAAGCCTCGCGCCACTCGGGTCCGTGCGGATCGATCATGCGTCGCGGATTGCGCGCATGGGCCACGAGATGCGCCAATTCGTGCAGAAATGTGCGGGCCAGTTCCTCGGGAAAAGCAAGCAGCCGCGGGTTGAGCAGAATCACGGCGCAGTCGAGCCGCGCCAGTCCTGCTGTGGTGCGCAACCTCGCGTGCCAGTGCAGGGTGACGCGGGAGGCGAGGCGCGGCAGCTGGAAGCGCGCCGCCCAAACGCGCGCCTCGCATTCCATGCGCCGCAGCACCTCCGCCGGGTGGAGGGCGCCGGGCTGGAGAGAGCGCGCCGGCATACGCTCAGATGGAGTAATCCGCGTTGTCCGTCCTCGAACCCTTGGGCACCACACGGACCTGCGCCTCTTCGCAATACACAAGCGAGTTCGGCGGGACGCTGTGCATGAGGAAAACATTACCGCCGATCGTGGAGTTGCGTCCGATGCCCGTTTCGCCGCCGAGCACGGTGGCGTTCGGGTAGATCGTGACATTGTCTTCCACGTCCGGATGACGCTTGCCACCCTTTTTGATGCGGCCTTGTTCGTCTTTGGCAAAGCTGCGCGCGCCGAGCGTGACGCCGTGGTAAAGCTTCACGTGCGCGCCGATGCGGCAGGTCTCACCGATGACCACACCCGTGCCGTGGTCGATGAAGAAATGGCTGCCGATGCTCGCGCCCGGATGGATGTCGATGCCGGTCTGGGCGTGCGCCCACTCGGTCATCATGCGCGGTATGAGCGGGATCTCGGAGCGGTAAAGCAGGTGCGCAACACGCTGGATGGCGATGGCTTCGAGGAAGGGATACGACAAAATGATTTCGTCGAGCGTGCTGGCCGCGGGATCGCCTTCGTAGGCTGCTTCGACATCGGTCTGCAACAAGGTGCGGATGGCGGGAAGTTCCCCGAAAACGCGTCGCACGGTTTCGGTGGCGCGCGCGGCAGAGTCGCCCTCGTCACCGAGCGCAGCGTGCAGGACACGGCGCAGATTTTCCGAGACCGTGGTCACGCGGTCGCGCGTCACCTCGGCCAGCTCGAGCTTGGCCAACGCGCCGCCGTCATGGTAGCCGGGAAAAAGCAACTGCATGAGTTCAAGGCAGAGCGAGGCCACTTCCGGTTTGGAAGGAAAGCCCGGCCCGTCGCTCGCATTCACACCGCCGTGTTCGCGGTAAGAATCCATCAATTGCTGCGCCCAACTCGACTCCGAATTACCCATGGCCGCGATTCTGGATCGTTCGATTGTTTCTGTCGAGAAACCAGAAGGAGCAAACTACACCGAATTATATTGCGAACCGCCCGCAATCATAAAAGATGTTGCGCGACATGATAACGCTCACTACTGCCACACTACGCCGCGCCCTTGATCTTCAGGAAGAGATCGAGTCGCTGCAGAATCAACTGGCCCGCCTTCTCGGCAATAATGTTTCGCTCCACGGAAGCGGCGCGGTTCTCGTGCGCGAAGCGACGGTTTCGCGCCGAGGGCGCAAACCGGGCCGTCCGGCCAAGGCTGTCAAAAGCGGACGCCGCAAAAAACGCAGTTCGCCTTTCAAAGGCAAAAAGCGTCCCTCCTCACCGAGCGGCCCGCTCGGACCCGCAGTAGCCAAGGTTCTCAAGCGTGCCGGCGGACCTATGAATGTCGACGCGATCCTGCAGGGGTTGAAGTCGGAAAAATACGTCTGGAATGTTTCCGATCCGAAGAAAAACCTCGCGGCGCGTCTGTACACGCTCAAGGGCGTGAAGAAGTCTGGCCCGGGTCTGTTCGCGCTGAAGAAGTAGGACGCGGAGGACGCGGATTCACGAAGGGCGGGGAGTTTCTCCCCGCCTTTTTCATTATTGGACGGCGAGCTATCGCGCTACAACAGCGCGGAGTTGAAGCGCACTTGGAGTTCGTTCCATGACTCGAGGCCTACGGCCACGCGGAGGAGATGCGGATCGATGCCGCAGGCCTTGGCCCAGTCGAGCTCGTGGTAGTGAGCGAGTTGCACGTAAGGGCAGACGAGGGTGTAAGACGTGCCGAGGCTGATCCCGCGGCTGACTTGCAGCGCTTCGAAGACGCGCGGCGCGGTCCGCGCGGCTTCACGCGGAAGAAACGAAACCACCGCGCCGTAGCCGCCTTGGGATTTGCGCAATTGCCGGCAAACGGCTGACGGATCGAGTCCGGGATACCAGACGCGCTCGACCGCGGGATGCGAGGCAAGGAACCGGGCAAGTTTCAGGGCGTTTTCGTTGGTGATCTTCATGCGCTCCGGGAAATCGCGCGAATTGCGTTCGAGGATTTCGAGATCGCCCGCGTAGATTCCGACGGACGCGGTCGAGGGCAGCGCGGCGGAGAAGAAACCCTGTGGATTGACGGTCAATGCCCCGGCCATGACATCGCCTTCCCCCGAGATGGCCTTGGTCAGGCTCGTCGCGACGAGATCGACATGCGGCAGGACATCGAAATTGAAGAAAGTTCCGATGGTGTCGTCGACAACAACCGGAACGCCGCGCGCCGCCGCCATTTCGTGCATTGCGGGCAAATCCGGAGTGTTGAGCAGAGGATTGCCGGGGAACTCGCAGAAAATGCCGGCGATTTCCTCGCGCGCAATCAAATCGCGCAACTTGGCCAGATCGGCTGCGTCGCCGCGCGGGAAAAATTCAACACCAGGGCCGAATTTTTCCAGAATCTTCAGCGTGTCGGTGTAGGGAAAACCGAACATTACTGTGCGCTTGCCGGGATGCCGCGCCGTTACCATGCGGAAAGCGGCATAAATGGCGGCCATGCCACTGGGGTGGAGGCTGATGTTTTGCGCGGGTGCACTGCTCCATGCGGCGAGACGTTCGCGCAGTGTGAGTTCGAGGGCCGCATCGGGCGCCCTCAACAGGCGGGAGTTCAGCCAATCTTCCGCGGCGCGCGACGAGAAGATGCGCCCGGCGTGCTGCCAGTAGGCGCGGACGATCGGAAGATTCTCGGCGGGAAAATAGGCAGCCCAAAGTCCATCGACCTCGACGGCCTTTCCATCGGCCAGAGTGGAGCATTCCGTGGCCGCTTCCTTATCGGCAAAGGGCAGGACATCGCGTCCCGGTTTCGCTTCGAGCGCGGCGCGGACTTGGTTGATCAGCGGGTGGAAAAAGAAACGTGGATACCCGGTGCGCATGGCGTTGATCACACGAGCATCGTTCTCCTCGTATCCGACGACATCGGCCCATGTCGGCAGGCAAACCGAGACGGCGTGGGGGGAATCGGGGATCGGGGCGCCTAAATCCTCGGGGCGGCAAAGCGGAGCGTGGTGGAGAGGATGGGACTTCATGCGGACGTCGAGCGGCTAGCAGGAAGGCTCGCCCTCCGGAGGATGGCGTGGTGGCGATGCATGCCTAACGTGATTGCAGAGCACGCGCCATGCGGTCGAGGGCTGCTTCGAGTTTTGTGCGGGGACAACCGAAGTTGAGACGGAGGAAACCTTGAGCTGCGGCGAAGGGGACACCATCGGACAAACCGACGCCATGGTCTTCAAAGAATTTGGTCGCGTTCGGCAATCCGAGCGCGCGTGCGTCGAGCCATGAGAGATAAGTAGCCTCAACGTGCCATGTGCGGATACCGGGCAGCGAGGAGGTGACGAAGTTTTCCACGTGGTCGCGGTTGGAGCGCAGGATATCGAGGAGTTGATCGCGCCAGGGCCAGCCCTGACGCAACGCCGCTTCGCAACCGGCGTATCCGAAGGCATTGATCTCGGTGATGAGCCCGCGTGCCGCGCGTTGGAAGGTGCGACGGGTTGCGGCATCGGGAATAACCAGAAACGCGCAGGCGAGACCGGCCAAATTGAAAGTTTTGCTCGGCGCGAACATGGCGATGACCGGAGGGCCATCCGGTCCGGCGAATTTGAGTCCGCCGGTGTGGGGAATATCATCGAGGACGAGATCGCAATGAATCTCGTCGGAAATAAGCACGAGGTTGTGTCGGCGGCAGAAGTCGGCGAGACGTGCGACGGTGGACTCGGGAAAAACGCGACCGACCGGATTGTGCGGGTTGCAGAGGATGAAAAGTTTGGTCCGCGGCGTGACTGTCGCCTCGAGTGCTTCGAAATCGATGTCCCAGACACCATTTTTTTCCGCGAGATCGACCTTAAGCAATCCGACCCCGGCGAATTCAGGAGCGCTCAAGAACGGCGGGTAGACCGGCGTGCAGGTGAGAACTTCTTCGCCGGGTTGGACGAAGGCGCGGCAGGCGACGTTCAGCGCGGGGACGAGTCCGGGGAACCAGACGATTTGTTCTGAAGTCGCGCCGCAGCCGTGTTTTTCCGCCAGATATTCGATGGCCGCGTCGACGGTGGACTTCGGAGGAATGGTGTAGCCGAAGACGCCGTGCGCCGCGCGTTCCTGCAGCGCGTCGATGACTTCGGGCGGAGAAATGAAGTCCATGTCCGCCACCCACATCGGCAGGATATTGCGTCCGGCATGGCGCTCCCATTTGAGGGATCCCGTGCCGGCGCGATCAGGGCATCTGGTGAAGTCGTATTTCACGCACCGCAAAGAATCGCACTCCCTTCGCACAGGGCAAGACCGTTGAGTATCAGAGCCAAACCAAATCCGGCCGCCTTCAGCGCGCCGCGTATTCCACGAGTTTGCCGTCATCAAGATCCTTGATGACGGTGCAGAGGTAGACAGGTTCGGGGCTGTGAGCGCGGTATTTGGTGATTTCTTTTTTCGCCACCACGCGGAAGCCGTAACGCTCGAACACCTTGGCTCCGCGCCGGTCTTCGAAGGTCACGACCTGGCCGAAAACCTGTTTCTCGCCGTTGGCGCGCAGATGGCTGAAATATTGCACGAGCAATTCGCGCGTGCCGGCGATGCCCTGCGCCTCGGGCAGCAGATTGAAATGGAAGTGAGGAATGCGGCGCGGAGCGGCGGGGACCTCACGCCAGGCGTTGAGCAGGATCCACCGGACGAAGGCCTTCGACGCTTTGTTGTAGCGGGGATACCGGAAGATGCCTTTGGCGAAGAGCCGGAGGTTGGTGAGAAAGCCGTGGATCTGGTGCAGCAGCGGGCGCCGCGAGCCCAGCAGGTAGCCTTTGACTTCGCCGTTCTGCTCAAGCACGAAAGCCGACTCCGGCTCCCAGTCCGTGTAAAAACTCGTCAGGTAATCGGCGAAAAGCTCTCGGTCTTCGAAAACCGGGTCGATGGCCTTGCCGAGGTATCCGGTCTGGCAGCACAGGCGGCGAACCGGGTCGCGGTCGGCCGGACGATACGGCCTGATGACTTCATCGGAAGACATAGCGTCAGTGCTTTTTACTTTCCGGCCACCTCTTCGTAAACGCCAAAAAGCCGCAGGAAAACGCTATCCCAGGAATAATTCCGCCTCACGCGCGCCGCGGCCGATGCGCCGTCCGCGGCCAAATCGCGCGCGGCCATGGCGCGGATGGCGTCGGCCAGGGCCCGCGGGGAATTTTCCGCCGCCCAGTGGGTCTGGTCGGTGAAAATAATGCGATCCATGTAGCTGCCGCGGATTCCCACGACCGGTGTGCCGCTCGCTTGGCTCTCCAGCGCGACGAGCCCGAAAGTCTCCTGCACCCCGGGGTGCACGAAGAGATCGGCTGCGCGGTAGAGTCGCGCGAGCTGCGCGTTGTCTCCCTGGTAGGGCAGCCATTGTGCCCCGGGACAATCCTCGCGCAGATCGGCGAGGTGTCTGCGCTCGGGTCCGTCGCCGGTGACGAGCAGGACGAATCGCGCACCGCCGGGGCCTCGGGCGAGCGACCGGAAGGCGTCGAACATCGTGCGCACGTTTTTTTCCGGCGAAAGGCGTCCGATGTAGAGAAGGAGAAGTTGTTCGTCGTCGACGCCGAGGGCGTGGCGCACTTTGGTGCGTTCGGTCTTGTCCCCCACCGGATGGAAGAGTTGCGTATCCACGCCGAGTTCGCCGACGCGTGTGTTGCGCACGCCCCAATTCTCGAGCAATTGCCGCAACGCGGGCGAGGGAACGATGGTCGCGTCGAACCGGCTGTAAAGTTCGCGCACGTAGCGCCGCGCGATGTCCCGCGTGATTTCCACGGCGATCGGTCCGAAAAATTTTTCCACCGTGCGGAGGTAAGCCTCGGGAAAATGCGAGTGGTAGAAGCCGACAACAGGGATACCGAGCGCGTGGCCCGAGGCGAGGGCTTTCCAAGCAACCTGGTAGGGGTCGCCTGATTCGATGACGTCGGGCCGTTCTTTTTCCAGGATTTCCTCGATGGCGGTGAGATTGAGCAAAGCGCGGTATCGCGCGGTGCGCGAAACGAGCGGAGCGCGGATGGTGTAGACGCGGGCTGGACCGTCCTCCCGCATGGCGGTCTCCGCACCCGGGATGATGAGCACGTGCCGGTCGTCCGGTCGCGCCCGCCGCATCCACGCGACTTTTTCCGAGATGTAGCGTTTCACTCCTCCGCTGACCGGCGAGTAAAATTGGGTGAGATCGCAGACTTTCATGGGGGCCCGCAAGGGCCGGCGGCGAGTGCGCCGCCTCTACAAGGGGATCATTCGCGTGCGGCGAGGTAACGCTCTGCCTCGATGGCTGCGGCGCAGCCTTGCCCGGCCGCGGTGATGGCTTGCCGGTAAACGTGGTCGGCCACATCGCCGGCGGCGAAAACGCCGGGCACATTGGTTTTCGTGCCGTCGTGCTGGATGAGGTAGCCGCTTTCGTCCATGTCGAGTTTGCCGCGGAACGGCGCAGTGTTCGGCGTGTGGCCGATGGCGACAAAAACGCATTTGACCGCGAGTTCCTCGCGCGCGCCGGATTGCGTGTCCTCGAGTATGATGCCGCGGACATGGCCCGCTTCGTCGGAGAGATAACCGACCGGTTTGCGGTTCCAGAGCGGTTTGATCTTCGGATTGGAGAGCGCGCGGTCGGCCATGATTTTCGAGGCGCGCAGCGCGTCGCGGCGGTGGATCAAATAAACAACCGAGGCGAAACGCGTGAGGAAGGTGGCTTCCTCGCAGGCAGAGTCGCCGCCGCCGATGACGCATACCGGGACATCGCGGTAGAACGCGCCGTCGCATGTCGCGCAGGAGGTCAGTCCGTGACCGATGAGTTTTTTTTCGTCCGGCAACTCTAGCCACCGGGCCGCGGCTCCGCTGGCGATGACGAGAGTTTCGGTCTCGATCCAATTTCCGTCGACTTTGAGGCGGTGGTGTTTATCGCCGGCTTCGAATTCCTCGAGCGTTCCGTATTGGAAACGCGCGCCGAATTTTTCCGCCTGCGCGTGCATGCGCATGATGAGATCGGGACCGTCGACACCGTCGGGAAATCCCGGGAAATTTTCCACCGCCGTGGTGGTAGTGAGCTGGCCGCCGGGCTGGCGTCCCTCGAGGACCAAGGGGGAGAGTTGCGCGCGCCCGGTGTAGATGGCCGCGGTCAATCCGGCGCAGCCGGTGCCGACGATGACGACTTTTTCCATGAAGGTGCGAGATTAGCGGAGAGGGTGCGGCGGGGCCAAGCTCGGGAGGAGTCGAGAGACGGGGTCAGCCCAGGATAGCGCGCAATTCGCGTTCCAGTTCGGCGAAGCGCTCGTCGCTCAGGACGGAGACGCGCGAGCATGCCTCGAGGAGGCGTTCGTCTATTTCCGCCCACGATCGGCAACCGCCGAAAGATTTCTGCCACGCGACGCGCTGCGGGGGTTCGAGGCGGTAAACGCGAAGAAGGGCGACTTGCACGCCGGGCCCGGGTTTTTGCCCGAAGCGGCTCTCCACTTCGGAGGGGGCGAGAATGTGGAAGGATTGGAGTTTGGAAAGGACGGCGCGGTCGGTGACGACTTTGTGCCAGACGAGGGTGGCGGCGTGCCGGATTTCCACCGATTCTCGCTCTCCCTCGGCCCCGGCCTGCCGCGCGGCGAAGTCCGCCTCCGGCACCACGCGTTCGGATTGCTGGTGGAAGAAGGTTGGCAGGAGGGCAAACTCCTCGTGTTCGAAGCGCAGCCCGTCCCTTCCTTCGGCGATGCCTCCCTTGCGGATGACGATCACCTGACGCCCGGATCCGAGGGCCTCGCAGATCACATCCCATTCTTTCAGTGCCACAGGCATGGCTGCCAAGCGTAGCGTGTTCCCGTCCGCGGGCCAAGAGGACCTTCTTTCCGGGCTTGACCCCGGGGCTCCTATCCAGCACTTAAATCGCGCTCCGCGCCCCAAGCGCCCCGCAAACCACCACCAATCCGATGATTCTTCGAGCTCTTCTGAGCCTGGCCGTCCTCGCGCTCATGGCGATGCCGTCGGTCGCACAGATGGCCGCACCGCCCGCCGGTCCGGTAGTCAAAGCCGTTTCCGTCGACTACGTCGGCCCGGAATCGATCAGCCGCGAGCGCGTTCTGGCCAACCTGAAGACAAAAGTCGGCGACACCTACTCTGAGCGCTTGGCCGAGGAGGATGTTAAGACCCTTTTTGCCACAGGAGACGTGGCCAACGTGCGCATCTTCGCACAACCGCAGGACGATGGCGTCAAGGTGACCGTCTTGCTGCAGGGGCGTTCTGTCGTGACCGAGGTGCTCATCGAGGGCGCGACCGTGGTGAGCCCGGACCGCCTGCGCAAGGAATTGACCTACAAAGTCGGCGACCGGTTGAGCGAGGAGCAGGTGGAAAAGTCGCGCCAGGCGATGCTCGAAATGTACCAGGATCGTAATTATGGCGACGCCACCATTACGACGCGCATCCAGACCGACGAGCGCACCGGCGACTCCCGCATCACCTACACGGTGGGCGAGGGAGCGAAGCAGGTGGTCAAACGCATCAGCTTCAACGGCAACGACTCCGTGCTGGCCAAGGATCTCCGCAAGGCAATGAAAACCAAGACCGCCGGCCTGCTCTCGATTTTAGACAAGAGCGGGCGGCTCGTGCCTGCGCAGTTGCAGGACGATCGCGATGCCATCCGTGGCGTTTACCAGAACCGCGGTTTCGCCGACGCGCAGGTCACGGACGTGCAGGTCGTTCCGCTCAGCGGCAGCGGCATTGAACTCGTCTACACCATCGTCGAAGGCCTGCAGTTTTCCGTCGCCCAACTCAGTCTCGACGGTGTCAACATCACCTCGCCAGACGAACTCAAGGCCAAGCTGAAGATGACCGATGGTTCGCTCTACACGCCGGACGGCATGAGCGCTGACATGAAGACGCTGCGCGATTTCTACGGAACTCAGGGTTACATCGAGGCGAACATCATTCCGGAGATCTCGCCGGTCGGCCCCGGCCGGGTGAACCTGTCTTACCGCATCGACGAAGGGACGCAGTCCTATATCAATCTGGTCAGCATCCAGGGCAACACGCGGACCAAGGACCATGTCATCCGCCGCGAGTTGGCCGTCTCGCCCGGCGACGTCTACGACACCGTGCTGGTCGACGTGAGCAGGCAGCGTCTGGAAAACCTCAATTATTTCTCGCAGGTCCAGACTGTGCCCACCGACACGATGATCCCCGGCCGCAAGGACCTCAACGTCATCGTCGAAGAGAAGCGCACCGGCTCTTTCAACTTCGGTGCGGGCTTCAGCACGATCGACAGCCTGGTAGGTTTCGCCGAAATCCAGCAGACAAATTTCGACCTGTTCGGCTGGCCCAGCTTCGTCGGCGGCGGCCAGCGCATGCGTATCCGCGGCCAATACGGTATCGAACGAGCGGACGCCGTGATCTCGTTCACCGAGCCTTGGTTCCTCGGGCAGCAACTCTCGCTCGGCACGGAGCTTTTCTACCGCGAAGCGAGCTTCCTCAGCCCGCTCTACAACCAGTCGAACTACGGCGGCGCCGTCCAACTGCGCAAACCGCTCGGGCAATTCGTGGCGGCCAACATCGAATACAAGCTTGAGGGCGTTGATATCTTCGACATCGCCAACGATGCGCCGGTGGAGATTTCCTCGCAGGAAGGTCTCTACACGCGCAGCGCTGTTTCCGCGGGGCTTTCCTTCGACTCGCGTGACAATCTCTTCCTCACGCGCCGCGGCACCTACGTCAACCTCACCGGGTTCGTGGCCGGCGGTGGCCTCGGCGGCGATGTGCAGGATTACGGGATCTCCCTCGAGGGTTCGCAGCACATCCTGCTGCCATGGGACTTTATTTTCCTTTTCCGCGGGCAGCTGGCCACTGTTTCCTCCTGGGGCGGGGCGAGCGATGTTCCGCTTTTCGACCGCCTCTGGCTCGGCGGCGCCAACAATCTGCGCGGTTTCGATTTCCGCGAGGTCGGTCCGAATTCGGACGGCGATTATTACGGTGGTAACTCGCTCGGCTACATGACTCTCGAGATGACCTTCCCGATCATGAGCCGCGTCAGGGGCGCTGTTTTCACCGATTGGGGCTACGTCAACAGCCCCTCTTGGAGTTTCGATGCCGGCAGCTACAATGCCGACTACGGCTTGGGTATTCGCCTCGATCTGCCCATCGGCCCGATCCGCATCGACTACGGTATCCCGTTCGTCTCGGACGCTTACAACGGCGGTTCGGGCAAGATCCAGTTCAATATCGGATACCAATTTTGAACGGCCGGCCCCCCCACGGAGTCTGATCAAAAGTCTTTACACGCCCCGTCGGGCATCGAAGATTCCCATATATAACACACTATGAAAAAACTGCTCCCGTCCCTCGCTATCATTGCCGTCCTCGGCACCACCCCGGCTTTCGCTCAAATGAAAGTCGGTATCGTGGACATGAACAAGGTGTTCACCAGCTACTACAAAACCAAGGAAGCTGAGACCCGTCTCAACGACGCCCGCGCCCAGGCCAAGACCGACCTGGACAGCCGGCTCGAAACCCTCAAGTCGAACATGGAGGTGATCAACAAGCTCGAAGCCGACACCAAGAAGCCCGAGTTGGCCGCCGACAAGAAAGAGGCCGCGATCAAGCAGCGCGATGAGAAAATCAACGAGGTCCGCAATCTCGACCGCGAGATCGGCGAATTCCGCCAGACCCGCGAGCGTCAGCTTCAGGAACAGTTCATGCGCATGCGCGGGGACATCGTCCAGGACATCATGAAAATCGTGGACTCCAAGGTCAAAGCCGAGAGCTACGATCTGGTGCTCGACTCTTCCGGACTCGGCATCAGCCAAGTGAAAGTTGTTCTCTACTCGGCGCCGTCCATGGACTTCAGCGACAGCATCATCACCGAGCTGAACAAGAACACGCCGAAGAAGGCTGCCGGCAACTGACGACACCGCGCGCTGCGCGGAGGTCTCTCGATGCGGACCATTTCACAACTCGCCGCCCTCGTGGGCGGCGAAGTTTTTTCCGGGTCAGGTGACGCTGTGATCAACGGGCCTGCCGCCCTCGATGCGGCCGGACCCGGCGAGATTTCGTTTTTTGCCCATCCCCGCTACGCAGCCGATCTCAAAGCAACGGGTGCCGCGGCGGTCCTCGTGCCGCGCGATTTCAACGGGACAACCCCGGCCGTGTGCATCCGGGTGGACAACCCCTCGGGTGCCTTCGCGCGCATCACTGCGGAATTCGTCCGCGAGCCCGCACCGGCACAGCCGGGCATCCATCCCTCGGCCGTCGTGCACCCGGATGCGCAAGTCGCACCCGGCGCCAGTGTGGGCGAGAACGCGGTCGTTATGCCGCGGGCGGTTGTCGGCCCGCACAGCGTGGTCATGGCCGGATCCTACGTGGGTGAGAATGCGAGGATCGGGTCCGGCTGCCTCCTGCATCCGCACGCCGTGGTCCGGCACGACTGCGTGCTCGGCGATCGTGTCATCCTGCATCCCGGCGTTGTCGTCGGCTCCGACGGCTTCGGCTACGACACCCTCGACGGGCGGCATGTGAAAATTCCCCAGTGCGGAATTGTCGTTGTGGAGAACGATGTCGAAATCGGGGCGAACACCACGATCGACCGCGCCCGCTTCGGTCGCACGGTCATCGGGGAGGGAACCAAAATCGACAACCTTGTCATGATCGCGCACAACGTGGTCATCGGGAAACATTGCATCGTCTGCGCTCAGGTCGGAATCGCCGGCAGTGCCCAGATCGGGAACTATGTCATTCTGGCCGGACAGGCCGGAATCGTCGGTCATATCAAGATAGGCGACGGTTCCATCATCGGCGCCCAGACCGGAGTGAGCAACGACGTCGAAGCCGGGGCCCGTGTGGTCGGCAGTCCCCCGCGCCCGGTCGGCCAGTGGAAACGCTCCATCGTGCGCGTCGACAAACTCGGCGAATTGTACGACCGCGTGAAAGCGCTCGAAGCAAAGCGCGGCGCCTGATGCTTCTTGTCCTGACGAGTTTTGCCGAAGAGGCAATAGCGGCTGCTTCCGCCCGCACCCTTGTGGAGGAGAAACTCGCCGCCTGCGGCACCATCGTTTCCGGGGCACGGTCCATCTACGCTTGGGAGGGTAAAATCGAGGATGCGTCCGAGGTTCTTCTTCTTCTCAAGACCGAGGCATCGCTCTACGCCAAGCTGGAGAAGCGCCTGGTCAAGCTCCATCCCTACGACGTTCCCGAAATCATCGCGTGGGAACCCGGGGCGGCCCACCGGCCCTATGCCGCGTGGGTTGCGGGAACCGTGCTGGCGTCCTAGTCTGGGGCGGTGACGATTCTCGATCGCATCTTGCCTGACGTCCGGCGCGAACTGGACGAGGCCCGCGCCGCGGTGCCTCTCGAAGAAGTGAAGCGCCTCGCCTCGTGCGCGCGCCCGCCGCGCGATTTTGCGGCGGCGCTCACCGGCGAAGGGTTCGGTCTCATCGCCGAATGGAAACACCGCTCGCCCAGCATGGGGGAAATGCGCGCGGAAAATATTCTCGCGGCCCCCGCGGCCTACGAAAATTCGAAAGTGGTGCGGGCGGTGTCTGTTCTGACCAACAAAACGCATTTTGGCGGGACGGTCGGAGATTTGGCGCGGCTTGCCGAAGCCTCGAGCAAGCCCGTGATGCGAAAGGACTTCATCCTCGATCCTTACCAGATCTATGCGGCGCGGGCCGCCGGCGCAGACGCCGTCCTGCTCATGGCGAACATTCTCTCCGCCGATCGCATGGCTGAACTGCATGAGTTGGTCCTCGAACTCGGCATGGAATCGCTCTTCGAAGTGCACGAGGCGGGGGAAATAGATTCATTGCCCGCCAACGCCCGCGTGGTCGGCATCAACAGCCGCAAGTTCAAATCTCGCGAGGGATTTGTCGCCCGCGGTCACAGCAGCGACGAGGATTTCACGCT
>Ga0114972_10002762_pt1 | contig 13226 bp, 7 predicted proteins | sample M_140807_EF_Meta_FD_87354 | JGI IMG/M metagenome (GOLD analysis project Ga0114972, IMG submission 87354) | Freshwater microbial communities from Lake Montjoie, Canada to study carbon cycling - M_140807_EF_MetaG | ecosystem: Environmental > Aquatic > Freshwater > Lake | place: Lake Montjoie... | reverse complement strand
GGGTTTATTTGACAGAGCTCTCAAGGCAGCTGGGACGTCGCGCGACGTTGGCCGACATCCCCGATACCTTTTTGTCCGGGCTAGCCGAACGTGGGATTGAGATTTTGTGGTTGCTGAGCGTTTGGACCACATGTCCTGGCTCTTTGCAAGAATCCCGTCGCAATCCCGAATGGTTGCATGAGTTCTCACGGGTGCTTGTGGATCTACAGACCGAGGACATCGGAGGTTCAGGTTTTGCGATCGCCGAGTATCGCGTGTCGGAACAAGTCGGTGGACCGAAGTCGCTTGAAAAATTTCGAGCTAGGTTATCCAAACTTGGGATCCGCTTGATGCTCGATTTTGTTCCCAACCATATGGGACTCGATCACGCATGGTTAAAGGCGCATCCGGAGTATTTTGTCCAAGGGACCAGGGAACTACTCGAGCAAGAGCCGCAGAATTACTTTCGCGATGAGGCTACCGGTCTGATCTTCGCTCATGGCAGGGATCCTTATTTTTCCGGTTGGACCGACACGGTGCAGTTGGATTACTCGAATGCTGGTCTGCAACAACAGATGCAAAAAACGTTGTTGTCGGTGGCCGATCAGTGCGACGCTGTCCGATGCGACATGGCGATGTTGCTCACGCCAAGGGTCTTTGAGAGAACCTGGGGGCGGCAGGCGCAAGTCTTTTGGGGACCAGCAATCCATGCAGTAAAATCCCGGCATCCGGGATTTCTATTCATGGCCGAAGTCTATTGGGACATGGAGTGGGAGTTGCAGGAGGATGGGTTTGATTACTGCTACGACAAACGCTTGTATGATCGTTTGCGGGATCGAGACTATCTCGGCGCTCGGAATCACTTCCGCGCGGATATCTCGTATCAGTCCAAATTAGCGAGGTTTTTAGAAAATCACGACGAACCCAGGGCGGCCAGCACGTTTGAACTTGGTATGCACGCACCTGCGGCCGTTGCAAGTTTTCTCTCGCCGGGGCTGAGGTTTTTCCATCATGGGCAATGGGAAGGGGCCAGGATCAAGGTCTCGCCTCATCTGGTGCGAGGGCCCGCCGAAGAGCCCGATACGCAAATCGAGGGTCTCTACAGCAAGCTCACAGGGATCTTAACCGATCCGATCTTCCATCGCGGCCAGTGGGAGCTATTGGAGGTCGCTCGGGCGTGGGAGGATAACTGGAGTTCGGATTGCTTGTTGGCTTGGTTATGGAAAGATTCCACGACGGACCGAGTGGTCATGTGCATCGTGAATTTGGCCGAGCACGAGGCCCAAGGCAGAATTGGGATCCCGGAGTGGCTCAGGCCGATGTCGGCTGCAAGGTGGCGTAATGTTTGGAGTGACGAAGACTTTACGATGCCCGCCGATCAGTGGGACAGTGGCTGGTGGACCTTGTATGCCCAAGGCTCCCAAGTGGTTGTAGTCCAGAGTGAACCAAGCTAATCTTGGGTTGTAAACCCGCTAAGATCGACGCGTGTCAGGTGTATTGCTAGCCGCTTTAGAACTCAAAGGCTTGTTTCGGCGGCACCGCTCGCTACAGTACCGAACCTGTTCCCAGTCCCGCGCCCACTTCTTCCTCCAAGAAAACAATTTCCCACACCCCTCGCACCGCTTTTGCGGTAAATGTTCTTTGCGATGCGCCACGACCTGCCCCCAATTCTCACTTGACTAGCCAGCGCGTCGAATGGACCCTGACCCTAACACCTCTTGCGAACATTGTCCTAGCTCGGCAAGGGGAAACACCGCGTCGATGCAAGCCATCGCAGGCTGGATGGAATCCAAAGAACAGCCACCCTTCGATTGGCAAGTGCAGGCCTGGTCGGCTCACGCATCGGCCCACCACGGCTTGATCCTGGCCAGCACAGGAATGGGAAAAACAAAAGCCGCTTGGCTAGGCCCACTGGGCAATTGGCTCGAGCATCCTCTCCCAGAATCGCTCTGGACCCAACGCAAACGCCAACCCCCTACCCCGCCCTTGCTGGCCCTGTGGATCACTCCCCTTCGCGCGCTGGCCAACGATACTTGCCTAGCCCTCGATGAATGCATACGCGGTCTGAAACTACCCTGGACCCTCGAACAAAGAACGGGAGACACCTCCAGTTCGGTGAAAGTTCGCCAACGTCTAGCGCCACCTACAGCCCTGGTCATCACCCCCGAGAGCCTCACGCTGATGCTCTCCTATCCAGAGTCACTCGAAACCTTCAAGCATCTCCGCACGGTGATCGTCGATGAATGGCACGAGCTGCTGGGCTCCAAACGAGGCATCCAAACCGAACTGGCTCTGGCCCGACTTCAACGCATCGCGCCAAGCATGCTCCGCTGGGGTGTTTCGGCAACCATTGGCAATATCGAACATGCTCTGGCCTCGCTCGTTGGCCCTTTTCCCAAGCGTCCCTGTTCCATCGTCCGCAGCGATCAACGCCGAGCGATGGAACTGGAAATCCTTCTTCCCAAGTCGATCGACCGTTTTCCTTGGGCAGGCCATATCGGGCTTGCGATGCTCTCGAATGTCATCGAGAAAATCGAAGCCGCCAACTCGACCCTTGTTTTCACCAACACTCGCAATCAAACCGAGTTGTGGTATCAGGCTCTGCTCAGAGCAAGGCCCGATTGGGCCGGGCGTATCGCAGTCCACCACGGATCGCTCGCCCCAGAGCTGCGAACCTGGGTCGAACAGGCTCTGGCCGATAACAAGCTGATCGCAGTCGTGTGCACCAGCAGCCTGGACCTAGGTGTCGACTTTGCACCGGTCGACCAAGTCATCCAAGTCGGGTCGCCCAAAGGGACCGCGCGACTGATCCAACGCGCGGGCCGTAGCGGTCATTCGCCAGGCCGGGCGAGCAAGCTAGCCTTTGTCCCTGCGCATGCCTTTGAAATCATCGAGCTCGAAGCGGCCCGCCAAGCGATCCAAGACAGGCAGATCGAACAGCGCCGAGCGATCGACGCTCCCTTGGACTGCCTCGTACAACACGCCGTGACGGTCGCCTTGGCAGAACCCTATTCGAAACAACAGCTCCTAGACGAAGTACGTTCCACCCAAGCGTATCGCAACCTCGCTGACGAACACCTCGACTGGGTTCTGGACTTTGTCACCACCGGCGGTTGCCTGCACGCTTACAAAGACTTTCATCGTGTTGCGTTCGAGTTTGGTAAGTACCTTGTTCGCGACGAGGGGATCACAAGGCGACATCGCATGGCCATCGGTACGATCACTTCAGACATGATGATCCAAGTCCAGTACATGACTGGCGGAAAGATCGGATTCGTCGAGGAATCGTTCGCGGCCAAGCTCAAGCCGGGGGACAAGTTTCTCCTGGGTGGTAAGCTGCTGCAGATGGAGCTGATCCGAGAAGGGACCGTTTGGGTGCGCAAGGCCAAAGGGGATCCGACGGCTGTGCCTCGTTGGCTCGGTGGCAATATGGCTTTGTCGAGCGAACTGGCCGCCGGTGTCCGCCGATTAATCCATGGGATCGCCCTGGAGCAGCCCCTTGCCGAGTCGCTTGCGTCACTCTCAGAACTGATGAAACTCCAGAGACGCTGGAGTCATATCCCATGCCTGGATGAAGTTCTCGTTGAGCGTTGCACCAACCGCGATGGAGATTCGATCATGCTCTATGCATTCGAAGGTCGATCGGTCAGCGAAGGTCTCGGCGCACTGCTTGCGTATCGGATCTCTAGGGAACGAAAGAACACCCTCTCGATCGCTGTCAACGACTATGGAGTGATGCTTTATTGCCCCGAGCCAATCGGGATCGACACCGATTCTCTCCCCCGATGGCTCGATCTGAAGGACTTGGAACAAGATATCCTTTCGAGCTTAAACGCCACGGAACTGACGCGTCGGCGGTTTCGTGACATCGCCCGGATCGCTGGACTGATCCACACCGGAACGCCTGGTCAATCCAAATCGATGCGGCATCTTCAAGCCTCCACAAGCATGGTGTTCGATGCATTGAAACAATACGACCCAGAGAACTTGCTACTTTGGCAAGCTAGCGACGAGGTTCTGGCCGAACAGCTTCAAATCGGGCGACTCAAAGCGGCCCTCGGCCGGATGCAAGCCAACCGCTGGGTCTATCGTATCATCGATCAATGGACGCCGTTCTCATTCCCCCTGATGGTCGAGCGGATCCGTGACAAGATAGGCAACGAGTCCCTTGCGGATCGGATCCGAAAGATGCAAAAACAGCTCGAGAAAGCTGCGGTCGAACCTGCTGCAAGTCCAACGAATCCAAGACGCGTCAAGCGTGCAGCTGAGCCAAAACAAAAACCAGGTGAACCCAGTGAGGCAGGAACACCGTGAAACTTGAACACCGGGGACATGCCTTCGAACTCTCTGCCAGCGGGGCGATCCGATGGGACACCACGTTGTTGGTTGCCGATCTGCATTTAGGAAAAGAAACCGTCTTTCAAAAGTCCGGGCTAGCCATCCCCTCGGGGGCTACCCAAGCGACCCTGCAACGTTTGCAGACGCAGATCCATGAAATGGGGATCAAGCGGCTTGTGGTCCTCGGGGATCTGCTCCATGCGGCAATCGGATGGACCGATGACTTGGAATCGATGCTCGGCCAGACGATGCAAGCTGCCAGTGGTGTTCAATGGGAGCTTGTCGCGGGCAATCACGACCGACGTTCGCACCAGCGATTGCGACGACTCGGGTGGATCGTCCAGGAACCACCGGTGTTCGATGGGAACATGCGATGGCTCCATGAGCCCGATTCCCCTGCTCCAACGTCAGGGGATCGAACGTACCAGACCACACTTTGCGGTCATTTGCATCCGAGCTACATCGTGCCGATCGACGCCAAGAGAACTGCAAAAGTTCCATGCTTTTGGATCCGGCCCGATTCGATCGTCTTGCCAGCCTATGGAGGCTGGGTCGGTACCCATGCGATCCAACCCAGGCGGCAAGACCGCGTGCTCCTGTGCGTCGAAGGGGACTTGATCGAGTGGAATCGATGATTCCACAGCCTTGGTTTGCCTTTCGCATGTTCAATACAAGAGCGGGTATGCATTCGATCTGCAATTGGCGACCCAAAAACTAGGGAGTTATTCTACCGCGCAATAGGGTTCGATATGGACAAAGGCATCGGCGATTCTTAAGCCTGCCGACTTGAGCCTACTGCGGACTGCTCCCCCGATGCGGTGACCTTCGTCGACCGTCGCATGACCGTCGACTTCGACATGGATTTCGACAAACAACGCGGTGCCACTTTTTCGAATTCTACATTTCTCGACGGCCCGTACGCCGGGGACTTGCGAAGCTAACGAGCGAACTTGCTGTTCGACTTCTTTCGGAGGAGCCGCATCGAGGATATCACGCGAGGTGATGTACAAGAGACGCAGACCGCTGTAGGCGATCACCGAGCAGGCGACCAGGGCGGCCCAGTCGTCGGCTGGCTCGTAGCCAGGTCCACCGATAAGGGCAATCGAGATACCGATGAAGGCCGCGATGCTCGATATCGCATCGGCACGATGATGCCAAGCGTCGGCTTGAAGGGCAACACTGTCGGCCTGTTCTCCCACACGATTGGTCCAGCGCGCCAGGGTCTCTTTGACCGCAACGACCAAGAGCAAGATCAAGAGTGTCGACCAATGGGGCAAATGGTGCGGGGTGAGGATCTCACGGATGGCCTGTACGGCGATGATTCCCGCAGCGCCCAAGATCCCTAGGGCCGCGACAACCCCGGCAAGAGCTTCTGCCTTTCCATACCCATACGGATGCCGTTCGTTGGCCGGGGTACCAGCCACTCTCAGGCCGCCCCAAACGACCAAACTCGAAACGATATCGGCCGTCGATTCGATCCCATCGGCAATCAGCGCATAGGAGTTCCCAAAGACTCCGGCGAGGATCTTCAGGCAGGCCAGCGAGGTGTTGACCGCCACGCCGACCAAGGGAACCGAGCTGATGGACACTGGGGCCGACATCGGCTAGGACTTGCGTCGGTCTTCGGATTGGTACAAAGCCAGATTGCTCTCGAAAAGCTCGCTGGAGATCTGGAAATTCGGGGCTTCGGAGCGAAAGCGTTTGCAGTGCTCGGCGATCAGTTGATAAAGATACCGGAAGGCGTTTCTGGGTGTCTTGAGCGATTGTAGGGCCGCGATGAGCCGAGTTTCAGAAACATCACTTCCAAAGAAACTCTTGGGAGACGGACTCGTTCCAGGAATTGCACAAGCCTTCATGCGCGAGCCTAACAGATCGTAGAGGGCCTCGCCGGTCCAATCGAACGAGGCGACGACGTTTTGTTTATCTAAGCGGGCTCGCTCGTGAAACTCGCGAGTTTCGCGGTCGGCATACGGTTGCAGCTCGTTGGGCAATAGCATCTTGATGCCGAAACTCTCGTGCTTGAGAAGTTTGTTATCCATCAGAGGCCAGACCAGTTGCTTCATCCGTTCGGCTTGGCCGTTGACCAAGTCGGGTTCATCGACCCGATCGATGATGACGATCAAGCCTGGATATCCCAGGGTGCGCAGAATCAACTGAAGCTTTTCCAACAGGGCATAGCGATCGTCGGAACGTTGGGTTGTCGGAGCGGGTTGCTCGTCGATCTCCTTGGGGTTGAACTCTAAGAGCATCGGTCGAAGCTGGCTCGACTCGCGTTCAAGCACACGAACATTCTTGCGAACTTTCCTGGCGAGTCGATGGCGACCCCACCAACGAAAAGCGTACCAACCCCAAGCAGCAGCGAGTGCTGCAGGAACCCAGTAAAGGCTCGTCAGCAACGAGAGGGTTTCGGTATTGACCAAATAGTACAAAACCCAGGCGGCAAGGATGCTCAGCAGTCCACCAAAGACCAACGGATACCAAGTGGCCAATGAACGGAACCTCAAGCGTCGTTGCAAAGCGCCGAAGCGATCTCGTACATTGCTGGCTTTGGAGTGATCGTACATGGCCGTCAGGAGCATCAGGTCGCGGCGTTGGCCGCGGTCGAGTCGATCGATCTCCAAAGGGGTGCTGTTCACCCCGCCTATGGCGGTCGTTACGGTCGAGGCATGGTTGGGTTGCAGGATACGGTCGACAAGCTGTGTGACGGCTTCGGAGATAATCGCATCCATGTGGTCCCATAGCCGGAGCGATCCCAAGACCCGGTCGGGATTGCCCTGAGCGCGTCTAGGCAGGTGTTCTTCCAGAGGTCCAAGGTATGCATTGAAGTCGTCGTAGCAAATGAGGAAGACCTTTTGATCTGGGTGCTCCGAATTGTGTTTAGAGATTTGGTTGATCAGCTGCAATCGCATCGCCGTTTTGCCAGATCCCTTGGCACCAAAAACGATCGCCGTCGCGGGTTGCTTGGAGTCGCCGACAACCTTGCTCCAAGAGGGGTGGAAGGTGCCTGAAATGCAAAAATCGCGAAAGACCGTGTCGGTCTGAGCGTCCTCGTCGACAAAGGGATTTCGGACGAGCTGGTGGTGGTTGAGGAACTCTTGTTCAGTCATGGAAGTAGCTTCTTGGAGTAGTAAATCGCTTCGATGCTGCTTTATCTTCCTCAAAGTCTCGCTTGTAAGCAATCCTAAGGGTTCGGAGTGTTTACGGAAGTTTTTGTGAAACCTAGCAGGAGCAACGTACCGAGAACCGCGCTGATCGCGGATCCGAGCAGCGTGCCGATTTTCCCGGCTCCTTCCAAGACTGGAAATTCCTCGACCGGAAAGGAAAGGGCATTGAGAAACAGCGCCATGGTAAAGCCGATTCCACCCAGGCAGGCTCCCCCTAAGAAAATCGGCCAACTCACCCCCTTGGGCAGTCTGGTCCAACCCAATTTGACAGCCAAGAAGCAGAACAAAAAAATCCCTAGCGGCTTGCCGATTACCAGCCCCATGGCCACCGCGATGGAGACTCCGCTGGTGAGTGCGACCGGATCGAGTACGACGCCAGCATTAGCCAAAGCGAAGATCGGCATGATGGCATAAGCCACCCAGGGATGAAGTCCCATCTCGAGTCGGTGCAGGGGCGAGTGGCTTTCGCGGGCCAGGAACTGAAGTTGTTCTAAATTGACCGGTACGTGTTCGTGTTCGTGTTCGTGTTCGTCGCGAATCCGGTCCCAGAAGTCGGCCATGACCTCAAGGAAAGTCTTATTGCCAATCCAGGCCCTCGCCGGGGTCATGAGTCCGAGCGCCACGCCAGCGATTGTCGGATGGACTCCTGCTTTGTAAAAACCTACCCATATCGCCACGCCGACCAGGACGTAAATCGGGATTTCTCGGACCCCGATGCGGTTGAGCAATGCGCAAAGTGCAAAGCCAGCCAGCGCCATGAAGAAATACCCCCAGGCGATCGATTCGGTAAAGACCGTGGCGATCACCAGCACGGCCAAGATGTCGTCGACGATCGCCAGGGTCAGAAGAAAGATCTTCAGACCAAAGGGGATGCGGGATCCGAACAGAGCCAGGATCCCGACGACGAAGGCGATGTCGGTAGCCATCGGGATCGCCCAGCCTCGCTGGCCTTCTTGTCCATATTGCAATGCCAGATAGATCAAGGCTGGAGTCACCACCCCACCGATGGCTCCGACGATCGGCAAGAGAGCCTTGCGAGGATCTCGCAGTTCACCTGCGACTGCTTCGCGTTTGACTTCTAGGCCGACGACGAAAAAGAAGATCGTCATGAGGATATCGTTGACGATCAGGTGGCCGAGGTGTCCGTCGATTTTGAGTCTGCCGAATTCGAAAGCCACGTGGGTATGCCAGAACTTTTCGAATGCATGGCTCCAGGAGGAGTTGGCGATGATCAGAGCGATCAGAGTGCAGAGCATCAACACCACACCGCTGGTGGCTTCGATGTGCATAAAGCGTTTGACCGGAACGAGCCACTGAGCCACCCTGGGAACGGGGATTTTGTCAGTGCTTTCGCGGTGCGGTTGATGGGCCATAGTGATCCAGGGATGTCGTAGCAAGGGCGATGGAATCCGATACCATCCGTAAGTTTCAAGCAATACGTTTCATCGTATCGGATTTGTAAAAAACTGGAAGAATCTAAGCCTCGTGAGCGTCGAAGACCCTTGGGCGAAGATCTCGACAAAGAGTTTAGCACTCAGGATCTTTTCGATGCCTGGAATGAAGAGAATGCCCCGCTTAAGGGGCCTAGGGCAATAGGAATCCGAAGCTGACCATCATGCGATTGGCGTCAGAATCATCGCGGCTATAGTTCTCCCGCGAGCCCCACAGGTACTCCGCGCCTGCAAAAGAATAAGGGTTCGGTTGCCAGATCAGGTTCACTGCGAAGTACCGCAACCGATGGATGCTGTCGAGAGATTGGCCCGGTAAGTTGTTGACGGTGCCTTCGCTGACCGTCAAGTTCGTCGACCACTTGGAATTCCACTGATGGGTCAATCCGCTGTACCAAGCTAGCGAATCGAGTGCTCTGCCCTCCCCTGCACTGACCAACGCATAGTCGGGCAGATCTCGGTAACTGCCGATCCCTCTTCCCCACAGCACACCACCGTAGGTTCGACAACGTTTGGCGATGTCGTAAAATAAGGTCCCATTCATCCCTCCACCTGGCGCTGTTAGAACCGGTTCACCGGTGGGTTCATAAGCCAGTTGCCGTCCGAGCAATGCGAATTGAACCTGACCCCGATCACCTGTGTATCGGAGGCGTGAAACAAGGTCTGGTAAGGGATTGCGTGCAGTCCCGCGATTGTCTTGAAGCAGGAACTCATCAGGCTGAGCGTTTGGGTTCTCGATCGAAGAGGACCAAGACCAGCGATCGTCGTACCACTTGCGTGTGTAACGCAATTGGGCCTGTCGACGGCCTATGCTGGCCACATCACCGACGTTGTCGAGCGTATTTGGAAGTGCAGCGCGGTGCGTGAAGGTCGTCCAAGTTTGGCCGACGATCCATCGGTTGTATTCACCGTAAGCATGGCGAAGGCGGAAGGTATTTCCGCTACCATAAAAATCTCCTTCGACCATCAACCGAAGAGGAGTGCCAGCTTCGGTAATCCAGCGAGCGTCCATATTCAAGCGGGTTTGCCGAGCATGAAATCGCGTGTTGGTACGATCCAGGGCGTTGACTGGAATAGTCACTGGATCGAAAAAATCGGTCGAGTCGATCGGGTCAAAGTCGTGAATCAAATCGGCTTTGACGTATCCGCCAAGCTTCATCGCCCATCGGTCCTTGGTGATCAGCAATCCATTGCGATAGTCTTTGGGAAACTCGTTGAAATTCAAACCCATACTCAGCGCATCGGTTTCACTGAAGGCTCCCCCCACGAACGATCTAGGAGAGTCGATCGCGTTGAGATTCCCAAAACTAGACATCTCTGAGTAGTCAAAGCTCGGAGTGCCGCTGGGCATTGGATTGAGTTCTTGAGCCAACGGATCGGCTAGCTCTGAGCCCACAGGTTGCTGTGCTTGGCAATTTGCCAAGCACGTTAGGAGCACAAGCCAGCAAGCTACAGAAATTCTCAGAACGAACACTCTTGGCACTCCGCTGGCTTTTAACAAGCTTTCGAGGATCGAACCAGCAGAGCAACTAGAAGTTGTAGTTGGCTCGCAAACCAACAAGCAATGCCGTATCAAACTTCTCACGCGATGGGACCAGCACCTGCAAGTCCGGGGTGATCGTCAAACGCTTGCGAGTTGCGATGTTGTAGAACATCTCGACCCCTTGGCCGTCTGCAAAGTTCCCAAAAATCGCGTTGATAAACGGAGCGACCTGGTTGCTTGTGGCTGCGTAGTAATAGCCCACACCAAAGGAATCCCGCTGGCGAGTCTCGAAGGGACTCGATCCACCGATCCCTCCACTGAGGAAGTACCCCAAAGGGTTGGTCCCCTGATCGGCGATACCCGCCCGACCAAAGTACCCCCAACCACGTTTTGGATTCGACGAGTCGGTGACCAAGTACTGGTCGCAGTTCCAATACAACGACCATGATCCAGATTGCTTAGCAATCGGTACATTTGGGAACAAGATCCGAGGATCTTGATCGAGCGAAGTGAATTCGCGATTGTTCCAAGTCCCCGCGATGAGTTGATGACCGGGCTTGCCAAAGAAATTCGTGGGAACCCGCATTTCGCTTGCCAACGCTACGCCGTCATTGAATAGCTGGTCTAGTCCGACGGTTCGCGTCGTATCGGTCGCATTCAAAACGTTGAAGATCAACCAAGGTTCGCCTTCCATCAAGAAAGCCATCCCTGTGCCGAGGGTCGAATAAGGAATCGTACGCAGAGCGATTGGGTTTGCGACGAAGGCCCCGTTGGAAAACTGGCGGATACCACGACCGTGAGCAAAGGCGTTCATGTCTCCATCGAGCGTATCGAGCTTGCCAGCATAAAGCACAAAACTCTCCGAAAGAGCTTGGGTGAACAAACAGTTCGTCAAGTAGATATTGGTGCTATCGAGCACCGGTAGATCCCCTGCGATCGTCGGAGGCAAGACCACTCCTGCCGCGTCATTGATCGTCTCACCGAAACGATGCTCAGCCCTGAGTTTCAGAAAGGCACCCTGCTTGCCAATGAGTTTCCCGAAGTCAAAGTTCGCCAAGTAATCGCCGTGCCCAGCGTAGCGGAAATCCCGTTCGACTCCGCCCGAGGTGTTTCCAAAATAGAACTGAGTCAGGTTGTTTTGGAGCGTAAAGCCGCTTTGCTCCCACTCTTTGCGTTTGGCTCCAAGGGCCGGGAATAGCACGCATGAAGTGTCGGTTGCACTGGATGCACCGAGCGAATCGCAAGCCCCATTGGCGCTCGTGCCGCCGGCTGGATCGTCGCACTGCCTAGTATCGCACTGTTTGGTCGCGTTGGCTGCGGCTCGGTGGCCTGCAAGTGAAACGCTCTGTGGGTCTTGAGCCAAAGGTTCCTGTGCCAGAGCGCTCACCGATAAGCTAGCAAATGCTGCGCAAGCCCCTGCGCCAAGGGCGCGCGCCATGCGCATCGTTTTTTTCAATTCGCCTAGAAAACGCTCCCTTTTTTGCATCTTCATTGGATCTACCCGCCCCCTCGTAACCAATAATGCGACCAACACTCAGCAGAGAGATCTGCTTACGACTCTAGGAATTATCGGACTTTGGGTATGCTGCGCGTGAGGTTTATAGCGAGGAAAAAGACCCCGGCTGAGAAAACCCCACGGAATTCGTAAAATTACTCAAGCCCCTGACGGTGGGCCGTGTACTGCACGAGAGTGTCTGTTAACGGATGCACCATCGCAAGTTTCCAAGCGTGAAGCAGCATGGCCCCTGATGCATCCTCCAGGGATTCGCTAGGGACGAATGTTTCGTTTTCTAGAACTTGCGAGGTTTGACTCCGAAGATGCTGATGGCTTGAACCACCTGATAGATAGAGTGGATCTCCAAGGATTGGATGACCCATCGCTGCACAATGCAATCGGATCTGATGGGTTCTGCCAGTCACCGGCCTTGCCTCGATCAAACTGCGGTCCGACTCGATTCGCAACACGCGAAACTCGGTGATCGCCGGTTGACCTGCCGGGTCCAAAGCTCGGCCACCGTTGGAAAGTGGCGTCGCAGCGATGGCCAGTTCGCAGCGAGTCTGTTGCCAACTCGGAATGCCAGCAACCCATGCCAAATACGTTTTTTGCACCAATCCTTGAGCAAACTGCGTTTGGACCTTCTTGGCATAAATATACTTGCGGGTGAATACCACCAAACCTGTCGTCATCGCATCGATGCGATGGGCAGGTCGGAGCTTCTCGGGAAAATAAGCCTCATGAAGAAACGATTCGAGAGTATTCTTCTGATACCGACCTGAGGGATGCAAGGGTAAAGGTGCACTCTTGTCGATCACCACGATCGCCTCGTCCTGGTAGACCAAGGCAACGTTCGGATCGATCGGTGGCTCAACGTAATTGGGTATGCTGTGCAAAAAACGCTCCCCCTCATGCACCCATTGATCCGGATCGACCGCGACGGTCTTCCACTGGCCCTTGGTCGATGCAGGACGAGTGATCTGTCCTTTGCCGATCGCATCGAGCCATTGCTCTGGAGTGTACGGTGGATAAATCTCTTGCAATGCATCGATGAGTCGCATTTGATTGCAACGCTTGGGGATCGAAACCCAGCGACGATTCTCATAAGGAACAGTGCCGGGTTGAGACTCGGCGATCTTGCGAATTCGCCCCTCTTGCCGCTGACGAGCAAACTCGACAAGCTCCGGTTGGCTGACGTAGCAATGGGGGCAGCTGATCCCCTCGCGGTACATCGGTGAACTGCAATCCTCAGGCGATAGCACATGCTTGCACGCAAAGCACTCATACAGATCCGTTGGAGCCAACGAGGGATCGACGGC
>Ga0114972_10002761_pt1 | contig 13230 bp, 10 predicted proteins | sample M_140807_EF_Meta_FD_87354 | JGI IMG/M metagenome (GOLD analysis project Ga0114972, IMG submission 87354) | Freshwater microbial communities from Lake Montjoie, Canada to study carbon cycling - M_140807_EF_MetaG | ecosystem: Environmental > Aquatic > Freshwater > Lake | place: Lake Montjoie... | reverse complement strand
CTACCAAACTCTTGTGTTGGGTTTATCTCTTTGAATGACATACCTCTCTCCTTCTTTTAGTTGAATTTATTTATGTTATTCTACTCGTTAAGTCGTCGTCGCTTTACAGTTTTTATCTTCCACTCTGATATCGACTTCCTTTTTCTCTAACATATATACAGTAAGGCTTTCCTCTTTTAATCAGACCGAACCAGTGCCCCAGTGCCTTCTGCTAAGATGCCCAAGATATTAAAATCAACTTGATGCCAGATTCATCGGATAATGTGAAACGCTTGCCCGTTGAGTTTTACAGGAGTGAAAAAGGTATTGAACCAGTTCGTGATTGGCTCAAAAGCCTAGATAACCTTGATAAAACAAAAATAGGTCAAGCTGTTAAAATGTTAGAGTATGGCTGGCCCGTTGGAATGCCGACTTGTCGTCCATTGCGTAATGGTCTTTATTAAGTCCGTACAACTTTGCCGTCAAACAGAGAAGCAAGAATCTTTTTTTGTATTCATAATGAACGGATGGTGCTACTGCACGGCATTATTAAGAAAACGCAAAAAACACCCCAACGAGATTTAATTATCGCTCGTAACAGACAATCTTTAGTGAGGCAAATCAATGACTAATAATCGTTATATCGGTTCGTCTTTTGATGATTTTTTAGCAGAAGAAGGTATTTTAGAAGATTGCACTCAATTTGCAACTGACAAGGTTTCTGAATGGCAAGAATCTAATAGAAATACAGTCTTACAAAATTCTGATTGTGAGAGAGAAGGCGATCACTCTAAATCTATGGCAATTGGAGAAATTCTTTGGTTTGGTGGACAGACTAGAGATGGTCGAAGAAATAATTATGGGCGTATTTCTTGTACGGAAATAGACGGGAATAAAATACATGTTGATCGCAATCAAGTCCCTCAACATCTTCAAGAACTATTTGAAGGCGACAGAGAAAAAGGCAAAGGTATTCTTGTTGAGTTTGAAATCGGAAATAATCACGAAGGCCCCTGTGCAGTTAATGTTCGCTTGCACCAAAGAAATGGTATTTTTGTTCGTCAACGTTTGTCTTTAAGACTTGAAATTTATAAAAAAGCTTATATCGAATGTGAGGATAAATCACAGGTGTCTGTTGAAGATCATAGTTTGATTAACAATGGAGATATTGTATCCTTTGCCATCAGAAATAATAGGAGGCAATCAGCTATTGAAGTTGTGAAAATTGATCCCAATACTATTGATAAGAAGACTATAAAAGACTTTGTATATAGCTCTAATTTTAATCTTTCAAAGCCGTTTATCGAGTCTTATATTTCAACATTGTCAGAAGAAGAAGCTATTCATTTCATTCTAGAAAAAATCCAATTTGTTTCTAATGATGACGAGGCTTTAGAAGTATTAAAAAAAGTTTCAGAACATTTATTTTTAAGATCAAATGAACTACGCAATGTACTTTTTAAACTTAATTTTCAGGAATATTTAGATTTTATAAAGAAAAATTTAGACAATGAAGATAAATCTATTCGCCAAACACTATGGACAGAAGTTTCAGCATATTCGAAAAGCCCTGATTATAAAATTTTTGAGCCTTTTTTGTGGTTATATATTTCTAAGGCTGAAATTCAACACTCTGTAACGCTTATTTGTGATAAAATTCAGTTAATCCCATTGGATAAATTGGATAGTTTTATTGAACAATTATATCTTTCAAAATTGCTATTTTTATCCTCCTTTTTATGCTCCAAAGATTTAAGAAATCTGCTAAAAGAACGTAATATTAACCAGTATGCAGGATTAATCCAAGAAATCCTCAATTTTGATAATGAATTCGAATATCTCCGCATTTTTCGCCAGACGATTTTGACTGAATTTTTAGAAACTATTAGTAACTGCTCCAATGAGGATCGAGATACTCTGTGGACAAACATCACTTACTTAGAGAGAAGTCTTGAATATCATAACTATTTATGGAATTTCGCTCCTATCAGTTCTAAGAAAAAAATAATTGAAGCAAGATATTCTATATTTTTTATTCTAGTCAATGAATTTAAAGACTCTGGATATGTTGGTGTAGATGGAATCAGCATGAATTATAGGAATTTGTATCAATTTGATGCAAATGATAAAGCTCTTGCAAGTTTATGGGCAGGAAGCGGCGCAAGTGAATCTGTTCGAGCTAAAATGCTATCAGCGCGAGGAGCAGAAAAATTAGTTCAGAAATTTTATGAAAATTTAGGCAATAACGTAGAAGATATTGCTATTTATCAAGTCACTAACAAGAAAAATGAGCTTTGGAAACAAGCAGATATTCGAGTTAGTTCAAACAAATCCCAAAAGCTACTTGATGTAAAAAATACTCGTCAAGCTTTTAAATCCAAGGTTTACTCAGACGTGTGCGTCCGCAAATTTAAAGAAATTCAAGGTGAAGATGTTATTATCGCGGCTGTCTTATCTCCCAATCTTCAACTTAAATACATGGATGGTAGTAATACTCCAGATTTTTATGTTGATCCTCCTATTTCTATTTATTTAGGAGAATTAAGTTATAAAAGACTGCAAAGTCTCGCTGGAATTTTTAGTGATAAGGGTATTGAGTTAGATATGACCAGAGGATTTGAGCCTGAGAGCTATTTACCACCTTGGTTATTTGATTATGACGAGCAGTTTTACCAAAATCAAATTTCCATTTCTGACAAATTAAAAACTTTACAAGATAGTGAGATTCCTTCTTATGATGATTTTAAAATTCTTAATGAAGGATCAATTGAAGCATATATTCCCTTATTTATTTTTGCAAATAAACCTATTCCTGAAACATGGCGACAACAGATACCTCAATGGAAAATAACATTGATTGAATTGCTGTATCGTCAGGATAATAGTTGTTTGACATTATCTCATATTTATATGTCAATACTGAAACACTTTTTGATCATGCTATATAATGAAAATACTAATTATGATCCTACTAATATTATGAATTTATTAGACGGCAAGACTGATTCATCTAATATGATAAATTTATTAGGCAACAATACTCATCCATTAAAAATTTATGATCCATTAGGTATTATTCGGAAAGCTATTATTCAGAATTTTTGTAAAACCTTAGCTACGTTGTGGAATGCTAGAAAAGAAGTCAATCTGAATGGTTTTAATATCTTTAAGTTTAGCGGTCGAGGCCTTTTGGAAGGTAAGCGGAAAGGTGAAACTTCTTATATAAAACTTCTAGCATACTGTGGAGGAAAAATAAAAGAAGATGAAAAATGTCGTTACTCTCCCTTAATCATTAAAAAAGGTAATACTTGTCCTGAATGTCATTACCTGATTTGTTCAAAATGTGGTTATTGCAGAGTTGATGATTACGGGAACTCTAATTGCTCAGAATATAAACGGCGAAAAAAATCCTAACAGAGAAATCAAAACTATCATGGCATCTATTTGTAATTTAGTGCGGTTCAAATAATTGCGGCGATCGCGGTTTAAATTCCTGCCAATGCCTATAATAAACTTAAAAACTATTCAACAAGAGGTTAACATGGTTGTTGCGATCGCTAAACCCATCACTATCGAAGAATACCTCGCGCAGGAAGAAATGGCCGAGGAAAAAAGTGAATTTATTAATGGAGAGATCATCAAAATGGCAGGAGCATCGGCAAATCACAATCGTTTGGCAGTAAATTTTGGCCGTCTTTTACCCTTAGAAGTTGGCGATCAAAGTTATGAGATTTTTATGAGTGATATGAAGCTCTGGCCGCCCGATTTTAAAAACTATTTTTACCCTGATGTCATGGTGATTAAGGGTCAACCTAGTTTTACCGATGCGAAACAAATAGCAGTCACGAATCCTTGTTTAATTGCAGAGATATTATCGGTTTCAACAGAAGGATTTGATAAAAATCAGAAATTTAGTTTTTATCGTACTATCCCAGAATTAGAGGAATATCTCTTAATTGATCAGTCGGCTTATCGGGTGGAGTTGTATCGTAAAGTCGGCGATCGCCAATGGTTATTAACGGAATTATTCGGTCAAGAAGAAGTTATCATTTTAGAATCTGTAGCGGTAGAAATTACCTTAGCTGATCTGTATAAACGGGTAGATTTTTAGTCAAAAGTCTTTAAAAATTGCGATCGCGCTTAATCATTATAATAGAAACCAATTTTCACAAAATTGACTGGAATTTTGACTCTAAATTTAAGTTTAAGTTTAATATCACTTTACTTTTTTCTTAAAATATTTTTTGATTTTTACTAAACCATTCCTCAATCAGCAAAATTTTGTAATGGTATCAAAATTAACTACATTTAATCTAAAGTTAATTGTATTCTTTTCCACATGGAACTAATAATTTTCTTTTTATAAGACAAAAGATTAAAATGAGCAAATTAGACTTAACGACAGAAAAAAAAGCGGAAGAGAATGGTAAAAGCGTCGATCTTTCCCTCGAATTAAGGGATTTTATCAATATTTTGCACGACTTAATCCGTGAACCGTCCGTTGTCGGCTGTGAAGATGCTTTTTTTCGATCGCTGAAACGAGAATTAGAGGAAGTTGGCGTTAATGTGCAATATTATCAAGGAATTTTGGTTGCCCAAGGAAAAGAACCCGAAAGTCTCATTTTATCAGCCCATATTGATCGTCATGGACTTTTATGTACAGGAGCTAATGAATTTCAGTATGCAGCATTTATCGCCAGCAATCAAAGTGAATTAACGGGCGATTCGGTATCCGAACAAATGATGTACACCATCGATAATCGCTTTCAAGGCCAACGTGTACAAGCTCATTTACCCTATACAGGAACTTATTTAGGGCAAGGTATAATTACCAATTCCTATATCTGCCCTGCCCGAAAAAATCTAATTTTTGAATTGGATGGCTTAGATTTCTTGCAACCTGGTACACCCGTTTCTTTTTTGGATAGATTAAAAATTAGCAATGGTTACGCTTCTGCCCAATTGGATAATGTCTTGAGTGCGGCGATCATCGTTTATCTCTTTCGTTGTGGATTTCAAGGAACCGCTCTTTTTACGGCCCAAGAAGAAGCTGGACGGAGTTGGCGGTATGCCCTAGCTTGGTTTTTGCGTCATAATCTCACGACACAACGTTTAATTGTTCTAGATACCAGTCCTTACCCAACACGAGAAGCGGCCGATGCCCAACATATCGTCCTACGCCACAAAGATGCTAGTGGGTTATTTGCCACAGAAATTACCGAAGAAATTGTGCAAAAATGTTTAGCGTTAGACATTACTTACAGTTTTAAAGATGTCTATATTGAAGCCCGAAATCGCGATCGCAGTAAACCCCTTTCCTTGGGCAGAACGGAATTAGGTCGTTTGGTAGTAGCTACTGACGGAACTATTAATGGAACAACCCTACAAATTCCGACAACAGGTTATCACACGACCGAAGAAATGGCTTCTTTAGCATCTATTTCTGCCGTTATTAATCTTTTGATGTCTTATATTTAAACTCCATTGAGTGAATAGAAAAAGGATGATTTAATCTGGGGATTTTATTTTATTATTTTAAACATAGATTGAATTAAAACGTCGCTGATCTAACCATTGTTGTAAAATAATTTCCGCCGCTTGTTGATCAATTAAGCTCTTGTTATAGCTAGAAAACCGTTTTTGTTCCTTCAATTGGATTTCCGCTTCCACCGAAGATAATCGCTCATCCATAAACTCAATGGGCAACTGTAAAATCTTTTCCAGACGACGGCTAAACTTCTGAACGTGTTTGGCCTGAAAACCAATACTGCCATCCATCGAATAGGGAAAACCAATGACTAAAATCTCAACCTGTCGCTCCTCAATCAGGTCTTTTAACTGCTGAACATCTGCCTCAAACGTCGTTCTTTCAATCGTCGTCAATCCCGTCGCAATGAGACCTGTGCCATCACAACCCGCTACGCCAATTCTTTTTTTTCCCACATCCAACCCTAAAGCCGCAACTCGTTCCATCGAATTTTATGAATAATTATCACTAATTCTAGCGCATTGTAATTAAATCCCGCACAGGGTAGGGATATTATATGTCCCTAAAAAGATTTGAGATTTGTCCGTCGTCACAACGCAATTTGCTGTATTAACTTTTTTTGATAAATCTACTACAGTAATTTTATAGAGACCCTGGTAAAAATAGTCCGTTGTTGCGTTTCATAGGTAGGATCAGCCATGTCTTATTCTTTTGACGTTTTAGGAATTACTCCTATTTTTACTTTTTTCAATTATCAGCAGAAAGTTGAACAAAATCCCCGACGTAGTACCGCCTATTTGGGAAGTTATCATTGTTCCTTAGAAGGATTTATTCAAGCGACCGAGATGATTCCCCAAAAACCTGATTGGGATTGGGATGATGTGGTTAAACAGATTATTGATTTTTGGCTTGGTCACGAAGAAAATATTCAACAATGGAAAAGGGAACTAACCACCATCGGGCAAGAGAGTTTGATTGTGGCTAGAGTGGCGAATATTGATGGATTGAGAAGAGATTTTGAATTCCTGATCTAACATTCCAGGATTTTAGGGAGAGCCATAGTCATCCGCAGTGGTTTTAAGAGCCATTTTCATGAAAACGGCCTGGGCGTTTTGGACTTGATCATCTGGGGAGTGCCGTTGGATGTATTTACCATCGGAGTGCAATTCCCAGGCGTGGCGGTTATCGGCTAAAAGAACCCCTAAAATCTCCTGTAATTCCAAAAAGGCTTGGGGGGATTCTATGGGGGCGATCGCTTCTACCCGACGGCTTAAATTGCGTGTCATCCAATCGGCACTGCCTATATACATTTCTTCTTGACCGCCATTATAAAAATAGAAGATACGGGAATGTTCTAGAAAACGTCCCACAACGCTGATCACGCGAATATTTTCACTTAAGCCTTCGATACCTGGGCGTAAACAACAAATCCCTCGGATAATCAGATCGATTTTTACGCCAGCTTGGGAGGCGGCATAGAGGGCTTGGATGATCGGCGGATCAACGAGAGCATTCATCTTGGCGACAAGGCGACCCTGTCCTCCCTGGCGGCTATGCTGTGCTTCGCGCTCGATCATTTCAATCATGCGATCGCGCATATTAATGGGAGCGACCAGTAATTTCCGAAAATCCTTTTGGCGAGAATAACCCGTTAAGAGATTAAATAAATTGGTTAAATCCGTTCCCAGGTCTTCTCGACAGGTAAATAATCCTAAATCGGTATAAAGATTAGCCGTTTTGGGATTATAATTGCCCGTCCCAACATGGACATAACGACAAATTTTATTTTTTTCTTGACGAACCACTAAAATCGTTTTGGTATGGGTTTTTAATCCGACTAAACCATAGACGACATGAACTCCCGCCTGTTCTAATTTTTTCGCCCAATTAATATTATTTTCTTCATCAAAACGAGCTTTTAATTCCACCAAAACTGCCACCTGTTTCTGGTTAGCGGCGGCGGCAATGAGGGCATTAATAATCGGTGAATCCCCAGAGGTACGATAGAGAGTCATTTTGATTGCCAGGACATCGGGATCGTAGGCCGCTTGGGTAATAAATTGTTGGACTGATGCGGTAAAAGAATGGTAGGGATGATGGACTAAGATATCTCCGTTGCGAATGAGGGTGAAAATATCCGTTCCTTCTTGCTGAATTTCTCCGTCTTCATTGCCATCGACAATTTCTTTCACTCGGCTTAGAAAATGGGGAACAACGGGATGCCAGGGTTTATCCTTGAGGTGGGGACAGGGCAAGGACAGGAAGAAAAACAAGTCTTTTAATCCCAACATTCCTTCTATGTCATAAACGTCAAATTCTGCCAGTTCTAAATCGGTTCTTAGGCGATCGCGGACAGCTTCTGGCGTAGAGGCATGAATTTCCAAGCGAACGGCAGATTTACCGAGCCAACGTTTACGAACTTCCTGTTCAATGGCTAACAACAAATCATCGGCTTCATCTTCTTCGACGGCTAAATCCGCATTACGAGTCACTCGAAAGGGATGACATTCCTGAATAATCATTCCTGTAAAAAGTGCGTTCAAATTATGGGCAATCACCTGTTCCAGGGGAACACCCGTCCAAACCCAGGATTTTCCATTAAGGGAGTGACAAAGCTCCTGGGGCAACGACACAAAACGGGGCAGAACCTGGGGGACTTTGACCCTGGCAAATAGCTCTTCATCTGTATCGGGATCTCTGAGAACAACGGCGAGATTTAAACTCAGATTGGAAATGTAGGGAAAAGGATGGCTCGGATCAACTGCTAAGGGTGTTAAAACAGGAAAAATATGTTCTTCAAAATAGGTATGGAGATAGGCTCGCTGTTCCTGGGTTAGATCAACATAATTGGTTAAATAAATTCCTTCAACTTCTAATTCTTGCTTGAGGACATTTTCAAACAAATCCGTTTGTTGTTTAACCAAGGGACGTAAGTTTTCATTAATTGCTTCTAATTGCTCCGAGGGAGTTTTTCCATCTAGAGTTAGCTTGGTAACGTCTGCATTGACTTGTTGCTTGAGAGCGGCCACTCTCACCATGAAATATTCATCTAGATTAGAGCTAAAAATCGCCAGAAATTTCAGTCGCTCTAACAGAGGAGTGCGATCATCAATCCCTTCATGGAGAACCCGATAGTTGAACGCTAACCAACTTAATTCTCGGTTGAGATAATTTTCGGTATTTTGTAGATTGAGCGTACTAACGTCAGTTTTCGTGTAGGTCATAGGTTTAGCCGCATTAACAAGGCAATTTTTAGTTCAAAGATTGATGATATGATTAAGTATTGTACTCCTAAGACTGGAGTTCGTAATTTATCGTTAGGTTAAGAAATTCTCCTATTAATGGTTTCTTTCTCTTTTTAGGAATCTGTGGGTACAGAAGAATTAATCACTTTAGCAGGAATTCCGACGGCGGTTTTGCCCGCTTCAACATCACATAAAACCACCGCATTGGCCCCAATATTAACATCATCACCCAGTCGAACCTTACCTAAAATTTTAGCCCCCGCGCCTATATTGACCCGATTTCCCAACTGCGGGGCATCGAAGGGACGATCTAGGGAACGATTTCCCAGGGTCACCCCTTGACGAATAATACAATCATCGCCAATCACGCACCCTCCATGTATGATAATGCCGTGTTGATGCTCAAAAATCACTCGACGACCTAATTGCACCGCATAGGGAAGTTCGATGCCATAGACATTTCGCACAAATCGATATAAAAATCGATAGATCACACTCAAGGGGCCTCTTAATAATTTTGGTTCAATAGTCATCCGCCAGACCCCAAATCGTTGGACGGCAACGGCTCGAAAACCTGGCCGTGTCCAATCCCGATCATGGGCAATCCAATCTTCTTGGATCTGTTGCCATAACGTTAATTTTGTTTTTGGGAGGAGAGAATTGGTTTGGGAAGAAGCGATCGCCGAATTTTGATTTGATTTTTTCTGAATTGCTTGTTTTAGGTTGGAATAGGCCTGCATCCAGAGACTATTGACCCAAAAATCCTGTAATCGCTGAGGAGAATCTTGATAGGGTTTTTGTTGAATCCGAGAACGCACTAGCCAAAGCAGATAACCGCTTAACCAAAAAGTGTCTGCAATGAATCCATACCACCAGCCATGATTTTTCACAAAGTAGCGTTGTCGTGATTCAAACCAATATTTGGGCAGACGCTTGGGTTGGCTGGTGGGAGTGGTCACGCCCGAACTTTGCCCGACGAGATGAACGACTCGACTTTCGGGGACATACCAACCTTCCCAATCTTGGCGATGGGCTTGCAGACAAAAATCCACTTCTTCAAAGTAAAGAAAATAATCCTCATCCATTAATCCCACTTTCTTAAACACATCTCGTCGGATGATCAGGCTTGCCCCTGCGACCCACTCAGTCCGACAGTTGACGTTAGAAACAGGGGGCGCAACCACCCATTTTTCGAGGAGTTTTGTGACTAAACCCAACCGCAATCCACTATCTAATTCACTCCAGATCGTCGGAAACCGAAAGGCCGATCGCTGGGGAGTACCATCGGGGTCTTCTAGGCGACTGCCTGCAATACCCGCCTGGGGATGGGCTTCCATGAATTGCACCAGGAATGCGATCGCGTTGGGACGAATGACGGTATCGGGATTGAGTAATAACACATAATCTGGCGGATTCGTTGAGACGAGGGCAGGACGAATGGCCACATTATTGCCGTAGGAATAGCCCCCATTTTTATCGGCGGGAACCAAAGAAACCCAAGTTTGCCAGTGTTTAATCGCGATCGCATTTTGAATTTGCTCAACCGAGTCATCCCCAGAAAGATTATCCACCACTACCACTTTGATAGAGGGAAAATTCTCTACTTCAGCTTCAAGGGATTGGAGACAATCAATGGTTAACTGGGAAGTTCGATAATTAACAATTACCACTAAAACCGAGGGAGATTGAGTTTCAGTAGAGGCAAGGGTCATAAAGGCAACCTAAACAGGACAAAAATGATAGACTAAGGTTTATTTTGAGTTTATTGACTAATAAAATCGGCAAATTTGGCAACTAAATCTGGATTGCGCCATCCCCGCTCGACTTCTTGTTTCAAAATAGCGAGGGCATTCTCCGAAGAAACCGCGTCTTTATAGGAGCGATCGCTGGTCAGTGCGTCATAAATATCTAAAATCTGAAAAATTTGAGCGAGCCAAGGAATATCATCTCCCACTAGCCCATCAGGATAACCACTCCCATCCCAGCGTTCATGGTGATGGCGAATAATGCGACCCACTTCCCGACGAGAAGATAGGGGTTGAAAAATTTTCTCTCCCACTAAAACGTGTTGTTTAACGAGTTCTTTTTCCGACTCTGTGAGTTCACCTTTTTTGAGCATAATAGCATCGGGAATTGCTAAGGTTCCAATATCATGAAAACGAGCGGCAAAAACCAAATCCTGTAACGCTGGAGGAGATAGTTGTAAATATTTTCCAAAGGCTTGGGCAAATTGACTAAAAGATAATTCTGACGCAAAACTTTTGTCAAAACGGTCTTCAATGGTTTGAGCAATTAATAATAAAACCTGTTCGATTTGCTCTACCCATTCGGCTAAACGCTTTTTTTGGATTAAAAGATCAACTCTAGCCAGTAGATCAACCCGTTCTAAGGGTTTAAGTAAAAAAGCATCTGCTCCAATTTCCCGACTTTTAAGGCGAGAGGCTTGATCATCCAAGACTGTAATTAAAATGACGGGAATGAGGGCTGTCTGAGGATTGACTTTCAGCCGTTGGCAAACTTCTAATCCATTATTTTCTGGCATCATAATATCCAGCAGAATTAAATCTGGATCACACTTCATTGCCTCAGCAACGAGATCGCCATTACCCTCCGATTCGAGGACTTCATAACCATCAAATTTAAGGATATCAACGGTTGCTAGACGACTATAGGGATGATCGTCAATCACTAAAATGGTCGCTGTGTTTGTTTGTGCCACGATTTTATGATTATTTAATAGTTTAAAAAAGTTTAATAAATACTAATTATATTTTATCTTTAAAATAGAAGCTTTCAATATTAAAAAATAATGGTGAAAGTTAAAGATATAAAGGATTCTAGAACTTAGTTTTTCCAAATTTTTCTATTTTTATTGTAAATTTCGGACAACGTTAAGTTTGAGCAGATCCAAATATCGTCTCATGATCACCCTAAGCCTATCACAACAAATTATAGTTTATATTCTCTGGTTTATCCGTCTTTAACCATGCTTGATCGGATTAAACTGACGAAAATCTTGATTAATCTTGATCTAAATCTTTAGGTGTGGATAGTAAAACATTTTTTCCTGATTAACTGAGTATGATTTGGCATGGGTGATGGTTCCCCTACAGTCGCTAAATTTGTTTAAAGCTGATGTAGGGGACAATGCTGGATAAAAAGAAGAAACTCTTTCTCGCTGAACTCAATTTTTCATAACAAGAGAGGAGTTGCACTTTTTGATTAAATTCAACAAAAATTAGGGATAAAAAGCCAAACGGGGTAAACCTAGAGCTTCTTCCCATCCCATCATCAAGTTCATACACTGTACGGCTTGTCCCGCCTGACCTTTGACTAAATTATCAATCGCCGACATGACAATCACGCGATCGGTGCGAGGATCGGTTTCAATGCCGATGTAACAGAGGTTGGTTCCCCAGGCCCATTTGGTTTGGGGATAAACGCCACTGGGTAAAATTTTGATGAACGGTGAAGAACGGTAAAAAGCACTATAAATGGTTAATAAGTCGTCCCTGACAAGTCCTGGATCTCTGAGGGTCGCATAAACCGTTGATAGGATACCCCGCACCATCGGGATTAAATGGGGCGTAAATTGGACTCTGATCTCACTTCCCGCTAAATCACTACCAATTTGTTCGATTTCAGGGGTATGACGATGTTTAGCTACACCATAGGCTCCCAATGATCCTTCTGCTTCGGCGAGTAACATCCCTACTTTAGCTTCCCTTCCACCGCCTGATGTGCCTGATTTTGCGTCAATAATGAGGGTTTCAGGGACAATTAAGCCTTGTTTTACCAGAGGAGAGAGAGCCATTAAACTGGCAGTGGGATAGCAGCCTGGACAACCGATGAGTTGGGCGGTTTTAATATTTTCCCGATAGAGTTCTGGCAGTCCATAAACGGCTTGTGCGGCGGTTTCCTGGTCTGTTCTCTCTTTTTTGTACCAAGTGGTATAGGTATCCAGATCTTTAAAGCGATAGTCGGCGGATAGATCTAGCACTTTACAGCCTTTGGCCATCAGGGCGGGAGCCATGTCACAGGCTAATCCGTTAGGCAGTCCCAGAAAAACGACCTGGCAACGTTGGGCGATCGCGTCTAGGTCAATCGGTTCAATTTTGAGATTAACAATATTGCTAAGATGGGGATAAATTTCTGAATAGGCTTTTCCTGCGCTACTGTGACCGCCCAAATAGGCCAATTCAACATGAGGATGTTCCAACAAGAGCCGCACCAATTGAATGCCACCGTATCCCGATGCGCCGATAATTCCTACTTGTATGCGATCGCTTCCCATAGGTCTTTTTCCTGTATGACTATAATTAATTTACTGAATATGTTGTCGCATTTTAATACTAAACACCCGTTATGTCACAAAAAATTTGCTGGATGTTATGTTTTTTGGCGTTGCATAATAGAGCTATGAATGGAGGAAATCAAAATGCAATGTCCTGAGTGTAAATCTACCCATATCCGTAAAAATGGTTTCAATAAACAAGGCAAGCAAAATCATATTTGTGT
>Ga0114972_10002760_pt1 | contig 13231 bp, 10 predicted proteins | sample M_140807_EF_Meta_FD_87354 | JGI IMG/M metagenome (GOLD analysis project Ga0114972, IMG submission 87354) | Freshwater microbial communities from Lake Montjoie, Canada to study carbon cycling - M_140807_EF_MetaG | ecosystem: Environmental > Aquatic > Freshwater > Lake | place: Lake Montjoie... | reverse complement strand
CGATTATTTTGTACCCTTTGCGGGGCTAGGCTTTACGACCATTCCGGTTTTTCATGATGCGTTTTTTTGGGAATATCCAGCGCATTATAATAAGTATTGGCTTTGGTTTTTTAATACAATAGGTGTGGGCGCTGCAAAAAAATCAAGCGCTATCGTAACTGTTACCAGTTATGCAAAGGATCAAATTGCTAAATATTCGGGTATCGATGCTACTAAAATTGTTCCCATACATATTGGGCCTAAATCAAGTATCACAAAAAATGAACTTGAAACAGGCATAGACCATAGCTTGGAACAGATACTACAAAAAAAATACATCCTACACGTTGGCACTATCGAAAAAAGAAAAAACCTAACTACCTTATTAGCAGCTTTTGAACTGCTTTTACAAAATAATCCGCAACAACTTTACCTCGTTATTGTAGGACAAAAAAGTAATAAGCCAACATTAAAAGATGATGCTGTTTTTGAAATGGTGGCAGCATCAAGCTTATTAAAAGAGCATGTTATTTTTACGGGTTATTTACCCGATTTTCAAACCGCTGAACTATACAAACATGCAGCATTGTATGTTTTTCCTTCCGTAAACGAGGGTTTTGGCATACCCATATTAGAAGCTTTTGCACATGAGGTTCCGGTGCTTGTTGCAAACAATACTTGCCTCCCGGAAGTTGCTGGAAATGCCGCCATTGGTTTTGACCCTTATAACGCAGAAGCGTTAAGTAAATTAATAGTACAAACAATCAATGATCAGGCCCTATTACAATCTTTACAAAAAAAAGGAACGGAGCGGCTTATGCATTTTACCTGGGGTAAAACTCTAGAAGCATTAGAGGCTTTGTTTGAGCGCAGTATGACTCATGCTAAGCCGCAATAAGGCTTGCTTTATTCTTATTTAAAAGGTTTGCTTATATTTACTGAAATTTTTTAGCATCCGTTTATTCGAACACATACAATCTAGATTTGAAGGGTCGTGGAAAAAGAGAGATCTTTTTATAACACTGCTGCGCCTATTTATTTTTGCACTAAAAGGTAGTTACGAGCGTTTATTTTTTAAAAAATCGAGTGGGCTTGTATTAGTGGGTAAAAATGCATCTATTAGATACGCGCATTATTTAACAGCCGGTAAAGATTTAATTATTGAAGATGGCGCCGAAATCAACTGCTTAAGCACGCATGGTATACAAATTGGCAACCGCGTAACCATTGGAAAAAATGCTATTATCAGACCTTCCAATATTTATGGTGGCAGCATTGGTGCTGGCTTAATAGTTGGCGATAATTCAAATATTGGACCGGGCGCTTATATTGGATGCTCTGGGCTTATTACCATTGGTAACAATGTAATGATGTCGCCGGGTGTACGTATTTACGCCGAAAATCATAATTTTTCTAGCTCTACTTTGCCGATGAAAGACCAGGGCGTAACTGTTCAATTTGTAAACATACAAGACGACTGTTGGCTCGCATCTAACTGCATTATTTTAGCAGGTGTTACAGTGGGTAAAGGATCAGTGGTGGCAGCTGGCGCCGTGGTTACCAAAGATGTTCCACCGTATAGTGTGGTGGCAGGTTCACCAGCAGTGGTTATTAAATCAAGAAATTAATAACGGGAATTCCTCTCTTGCTTTTTCTAAATTTTTGTGGGTTCCAATATCTATTAGGTAGTCGTTTATTTTATAACCACTCATTTTATTTACGAGTAAAGGCAGTAGATCAAAACCAATATCGGCGGGTGTTTTAGTACTGTCTATTATATCAATGACTGCTGGTGATGCAACATACAATCCGGCATTAGCTAAATTGGATGTTGGATGTGCAGGCTTTTCTTCAAAATGAGTGATGGTAAATTGCTCGTTAAGCGATACAATACCGCAACCACCCGGGTTATTTGTTTCAAATAAAGCCATGGTAAAACCATGTGGCTGCGCCACATGAAAATCGTACAAATTAGAAAGGCTCGTATTGGTTAAATTATCTCCGTAAAAAATAAAAAAAGAGGTTTCGTTGGCAACAAACGCTTTATTTGCAACGAGTGTTCCGGCACTTCCCAATAAAACGGGCTCATACGAAAACTCAACTTTTATATTAGTATCTAACGCATTTACATGCGCCATGACCATATCTGGTAGGTGGTGTAAATTAATAAGCACTTCCGTTACACCGGCTTCTTGCATCGATAAAAACCACCAATCTATTAAAGGCTTCCCTGCAATGGGCACCAAACATTTTGGCAATGTATGTGTGATAGGATGCAACCTTGTACCAAGCCCTGCGGTTAATAAAAATGCTTTCATGCCTTAGGGGATGTTATTTTACGTTTAATAAAATACGGGACCCAGCAGGATCAAAAGTATAAGGGAGTTCTTTGTAGGCACTCATGGCTGTTCTAAAATTTTCTTGGTGTTGGAGTGGCACATAGCTCATTAAAAAACCACCACCACCGGCACCGGCAATTTTACAACCTGTGGCACCGTTTGCAAGCGATACCGCTACCATTTCATTGATATGAGGGTTGCTTACTGCGCTTGCTAGCTTTTTTTTATTCTCCCAATTAATAGCGAGTAAATCACCCAGTACTTCAAACGCTTTATTATTAAAGGCCGTTTCTAATTGATTCACTAAACCTGCAATCGTTTTTAGTTCTTGTATTTTATGCGCAATATTATTTGATTGCTCTTCAAGTACACTCTCTGCTTTACGCATTACACTGGTGTTGTGCAAAATAATAGATGCCTGTAATTTATTTTTATCGGTATCAGAAAGTGACAGATCTGTAACCGTTACCGAATGATCGGCGTTAAACTCAATTTTTTTTATGCCCCCGTATGCTGCAATATACTGGTCTTGTTTACCTATTGGCTTTTTGAGCATATCAATTTCAATGATACAAGCTTCATGCGCAATTTGCTCACTACTTACCTGCATACCTTTGTAATGATACAATGCATTTAATAGCCCAACAGTTAACACCGACGAAGACCCAAGCCCAGAGCCCTTTGCCGTAATATCGGCGAGGGTAATAATTTCGATTCCTTTTTGTATGCCTACATGCTGTAAGGCCGCTTTAATAATATCGTGTTTGATATCGGCAACATTTTCTACAATTTCATTTTCGGTGTAATGCAGTACAATTAAATCATCAAACCTTTTTTTTACAATTACATAAATGTATTTGTCGATGGTTGCAGAAATAACCTGCCCTTTATGGGCACTGTAAAAAGAAGCAAAATCGGTACCACCACCAACAAAACTTAAACGCAAAGGAGTTTGTGAAACAACCATAGTTTATAATTAATAGCGCGGATTGTTTCTCCACGCATACACTGATCTAATAATATCCTGTAAAGTATTCGAAGGCTTCCAACCCAATAGCTGCTCTGCTTTATGCGCAAGTGCAATTAATGATGGTGGATCACCGGGTCTTTCATTTACGATGCTAAAGTTAACTTTTTGACCCAATACATTTTCTGTTTCCTTAATAATTTGTAACACAGAATATCCGGCGTTGGTGCCTAAATTAAATATTTGATTGGTTACGCTACCTAGTTTAGCAAGCGCTAACTCATGGGCTTTGGCAATGTCACTTACATGGATATAATCTCGAACGCCAGTACCATCGTGGGTGGGAAAATGATTGCCAAACACTTTTATTTCGTCTCTTTTACCAAGTGCTGTGTCAATTACCAGCGGAATTAGATGTGATTCGTACCCGCGCGACTCTCCATGTAAGGCTGTTGCGCCTGCGGCGCAAAAGTATCTAAAAATAATATAGTTAAGCCCGTGTGCTGCGGCTGTGTCAGCAATAATTTGTTCATCAAAAAGTTTAGACCAACCGTACGGATTAACGGGTTTTAAAATATCAGATTCGGTAATGGTATCATTAACAGGAATACCATATACGGCTGCAGTAGAGGAAAATAAAATGGATAACACATTGTACTGCTTCATCTTTTTTAACAACACCACCGTTGCTGCAACATTATTTTTATAGTATGGTAGTGGATGAATGACCGAATCTGGTACATTAGCAGATGCTGCTAAATGAATAACACTCGAAATTTTATGTGTTGTAAAAATGGTATCTAAAACTTTTTCGTCCGAAAAATTAGCCTCGTAAAATGTGGCGGCGGATGGTACTGCTTCTTTTTTGCCATCTCGTAAATCATCTATTACCACAAGGCTGTAACCCAGTGTTTGCAGGTGTTCACCAACAACGCTGCCTATATAACCTGCGCCACCTGTAATGAGTATTTCCATAAAAAAATAGATGCCATTAAATGCCGCTCACCTTTTGTCCGGCAAGCCTTTCTCTGAGTTCTAACACAATCAGATGAAAGATGATAGAATGAATACTTTCTACCGTGCACATTTCGTGGAGGGGAACGTGCACCAAAAAATCTGACAGGGATTTTAGTTGACCGCCATCAAAACCCGTAACACCAATCACAAACATGCCTTTTTGTTTTGCCGCTTTAACCGCTTCCACAATGTTTTCGCTATTACCGGATCCGCTAATGCAAATTAATACGTCACCAGCAGCAGCAAAAGTGTTGATTTGTGCACTAAAAATATTTTGATAACCCGTATCGTTGGCAATGGCTGTTATGTGTGCAATATTATCTGTGAGGCTAATGGCCTTCATGGTTTTTGCTACAGGCTTGTCAAAAAAAATGCCTTTGGAAAGATCCTGTGCAAAATGAGAAGCATTGGAGGCGCTTCCACCATTTCCAATAATATAAATGGTTTGATTGTTGTTATAGGCACCCTCTAAATGGTTGGCAAATGAGCCAAGAACAGCAGGGTCTAAATTGTTAATAGTTGCCTGTACAGCTTGTAAATATTGTGCTATATCCATGTAGCTGCAAATTTAGGTTATTACGCCTTTATTTTCATACAAATAGATTTTTTATAATATGTTTTAATCTGCTGCTGAATTTATTTTGTTGCTATATTTACGGCTCCTATTGAATCATGAAACTACTTTTTTTACATAGCTCTTCCGATTTGTACGGTGCCAGTAAAATATTATTGGCTGTCAATGATTTATGTATAAAAAAGGGGTATTCCGTTATGGTTGTTGTATCGGAAGATGGCCCATTGGTAACACAATTAAAAGCGCTTGGCGCCACTGTAATGATTACCGATTTAGGCATCTTACGCAGGCAATACCTTAATCCAGCAGGGATGGTTAATAGATTCAAGGCAAATTTGAATGCCTACCGTACTTTAATCAAGCTTTGTAAAGCCCACCAAATTGACCTCATCTATTCCAATACCACAGGTGTTATTGTGGGCGTTTTTGTAGCTTCTAAATTAGGCATTAAGCACCTTTGGCATATTCATGAAATTATTGAAAAGCCGTATTTACTTTTTAGACTTTTATCGCGTTTAATCAATACAAAAAATAACCAGGCTATTGCAGTTTCTGAAGCTGTAAAAAAACATTGGACAAAATTTGTGCCTCAAAATAAAATTGAAGTTATTTATAACGGGGTAGATTACTGGTTATTTGAAAATACAACTAGCCATTTACGCGAAACACTTAACATCAGCCCAACTACTATTTTAATAGGTATGATGGGACGCGTTCACTTTTGGAAAGGTCAAGATTACTTTGTAAACATAGCAGGTCAAATTTTTAAAAAACATAAAAATGTTCATTTTTTAATTGTTGGAGATGCATTTGCAGGATATGAATATTTGCATGATACCATCAACCAATTAATTGAACAACATGGATTGCAAGGGCGCGTAACACAACTCCCCTATAGGTCCGATATCACCAATATTTATGGCGCACTCGATATTTTTATGCTTCCTTCTTTACTCCCAGACCCAGCGCCAGCAGTGGTTACAGAAGCAATGGCAGCAAGCGTTCCGGTGGTGGCAACCCATCAAGGTGGCGCCATTGAAATGCTAGAAAACAACGTTTCGGGCTTATTTATTCCAATCAACAATGCCATAGAAGCAGCTAACATTATGGAGCCGCTCATTACTAGTGCAGCTGCTAGAAAAAATATGGGGGAGCAAGCAAAAAAAAGAATACAAGAAAAGTTTTCAAGAAAGCATTTTAACGAACAAATTGTGGCTTGTATTGAACAACAACAATAAACATACCAACCAACCATTAAAAATTGCCATTATTGGCTCTAGGGGTTATCCTATTGTATACTCTGGCTACGAAACTTTTGTAAAAGAAGTATCTGAAAGGCTTGTTCAACAAAATATTGGTGTGCGCGTTTATTGCCAAAAACATTTATTTAATGCTACACCTAAACATATTAATGGCGTAGAACTTGTATACATGCCCACGGTGCAAACAAAAAGTTTAAACCAACTGGTGCATTCTTTTTTTTGTATGATCCATGCCTGCTTTAGTAAAGCAGATGTGATACTTGTTGTAAACGCCGCTAACGGCCCTTTTGGACTTATTAGTTTGCTGGCTCAAAAAAAGACGCTTATTAATGTTGATGGGCTAGAATGGCTAAGGCCTAAATGGAAAGGACTTGGTGCTGTCTATTTTAAATTTGCCGCCAAACTTGCTACCCTATTTTACAATACCATTATTACCGACGCCCAGGCCATGCGCCAGGTATACCTCAATACCTTTAACACAGATTCTACCGTTATTGCCTATGGCGCCAATATTAGACATTCCAAAAACCCGGAACTCATTAGCCAGTTTGGCCTCAAAACAAACGATTATTTTTTAATTGTGGGGCGGCTGATACCCGATAATAATTCCGATTTAATACTTGAGGGCTACCTAAAAGCCAATACCCATAAAAAATTGGTGATTGTAGGCGACGTGCCTTATCAAGACGCTTATGCCCAAAAAATGAAAGCCCATGCCAGCGATCAAATATTATTTTTAGGTTATGTTACTGATAGTGAGGTACTTGCCGAACTATACCATCAGTCCTATGCATACCTCCATGGGCATGAATATGGGGGCACTAATCCAACCATGCTTAAGGCCATGGCTTATGGATCTGCAATTTTAGCTTTAGACACGGTTTTTAATAGAGAAATGCTTGAAAATGGTGAATTTGGGTGGTTTTTTCAAAAAACCTCTGACTCTGTTGCCTTATATTTGCAACAAGCAGAAAATAACCCCCAAGCTGTAGAAATATTAAAAGCAAAAGCCCGTAACGGGATTACCCAAAAATACAATTGGGATGAAGTTACCAAGGCCTATGTAACCGTTTTTAAAGCATTGACGACCAATGGCAAAAGCCACTCATAAGTATACCCTTTTAAGATATATCATAGACGCTCCTGTTGTTATGGCGTCTTTTTTTATTTCGCTAAGGCTGCTTCATTTACATGAGGGGCATTTTTACAATGTAGCGCTTTTACTTTTTGCACTACTTGCAGTTATTGTCTGGTATGTGGCCGGATCTTTTTCAAGATTATACACCGAGCGCCGTTCCAATAAATTTTCGGAAGAAATTGTTTTTATCCTCTACTCGCTTATTTTATTTGGCATACTCATTACTTCAAGTGCCTTTTTTTTAAGAGAATATTTGGCCTTTAGTGGGCTCTTTTTTATTACTTTTTTAAGTGTTTTGTTTTTGATTGAGTCCATTGCAAAATACATTATTCGAAAACTTTTACACGCTGCCATTTTTGTAGGAGATTTTGTAGAAAATGTTTTAATTGTTGGCGTAACGCCTAGCGCCATGGAACTCTACGAAACCATCAACCGCTATTATTATTACGGTTATAAATGCTATGGTTTTATAGACGACACGGCCACCAAACTTAATGGCAGCAAATACCTTGGCACATTAAGCGCATTAGAATCTTTATTACAGGAAGGAAATATAGACGAAGTAATGATTACGCTTCCTGCTTCAGAAACGATGCAAATAAAAGCATGCTTAGCTATTTGTGATATTTATAAAACCAAAGCCCGCATTGTTCCAGATTTGCAACAATATGTAGACGCTAGTGTGCAAGTAAATAATATTGGACTACTACCGGTTATTAATATTAGGTCTTTACCGCTTGATAAACCAGAAAATAAAATATTAAAACGCGGATTTGACATTGCCTTTTCCATCTTATTTTTTTTATTATTGGGCTGGTGGTTATTACCCATGATTTCATTAATTATTAGATTAAACTCTAAAGGACCCGCCATTTTTAAACAAGAAAGGTGGGGCATTAACAACGAGAAAATTACTTGTTATAAATTTAGAACCATGGTTACTTCTTCAAATGATATAGACGAAGCGGGTAACTACAACCAGGCCACAAAAGACGATCCGCGCATCACTACATTTGGTGCTTTTATGCGCAAAACCAATATGGATGAGCTACCTCAATTTTGGAATGTGCTTATGGGCGATATGAGTGTGGTAGGACCCCGACCGCACCCCACGCCCCTTAACATAGCATCGATGCATACCATCGAAAATTATATGTTACGCCATATTGTAACCCCTGGTATTACTGGATGGGCGCAGGTAAACGGCTGCAGAGGAGAAACCAAGGCACCCGGTTCTATGCAAAAACGTGTAAATTTTGACCTTTACTATATACACCGTTGGACCTTTTGGTTAGACTGTCAAATTATACTTCAAACGATTGTTAATTTAATTAGAGGAGATCAAAACGCGTATTAACAAAATCAAGCTTACAACATGAAAAATAAACTTCTTATCATTGGCTTTTTTCTTTGCAGCATAGTGCCTTTGTATGCACAAGAAGTTTATGAAAACCATAGTTCAGAAATTTACAATTATATAGGACGGATGGCGCAAAAAGGACTTGTAGATTTTGAAGATCATATTAGACCTCTTACCAAAACTTATTTAAAAAACTGTTTAGATACCATCGCATTAAAAAATAGTAAGTTAACCGCTACAGAAAAAAAAGAACTTGCCTTTTACCTTCAAGAGTTTAATGCTACTGCTGTTCAAAATGAAAACGCTATTCCTACTTATTTTGCTAAAGACAAAGTGGGCAGGTGGCGCAGTTTTTATTTTGGCAATAAAAATGCTAGTTTATTTGTAGATCCTGTGGTAGCAGGCGGTGTAACAATGGGTAAAAACATTAACTACAAAACAAAAACTACGGGCCTTCATTTTTGGGGAACGGCGGGTAAACGCGTAGGCTTCCAGTTTTTTTTTAGCGACGTTAATGAAATAGGTAAAGGCTTTGATACCAAAAGAACCAATACCCCTGGAACCGGCATTATTAGAAAAGACACATCGGTGGTTAAGAGTCAAAACTTTTCAGAATTTAGAGGTAGTATTAATTATGCTTTTAAAAATGGGAGCATTGCTTTTGGGCAAGACCATTTACTGTATGGCTATGGCGAAAATGGCCGTGTGGTATTATCCGACAAAGCCCCAAATTTTCCATTTTTACGTTTTGATTATAGCCCATTTAGTTGGCTACGTTTTAACAACACACATGCCTGGTTAAATTCAAAAATTGTAGATAGCGCGCGCACGTATGGTACAGACAATAGCGTATTTGGTGGCGAGCGTCAAGTGTTTATTCCAAAGTTTTTATCAACGCATAGCATTTTAATTAAAGCCATGAAAGGGCTTGATGTAAGCTTTGGAGAATCCGTGGTATATAGTGATCGCCTGGATGTGGGCTATTTAATACCTATTATGTTTTATAAAGTCTATGATAATATTGCCAACAATTCTCATATTCAAGCAGGCTCTAACGCACAAATATTTTTTAATGTTAGCAGCAGAAACCAACTTAAAAATACGCACTTGTACACCAGTGTTTTTATTGATGAAATAAGAATGAGTACCATTTTTGTGAAATCAAAAAGTAGAAATCAATTGGGCTACACCGTGGGTGGATCGGTAACTGATATTGGGGTGCCGTACTTAACTTTTAATGCCGAGTATACCCGCATAAACCCATTTGTATACAACAATTTAATTCCAGCACAAACCTATACCAGCCATGGGTATTTAATGGGCGATTGGATGGGTAGTAACGCAGACAGGTTGTTACTCAGTTTAAAATACACCCCAGTTCCTAGGCTTAAGTGCATGGTGCGCTATCAGGCCATTAGAAAAGGGGATGATGGCACTATTGTAGATCAGTATCTGCAACAGCCTCAACCTGCGTTATTTGAAGGTGGATGTAAAGCTCGAAACGAAATTTATTTAAATGCCCATTATGAACTACTCAATGGCCTGACTTTTAGTGGTTGGTATAGCAAGTGGAACACCACGGGTAGCAGCTGGTCCATGGGTGTAAGCTATGGCCTTTAACCGTATATTTGTCATATTTTAAATTTGAAAATGAACCAATTTACCATACGCCCTATTTTGCAATTTGGCATTGCAACTTTTTTAGTTTTTGCACTTGGACTAAGTGCAGGGGCACAAAGCAATTATACCGGCTTACCTAATTTAAAATTAGATAAGATGTCGGACCAACAAATCATGCAAATGTGGATGCAAGGGCAAAATAGTGGCCTTTCTGAGTCGGAAGGCATTAGCCAGTTGGTACGCATGGGACTTGACCCTAAAGAAGTAAACGGTTTTAAAAAGCGACTCTTAAAAATTCAGGGTATTTCAAAAACCACCAACAGTGGCGCTAAAAATTTTATACTCGACTCTACCATTTTTATGCAAGACAGTACTTGGGTAGAAGAAATTCCAAGGCTTAAAAAAAGAAGCAGGTATTATGGCTTCGATTATTTTAGTAACCCATACCCTATTTTACAACCCAATGTAAAAGTAGCAACACCGCAAAATTACGTGCTAGGCACCGGCGATGTTTTATCTATCAGTATAACGGGCGCCAATGTTAAAGAAATGAATGCTGGCATTAGCCCCGAAGGGAAAATACAAATGGAGTATGTAGGCTATTTATCACTGAGTGGCTTAACGCTTGAAGAATCTACCAGAAAAATTAAAAGTACACTAGCACGCATTTACCCGGCACTTAATAGCGGTGGTAGTAAATTAAGTGTAACACTTGCTAATATTAGATCTATCAGAATTACCGTAACCGGTGAGGCAGAATTTCCGGGCGACTATGTACTAACGGCGCAGGCAGGCTTTTTTAATATTTTGTATTTATCAAACGGACCTACTGTAAATGGATCCTTACGTAAAATTGATTTAATTAGAAACAACAAAGTAATTGACAGCATTGACTTTTACGGCTTTTTACAAAAAGGCTTACTAGATAAAAATGTTAGACTCCAAGACCAAGATGTTATACGCTTTAGACCAGCAAGCAAACGAGTTATTTTTAGTGGCGAAGTGGTAAGGCCTGGTATTTTTGAATTATTAGACAACGAAACACTTGCCAAAGCATTTACGTATGCAGGTGGCTTTAAACCTGCTGCTATTAAAGATGTAGCCAAGCTTGCTAGGTATGATGTAAGAACTATGACCTTAAAAGATGTTGCTGCCGCCGATTTTGAAACCATCCTTCCTAAAAATGGCGACTCTGTGCATGTAGATAAAATTTTAGATATTTACAATAATAGAGTTGTTTTAGAAGGCGCTGTGTATAGGCCCGGTAGTTACGAGCTTACTGGAAATTTAACTGTGGCTGCGCTCTTAAAAAAGGCCGATGGCGTTATTGAAAATGCTTTTTTAAATAGAGGTACTATAAAAAGAAATATCCCTGGCACCGAGCCTACCCTATTATCATTTGATGTACAAAAAATTCTAAATGGCAGTGCATTGGATATTGCACTTTATAAAAACGATACCATTACCATTGCCAGTATAGAAGGGATTCAAAACAAATTAACCGTAAGTCTTGGTGGTGCTGTTAAAAACCCTGGTGTATATGCATTTAGACGCGGTATGCAACTAGAAGATTTATTACTGATGGCAGGTGGTTTTACCAACGAAGCTGCTAACCATAAAGTTGAAATTTCACGACTCACTAAAAACAGAGCCGATACTTTAACCAACCAACTGATGCAACTAATGGTGGTTGCCGTAGATTCAAATTTAATAACCACCAACACCAAACATACACTTGAACCACTCGATTACATTTTTGTACCTAGGTTACTTAATTACCAAAACTTAGGTGCCGTAAAGTTAAATGGTGAAGTGTTGTATGCAGGCGAATATGCATTAGAAAAAAGAAACGAAACTTTACAAGAAGTACTTACAAAAGCAGGTGGTATATCTCCATACGCATCTATTGCAGATGTTCAAGTATTTAGAAGTGGTTTAAGAGTGGGTACTAATTTAGAAGATAACAATGGAGCGCCTTCATTTTTATTAAGACCAGGAGATAGTATTTTTATTCCACGCAAGGAACCATTTGTAGAAGTAAAGGGTGGCGTGTTTAACCCACAAATACTTAGCTATAGTTCTTCTAGCTTTATGGATTATATTTCCAATGCTGGAGGTATTACTGATAAGGGGAATTTAAAAAAGGCTTATGTACAATACAGCAGCGGTATTCATAAAAAAATAAACCATTTTTTATTTTTTAGAACCTACCCTAAAATATATCCTGGCAGCAAAATAATAGTTCCAGAAAAAACGGATACGGGTAAAAAAGGACTTTCCATTATTGAATTGTCGGCTATTACCGGTTCATTATCTGCTATCATTAGTTTAATAAGTGTACTTCGTAAATAATTTATTATATGCAGCCATCAGATTTACAAGAAGAATCTCCTTATTATGTGTCTAGCCTAATTACAAGTATAAAGGCAAGGCTTTCATTTTTATGGTCCAATTGGAAATTTTTATTTGTGATGGGCGCAGTAGGTGGGTTATTGGGCGTGAGTTATTCTATCCTTAAAAAAGATACGTATACGGCAGCTACCACTTTTGTGGTAGAAGACAATAAAAGCAGTGGCGGTGGTATTGCTTCTGCACTTGCCGGACAATTTGGAATAGATTTAGGAGGCTTATCGGGTGGGTCTGGTATATTACAAGGCGATAACGTACTTGAACTTTTAAAAAGCCAATCGCTTTTAAAAAAGGCACTACTAACTAATTATGATAGCAGTGGCAGTATCACGCTTGCAGATGCTTATGCGGGTGCCTACGGTTATACCAGCAAATGGGCCAGTAGCAAAGAGGTTGGCCGTGTAGTAAATTTTAGCAGCAAAAATGGTGTGTTTACAAGGCTAGAGGATAGTTTATTACATGTTATTTTAAAACGCATTACCGAAAAGGAATTGTCTATTGCAAAGCCTGATAAAAAACTAAGTTTATTTTCTTTACAAATAACTACCAGAGACGAACAACTAAGT
>Ga0114972_10002758_pt1 | contig 13236 bp, 7 predicted proteins | sample M_140807_EF_Meta_FD_87354 | JGI IMG/M metagenome (GOLD analysis project Ga0114972, IMG submission 87354) | Freshwater microbial communities from Lake Montjoie, Canada to study carbon cycling - M_140807_EF_MetaG | ecosystem: Environmental > Aquatic > Freshwater > Lake | place: Lake Montjoie... | reverse complement strand
CGACATGGACTTTCCGTCCTGCTTATGTCCGACCGCTTACCAAAGATGAAATCCCTGGCCATCGATTTCGCGGAGGAGGTTCCGCATCCGAATGGGTCCCAGGAACTTGTCCACGCCCTAACCCATTCCCCATGGCTTGGTCAACTGACCGATATCGCACTTTGCGGGTTGAGGCTGGAAACCCACGATTGGGATCAATTGTCTGATATGGATTTTTGGGATCAATTACGGTCTGTTCGCTTGGCTCGCAGCCGCCCAAGCAAAAGGCTACTTAAGCGGATTTTGCAAAACCCATACCTCGAAGAACTCGACCTTGCCGAAAATGGACTCAAGGCGACAGACATTCTGGACATCGCAGCCTGGGGCAAACCGCCCGGTCTCAAGCGCTTAAGACTCGATTCCAACCACATAGGCGACAAGGCAACGATTTCGCTTGCCAAAATGGGTTGGTTTTCGTCTTTGGACAATTTGGAGATCCGTTTTGCGGGACTTGGCCGACCGGCACTTGTCCGGGTGGCCAGGGAACTTTCCACCGGCAACCCAAATTATGTCGCTATCACGGGCAATTTCCTTGGGGATGTAAGTTTGCCTGCTTTTTTTGGCGATCTGGGCCCTTGCGACGAGATTGACCTTGGAAACCTGAGCCTGGATGAGCCCATGGCCCAAGTCCTGAGGAAGCATCTTGGCAAAGGAACGCGCTCCCTTCTTGCAGGACAACCAGTCCCGGGACTGGAACTGGCAAACATATGGAAAAATCCTGGCAAGCTTTTGGGAATTCAAACCCTGGGATTGGCAGGAGGAAGCCAAAATGACCCTTTGGATATCAAGGATCTCCGCGCCCTTTTGAAGGATTGGCCCGGTCAAGGCCTTACCCGTATTGTGGGACCCGATGGGACAATCACCCGACGCCGGGTTATGACCCAATAATTGCATCAGTTGCCGATGGGTATGAAATACTTTCGAATTCTGCGAATTGGTGCGGATTTACGCCGGCATTCAACCATGGTTGTAAAAAGTCGACTACAGGACATAATTTCAGAAACACAACGACAATAGGATTAGGGAGCCCAAACATGATCGGCAGCCAAGATTGTAGGCTATCGGAAAAAGTATTCATGTTTATCGGATCCTTTTTTGCATTTTTTATTCCGATTCATAACAACAAAATTTTTTCCGCCGATCTCGTAGCCGATGAGACTCCCGCCTCAAGGCCCAATGTGCTACTCATTCTCGGCGATGATCAGGGTTGGGGGGATTACGGTTTCATGGGCCACAAGGAAATTCAGACACCCAACCTGGATCGCCTGGCAGCAGAATCGTTGAGATTTGATCGGGGTTATGTTCCATCAAGCCTTTGCCGGGCAAGCCTCGCAACCATCATCACGGGACTTTGGCCTCAGGAACATGGAATCACAAGTAACGATCCGCCGCTTCCCAAAGGTCTGAACATGGGACAAGCAATGAAAGATCCAATTTTCCTTGCCGATCGAAGAAAGATGGTGGAAAGGTTCAATCGTCAGCCTTCACTTGCCAAATCATTCACCGCCGCGGGTTACAGGACTTTGCAAACGGGAAAATGGTGGGAAGGCGAGGCATGCCGGTGTGGATTCACAGAGGGAATGACCCATGGCGATGTGACAAAAGGAGGAAGGCACGGGGATGAGGGCCTGAAAATCGGTCGCCAATCGTTGGACACAGTCCTTCATTTCATCAAAGGAAATGAGAAAAGTGATTCATCCAATAATGCAACACCATTTTTTATCTGGTATGCACCCATGATGCCCCATGAACCACATAATCCACCCAAAAGACTTGTGGATAAATATCGTGACAAAAGTCCATCAATTCACATCGCAAGGTATTGGGCCATGTGCACCTGGTTTGATGAAACCGTGGGCGATATTCTTTCCCAACTCGAAAAATCCGGGAAAGCAGAAAACACCATCGTGGTATTTTTGGCCGATAACGGGTGGATCCAAAAACCGGATGGCCCGGGGTTCGCACCCAAATCCAAACGAAGCCCATTTGATGGTGGTCTTCGTACCCCGATCCTCGTCCGCTACCCTGCAAGGCTTAAGCCCGCTAAAAGTGATATTCCGGTTTCCTCGACCGATGTTGCCCCAACGATCCTTCAGCTTGCCGGATTAAAAGTAAATCCTCGCCTAAAAGGAGTTAACCTGGCTGACCCCAAAGCGGTTGCCAATCGAACATATTTGCCCGGGGCGGTGTTTAGCCATAATGCTGTTTCAATAGAGGATCCATCAAAAAATCTCGAATACGGCTGGATTATCGCTAACAACTGGAAATTGATTATACCCTATGTCCCAAATGAGTCGAAAATGTTGTTTGACTTAAAAAACGATCCAAGCGAACTTAAAAACCTCGCATCCGAAATGCCAAATAAAATAGATGATTTGCTTGGGGCACTTTTAAAGTGGTATCACGAAAGCGGAATTACACCTTGAAATTTCAAAGGCGCATACCTGATATGCTAAAATAATTAGGTGTAGCGAAATACAAATCAATTATCATAAGTATATGGACGCCGGGCCTTTGAAGACTGATATAATTAAATGCAAATTAGATATGAATTATGCAAAGTCTACGACATTGGGATTTAAAAAAAACGGAGGGACTTTACCATGTCGCCAAAGACCCGGATCAAATGAAAAACCTCGCAGGGAACCGGTCCCACTAGAATATCCAACTGGTGTATAGAGATAAATTGATGGAAGGACTAAAAGCAAACGGCGATCCCCGACTCAAAAACGGTTTCGACCACCTATTTTAGCTGATTCAGGAATTGCCAACCGGCCAAAATAGGTTTAAAAACCGGCAGCTCATGCAAAGGGCTATCCTAAAATTCAATCAAGTAAGGAATAGCCTGGACTACTGCAAAAAAAACTACCATTGTAAGGGGCTTATCAGACCCGCTCGAATTCGTTGATGTTTAGGTCAAGGAATGTCATCAAACGGTCCTTGTAATCGTCAGAAATCAGGATGGTTCTCAACTCATCCAAAGATTCATTTACCTCCGGAATTTCCACCAAAGAGTCCACGATTGATTCATTGGAAAACCAATTTGTGAGTTCACCAAGCCATCCCAGGCGGCCTGACAGGAATGGAAGCGCATTATTGAAAATATCCAGAGGCAGCGCAGGCAAAACGGATTTTACAACGCTTTCCAGCAGAGCCCGATTGTCCCCACCCTCAAGAGCGACAGTTCTTGGCTCTTCAAAAAGGTTAAGGAACCAGGTTCTGTCAATCTTCGCTTCAGGGGCAATGATGGTTTCCCACGAATTGGGTAGCGAAATCGGATCAAAGGTTTTGCCATCAAACCACAAAACTGTTGGAGAAACATAAACGCCAGGTGTTATGGGACCGGCATCCAATTTAGTGGCGGAAAGGCCAATATCGGACTGGCCATCACTGTTGATATCCTCGATGATCAGCCCCTGCGCGTTATGGTTTTCCGCGAGGGGACCACTTGTCCAAGTCCAACTCGAGCCCAATGGCCCTTCATCTTTATTGCCTATCCAGATTTGGGCATTATGCCCGCCTGTCGCGAGAATCAACTGATCGCGCCCGGATTCATCCAGGGCACCAACCCCGACAACCAACCCATCAACTCCATTATCCAATTGATCAATCACATTATTGGACACAGGATCGATATCAGAACTCCAAACTTTCCAAACTATGTCGGCGGGAAGGGGAACATTCGCTGCAAATGATCCATCAATTCCATGGAAAAGACTGACTAGTGGTTTTCCTTCCGGTTGGGGAAACGCACCTTCATTTGGAGTGTCAGTGTTATAATCCCGTGGAGTAATTACAAATTCGATTTTCCCATCATTTTCAAAATCGCTGTAGCCAATGGAAAGCCTACCAGAATACCCCTTGAACGGCACAAAGGTATAGCTTGGTTCCGAGCCAAACGGGAATACAGAATCAAAAGAGGGAAACAATTCTTCGGGATCGGGTTTTGCCATTTCCCTAGCGAAATACACTTGGACAAAGGATTCGGGATAGAAATCCCCCGAATGGCTGGTGATCCAATCGGTCGTACCATCCCCGTTCACATCTGCAAAAGTTGAGGCAGAAAAATCATCCGGGGCCATGATGGTTTCCCCCGGATTGGATGGAAAAATCGGTTCAAATGATTTGCCATCAAACCATAGTGTTTTTGGAGGAATATAAAGAGCGACGGAATAAGGCCCATCAGAGAGTTCCGTTGCATTGAGCCCAATATCAAGTTGCCCATCGTAATTGATATCGGCAACGATCAGGGAGTGGGCATTTTGATTTTTGGCCAATGGACCATTTGTCCAGGACCATTGGGTTCCGAATTCTCCCGTCTCCCGATTGCCAATCCAAATTTGGGCGTTTTGGCCACCTGTTGCCAATATCAATTGATCTCGGCCAAGACCGGAAAGATCGCCTGCTCCTGCAACAAGTCCATCCGTTCCATTTACTAGCAGATCTGTCGTGACATTGGTGACTGGATCAGTTTCAGTGCTCCAGACTTTCCAGACCATGTCTTCGGGAAGCGGAACATTTTCCACAAAGGATCCATCGGCTCCACGAAACAGACTTACTAGAGGCTTTTTATCCGGTTCTGGAAATGCTCCATCATTTTCCATGTATGGATAATAATCCCGCGGGGTCGTGGCCAATTCCATACGGCCATCCCGGTCAAAATCACCTGCGGTAACCGTAATCCGACCCCCATACCCCTTGTAAGGGACGAACGAATACCCAGGCTCAAAGATATAGCCCTCACCGCCCAAACCAACTGTCAATCCTTCCAGGCTACCCGAAATCACTCTGTAGCCTGGTTCAGTATCACTGGCAGGATCCTCAGTATCTGACGCTCGTGTGCCAACAACAGGTCGAGCCCCACCGCGACTTGCATCTTCCCCACTGGTCGCTGGGACAAGAGAGGCGGGATCAGGCATCACCAAGGCCTGGCCGAAAAATACAGATACCTCAGTTTCCCCTCCAGGGAAAAAATCACCACGCAAAATAGTGATCTGATCGGTAATTCCATCCTGATTCAAATCCGCAAAAATGGAACCGAATCCATCAACCGGACGCAAAGGAGAAATGGGATCGACTGGTATGGTGAATTCCCACGAACCGCCTGATGCCCATTCCGAAAAATCAAAACCCCAGAAGAATTGGGAATTAGTCCAATCCGCTGGCAATTTGGTGTCAATTCCCTGGATTAGACCAGTCCATGAACCCAGTTGATAATCCTCAAGGTAGGAAAGCAAACCGGAAGGATCGGTATTGTCATTGAATTCCAAAGGGCGAATCATGAATTCATGGGTCTCGGAAGGAGAACCACCATCCGTCGAGGTTACATATGAGAATTCCCATGCGGAATTCTCCATGTTCCAGATTCCTTTGCCAACCTGTTCCCAAAACGCTTTGGGATCGGCAATTGGCACAGAATCTTTCTGATCGCCGGGTAAATTATCGCGAACCTGAGTTCCCCCCACACGAACTATCAGGTTTGGATCAAATCTGTCATAATAATCCAGCTCGTCGGTAGTGATACTCGTCACGCCATTTGCGTAAATGAGTTGCAAAACCTTATTGAGCATATCGTTATCCAGGTTACCCTCATAGCCTGTAACCCCGGGAATTTGGCTGATCCATGATGTATCAGTGGCCGAGTCTCCCAAATGGGCTGCCCAGGCCTTTAAACCTTGGGCCCCGATAGGCCGAAAGAGAACTTCTGAGTAGGCTCCAGCAACCAGTTCCTGCACATTTTGAAACTGTTTTTGGAACTCGGGCGATTCAATAAATCTCTGAACGAGCTCTGTTTCCCCGAGGCCAGAGTTTTTCCACCCAGCGATTTCGCTTTCGGATGGATCTCGGTGCAAAATACCCTTGTAAATTGAGGTAATCGCATTTGCCCTGGACTCGACCGAGCTGTGGATTTCCCCGGCGACCTTTCCCAGCGCGTATTTAAGTGCAGCGGTTTGTTCCGGCGTCCTGTTCGAAGGAGCCAGTCCAATAAAATTCGGATCGTTTGCCGTTGCGTAATTGGGGTCTGAACGAGGGGTTAAAGCGTCAAACCTGGATTCCCCAGGCTTCATTTCCTGCAAGTAATCATGTGCAAGATTTTCCAATCGGGAAACCCAAAAATCCAGGCCTTTTTCCGATGGATTTCGGTCCAGATAGTTTTGAAACATGAATTGGACCATGGTTTTCGCGTTGTAGCCCATGGTCGCCAAAAATTCTTCGGTTGCGATAAATCGGGCCGACAGATCGTCAGGATCAATATTTCCTTTTTGGAGATGGCCCAACCAGCCAGATTTCCCAGGGCCGGACGAACGACCCAATATCCTTTGGAACGCTACATCTACCTGGTTGCCCAAGAACTCATTACTGGTGATTAGGCTCGCCGCAAGTTGATTCAATTTTTCCTGACTAACCCGCAATGTGGGAGTCCGGGGCGGCAAAGTGAGTTCAGAAGGAGTTCCGGTTATTTGGATCCCCGTTTGAAGGATCGGATCGGCTCCAGAGTCATCCAGAATCAAATTTTCCAATTCCAAAGGGGAGGCACTTGGAACCAGTCTGGATTCAAGGTGTTCGACAGAAAGGCTACCGAGGCGGGTAAGTGATTTGGATTTGCGAGTGGACACGAAAGAGTTCTCCCGGATGTTGACTCATCTTTCCTTAATAATAGCAATAGACCGTATACCACTTCAAATTCTAGGCGTCAAGTTTTTTCCCTTTAGAGGCTTTCAGATTGCCAATGGAATGATTGGTATCGCATCCATGAACGGCACCCCAACACAACCCGATATCTTTTTATCAGTGCATTAAAACTACAGCTGCCCTTTTCGGGTCTCTCCAACCTGATTAGCTTGCCAATATGCCAATGTTGGCCATTCCAGAGCCGTTAACCAACCATCCGTGCTATAGGCGCCTGTATCAATTGCTATGGTTTTGGGGAAACGAAGCGGAACACCATTCGCCAACTTGGTGTGACCACAAATCATGGTCTTGCCTGAATAATGCTCGATAGGCTCTTCCAACTTTTCCCACAAAAGTGCGCTTTCGGGTTGATCCTCAAGCGATAATCCCGGTTCTACCTTGGCATGAACACAAAAGAAATCCTCATCCTCGTGAAAGTCGGCGAGCTTGGAGAGAAACTCCCAATGAGGCCCGGGAATGGCCTTCGGCCAATCCTGTTTCTCTGAGGTAAAATAGCTTTCCAGGGTTTCCCGGCCGCCATGTACCATCCAATGCCCTGTAGACCGGTTTTGTGCCGATCCAACCATCATCAAATCATGATTTCCGCGAATAGCAATTAGCTTTACTTCGTCACGAAGCTGAATCAAACGATCGATGACTCCTCGGCTATCAGGACCCCGATCAACATAATCCCCAAGAGTGATAATCCGGTCAGCTGGCCCTGCGGCTTGTAAAACCAGGTCCAAAGCTCCAAGGCAACCGTGAATATCACCTATGATCAGAGTTCGCATGGGAAGGTGTGTCTTGGCCTTTGGAGTTTTTTGTTTATTAAACGGCGATCCGATTCAGGAATTAGGGCCCCGCCCCATCTTCGTGGAAATAAAGCCCTTTTCATAGGTAATCTATTCCGGGTTTGCGAGATTCGCTACTCGCGCCCCTGAAGTAGACCCAGATAACTATGGTATCGGCTAGCGTGAATCAGTCTTCGGTCGACTGCGCCTCGGACCGCACAACGCCCCTCATGGGTATGGGTGCAATCGGGAAATGCGCATAAGGAAACAAAAGGGCAAAAATCGGCAAACAGCCCCTCAAGCTCCGCTGCCCGCGTTTGCCAAATGTCGAATTGGCGCACTCCGGGGGTATCGGCAACCCAACCACCACCCTTCAGGCGAATCAATTCATTGGTTGTGGTTGTGTGTTTTCCTTTGGCGTTGACCTCACTCACCTCCCGAACACGAAGTCCCAAATCGGGTTCGATGGCATTTAAAAGCGAGGATTTCCCTACGCCGCTTTGCCCGGAAAAGGCGCTGATCTTCCCGTGGATCAGATTTTTGAGTCGGCTGATCCCCAGATTGGTCCGGGCACTGGTCAGTATCACCTCGACACCAAGTCGCTCCCACCCCCCCACAAGCCTCTGATAATTTCCTGCTTCCGCCAAATCGATCTTGTTCAGACAAACAATGGCAGGGAATCCAGAACGCTGGGCGGCGGCAAGGTAGCGGTCGACAAGGTGTACCTTAAGTTCGGGTTCCACGACCGAAACCACGAAAAATACCTGGTCCAGGTTGGCCACCAAAACATGTTCCCGTCCTCGAACACTCCGTCCCAGCACTCCGTGCCTGGCCTGAATTCGCTCGATTACCCCCTGAAAAGGGAGCTCGGAAGGGTTGCTAGCACGAGCCGGGGCAACCACGGGCCCTGTGGTCTCCGGAAATTTGGCTCCTTCTGCCAAACGGATCCAAACACGATCCCCCGCAGCGACCACATGTCGGGCATCTGTTGCCAAGGTTTTAAGCAGTCGCCTTACCGAGCATCCAACATGGTAGCCATTGTCTGTCTCGACAATGCTGTAGAGTCCATGGACTCTCAAAACCCTTCCTGGAAAGCAGGCATCCGTATCAACTGATGGTAATTCTCCCGCAGTTGTCGATTCCGTGGTCAGTTGGGAAGGATCCTGGACAATGGTTCGTTTTCGAGAGAGTTCCCCTTTGGTGCGAACTCTTTCGCCATGGTCCGAGGCATCATTTTCGAATTTGTGCTCCTCAAAACCCCGGGTCCAGGTCTTATCCCTGGCGGGTTTTGAACGGTTTTTTCGAAAATCGACTCGGATTTTGCGTTTCATACCAACATTTTAGCATTCCGATCCCCCAGTCAAAGGGCAGCAAATTGTTCCATTAGCGATAAAGCAAGATTGACTTTACCTACAATTACGATAAAATTATCTGTTAGTCCATTTCTGTCTCTTCCCCTTCCGTTATCCCTGTCCATTGACCAATTCTGAGGATAGCTCTTGATAATTAATTCCTAAATTCCACGAAATCCTCACACTGGCATCAGGTTTGCCCCTGTATCATAGTGTTTGTGTGGAGAACCTCACCCTAACCACTGGACGCGTACCTTTAAGGACGAATTGGAAATGACCGGGCTTCGAAAGGGAATGAAACACCGTGGGCTTAATAGCCGTTCAATGGCAATACCGCCTTGGTGTGAGGAGGTTGTTCAAGATATGGGCAACCAGGAGTCCAAAATGATGACGACCACCGCGCCAGGACCCGTTGTGGAAATCAGCTTATTGTTGCCCGAATGGCAAGCAAATATGCTTGAGACCGAAGCATTTGCTCGTGGTCTCAGTCCCGCTAAAATGCTCCGTCGCTTATTGATGGAACATTTTGGAGACACCCAGAACGGATCTACCAATACCTAGCCGGATCTTAGAGCCTAGTCAGGCTCTATAGAAGTGGGCTGATTTCCCTCCAATGGTCTTTACTCCTTGGAGGTTTCCGTATGCTTTCTGGTTATGATTTTGTTTCTGATTGCCTATTTAATTGAGTTATTTATTTAGTCGTATTTTTATCGCCATTAAAAATCTCGGCAATCCACAATCCACAATCCCCAACCCGGCCAAATTGTTTATCGGATTCCGACGGTTAAAATCCTTGCAGTATCCCCTGGGGATTTTTATGATTTCTCTAGTGGTAGCTGTGGGTCTTTTTGTCCCGGGCACTGCTTACCCCTCCCTGTTTACCACCCCCCGGAGTGTCTTATGTCAGGCTTGAATCTCAATCGCCGTACATTCCTTTTGGGCGCCGCTGCCGCGGTACCCCTTGTCCGCGCTACTTACGGCTATCCCGCTGCCGAGCAGGTTCGCCTGGGGGTTATCGGGGTAGCTGGTCGAGGCGGAAACAACCTCGCCGAACTCGAACCAGCCGGGGGCACAGTGGTTGCCCTTTGCGATGTCGACACCGGACGCTGTGGTCAAGCACAGAAGCAATTCCCCAACGCAACTCTTGACCAGGATTTCCGCAAGCTACTCGACCGAAAGAACATCGACGGCGTCGTTATCTCCACTCCAGATCACACCCACTTTCCCGCCGCCGCCCTCGGACTCGACTCCGATCGCCATGTCTATTGCGAAAAACCCCTCGCTCACACTGTTGAGGAAACCCGAATCCTCCGCAACCTTGCACGCATGAAAAAGCGTGTGACCCAAATGGGCACCCAGATCCACGCAACTTCCAATTACCGCCGCGTCGCCGAACTGATCAAGGCGGGAGCCATCGGTGATGTGACCGAGGCGCATGTATGGTGCGCGAAATCTTGGGGCGGCAAAGGTGTTTCCACGAAGACTGGTGAAAAGCCACCCTCATCCCTCGACTACGACCTTTGGATCGGACCCTCAAAGGAAGTCCCCTACAGCTCCTCATGGGTTCCTTTCAACTGGCGCCGGTACTGGAATTTTGGCGCTGGAACCCTTGGCGACATGGGCTGCCACTTCATCGATCTCACATTTTGGTCGCTTGACCTCGACTTCCCGAAAAAGGTTTCCGCGGAAGGAACCCCTGTCGATGCGGAAACCGCCGCTGATGAGCTGACCGCCAATTGGCATTTTGCCGCGAAGGGCAAACGCGGACCGGTGAAACTCTCCTGGTACGATGGCGGGCGCAAACCTGCGATCAAGGGCGCGCTCCCCTGGGATAACGGTGTTCTGTTCGTAGGCTCCAAGGGAATGCTCCAGGCCGATTATAACCGCCGCGTATTCCTGCCCGAGGGAACAGACTTGGCCGAATCCGCCAAGTCACTCAAAATCGACCCAATTGCGGATTCGATCGGCCATCACAAGGAGTTCGTCGAAGCCATCAAGGGCAACGGTAAAACCCTTTGCAATTTCGACTATAGCGGGCCACTCACGGAAACTGTTCTCCTTGGCGTCGCGGCATACCGCGCCGGCAAAGAATTCGAGTGGAACGCGCCAACACTCACCGCCAGCGAACCCGCAGTCCAGGCGTTCATTTCGAAGCAATACCGAGCCCCTTGGGACAAAATCCTTGCGGGATTCAAAAACGCCGCGATTGCATAACACATTGGTTTCTCGCATAAAGTAATGGAAACCCAACGGGCGGGACAGAGAATGTCCCGCCCGTTATTTTTCCTCATGAACCAGCCTACGATCCTTTTTGATTTGTCATTTATGCACATGAATCCTTTCCTTCCGTAAAACCATCAAAAAGGGATCCTTCTCAAAAGGTATCTCCAAGCCCCCGGGATTTTCCCATGACTTTTTCAACCACCATCCGAAGCGAAAGGTTCACTTTTTCCAATCTCGGTGAACTATTCGCCAAAGCCAACGAACCAAAATCGGGAGACAGCCTCGCAGAAATAGGCGCCACAAGTGAACGCGAACGAATCGCCGCCAAAATGGCCCTTGCAGAAGTCCGGCTGGATGAAATTGTCGCGGAACCGCTAGTTGATCCCGAAATCGATGATGTAACCCGATTGATTCTCGATCGCCACGACAAAGTTGCTTTGGGTCCAATCCATTCACTGTGCGTTGGGGAATTTCGCGAGTGGCTCCTTAAGGGCGGCCCAGAATCGGATCCCGGAATCAAGGATTGGAAGACCCTCTCCAGTGCTATCACTCCTGAAATTGCTGCTGCCGTTACCAAGCTTTTATCCAATAAGGAACTGGTCGCAATCGCATCGAAAATTCAAAATGTGGCTCGATGTCGCAACACTACCGGTTTGCCGGGAACATTGGGAATACGGATCCAGCCCAACCATCCGACGGATGACCCCAAAGGGATCATTGCATCGACCATCGATGGCCTCCTTATGGGAGCGGGAGACGCGGTCATTGGAATTAACCCTGCTGTGGATTCGGTGGAGTCAGTATGTGCAATTCTGCAAACTTGCGAAAAGCTAATTTCCACCCTAAATATCCCCACACAAGGTTGCTGTCTCGCGCACATAACCACCCAATTGGAGGCAATGCGTCGTAGCGCTCCTGTTGATTTGCTCTTCCAATCGGTGGGCGGAACCGAAGCGACCAATAAAAGTTTCGGAATCAACCTTTCCCTGTTAAGGGAGGGACGAGAGGCTACACTTGACCATCATTCCAGGAGGAATGTCGCTTGGGCAGGTAATCAGGTCATGTATTTTGAAACCGGTCAGGGGAGTTCCCTTTCCGCGGGCGCCCATCACGGAATCGACCAGCTTACCCTCGAGGCCCGGGCCTATGCGGTCGCCCGGGAATTCGATCCTTTCCTGGTCAACAGCGTGGTGGGTTTTATTGGTCCGGAATATCTCTTTGATGAAAAACAGATCCTTCGGGCCGGGCTCGAAGACCACTTTATGGGCAAATTGCTAGGCCTTCCCATGGGGGTGGATATCTGCTTCACCAACCATGCCGAGGCCGACCATAACAGCCTCGATAATCTTTTGCTGCTTTTGGGACAGGCGGGCTGCAATTACATCATGGGTGTCCCCTGCGGGGATGATATCATGCTTGGCTATCAATCAACAAGTTATCATGATGGAGCGTTTGTCCGTTCCTTGTTGGGACGAACAGCTGCCCCGGAATTTCAGGAATGGCTGGAATTTGAGGGAATCGCCCGGGGCCCGCACCTTTTGGGATCCGGGCGTAATTTATCACTTTTGGAATCGGCCCGAAACCTACTGGAAGACAGGGTTGTCAGATGAATAACAGCAATGACAAAGCAACCTCCGATGAATCGACCCTTTCGCGGATGGGTTACACACAGGAACTCCATAGGGGATTTTCCGGGTTTTCTAATTATGCACTCTCTTTTTCAATAATCTGCATTCTCGCGGGTGGGATCACTTCGTTTCATCTCGGCTTTTGCGCGGTGGGTCCGGCCGCCATCGGCCTTGGCTGGCCTCTAGCCGTTCTCTTTTCCCTTTGCGTCGCCGCGACAATGGCACAAATCGCCTCGGCCTTTCCCACCGCTGGAGGTCTTTATCACTGGGCGGCGCTCCTTGGCGGTCGGGGCATGGGATGGTTCACCGCATGGTTCAACCTTGCCGGATTGGTCACGGCCCTTGCCGCGATCAATGTGGGAACTTGGCGCTTTGTTGTAAGTGGTATTTTTGAGGGAAACGATCCGGGAGGATCTTCCCAAATCATTGCCGTGTCCCTGATCACCATTTCCCAGGCGATCATCAACCTTTTGGGTACGCGAATCGTCGGCCTGATCACTTCGTTCAGTGGATGGTGGATCCTTGTGGTTT
>Ga0114972_10002757_pt1 | contig 13237 bp, 11 predicted proteins | sample M_140807_EF_Meta_FD_87354 | JGI IMG/M metagenome (GOLD analysis project Ga0114972, IMG submission 87354) | Freshwater microbial communities from Lake Montjoie, Canada to study carbon cycling - M_140807_EF_MetaG | ecosystem: Environmental > Aquatic > Freshwater > Lake | place: Lake Montjoie... | reverse complement strand
ACTTGCTTATTTGTTTTATCCATTACTTTCAATAGATACACACCTTTACTCAATCCAGAAACATTGATGCCCGTTGATAAATTCGGTTGTGGCAACATCATGATTGTTCTTCCTACTGCATCATATACCCAAACATAATAAGCCTCGCTTCCTGAAGTTAAATTAATTTTCAATTGATTCGTTACCGGATTAGGTACAATATCAAAATTAAAAGCAACATTACTTGAAGCCGAATTTACTTGTAATGAAATAGAACAAGTTTGTCCAGCCAATTGCAATACAAAATTTGCTACACCACTATTATTTGGTGTTCCACTAATTTCAAAACTTGCATTTCCATTTCCTGTATTAAGTGTACCTGCTTGAAGTGAAGCTGTTAAGCCCGTTACGCCTGTTGATTCAATTGGCCAACCTGCTGAATAGGCAAGTCCATTTCCACCTGTATACGGAATTGATGCTGTGGTAAAAAACGGCGTGTTGGCATACACGTTAGTAGACGCATAAACAACATTGTTGCATAAAATGCCAGTCACTACAGGGCCTACAGCTATTGCAGGACAAATAACACCGTTATTTACTAAGGTGCTTAATTGATTACATAAGTCTGAGTAATTGACAGAATCAACCCCATTCATCGTTCCAACAAGTAAATTATTCAGTTCATTTGGATCTACAGATAATTTGTAAAATTCTTCAACGCCATAATCAAAACGAATCAATTTATAATTTTGATTTTGAATGGCCTTACCATCAGCAGAATCTGTCGTTTGTTTAAATATTTCTGAGAATGCCCAAGGTCTTACACTGGTTGATTGGTTTTTAATTATAGGCATTAAGCTTTTACTATCAATGGTTTTGTTTGCTGGTATTTGAGATTGCCAGTTGTTGTATCCATAAAGTTCCAACACTGTTGCAAATACATCCGTAGCATTTACCAAAGCATTTGAAACGCGCCCTGGGTTTACAACAGAAGGACCAGCGATGATTAATGGAACGTGAATGCCATATTGATACAAGGTTCCTTTCGCTCTGTTCGTATTTGCAATTTGAGCCACTCTGGCCAACGAACCATTATCTCCAATAAAAATAAAATCGGTACTATCAAAACGATTGATGGCTCTAAGTGAGTCAAACACTCTTCCCAACTCATGATCCATAGATTGAATCATCGCCTTATAATAAGACTTAGGATTGTTGTTGATATCTCCAGGTGTTCCACTCAAGGTTGTGTAATTATGTAATCCGGCTGGTGGCAAATGTATCGGGTCATGAGGCGCAGTAAAAGACAAACAAGCATAAAAAGGAGATGTTGCATTTGTTCTCAACCAGCTTGCCATATTGTTTGCCTGCTCTGTTGTTGCATAAGAATTTATTGTACTTGAAACGCCATTTTTAATTTTCGTCCAATTGTTGTAACCTGGGTTTAATGTTCCTGTAAACAATCCTTCGTAATGATCAAAACCCATTCGGTTTGGCGCGGTTAAATTAATTGGCGTGGGTTGTTGTAAATGCCATTTACCAACAAGTGCGCGCTTGACATTGGGATTGTATAATTTTATCATTTTAGGTAACGAAACTTCAGCAGTATCTAAAACTCCAGATCCGCCAGTACCACCAATGATTCCACCAACGCCTGTTCTAAAACCATATCTTCCGGTTATCATACTGGCGCGTGTTGCAGAGCATACTGGATCTGCAGTTGCATTAGAAAAACGAACACCACGATTTAGCAATGATCTCAAATTAGGAACATCAACGGTGTCTTCATGATTTTCATAAAACCCTAAATAATCCGTTCCCATATCATCCACAATTATCAACATTACATTTCTATTTGCAGAAGGTTGTGGTACTGATGTGTTTACGGTTAAATTTAATGTACAAGATTGTCCGCCGAAACTAATCGCAAAACTCGCCGTTCCAGATGTAGATGGCGTTCCCGAAATCGCATACACAATGTTACCAGCACCGCTAGCCAACGTTCCAGCTTGAAGTGTTGCCGTTAAGCCAGTTACTCCTGTAGAAAAAACCGTTGCCCCTGTCGTGTATGCCACTCCGTTACCTCCAGTATATGCAACTGTTGCAGTACCATTATAAGCCGTATTTACAGTTGCTGTGGCAGAATAAGTTGCAGAAGTACAACTCAAGGTTGATATAGTTGGAGAAACGGCACTACTCCCCACCACAAACTGTCCCATCATGCCTTCATCTTCATGTAATGCAATATGGCAATGATACATAAATGGATGAACAGGATCTGCAAAGTCGTCGAACTTGGCGATAAACCTTACGGTTGAATTTGCTGCTACAAAAACAACATCTTTCCATCCGGCTTGCGCTGCTGCTGGTGCAGCACCATTTACAGAAAGTATATTAAACTCCACATCGTGTATATGAAATGGATGTCCGAAGTTTCCTGAGTTTGTTATTTGCCAAATTTCCGTATTATCAAGAGGAACATTATAGTCGTTGTAATTAATGTTAAACAATCTATGATTCAATAAAAATGCAGCTCCGGGAATGCCTGCAATATTGGTATCACTAATGGTTAAAAAACGCGTAAGGTTCGCATTTGCCGCTGGAATAGTGGTAACAGTTGTTAATGCTGTAGGAATGGTTGTTATGGGATTGCTGGTTTGTGCGCCAACATTTATTTGCAATACATTAAAATCTATTCTTGCCAACGCATTTGCAAATGGACCGTTAGGGAAAAAATCTCCGCCAGGTACGTTTTGCGCCAATGTAGAATTATAGGCTTTTAATTTAAAGTTTGTTCCAGATTGGCCATTACAATTCACCAATATTTCAATTCTTTCACCGGCATGTAATAAATATCTTGTTAATGGAACAGGTGCAGCTAACAAACCACCATCCGATGTGATCACATAAAATGTTCTGTTATCACTGAATCCCAAATTATAAGAGCGTTCAATGGCTGCATTTAAAATTCTAAATCTTACAACTTGTGCAGGTATCGTATGTTGTGGACTCAACACCCCGTTTACCATTGAACTATCGCCATAAGGCACAACGCTAAATTGATTGGCAGTGGTAAAATCTCTGTCGGTTAATACCAATGGAATATCATCTATCCCATATTTACGAGGTAACGGCAATGCTGACTCGATGGCATCTCTAACAATAATTAAACCACCAATTCCTTTGGTGATTTGCTCTTGAGTTGTTTCATGTAAATGTGGATGATACCAATACGTTGCTGCATTATTTTTTACTTCCCAAAACGGTTGCCAAGTGGTTCCAGGAGGAATAACCTGATGAGGCCCACCGTCCATAACTGCGGGTAAATGCATCCCGTGCCAATGTAATGTTGTAGAATCGTTCAATGAATTTTTCACGTTCATGTGAACGGTTTCTCCTTTATTGAAAAACAAAGTTGGTCCCCAAAATTTATTGTTGATGCCAGCGGTAATCGTTTGTTGTCCTGGTCTAATTTGCGAAAACGTATCTTTTATGTTCAGGTTAAAAGTAGTTCCATTCAAGGTATCCGGTATCCAAAGATTATTGTATTGCGCTTTTGAATGAAATCCAAAAAACATGAATAACACAAGTAAACCTAGAGTACATTTTTTCATAAATATTGCAATTAAACTTTTTATTTTTTGTTTCAATTTTCTAACCGAATTCTATTTTTAAAATTTTCTATGGCTCATCGAATTGTCTGTCGTGTGGAGGCGGTGGTGGCCTTCTATCTCCTTTTCTGTGAGGTGGATGATCTCCCCTAGGCGAAGGTGGTGGACCATCAAAAAATTCGGGGTCTGGATGATGATCACCTTCAACTCCATCTCTTGGTGGTGGTGGCGGACGATGACCTCTTGGAAATTCATCTTCATTTTGATGATTGCCGTTTTGATTTAAACGATCAGTTTCTTTATTTGAAACAGCCGAATCATTTTTATCTGATGGCTTGTTTCTGCGATTAACTTCTGGAGGATTCGCAAATCTAGAATGATCAAAAATATCTTCTAATTTTTTTAATTGCTCAGGATTACAAATCGCTTTCAATCTTTTAAAATAAAAATAAGTGGCGGTATCTATTTCGAAAGAACAATCAGATGCTTTACGGGCAAAACTTGCAATGGTTGCATTGCTGGCAGTATCTGCTTTTAGCAATAGGAATAAAGCTTTTTTGGCAAGATGCTCTTTATCTTTTAAATCATCCATCTTGGCTTCGTGTGCCATTTTATTGGCATTATATTTTATATGCTGCATGCTATCCAATCCCAATTTTTCTGATAACCGACCTGGTTTATACGGCCTTGGTGTATCGACATCGTTTTCATTTTTTGGATTTTGCTTAAACCAAAGTATGCTGGTAAACACTAAGTTTACAATCAACAATGTACTAATGATAAAAACGATGAATTTATTTTTGTTATTGGTTATCATAATCTAAAACGGGTGTTGAATTAAAATGATACATTTCTGATATTTCACCAATGCTTTGAACTGATTTTTCAGACTTTGGATTTTGGTTAAATCGCTGATAAAGCAAAAAAGTATTAACGGTTAAAATTAAAGCGATGGTTGCAAATGCAATTGTGTATTTAAATGAAAGAAACGCAGGCTCAGGCTGCATTTGTGTCAACATTCCTTTCATCCTAGTTTTAAAGTAGGGTGAAATTTCGGCACGCTTCACCTCATCCAAACTACTTAACGTGTCGTCTATTTGTTGTTCGATATTTGTTTTCATTTTATAAAAAATTATTCATTAAAATAATCGTTCAAAATTAATTTTAGTTGTGACTTTGCTCGGAGCACCAACCCTTCAATACTCTTAGTTGATTTGTTCATAATCTCCCCTACTTCCTGATAAGTCAATCCCTCAACTTTTATCAATACAAAAGCCAGTCGTTGATTTTCTGGCAATTTCTTTATCGCTTTAAAAAGCAATGCTGCTAATTCTTTATTTTGAAGCTCTACACCTGGATGATGAAAAGCAGACATTTCTGTTGATTCTGTTGAAATCCCGATTAGATTTTTAAAATAATTTATTGATCTTTTCGACTTTTTTTTTCTTTCCCACTCCAATGATTTGGTTATGGCGATTCTGTAAATCCAAGTTGACAATTTAGAATCTCCTTTAAAATCATGAATGCTTTTAAATATCTGAATAAATACATTTTGCGTAATGTCTTCGGCATCTTGCAAATGATTCACAATACCCAAAACGGTATTATAGACCATATGTTGATAGTCTTCTATCAATTTATCATAAGCCCCCGAATCCCCTGTTTTTAAAAGGGCAACAAAATGAATTTGATCAGACAATCTATTTTGGTTTGATTTTATTCCATTTCTAAATTTGAATTGATTCTAAATAATAGAATTTGTCAATTCAAGATTACTTTGGTTATTTAAGTTTTAAAAGTCGAAAAATTATAATACGCAACACATAAGATGCATTAATTACAAAATTTCCTCGAATATAAAAAAAAGGTCTCGAAATAACGAGACCTAAAAAATATTATAATTTAAAAACTATTCGAAGTGAAAATTAAAAAGTAAAAAATGTTTTTGAATTTTTACTTTAAACTTTTGAATTTTAATTAATCCCCCCAAACTTCATCTTTGCCATCAAGCCAGCTTTTAACCAACTCAGTGGTGATTGATTTTGGTCTTTCTAATGGTAATCCAAGTGCTCTATCCCAACATAAGCTAGATAAAACACCTAATGCTCTTGAAACACCAAATAAAACGGTATAGAATTCATACTCAACCATTCCATAATGCACCAAAAGTGCACCGCTATGCGCATCAACATTTGGCCAAGGATTTTTTATTTTAGCAATAGAAGATAAAATTGGTGGCACAGCATCGTAAATGGTCCAAACGGTTTGTACCAATGGATCATTAGGCATATGCTTTTTACCGAATTCCATTTGAGCGGTAAACCTTGGATCTGTTTGACGCAATACCGCATGGCCATAACCTGGAACTACTTTTCCTTCGCTCAATGTTTTACGCACATATTCTTCAATTTGTTCTTTGCTTGGTGATTCAGATCCAATTTGTTCTCTTAATTCAAATATCCATTTGATCACTTCTTGATTAGCCAATCCATGCAAAGGACCTGCAAGACCGTTCATACCTGCTGCAAAACTTAAATATGGATCACTTAAAGCAGAACCTACCAAGTGTGTAGTATGAGCTGATACGTTTCCACCTTCATGATCCGCATGAATCACCATGTATAAACGCATCAATTCTTTAAACCCTTCATCATCATAACCCATCATGTGCGCAAAGTTGCCCGACCAATCTAACAATCCGTTGGGTTGAATATGCTCCCCATTTCTATATTTTCTTCTGTAGATATAAGCCGCTATTCTAGGTAAACGAGCTATCAAATCCATTGAATCGTCAAACACGGATTCCCAATAATCTTTTTTATTCATCCCTTTTGCATAGTTTTTTGCAAATTGACTTTCCGTTTGCAGCGCCATAATAGCAATTACAAATTGAGTCATAGGATGTGTTGAAACTGGCAAAGCTTCAATTGTAGCAAACACATGGTTAGGGACATGGCTTCTTCTTTGCCAAACACTTGTAAGGTGGTGTACATCCTCATCTGTAGGCAATTCGCCAATAAGCATCAAGTAAAATAAACCTTCTGGCAATGGTTCAGAACCTCCTGTATATTTCGTTAATTTCTCTCTTAATTCAGGAATAGAATAACCTCTAAAACGAATACCGTCTTGGGCATCAAGTAAAGATGTTTCGGTAACCAATCCAGTTATACCGCGCATACCTTGATAAACCTGACTCAAAGTAACTTCACCAATTTTTTTATCTCCATGATCTTTGATGATGGATTTAATTTCTGCGCCTGCGATATCCGATTTTGCTTTGAATCGGTCTTTAATGATACCCATTTTTTATAATTTATTTTTAGCTAATTAAAATAAGTTGCTTGAAAATTTGTACCGAGAGAAAATGTTGAAAGTACAAATCAAAAGACATGTAAAATTACGTGTCTGAACAATGTCAAACAAAAGTTTTATTAGAATTTTAAAATTGCTTTAGAAATTATTTAGGGGCTTTTTTATAAAGGAAGATGGTAAGAAAACCGAAACAAAAATTTGGCAACCATGCCGCTAGCCAAGGCGTAAAATTGCCACGAGTAGCGAAAACGATTGTAAATCTACTCATTAAAATATAAAGTACACTTATTACAACGCCAATTGCTAGATGGAAGCCACTTCCGCCACGAACTTTTTTTGAGGATAAAATTGCACCAATAAGGGTTAGAATAAAAACAGAAACCGGAATGGCATTTCGGTTATGCTGTTCTACCTCAAGCGTATTTAGCATTTCTGAACCGCGCATTCGTTCGAGTTTTATAAAATCGCTCAATTCCTTTGAAGTCATTTGGTCTTTTAAATAATCGTCTTTTCTTAGATCGATTGGCTTGAAAGAATATTTCATTAACTTCTTTTCTGTAATCACATTACGTTCAGTGGTAGAATCCACAAACCTTTCAAGTACGTTACTTAAAGACCATTTTTGCTTCAAAGTGTCCCAAATAAAATTCATTGCCCTAAGGTTGTAAGTAAGTTTATTGTTTTCAATTTTATGAATAGATAAATTGGTTCCTGATCTGCTAATGGTGTCGTAACCCTTTATAGTCGCATACGTATTTGCATCTAATCTAAAATATACATTTTGTTTGTATGATGATTGCTGTAAGGTTGCAGCCATACTTCTATTGGTATATTTTTTTTCAAACGTAGCCCATTTTTCATTGGCTTTCGGTATGAGAAATTGATTGCCACCCCAAAGTAAAAAAGTAAGTACAAATCCGCCAACTGCAAATGGAAGTAAAAATCTTTTAAAGCTTATGCCACTGCTTAAAATGGCCACCACTTCTGATCTTCCGGCCATTTTAGATGTAAAAAATATTACAGAGATAAATACAAACAAAGGAAACAGCATGGCATCTATGTGCGGAATAAACCCAAGATAATAATCTAGAAATATTCGTTTTGCCGAAAGACCAGACCGGGTAAAATCCTCTGTCTTTTCGCTAATGTCTATAACCACCGCAATCGTAGTAAATAAAATCAGACAAAAGAAAAAAGTAGTGAAATATTTAGAGAGTATATATCGGTCAATTTTTTTCATTGAAAAGCAAGATAGATATTTTAAATCAATTTGGATTATGGTTTGTTGTTTGTTGTTTGTTGTTTGTTGTTTGGGGTTTGGGGTTTGGGGTTTGTTGTTTGTGGTTTGTTGTTTGTGGTTTGGTGTTTGGTGTTTGACCATCTACAGTCGAAAATCCCAACCTTTTGAACTCATTGAACTTATTGAACCTTTTGAACACATCCAACCTCCTAAACCTCTCCAACACTCTTCCCCACAATCCACCCGGTTGTCCATGCATTTTGAAAATTAAACCCTCCGGTAACGCCATCTACATTAATGATTTCTCCGGCAAAATAGAGGCCGGGGACTTTTTTACTTTGTAATGTTGATGAATCAATTTCAGATAATTCTATTCCACCAGCAGTTACGAATTCTTCTTTAAAAGTTGTTTTTCCTTTTACCTCAAATTCGCAAGTACACAAAAGTTTGATGAGTTTGTTTTGTTCTTTCGCCGGTAAATCAGCCCATCTAATTTCAACATTAATATTTGATTGAATGAGGAAATGCATCCATAATCGAGATGGCAAAGCAAAAGGATTTCTATTGGCGATTTTTTGATTGGCAATGTCAAATCGTAGTGCCCTGAATTTTTCAAGCAATGTATTTTCGTTGTATGTAGGAAGCCAATTTACTTGGATATTGAAATGGTAGTTTTTTTGTGCCAATTCAGTTGCAGCCCATGCTGATAATTTTAAAACACCTGGACCGCTTAAACCCCAATGTGTAATTAAAACCGGGCCTGATTGTTGTAATTTGGTGCCGATAATTTTCACAGTTGCCTCTGGAACAGAAACGCCCATTAATTCCGTAATTGGATTTTTAGGGATATTGAAAGTAAATAAAGAAGGTACTGGATTTATTATGGTATGTCCTAAATTTTTGAACCAATCAAACTGTAAAGATTTAGGAAAACCGCCACAAGCTATACAAATAAAATCTGCAGAAATAGATTTGGTTTTTGCGTAATTGATTTTAAATTGGTTAGCCGATAAAACATCAATACTGTTTACGTCTGCATTCATGATGATTTCAACACCATGTTTCTGTGATTCATTCAATAAACAATCAATTATGGTTTGTGACGTATTAGTGCTTGGAAACATTCTGCCATCTGATTCGGTAATTAACGAAACCCCTCTTTCATTAAACCATTCGATAGTGTGATTGGTATTAAATTGATGAAATGCTTTTTTGAGAAATGTGTTACCCCTTGGATAATTTTTTACAAGTTCGCTGATTGAAAAACATGCATGGGTAACATTGCATCTCCCACCACCACTGACTTTAACTTTGGATAAAAGTTTGGAATACTTTTCAAGCAAAATTACTTTTAGCCCTTTGTGTAATTGAGCAGCATTTACCGCACAAAAAAATCCTGCAGCACCACCTCCAATAACAACAAGGGTTTTATTATTCATTTTTTGCAAACATTAATTAAGGCTAAGAAATCAAATCGCTTTCAAGATTAATTATAACTCCAAGTTAGATTTATGTTCTTTTTTTCTGCTTCTTCAATTAATTCAAAAGAAGAAAGTACATCAGGTTCAGTTTTTGTAATACAAACATCATGTTCAAAATGGGCTGACACTTTTTTATCTTTCGTTAATACTGTCCATCCATCTTCTGATTGAAAAATTTCTTTCACCCCTAAATTGATCATGGGTTCAATGGCTAAAACCATCCCTTCTTTTAATTTAGGACCATTTCCTTTTTTACCATAATTGGGTACTTGAGGATCTTCGTGCAGTTTTCTGCCTAAACCATGTCCAACCATTTCGCGGACCACGCCAAAGCCATGTTTTTTTTCTGTATGTTCTTGAATGGCATTTGAGATGTCACCAATTCTGTTTCCTGCTTTAGCTTTTTCAATACCAAAATATAAAGATTCTTTAGTCACTTTTAATAAGCGCTTTAATTCGTTATCAATTTCACCAATGGCATAAGTATACGCACTATCCCCATGAAACCCATTTTTCAAAACACCAATATCAAGCGACAAAATATCGCCATCTTTTAATTCATAATTCCCTGGAAAACCATGCACAACAGCATCATTCATAGAAATGCAAGTAGCAAATGGAAAGCCGTGGTAATTTTTAAAAGAAGGAATCGCTTGTTGATCTAAAATAAATGCTTCTACAATTTCATTTATTTTCAAAGTAGTTATACCTGGTTTTAAAAAAGGGATTACCGCCTCATGTGCTTTACCTACCAATAGGCATGATATGCGCATGATTTCTATTTCTTCTTTGGTTTTATATTGTATCATCAAAAGTATTTATTAAAACAAACCCCAACGAAAATCGCCGGGGTTTAATTATTTGTAAATTGAATATTTTGTATTACATACCACTTGGTACAATCTGTTGTTGTCTTCCTTGAATTCTACCTGAGTTCATTAATCCATCATACTGACGCATTAATAATTGGGTTTCAATTTGTTGTAAAGTATCTAAAATTACACCTACCATAATCAACAAAGAAGTACCACCAAAGAATGTTGCAAATCCTTGAGACATTCCTAAAGACAATTCAAATAAACCTGGTAAAATACCTACAATGGCTAAAAGTACTGCACCTGGCAAAGTAATTCTATCCATTATTGTACCAATATAATCAGCAGTTGGTTCACCTGGCATAACACCTGGAATAAAACCATTGTTTTGCTTTAGCTCTTCAGCCATTTGTTTAGGATTGAAAATTAGAGCGGTATACAAGAAAGTGAAAGCTATTACACAAATTGAGTAAACAATCATATAAATTACATCAGTATGATCTGTGAAATGTCGCGCCCAACCTGCACCTGTAAATCCAGTAAAAACTGTAGGTAAAAACAAAATTGCTTGAGCAAAGATGATTGGCATTACACCAGAAGCATTTACTTTCAATGGTAAGAAATTATGCGCACCACCAGTTTGGCGATTACCAACAATTTGTTTTGCGTATTCTACAGGCACTTTTCTTGTCCCTTGAACAAGCATAATTAATCCCATTATGATAGCAACTAAGAATAAAATCTCAACCAACATTAATAAGATACCACCAGCACCTCTTTGAGCAAAACGAGCTGTCCACTCTTGTCCGAATGATTGAGGAAAACGAGCTAAGATACCGATCATGATGATGATAGAAGTACCGTTTCCTAATCCTTTGTCTGTAATTTTTTCACCTAACCACATTACGAATAAAGTTCCAACAGTTAAAATGATAATTGTAGACGCCCAGAAGAAACCACTATACGCAGGAATTAAAGCTTCTGCGTTTGAAGGACTTTTAAGATAACCGATATAAGCTGCTGCTTGGAAAGCAGTAATTAAAACCGTAAGATATCTTGTCCATTGGTTGATTTTTTTTCTTCCACTTTCTCCTTCTTTTTGAACTTTAGCCATTTGAGGAATCAAGATGGTCATTAATTGCATGAAGATCGAAGCAGAAATATAAGGCATGATACCTAAGGCAAAAATTGATGCTTTAGAAAAGGCACCTCCAACGAAGGCATCTAATAAACCAAGAACACCAGAGCTTGCGCTTTGGCTAAGGTTACTTAATTTGTTGGGATCAATACCTGGCAATACGATGAATGAACCAAGGCGATATATGAAAAGCAATAGAATCGTAAATGTAATTTTGTTACGTAGTTCTTCTATGCTCCAAATATTTTTTAAGGTTGATATGAATTTCTTCACAGAGTTTTATGATTTAGAATTATCAAAAAAATAAAAAGACACAATTTAAAATTGTGTCAAACAAATATCGGGAAATTATTTTACAATTTCAACAGTACCACCTGCAGCTTCAATTGCAGCTTTAGCCTTTTCGCTGATTGCATTGATTTTGAAAGTGTATTTTCCTTTAATTTCACCATTTCCTAATACTTTAACTAAATCAGTTTGACCAATCAAACCATTAATGTAAAGATTAGATAAGCTGAATTCTGTAATGCCATATTTTTCAGCATAATGATCAATTTTTCCGACATTGATCACTTTAAATTCTACTCTATTGATATTGGTAAATCCACGTTTTGGAATACGACGTTGAATTGGCATCTGACCACCTTCAAAACCTTTTTTGCTTTTGTAACCTGCTCTACTCTGTCCACCTTTGTTACCTTTTGTAGATGTACCACCTTTACCACTTGCTTCACCACGTCCAATTCTTTTTTCTTTGTGTGTAGAACCTTCGGCTGGTTTTAATGTATGTAATTTCATGTTTTTGATTTTTTACTTACGGGGTATCACCCCTCGCTAATTAATAAATATTGTATAAAAAATTTATGCTCCAAATAAGAGCATAAATTAAAATTAAATTTCTTCTACTTTTACCAAATGATGCACTTTAGTAACCATACCTAAGATTTGAGGTGTAGCTTCTACTTCAACTGATGCATTCATTTTTTTGAGACCAAGCGCAACCATTGTTCTTTTTTGGCGTTCTGATCTATCAATTACACTTTTAACTTGTGTTACTTTTATCTTTTTCATACTTGACAATTAAATTAATCTAAAAAATTACCCGTTGAACACTTTTTTCAATGAAACGTTTCTTGTTTTTGCAATAGAAATTGGTTCACGTAAACTTGCTAATGCTTTAAAAGTAGCTTTAACTACGTTGTGTGGATTTGCAGAACCTAAGTTTTTTGCTAAAACGTCTGTTATACCTGCAAACTCTAACACCGCACGCATGCTACCTCCAGCGATAACACCAGTACCATGAGCAGCTGGTTTTATTAAAACCTTTGCAGCACCTTCTTTACTTAATTGTTCGTGAGGAATTGTGCCATGCATTACTGGAACTTTAATTAAGTTCTTTTTAGCATCCTCAATACCTTTAGTAATAGCTTCTTGAACTTCTTTAGCTTTACCTAAACCATGACCAACTACACCTGCTTCATTTCCTACTACTACAAGTGCAGAGAAACTAAAAGCACGTCCACCTTTTGTTGTTTTTACAACACGATTGATAGCAACAACTTTCTCTTTTAATTCAAGATCGCCGGCCTTCATTTTATTTGTAATTACGTTTGACATTTATTCTATTTGAATGTTGAAATAAATCTATTTTTAAAAATCTT